>Ga0209906_100565_pt1 | contig 10984 bp, 13 predicted proteins | sample FECB24metaG_FD_188303 | JGI IMG/M metagenome (GOLD analysis project Ga0209906, IMG submission 188303) | Cyanobacterial communities from the Joint Genome Institute, California, USA from Joint Genome Institute, California, USA - FECB-24 metaG... ... | reverse complement strand
TCATCTTCCTGTTGCCTAAGATGCCTCACACTTCAGCCTCACCACGGATGCAATCCTTGAGGTCAACACCCTTTTCAGTGGCCATCTTGGTAATTTTCTGCTTGATGTTCTCAATTTTTCGCCCACTTTGCAGGAAAGCTTTGATGAACTTTTCTGCAATCTCACTCTTTGTATTCTTTGTTGTTTCTAGCTGGTCACTAATAAAATCTATCTGTTCATCAGAATACTTCTGCCTGGCCATGAGGTATGTAGACAAATAAAGGACATTATTGCCTGTTGTTTGTTTTTCGTTTTTTCTAGCATTTTTATTCCACCAATCTTCAACCAAATTTCCTCCAATTTGGCCAATCATTTTGATTCCCGACCTGGTCTTTGATTTCTGATAGGCAGAGAATTCTCAGTTAGTTTTCATGGCAACCTGGTAGCAACCTGGCTGAAAACTCTTTTTGTTTTTCCGAATACCTGTCTTGTTTTCCCATGTTTATCCTGTCTACAGAGTGTTTTTCTAATAATTTCTTTTTCTCATTTTTAGTGAACTGTGTCACCATGTGGCGAGATTGCACCTGGCTGCATCTTGCCTTATTGGGCAGAGATCTGTACCTGATAGAGTGTGGATGGCCCATTTTGGTACTACACCTACAACTGTGCTAATTCTGTGGCAGTTCATATCCAATTACAGCACTGGCCTACCTTATTCCCCAACTCCTACACACCTATTATGGACCCTCTACTTCCTAAAGACATACTTGGAGACAAGGCCTATATTGGCAACCCCCATGTGATTGCTCCTGTAAAAGGAAGAAACCTGAAGGCCCAGGAGGAGAGCTTTAACTCTAATATAGGAGTGGTCAGGGCGCAGGTGGAGAATGTCTTTGCCTATTTCAAGAAGTTCTCCTGCCTGAAGCAAGCATGGCACCACAGCAGGAGTCTCCACCCTATTGCCTTTGGCGAAATTGATGAGATCGCCAATAACGAGTTGAGCCTTGCTCAGATGGAATAAAAACATGTTTTTATTCATTTCTTACTCATTTCCCCTAAGTCTAATTAAAAAATTAATTTCCAACTTGGATTTCTTTGTACAAATTCCTCGGCTTAAAATTAAAAAATCAATATCCTCGGCTTGATTTTATTACAACCAGATGCAACAACATCTACACCCATCCAAGTTCCTTCTCTGATCTCCAATCTGGTCGACCTCAGCAGCTGCGAGTGGCATGGAGGGCAAATTAAAAACAAATTCAAGTTACGGAATATAGGAATATTACGTTTTGCCAGTGTCATCCCGTCATCATGACAACAAGGTGAACAACAAGGGCCACTCACACGCTGATGATGATGATGCATCATCGCTCACATCTTGACCCAGCCGCTGACCCTGAGCTGCGGGGGCGGGGGCACGATCATGTCCGCAGCCGACTCCAGCAGGGGCGACATGTTCTCGAGCGAGTTGCCAAAGTCGGTCTTGGGCTGGATGCCCTGCTGCTCGTTGATGTTCACGTCGTACACCGCCAGGCCGGGCGAGGTCACGAGCTCCGGCTGCAGCTGTTCGGTGGCCGTGATCCGCTGGGCGTCGACTCCATAGGCGCGCGTGATCGCCACAAAGTCGATGCCCGGCCCGGCCTTGCCGTAGAGGTCCTCCGAGGTGGTGGCCACATGGCGGCCGCCGAGGTACGAGTTCTGGAACTGCTTGATGATCCCGTAGCCGCTGTTGTTGAGGACAAACACCTTGATGTTGAGCTTGTAGTGCGCCGCCGTGGCCAGCTCCTGGATGTTCTGCTGGAACCCGCCGTCGCCGATGATGCAATACACCGGACGCTCCGGCGCGCCGATCGCGGCGCCGATGGCCGCCGGCAGCGCGTAGCCCATGCTGCTGTTGCCCAAGTTGGAGAAGACGCGCTGCTCGCTGTGCCGCGTGCGCAGCGTCTGGAAGGTCCACACGAGCGTCGCGCCCGTGTCAACAGCCACGATCGCATCGCTGGGCAACAAGCCGTCGAGCTTGGCGAGCAACTCGTAAGGCGAGACGAAGCCGTCAAACGTGGGGCGCTGCTCTTCGCCGTACTTCTCGCGCCACTGCTTGAGCTTGTCGCGCCATTCGGCAATGGCGAGCGGCTGCTCGATGGGGGCCAGCGCAGAGTGGAGCTGCGCGACAAAGTCGCGGGCGTCCATGGCCAAGCCCAGGTCAATGGGCGCGCCTCGCTCGCCGAGCTTCTCGAATTCGTTGGCATCGACGTCGACTATCACCTTGCGGCTGCGCGTCGAGAAGGCCTTGAGGTTGCCTCCCGTTTGCCGCGTGTCAAGCCGGGCGCCGAGAACCACGAGCAAGTCGGCGTTCTGAAGCGCAAAGTTGGCGATGCGGTCGCCATAGACGCCGTGAGGGCCGAGGCTGAGGACGGGAATCGTAGGCAATACGTCGAGACCGCCCCAGGACGTGGTGTAGGGCAGCTGTAATTGTTGGAGCAACGAGGCAAGCTCGCTCTTGGCTCCGCGGGCGCCGTCGCCCAGCACAAACAGCGGGCGCTCCGCCTGGCGGAGCATCTCGACAACTCGTCCGATCTCCTCCTCCTTCTTGGAAGAAGATGAAGAAGAAGGGGAAGGATTATTACCATTCTCGTCGGCCGAAGTGGAGCAGGACGGGAGCACGAGCGGCGGACATTGGACGCTTGACATCTGCACGTTGACTGGGATGTCGACGAGACTTGGGCCCTTTCGGCCGTGCATCATCATTCGAACGGCTTCGGTCAGCGCAGGCGCGAGCTCGTCGGTCGTGGTCACCTTCTGGATGTACTTGGTGAACGGACGGAAGCAGTCGACAACAGGCATCTCCTGGAAGCCGACTTGCCTCGGCTTGGCGCGGATGGAGTCGAGCGACTCGCGCATGTTCACTTGGCCGCTGATGAACAGCGCCGGGACGCTGTCGTAGAAGCAGCCGCAGAGGCCGTTGAGTACGTTCTGGACGCCAGGCCCGCTGGTGACCACGACGCATGCCGGCTTCCCGGTGGCTCTGTAGTAGCCGTCGACAGCCATGCTGGCGGCTTGTTCATGTTGCACGCAGTAGTACTTGGCCCCGCTGAAGCGGGCGACGGCGTCCACAAAGGGGGCGATAGCACCACCGGTGAGCAGAAAGAAGGTGTCGACTCCCGCCCTGCATAAGGCTTGGACAATGTCGTCCACCACAAGCACTTCTGACGGTTCGGCGCTCATCTTTTCGTCGCACGCTTGTCAACAACAGCCTTCTGTACCAGAATGCCGCTCAACAGGTTCTCCCTTCGACCAGAAAGGGCCATGCCCGCTCGAAAAGGAAATCGGACTCACATTTTTAGTCTCCCCTGTTGCAGACACGAACAGCAGTAGCCACGGCCATCATATATAATTATAGGATTTTGGCGGAATATTTCGAAACCGTTTATTTTCCCTAATAACCCTGTCCTGTTATTTGCTTTTATTTCTTACCCCTTAATTTGGCGCACCGAATTTGCCAGAGGCACTAATCATCTTCAGTGGGGTTCGAACCCCGAGGACGCAAGAACAGTGAATTTCCTGTGAATTATGTACGTTGTGTGTACGTTGTGTGTTCATTGCGTGTTCAAAGAGTGTACGTTGTGGCACGAAAAAATTTGAAACTATTCAAAGAACGATTGCAATGTCAAGCAGGGTGCCGAACAATTTAATGAAAATTCCGTTCTAGGTAAAAGAAATGGATAGGGAATCGATAGTTTCCCATGTACATATCCGGAGAGCCCAACACTCAATTTCCCCTCTATTTTTCCCGTCCTGTTATTACCCTTTAATTTAGCGAGCCAAATTTCACAGGGGCACTAATCATCTTCAGCGGGATTCGACCCTGAGGACGGTGCGAGAGTAGTGAACGACGAGAGAAGATTGAATTCTTTTTTATTTCAAGAAAAGAAAATGACTATGTGAAGTCGTACAGGATTAAAATAAAATCAATTAAAATAAAACATTAATCTAAACGGATATCTTCTAATGCTTTTTCTATGTCTTTGCTTTCTTCATCTTCTACATCATTGATTGTTTCTAAATATACACTACGCACTGGTGATAGGTGTTAATCAACTGTACCTTTATAAGTGAGGCGAGCCATGAGCTCCCGCTGATTCATCTCATCAATGTACTTGTGTGCAAGGGTAGTATACTCTATCCTCTTGAGCTCAGCCCACGTGGCAATGCGGGAGGACTCATATTGTGCAACGATCTTCTTTGCTCTCTCCTCAGACCGTTGTGCAGCTCGTTGATTCTGTGACAATGAATGAATAAATGGGAAATGGGGATTGAAGGGAGGGGGTCATACCTTCATAGCCACACGTCGAGCGCGAAGGGACGCTACTCGTTTAGCTTCATTGATACGCAAGTTTTGCTGTTCCTCCTCCTTCTTCAACTTATCACTATCCTCTCCTCCCTACCATAACAAGTGCTCTAGATATTAAATATTAAAAAACATTATTTATTTTTATTTTTATATATATATCAGATGTAAGGCATCGAAGGGAAAGTTGCTTTGTCACAAACACAAGTGCCAATCAAGACATTGTTAGTGTATTCCAAAAAAGATGATATCCTTGATTTTCTAGGTTTATCAGCATACAGGGTGCTGGAACAAGCGATCACAGATCAAAATGGTAAATTTACTCTATCCAGTATGAAAAAGCTGATTGTGGAAGACCCAACTTTATCAGAGAAATTACGAAACTCAAGCATATTTAACAGATTATACATGAGGTATGTCGAAAAATTCAAAGACAATTATTCAGATTAGGGTTTGCAAAAGAAAGAAGATCTCAAAACAGGCAGTAAATTAATGAAACAAGCCAAAAACAAATATGTTGGTTGTTTAGCCACCAAAATCCACCCAGACACCTATAACACTTGTTTACATGATTATAATTATCCAAAATCCAGGTATGAACAATATAAAATCATACAATGCTTTGAAACAACAGCAATATGAAATTGAATTGAGTAATAAGAATTTTGATCAGGCAAGAGCTTTGAAATTATCTGATAAAGCCAAGATAAGTTATTTACTGTAATAATGGGCCAGGAGAGACGGAATAAAGGACTTCTTCTGACACCTCAAGGACTAGGACCTCCCTGAGGCCCATCTACTATAATGGGCCAGGAGAGACGGAATAAAGGACTTGTTTGGAAACCACATACAGGAGAGACCACCTTGACCCCATCTACCTGTCATCCAGTTGGTTCATTCCCCCCACACTCCTACATTTGGCGATGACAGCAGGATTGTCTTCATATTAGATGATCCAACATAAGGTTAAGGGGAACCCACTGCCACAGAGACAATGAGTTCAACTTCATCAACTTGAGCTACGAGGCCAACACCAAGGACCACTTCAGCGCCACTGGATGTGGTGCTATTGGCTCCTATGACCTTGTTGATGGCCATGAAAATGGCTGATCATGAAGAAGAACTCCATGAGCTCAGTATGATGATGGTGAAGCTGTTGGAGACAGTCTTGGCCATCGACCAGAGAGTCTGCGCTGTTGAGGAGACCCCAGATAGAGGGCTCCTTCTGATTGACGATGAAGATGAAGCCCTCCTTACTTCAACACTGTCAGATGCAACCCTGTCTTGGAAGTGGTGGAACCAGAAGATGGTTGGAGCGACTCCCTTAGCCCCTGGGAGAAGAGTGCAGGAAAACGCTGTACATCTGGCTTTGGAGCCTAGATGGGTGGTGGTTGGCCTCCATGACCTTCCCAAGTATAGGGGCGGGGTGAGTGAAGATGTTATTGTGTTCCTTGATGAGATGGAGGAAGTGGCCAGCCAGGGAGGATGGTCTGACAATGAGTTAGTTTGGAGGACGGCCAACCAGTTAGAGGGAGAGGCTGAGGCCCTACGCCAATGGGTATGCATGGGCCTGTGGGCTGGCATTCCCTTATGGTGGACCATGCTATGAGAGTGACTGGTTCAAGTGTATGGCTGTGAGAAGCTGGATTGCTACTATGTGTATGACCAGCTGGTGAGGGTCTGGCAGTGGATGGACTGGGAATCAAGAGGCCCTGTGGCTTCAAAGACACAGTCCCAAGGAGGGTCAGTGTCCAAAGCAGGGTTCAGGCCAAACCTGGGCGCCAAGACGGTCAACAGGGGAGAGCAGAGACCAAGAGAATTGGCCCAGTTGTCTGCCAGCTGTTGGACATGCAGCAAAGAGGGCCATTGGTGAGCCGATTGCCCACAGGCAGGAGGATCATCCAAGAAGGACAAGTCCCCCTACAAGAAGGTCAATGCAATCCAGGGCATTGAGCCAACATCCGTTGAGATGAAGATGGGTGGGGCAGGACCCACCATCAGAGCTCAGCTGGGAGGGAGAATGATTGACCTACTGGTGGATTCTGGCATGGCAGGCTGCTGCATCAAGTGTGCCCTGCTGCTGACTGGGGCAACAACAAGACCGTGCAAGCAGACTTGGACCATGGCTTCTGGGGAAGTGCTGAAGGTCCAGGGGCAAGCTGACTTGGCATTGACCATTGGCGCCCATGTCTACCAGCATGAGTTCAACATTGTTGAGGGACCGTTTGGAAACAATGCTATCCTAGGGACCAACCTACTGCAGCAATTTTGCAGAGTGCTCAACCTAGTGAGAGGTCAGTTGCAGCTCCAAGTGCCTGGATCAATGGAATGGTTCACCCCATACCCTCTTGAGGACCTGATGGAGGAGCAGCTGGCTGGCAAGCTTGACAAGCAGGTCCAACTCGCCAACATTGATGAGAAGGACTGAGTCAGGCTACACGCCCTCCTTGAGTGGACCAAGGATGTGTTCCACATAAAGCTGGAATGTCATGGTGCCAGTAGGACAACAGCCCACCACATTGAGCTGACCAATCCCACCCCCCTATGTGCCAAGGCACATTGGGTGTCGCCTACAGTGCAGGCAAAGATCGATGAGAAATTGAGCAGATGGGAACCACAGGAGTCTTGCAACCATCCAACAGTGAGTGGGCAGCCCCAGTCCTTCTCATTGGGAAGAAGGACTGAGATGACTGGTTCTGCATTGACTATCATGAGCTCAACAAACAGACAAAGCGTGATTTGTATCCCATGCTGGATGCCAACAAGTGCCTCAAAGGCCTTGGGAAGGCCAGGTTCTGGTCAAAGATGGACTTCTGCAGTGGATTCTGGCAGATTCCTCTGATGCTGGAGGCGTCCAAGATAGCTGCCTTTGTCACTCAACAAGGACTATACAAGCCAACAGTGATGCCATTTGGGCTCACCAACGTGCTGGCTACATTCCAGTGCATGATGGATGAGATGATGGGCTCGTCCAAGGGAGAGTGGTCATGGGTACACATGGATGATCTCCTTGTCTACAGCACCACTCTCAATGATCACCTCAATCACCTTGAGGAGACATTTAGACGAATTCAAGAGCAAGGACTCTATGTCAAGCTCATGAAGTGCAAATTTGCAAGGGCCAAGATGGAGTATCTTGGCCACATCATCAGCAACAAAGGCATCTAGACCAATCCAAGGAAGATCAGTGGAATGCATGAAGTAAGGAGGCCAATGAACCGATGCAAACTGAGGAGCTTCCTGGGGCTCACCTCCTACTACAGGCACTTCATCAAGGGCTTCTCCAACATTGCAAGTCCACTATCCCAGCTCACAAGTGAGCAGGCAAAGTGGAAGTGGACAGTGATGGAGCAGAGCGCATTGGACACGCTCAAGTCCACACTAGTTCCAGCCCCAGTTCTACACTACCCTGATCTGGGTAAGCCATACTGACTCTGCTGCAACATAAGCCTCTATGCAATAGGAGCATGCCTCAAGCAGTCAAGTGATGGCAAGAACTGGCACATTGTATGCTACAGAAGCAAGGCCCTCAACAAGACCCAGTCAAACCGGTTGGCTACCAAGCATGAGGGCTATGCAATTGTGTTCTTCCTGAACAAGTGGCGACACCTACTGTTGGGGGCAGAAGTGGAGGTCCTGTCCAACCACCACGCCCTACAGTGGCTGTTTGACCAGTGTGATCCCATTGGCAAGGTGGCACAATGGATCACAAAGGTGCAGGAGCTCCTGCTGCGCATCATGCATCGAGCTGGTCAAATCCACACCAACAGTGATGCGCTCTTGAGGGAGCCAATTGCCAAGAACAACATTGGGGAGGTAGCTGCGTCAGTTGCCTCCATCAGAGTCAACAAGTTCAAACAGAACAAAGACGTTCTACTGTCCAACCCCAATTTTGAGTGGATCATCAAGGCCATTGAAAGCAATGACCACACTACAAGGGGGAAGACAACACAACAGCTGGCTCTGCTCGACCAGGTCATGATTGATGGTATGCAAAGGGCCAGATGAAGTCAACAGATGCATCTGCTCAGCTTCAATGGATTGTGCCAAGAGGGCTACAAACTGAGCTGATGGTGCTTTACCATGCCACGCCAGGCAGAGGACATCTCAGGCAAGACAAGGTATATGGGAGACTAGTAACCTGCTACTGGTGGCCCAGCTTTGGAAAGACATCAATGAATGGGTTCAAGTCTGCCCTCGATGCCAGGGGCATTGTGACAAAGTTGGGCCTACCTTGGGACCTCTTCAGCCAATTTGAACATCGCGCCCATGGGAGAAGGTGGGACTGGACCTGATTGGCCCTTTACCCAAGACAACAAGGGGTAATGTCTACGTGGTTGTCATGCAAGATCTCTTCTCCAAGTGGCCCAAGGTCATCCTGATTCCCAATGTGACTGCGAGGACAGTTGCTGAAGCCATTCTTGACCCAATCAGAAGGTGGGGACCTCCCAAGATGATAGTGAGCAATCAAGGACAAGAATTCGTGGCTGAGCTACACCAAGAGCTGGCCAGACAACTTGGCATCAAGAGGAGCTTCTCTACACCCGGACACCCACAAACAAATGGCCAAGTTGAGCACTTCAACAGGACCCTCAAGTCCATGATGGCCTGCTACGCCAACACAAAGCAGGACAACTGGGATGTCTGCATGCTGCTACTGCAGTATGCATACCAGACTAGCCCCCAGAAGTCAACAGGCATGAGCCCATACCAGGTCCTATTTGGACAACTTGTGCCTCCACTGGAAGGCAAATGAATGGGACCAGACAACACAAGGTCATCTGACAATTGGATTGCCAAGCTACAGGAAGCTCAACAGATCATCCACAATCAAGTGACTGCTTCACAAGACCAAGCAAAGAATGAGATGGTTCAGCAACATCACAAGAGGGAAGATGGTAGCTACATGCCTGGGGACTGAGTGTTGGTTTGGCAGGCTCCAAAAGGCTGAGTGACAGAAGGATGACTTGAGGGGAGATTTGTTGGACGACAATGAATGGACCTGTCCACAGCCAACAAGGAATATTAAGTTGTTGATAGGGATGGAAAAGAATATCAAAGGAAATATCACAATATCTTCAGCAGACTACCATACCTGTTTATCATCTTGAGCAACTCCAGCATCATCTCATGGTGCTCATCATCTTGCTCACATAGCTCCTGAACAGCATCATCAATTGGTTGAGGATCTGGTCAAGGTGTGTGTTAATGTCATTTATGGCTGCAGACGTAAAGAAAAGACAGAATGCGCCTTTGCTTTGCATTAGCAGCTGTTCACCAGCACAAGCCAGCGCCACAATGGAAAAGATTGGACTTGGGGGAAATCAATATCCCAGATATTTTCCTTAATCCTTTTTGCTAGAAATTTCGCAGAAGACAATCAGAAAATCATTTTTGTCTGTTCTGTCGCCTGTAGACATGCCTTTAGATGCTGATATAAGCCAAGAACAGGCTTTTTCTTCAGCCTTTTTTCCACCAGGTTGCTGTGAAATTTCGTAACCAACAGCAAATTTTACAGATCATTTATTTAAAGCCGGGAGGCGGTCGGGCTGGTGTACGTCTATGACGTGACGCGACGGGACTCGCTCAATGTCCTCCCGCAACGGCACCGGGAGATCGTCCAGCACTTCCCCGATGGCGTGCCACCCATCATACTCGGTGCGGACCATTCCTGCTCCTTTCGTAAGGCATCGACTTGGCTGACGAAGCGACCCTGCACGTGCGCGCGGGGAACTAGTGGGAACGAAGGTGGACCTCATCGGCGACAGCTACGGAGCAAGGAAAAGGGAAGTCAGCGAGGTGAAGGCCCGTGCAATGGCCCGGAGACTGAACGCGGTGGCGTGGATGGAGACGAGCAGCAAGGAGGACGTCCAGAGCGGTGCGCAACCATCTCCGCTAGCGCTCTTGCGGTGCCTGACTCGGGGGGGGGGCGTGCAGTGAACGAGCTGTTCGAGCGAATGCTGCGCGAGTCTTTGGAATGGGCGGATCCCTTCCGCTTGCGCGTGCCGGTCCGGGAAGAGCCAAGCCGGTGGTTTGTCCCGACGTCGTTGAGCGCGACACTCCTCGCCGGATCCTTTGGCAACGACCACAACGACGACGGTGGTGGCGGTGGCCAAAGCCGCAGCTGCGTGCTTCAGTAATTACTGCGTAAAGAGAGTGTATTTGGTTCGAGCTTGATGGTTGCGCACATGAACTGACGGCCTCGAGGCGGGAAGAAGAAGAAGAAGGAGAAGTTAAAAAAAGAATGGTGGTTGGAGTTTACTACTCCTGCTTCCTCCTCACGGCGCCGGCCGAGTGGGCGGGAGCCGAGGCGTGCTTGGACGCGGAAGCGCGGCGGCCGTAGCTGGCGAAGTAGAACTGGCAGAAGAGGACGAGGAGGGTCAGCGCGAAGCCTCCGTTGATGACTCCGATGTAGCGGTGCTCCGGCGCGGCGTTGATCATCGCATACGCGCCTGCGCCGAACGTGCCTTCAGCGTCAGCAGCCAGCGACCCCAAAACCACAAGAAAGAACGAAAGCGAAACGACGTTAACGCCGCGAAGGCAATGGTACCGAGGACGACGAAGGAGAAGAGCTGGGAGATCTGCAGGCGGGTGAGGTACATCTTCCACCAGGGCTGGTAGCCCCGCGTGGACTGGAAGTAGTAGTAGTACATCACCACG
>Ga0209906_100562_pt1 | contig 11193 bp, 13 predicted proteins | sample FECB24metaG_FD_188303 | JGI IMG/M metagenome (GOLD analysis project Ga0209906, IMG submission 188303) | Cyanobacterial communities from the Joint Genome Institute, California, USA from Joint Genome Institute, California, USA - FECB-24 metaG... ... | reverse complement strand
CGCGGGAGCATACTCCCTGACGAAAATCTCGGCCTTCACAAACGACGATTCATGCATGACTGCGCTTTCGAAACCGGCAGAGGATCGCCCGCTCCTAGCGCATTGCCGCGCACGCCTCCAGCGAGGAAGATGCTGGATCGCAATTTTCCCCGCCCCTTGACCGAGCAGGGCGGAGTGGGCAGACACCGTCACGGTCGCCGCACGGCGGCAGCGCTCCGATGGATGGACGATGACAGCGACGCGACCGGTCACGGAAAACGAGCAGCACCTCGTCGATGCCGACGAATCCGCGCCGTTCGGGACATTCGCGCCGAACGGCTTCCAGCGAGCCCTCATCGCGGCTGCCCGCAACAGCTTCCTGCGGCGCGGGCTGTTCCGCCGGACCGTAACGACGCTGATCATGGGGTCTTCGGGAAAGCCGCTGGACGTCATGTTCCGCGACTGCGCCTACCGCCTGCGCGGCCGCAACAACCTGATCGAACTCGGCATCCTGCTGCGAGCGGACTATAATGCCGGCGACATCGACTTCCTGCTGGAGGGTAGCGCCCCTGGCGACTGTTTCGTCGACGTCGGCGCCAACATCGGCCTCTACACGCAGCCGCTGGCGAAACGCGCCGAGACGGGCACGGTCGTCGCAATCGACGCCAATCCGCTGATGGCGCGCCGGCTGGCGTGGAACACCGACGCCTCGGGCTTGCAGAATGTACAGGTCTTCCCCTGCGCGGTCAGCGACCGGGAGGGCGCGGGATCGCTGAATATTCGCAAGGACGACATCGCCATCGTCTCGGTCGACGAGCATGAGGGCGGCGAAGTGCCCATCCGCACGCTGGCAAGCATCGTTGCCGAAGCAGGTCTCACCCGTATCCACGGGCTGAAGATCGACATCGAGGGACATGAGGACAAGGCGCTGGCGCCATTCATCCTGAGCGCGGCCGACAGCCTGCTGCCGAAGCGGATCGTCATCGAACGCGCGCCGGGCGGCGACTACCCGGCATGTGCGGCGGCTTTCACTGCCCGCGGCTATGCCCGCGTCGGCCAGTCGCGCAACAACTCGTTCTATCTACGGAACTAGGACAGCGCCTTCCGGCGCAGCAGAACGACGTCGGCCCGCCTCTCGACCACCGCAAAGCCCGCCGCCTCCAGCAGCTCCAGCATGCCGTGCTCCGACAGCCCGCGCTTCGGATAATCCCGCGGATGCAACTCGACGATCGCGACCTGCACGCTACGCAACGCCTCGCTGTCGTGACGGAACAGGTCGAATTCCGCGCCCTCGATATCCGCGACCAGGGCGATCTTCGGCGGATTGCCGATCCGGCGCAGCAGATCTGCCAGCGTGACGGCGGGAACCTCGACCACCCTGCCCTCGCCAGCCCCATTGTCCAGCGAATTGGCGTGCGGCTCGCGGCCGATGCGGAAACGCGCCACCGGCCCGCCATAGGCCAGCGCAGCATGGACCACTTCCGTCGCGCCCTCGGCTGCGTCGACGGTGGCGTTTTTCCGGCAGACTCCCACCAGATCGGCGTTGGCCTCGACGATCAGGTGCTTCATGTCCGGGGCAAGCCGTGAGCGGATCAGCCGCGACACGACGCCGAGCGACCCGCCGAGTTCGATGACCGGCATGTCGGGCGGCAGGTGGGCGACGATCATCTCCGCCTCTTCCCGCTCGTATTTGCCGCGGATCAGGGCGTTGGCGACCGAAAGCTCGGAATCCTCGGGTATGGCGACCGAGAGGCCGTGATACTGGAAGTTCGCCCCATGCTGCGCCAGGTGCCGCCCGACCCGGATGCGTCGAAAAAAATCGCGAAACATGTTGCGCATCTTCGAATGGCCACCCATTGACCTTATCGGCGCCGAGGCGCGCGGCAGGTCCGCATGGCGCGCTTCGGCATCCTGGTTGGAAATTGATGCATGCTTTTGTCCGTCGAGAAGAAGTTCATTTTCATCCACATCCCGAAGACCGCCGGCTCGTCGGTGACCGAGGTGCTGTCGCCTTATGCTTTGAATCCGGTGAAGAGCCAATACCGACGGCTGTTGTCACACCTGCCTGTGCCCGAGAACCCGGAACGCGCCTGGTTCCGGATCCACGACAAGGCCCATTGGATCAGGCTGAAGCTGCCCCGGGCGATGTTCGACGGCTTCCACAAGTTCGCGGCCGTGCGGAACCCATACGACTACGCCGTCTCATACTATGCTTTTCAGCGAGGCAATCCCCGCAGCCGACGTTTCCGGGAGGCGCAAGACACGTCCTTTCTCGAGTTTCTGACCTACATGGAGAAGAAGGATCGACTGTCCGGCATCTCCCAGACGAGCTGGATCACCGATCTGCGTGGACGAATCATCATCGATGAATTGCTGCGTTTCGAGACGATCGAGCGAGACTTTGCTGCGCTGGCAGCGCGGCTCGGGCTCGAAGCCAGCCTGCCGCATGTCAACAAGTCCGATCGAGGCGACTACCGCGAGATGTATGGGACAGCGGAGCGCGACATCGCCGACCGGCTGTTCACACGCGATCTGGATCTGCTGGGCTACGACTTCGAAGGGCCGGTGGACGGCAAAGGCGCGCGATAGGCGCCGCCATCCGCCCATGCCGACCATGCGCCGCGCAACTGGCCGAGATGTTTTGCGCGGCGGCGCACCGAGAACAGATTGTGCGGCAGCAGCAGGCCGATCAGTGCATTTGCGAATGTCCGCAACCACGGCCAGCGGCCACCATGCTTGGCGAGCGCGTAGATGCGCGACCGCGCCATGTGGTAGCCCTTGAAGGCGGCAACCTTGGACGACCTTCCTGAGGAATGGCCGGCCATATGGCGCGCTTGAGCGCCCGGCACGAACCAGACCGGGCCGCACTGCTGGCGCAGCCGGACGGAGATGTCGTCGTCCTCGTGATAGAGGAAGATCGCCGGATCGAAGCCGCCGATCGCCTCGAATGCTGAGCGCCGTACGAAGATCGCGCCGCCGAGGAGCACGATGATGGGCGCGTCGCCGTCCGGCGGCCCGTGCGACAACCACTCCGCGCGCGGCACGAGGATCGACCGGCGCTTGAACTCGGTCTTGCCGTTCGGCTTGACGATGCGCGGATTGGCGGCGGAAGCGTCAGGATGCGCATCCATGAAGGCAACCAGAGCCTCGATGCAGCCCGCGTCAAGCCGCGCGTCGGGATTGACGAAGAACAGGAACTCGGTGTCGGCAAGCTCGGCGCCGGCATTGCACCCCCGGCCAAATCCGTGGTTGCTGTCCAGCCTCCGCACCTGCGCGCCATGACGCGCCGCGACTTCGGACGTGTCATCCGCGCCGCCATTGTCGACCACGACGACCCTGACGCCCGGCGGAGCCGATTCGAGAAGGCCGGAGAGGACGGCTGCGCTGTTGTACGACACGGTCACGAGCGTGACACGCGCACGGGCAGCCTCGTCGGCAGCCATTGTCATGTGCCAGCCTTCGCCCAGACGGCGTCATAGACCGCCCGCAACTGACGAACCTCGCGCTCCAGCGGAAAATGCTGGCGGACATGGTCAAGCGCCGCTTCGCCGGCCTTCGCCCGCGCCGCCTGGTCATCCATGAAAGGCGCAATCGCCGCGGTCATTGCGGCGAGATCATCAGGCGGAACGATCGTTCCCGTCGAGCCATCGACCACGAGTTCGGAAAACGCCCCGACATCCGTGGCCACCACCGGCACGCCGCACGCCATCGCCTCGATCGGCGTCAGGCCAAAGCCTTCCCAACGCTGCGGCGCGACGAACAGCGACAGCGCCTGGTACCAGCGGTGGATGTCGGTGTGCTCGCCGACGAAACGGATGCGATCCGCGAGGCCGGCCGCTGCGATCCTGCCCCTGAGTTCGGCCTCGAAGGATTGGTGCTCGACCGTCGTGCGGCCGGCGACGATCGCGGTCCAGCCTGGCCGGGACGGCAGCAGCTGGATCATCGCATCGACGAAAAGATCGGTGCCCTTCTGCCGGCGGATGCGGCCGAAACAGCCGACATAATGCTGCGCCGGGTCGAGGCCAATCGCGCTGATCGCGTCAGCACGATCGACCGGCGGCGAAAAACGGCGCGTGTCGATGCCGTGCAGCACGACGCTATTCGGCACGGTGAGGTAGCGCGCCGTCTTCGCGCTGGTGGCGATGACCGCGTCCATCCGCCCGATCAGGAAACGGGTCCAGCCTGTGTGCTGGCGCTGCGAGGCAGAAGTGAAGACCAGTTTCAGAGGCGCGCGCAGCACATCGCGCAGCAGCACGCCCGCCAACATCTCGGTGTTGCGCCGCGCGTGCCAGATGCGGAACGACCGGCCGCTAGGCTTGCGCAGCAGGCCCGCCACCTGCCAGGCGCCAAGACGTGGCAGCTGCGCCGGCAGGCCAGGTCCGAGCGTCGCGATTCGCAGGGTTTTCGCCTGTTCGGGCACGAGCTGGATAATTGTGCTCGTCACGCCCGAGAGGCGCCGCTTGAAATTGGGCGCGACGACTTCAAGGTCGCCGACATCGATCTGGCCCGTGGAGGGCCGCACTTCGGACTGCGCCGGCCGGAGGGCCGATCGGTCCATCAGCCGAACCTGAGGTCGACGATCTCGTAGCCGCGGGCGCCGCCGGGCGCATTCACCTCGATCGTGTCGCCGACCGCCTTGCCGATCAGCGCCCGCGCGATGGGCGATGAGATCGAGATGCGGCCGGACTTCACGTCGGCTTCCTGGTCGCCGACGATCTGGTAGGTCTTCTTTTCCTCGGTGTCCTCGTCGACCACATCGACGGTCGCGCCGAACTTGATCTTGTCGCCGGACAGCTTGGACACGTCGATGACCTCGGCCCGCGCGATGAAATCCTCGAGTTCGCCGACGCGGCCCTCGTTCAGGCTCTGGGATTCCTTGGCCGCGTGATACTCGGCGTTTTCGGAAAGGTCGCCATGGGCGCGGGCTTCGGAAATGGCCTCGATGATGCGCGGACGCTCTTCCTGCTGGCGCCAGCGCAGCTCTTCCTTGAGCGCGGCGAAACCACCTGCGGTCATCGGGACCTTGTTCATTTTCTGCCCTTTCCTTCCATTGCACACCGGCGGCGCTGCACCACGCCTCGTCCCGGCGACACAAAAAGAAAACGGTCCGCAAGCACGTGCTAACGGGACCGCTTATCCTGTTCTGAACTCAATATAGCGATATCGGGGCGATTTTCACGCGAAAAATGCTGACCCAGGGACCGCTACCCGGAAGAAACGCGCAAATTCCCGGGCTTTTCAGCCTCTTCTGCCGGCAGCTCAACCGGTTTCGCCGGCTGCAGACGCGACAGGATCGCGTCGCGGGCGCTTTCCGGCGCGGCGAGGTCGCAGGCGGCAATGCGCACGCCATTTGTCAGCTCGATGAACACGGTGCCGCTGCCGACAAGCCGCCCGCCAACGCCGCGCCGCACACGCACCGATCGGATCAGGGCATAGGGAACGACATACTGGCCAGCCTTGGGGAAGCCCGGCTGCAGATGCACGGCATGCGAGAAGACATCGAGCCGGGTCGAAACGCGGCGAAGCACGGCATAGGCGACCAGGAACGGCGCGGCCAGCGCCAGGATCACGATGCAGAGCCGCGCCACCGCACTGTCGCCCATGTCGAGAAAAACCAGCGTTGCGAGGAAAATCCCGTATCCGACGATGATAAGAGCGGCGGGCAGCAGCAACGCGATGGTCGACGGCGCGAAAGGTCCGCCCCCAGTTTCGGCATTGTCGTTTTGCGCCCGCATGATCCCCCGAATCACGATCAACCGCTTGTGATGGTCACTATAGGGCGATTTGCGCGTTCAAGTCGCGGGAGCGCTTGCCGATACAGCGCAATTTCCCACCTAGAAGCGGAAATCAGGAGACTTGAATGACCAGAAACAGCCATTTGGCGGCTGCGAGCGTCGTGGTGCTGGCAGGAATGACTGCCATATCGTCCGATGCCGGGGCGGAATCTTTTTCAACGGAGGCAGTGGAGCTCCGCACCGAGATCATCGCCGACGGCCTCGAGAACCCGTGGGGCCTCGATTTCCTGCCGGACAACGCGATGCTGGTGACCGAGCGCCCGGGCCGGATGCGGATTGTCAGTGTCGACGGGACGGTCTCGGAGCCGATCGCGGGCCTGCCCGAGATTGCCGCGCGCGGCCAGGGCGGGCTACTGGACGTGGCGGTCCCGGCCGATTTCGCGCAGTCAGGCCGAATCTACTTTACCTTCTCCGAGCCCGGCAAAGGTGGCGCAGGCACGGCGATCGCCAGCGCGACGCTGGTGCGCGAGGGAACGCAGCCGCGCCTGGACGACGTGAAAGTGCTGTTCTCGATGGCGAAGAAGACCGGCAAGGGCCAGCATTTCGGCTCCCGCATCGTGTTGCATCCCGATGGGACGATCTTCTTCACCACCGGCGACCGCGGCGACGGCCCGCGCGCGCAGGACATGACAGATTCCGCGGGCGCGGTGCTGCGCATCAACGCGGACGGATCGGTGCCGGCGGACAATCCCTATGTGTCCGGCGAGAACGGCGCCCTGCCGCAGATCTTCTCCAAGGGCCACCGCAACCCGCAAGGCTTCGCGATCGATTCCACGGGCACGTTGTGGACCGTCGAGCACGGCGCGCAGGGCGGCGACGAGGTGAACAACCCGCAGGCCGGCAAGAATTATGGCTGGCCGGAGATCAGCTACGGCATCAACTACAATGGCGCTAAGATCGGCGTCGGCACGCAAGCGCCCGGCTTCGAACAGCCGGTGCATTACTGGGATCCGTCGATCGCACCTTCGGGATTGGCCGTCTACGAGGGCGCGATGTTCCCAGAATGGAACGGCGACCTACTGGCCGGCGCGCTCAAGTTCCAGCTTCTCTCGCGGATCGACCGGGACGAGAGCGGCAAGATCGTCAAGGAAGAACGCATGCTGGAAGGCGCGTTCGGCCGTATCCGCGACGTCAACGTCGCGCCCGACGGCGCGATCTGGCTGCTCACGGATGAAGGCGACGGTCAGATCATTCGGATCAGCAGGGACGAATAGAGCAAAGGCCGCGGATCGTTTCCGGTCCGCGGCCTGATCTTCGGGAAGTAACGCAATCAGCCGCGCTTTTCAGCGTCCGCGATCTGGCGCTCGAGTTCGGCGAACTCCGCGCAGCCCTTGCCGCAGCGCTTTTCGATCTCGGACAGCTGGTTCTTCGCCGAAGCGATGTCGCCGAGCGTCAGGAACGCCTCGCCCATGTATTCGCGGGCGAGAACGAAATCCGGATTGGCGGCGAGAGCCTCCTGGTAGTAGCCGAGGCCAACCTCGATGCGGCCGGACTTGCGGTGCGAGAAGCCCAGCATGTTGAGCACGCGCGGATCGTTCTTGTCGGCGACGAGGCCGAGCATCTCGATGGCTTCGCCATAGCGGCCGGCATAGGCCAGCGCCCGGCCGGTCTCGAACAGGCTGTCGTCATCGACCGCGCTCTGCTTGGGCACGCACTTTTTCTCGGTCTTGTCATAGACTTCGCCGGTCTTGCACGCAGGCGTGGTGCCGGAATCGCCGCCAGCGGCGAAGGCGGGCATGGCGAATGGAAGGGTCAGTGCAAAAACAGTCGCGGAAAGCGCAAGGCGGATCGACATTAGGGGCTCCTCTGGAAGTTGTCGTGTGTCCCGGTCAGATACGAACGTTCTGCGCGTCCGGTTTCTTCCCTGCCACGATAGCCGTGCCTTCGCTCCGCCGCCATTCCCCTGCGGCATCAAATTTTGCGGCGCGCTGTCATCATTGTGGCCGGGCGGCGCGAGCAGCTTGTCGCAGCATCGCCAGTTCGTCCAGCACGGCGGGCGCCCGGTCCGTCGGCATCGCCTCCACCAGCGCCCGCTGCGCCTGATTCCAGAGCGGCAGCGCGATCGCCACCCGTGCCTCCCCCTCCGGCGTCAGGACGTGCACCAGCCGCCGCCCTTCGCCCGAATGGGCCTCGATCAGGCCAAGCTTGGCCAGCCGCTCGAGATTGCGCGTCAGCGTCGACCGCTCCACACCGACGATGTCCGCCAGTTCCGAGGCGGACCCGGCCGCGCCCGCCTGGATCTTGCGCAGGATCGAATATTGCGTGACCTCGAGCCCGGATGGAGCCAGCCAGGCATTGTAGATGCGGGTCACGAGATTGGCGGTCCGCCGCAGCGCCGCGCCGAAACAGGCGAAATCCGTCGCAGGGACGATGTCGATTTCCGGCGGATCAACTGGCAACTCGGACATGGCGTGTATCTACAACAAATGCCGCAGCTTGCCAATTCGCGCCGCAACGGCCGGCTCAGGCCCGGAAGATGAACGTCGCCCCGCCGGCGATCAGCGCGAAGCCGATCAGATGGTTCCAGGTGAGGGATTCCTTCAGGAACAGGACCGAGAACACGGCGAAGACCGCCAGCGTGATCACCTCCTGCATCGTCTTCAGTTCCGCCGCAGAATAGACCTGGTGGCCGATGCGGTTCGCCGGCACCGCCAGCCAGTATTCGAAGAAGGCGATTCCCCAGGACGCCATCACCGCGATCCACAGCGGCGAGGTCTTGAACTTCAGGTGGCCGTACCAGGCAAACGTCATGAACACGTTCGATGCGACCAGCATGAGGATCGGCAGAACTTTTGGCGAAAGCAGCAGGGACATGGGATGCTCCGGGAGAGGACTGCCGCCATTTCGAACCGGACGGCGCAACTGTCAATCGCGGCTTTGCACCGACCCGCGCCCGCCTGCCGACGCCAGATCGGGGATGGCGTGGCTCGGGCGAATGTATGTATGATCGCGGCGAGGAGCGAGTTGCATGAAGCGTATACGCGACAAGGAATGGGACCTCACAATCGGACCGGACACGGTCCGCATGTTCATCCTGAAGGCGCGCGCCATCAGTTCAGGCGTCACCGAGGATTACCAGGACGGTTCGGAAAACGAGGTCGAGGTCGATGACCGGGGCCGCGAGATGCATCACCACGACGGGTTGCAGGAAGAGGAAACCGAGGACCAGACCGCCCGCGAACTGCGCGCCCTTATCCGCGACCTGAACGAGGACGAGGCGGCGGAACTCATCGCGCTGATGTGGATCGGGCGTGGCGACTACGACGCCCGCGAGTTCAAGGAGGCCGTGGCCGAAGCCAAGAGCCGCAAAGACATCAAGCCCGCCCGCTACCTGCTCGACCGACCGATGCTGGGCGAATGGCTGGAAGAAGGCCTGCTGGCGATCGGGGCGTAGTCAACGCAGCCGCAGCCCCTCACCCCGCCTCCGCTCTGCTCGGCGGACCTCTCCCCTCGGGGAGAGGAGGCGTCGGACGCCGCGCGCTCTTCTTCTCCCCGCCGGGGAGAAGGTGGCCGCGAAGCGGCCGGATGAGGGGGACGCCCGTCGCTTTTTTCACACACCATGCCGGAAGCTCCCGCGCCTTTGCGGCTCGCGCGGGTCTAGTCTGCCCGCATCGGGGGCGCTTACGCATTCCATGCAGACATACGACTTCATCATCGTCGGTTCGGGATCGGCAGGCTCGGTCGTCGCCGAGCGCCTGTCGGCGAGCGGCAAGCATTCCGTGCTGGTGCTGGAAGCCGGCGGCACCGACCGTCGATTCTACGTCCAGATGCCGCTCGGCTACGGCAAGACCTTCTTCGACCCGACGGTCAACTGGAACTACAAGGCCGAGGCCGATCCGGGGCTTGCCGGCAATATCGACCACTGGCCGCGCGGCAAGCTTCTCGGCGGCTCCTCCTCGATCAATGCGATGGTCTGGATCCGCGGCGCGCGCGAGGATTATGACGACTGGCGCGACGCCGGCAATCCGGGCTGGGGGTTCGACGACCTGCTGCCGGCCTTCAAGGCGATCGAGGACAACCAGGCCGGCGCCGATGCGTGGCGCGGCACGGGCGGCCCCGTCCATGTCACCGACATGACACCGGCCGTCCACCCGCTGACGCATCGCTACCTCAAGGCCGGCCAGCAGGCGGGCCTGCCGCTCAATCCCGATTTCAACGGCGCCGCCCAGGAAGGCGTCGGCATCTACCAGATCTCCACCAAGGGCGGGCGGCGCATGTCGGCCGCGCGCGCCTTCCTGCGCCCAGCGATGAAGCGCAACAATGTCCGTGTTGAAACCGGCGCAATGGCGACCCGCGTCCTGTTCGAAGGATCACGGGCGATGGGCGTCGAATACGAGCAGAACGGCCAGACAAAAACGGCCCGCGCGGGCCGCGAGGTCATCCTGTCGGCCGGTTCGATCAACTCGCCGCAGCTGCTGCAGCTGTCCGGCGTTGGCCCGGGTGCGCTCCTGCAGTCGCACGGCATCAAGGTGGCGCTGGCCAACGCCAATGTCGGCGCAAACCTGCAGGACCATGTTGGCATCAACTACACGTTCAAGGCAAAGGTGCCGACGCTGAACTCGGTGCTGCGCCCATGGTGGGGCAAGGCGCTGGTCGGCGCGCGCTATCTGCTCACCGGCTCCGGGCCTCTGTCACTGTCGATCAACAATGGCGGCGGTTTCTTCCGCACCGACCCGTCGCGCGCGCGGCCGAACATGCAGCTCTATTTCCAGGCTTTCTCGACGGTCATCCCGCGCGCCGGCGAACGGCCGATTCTGGCGCCAGACCCGTGGCCCGGCTTCTCCATCGGCCTCTCCAACGCGCGGCCCTCGTCGCGCGGCGAGATCATGATCCGCTCGGCCAATCCACGCGACTATCCAAAAATCACCGCCAACGCCTATTCGACCAACCACGATGTCGACGAGATGCTGGAAGCGGTGAAATTCGTCCGCACCATCGCCGCGCAGCCGGCGATCGCGGAAGTGATCGCCGAGGAAGTGCTGCCCGGACCGTCCGTGCAATCCGACGCCGACCTGATCGACGACTTCCGCCGCCGCTCCGGCACCGTCTACCACCCGGTCTCGACCTGCCGCATGGGACCGGACGCCGCGACATCCGTGGTCGATGCGCGCCTGCGCGTCCACGGCCTGTCCGGCCTGCGCGTCATTGACGCCTCGATCTTCCCCGGCAACATCACCGGCAACACCAACGCCGCGTCGATCATGACTGGGTGGAAGGGCGCGGAGATGGTGTTGGAGGATCAGGGGTGAGGCCAAAGCACCCCCTCACCGTCTCGGGCTTCGCCCGATCCACGTCTCCCCCTGCCCGGGGGAGACGAAACGCCAATCGCGGAGGTCCCGAGCTTCCGAACGAGGCGGCGGCGTCAACAGCTGGCGATTCCTCTCCCCCTCAGAGGGGGAGAGGTGGATCGGGCGAAGCC
>Ga0209906_100559_pt1 | contig 11251 bp, 15 predicted proteins | sample FECB24metaG_FD_188303 | JGI IMG/M metagenome (GOLD analysis project Ga0209906, IMG submission 188303) | Cyanobacterial communities from the Joint Genome Institute, California, USA from Joint Genome Institute, California, USA - FECB-24 metaG... ... | reverse complement strand
GTCCGGCATGAGGTTGGTGAGGTTGTTGGCGTGGATCTTGATCAGCGCGCTCTCCAGCTTCCGCATCCCGTTCGCCACCGCGTACTCGTCCGCCGCGTACTCCATACTGTGCAACGACACACCACCACCGATCAGCAACGCACGACACGCTCACAACAACACACGCGGCACGACACGACACGCACACGAACCTTCGGTTGACGTAGTTGGTGAGCCAGTGGCCGAGGTTGGCAAAGGCGGAGTAGATGTACGAGAACAGGACCAGCCCGATGCTCGCCTTTTGGAGTCCCATCCCAACAAAGCGAATGTTGACACGTCAGCAACAACGCGTTGGTGGAGTTTAAGGTGGCGGATGACGTACGTCAACCGAGAGGAAGCCAAACGAGCGGTAGAACTGGGGCATCTTGACGATGTGCGCGAACAGGAAGATGAAGCAGCCCATGCTGAACAGCTGCATAAACAGCATTTTGTACGTGTCTGCAAGACGTGCACAAACACCTCGGTTAAGCGGGTGCGTGCGGTGCGGCGTGGCGTGGCGTGCTGTGCTGTGCTGTGCTGTGCTGTGCTGTGCTGTGCTGTGCTGTGCTGTGCTGTGCTGTGCTGTGCTGTGCTGTGCTGTGCTGTGCTGTGCTGTGCGTACGGTAAAATTTATGGTGTCCGATCTCGTGGGCGATGATGGCGCAGATCTCGGGCTCCTTGAGCTGCTTGATCAGCGAGTCGTACAGCACGATGCTCTTCGAGAACCTGAACCCGACCAGGAATCTACGCGCCCCACCACAGAGACACAGAGACACAGAGCATTGAGGAATGCACACACACACATGTGGAATGCAACCTTCACACACTCTTCACATTCCACACACATTCCACGCCACCGTGGTGGGGCTGGGTGGGTGCGTACGCGTTGGAGTGGACGGTGGAGCGGTACTCCTGCTTGTACTTCTCGACGACTAGAATGTTGGCCAGCGGGAAGTTGAGCTTCCGGGTGAGCTTCTCGATCTCGGTCTTGAGCGGACCCTCGGGCAGCGGCTTGTAGCTACAAGTGTTGTAGAGCTCAAGTCAGCGTGTGCGGTGCGGTGCGTGCGTGTGCGGTGGTGCGTATCGCACTTGTCAAAGGCCGGAGCGATGAGGTGGTAGATGTCTGTAAAGAAGATAGCGAGGATCGCCACGTAGATGCAGCTGTCTGTGACCACGACACGCAGTACGTGAGTGTGTGTGCGATAGCACGCGTGGCGTGTGCGCCGTGTGTGCGTGTGCCGTATGTGCGCCGTGTGTGCGGTTACATGTAAGGGAGATTGCGTACATAGCCAGTAGTAGGGCAGGTCCCAGCTGAGGAGCACGAGATAGGCCGAGAGAAGCGGAATACCAAAGAGAAGCGACAGCACGAACATCTTCATCTGCTCCCAGAACCACAGGTCCAGGATCGAGGCGGCGCTCCTGCAGGAGAGGTGTGGCCAGTGAGCAATGCTGCGTGCGATCTGCCACGCACACGCACACACGCACACACGCACACGCACACGACGCTGCCACGTACCTCATCTCAAAGTGGGTGTCGACGCAGAGGATGCGGAAGAGGTGGAACGGGACACGCACGAGCGAACTCGCCAGCGAGACCAGGATGATGAACACCATGCCGCGCGTTACCTGCACGCACGAGACCCGCGTGAGTGCTGTGTGCCGTGTTTACGTGTGCGCGTGTTGTGTCGTGGTGTGGTCGTGTGGTGTGGTCGTGTGCGATACCCGGTACTCGATACCGAAGCCCAGCCCGTCGAGCAGGTCCCGCGAGAGCGTCCAGAACCCGACGAGCAGATGGGACGACAGCACCAGGCACTCGGCGATGAACTCCATCGTCGCCTCCATACGGTTGTAGATGTGCCGCATGATGCCCTGCGCGTAGTGGACCAAGAATCGAAACAATGGAAAATCAAATTTGTAGAATTAAGCCGACATGCAGGAAGAGGCGGCATACCCTGGCGTTACGTTTCTTCATGCGAGGCTGATCGATCACCACCCATTCGCGTAGCACGGGCGGCATGCGGCGTTCTGCGCTGAGCAGGTGCCGAATTTGGCGCAGATCGAGGTAGCTCTCCCAGAAGAAGAAGATGGCGCTGCTGCCCAACGCCATGTAGTACCAGGGCACCGCACGCAGGACCGCAGCGAGCCACCAGAACCCCTCGCCCTCGTCCACCGCCACCCACGCCGCCGAGGCATTCATCTTTGTTTTATTATTATTTTTGTTTTTTTTCGTATTAATCGTTTGCGTGCTTTGCATTCAATTGACCGTTGACGTTTTGGCGCGAAAAGCGAAACGGGCGAGTTGGGAAGATGAGGGTGCGAGCGATCGACAGGGCAGCAAGATGTCGAAAGAGACTCAGGAGACGCTTGTGATGGAGAAGAAGGTGGAGCATAAGAAAACGCTGCCTCTAGCACCCTTAATCAGCTCGTCTCCAACGGCCCTTAGATCGCCGGTTGGGGTGAAGACCTACTCGAGAAAGAGGAAGGTGGGCGGGTCGGGCAGTCTCTCCTCATCAGATTCGACAACAACTACTTCTCCATCGGCCTCGCCCTTGCCCGAAGGGAGGAGCGGACGGTCGAAGTGGCTGGACATTCTTGAATCGCTGGCTCGCGAGGAGGATAGCACGAAGCAGGATGAAGCGCCGACGAAACAAGAGTCCAGCACCACCAGCAGCGATTCTCCCTCATCTACGAACAAGAAGCGAAAGGCGGTCCAGATGCAGCTCCAATTCTGTTCCTCATCGTCATCTCCTCTACGATCTCCGATCTCGAAATTGCGAAGCCCAGCACGACTCGCTGTGGACTCGAGTCCAGGAGGAGCCAAATCGAGGAAGAGGAACAAGAAGGAGACGGCGAGCAGCAGGGCGAGGCAGATGTATCTCGATCTCGGCCAGGAGCGATTCGATTGGGTGACCTGCGGCGTGTGCGAGATGACCTACGCGCCGGGCGTGCCCACCGACGAGAAGACGCACAACACCTTCCACCAGCGATTCCTCAAGATGCAATCCTCTGCCGCCTCTTTGGGGAGCTCCAATCCATCAGCCATCTGAGGCACGTTCTTTGTACAAACCTTCATTACTTCTAAATCCATTATTTCCTATTTTATTTATTAAATAATAATAATAATAATATTTTTCTGCGGAACGGCGGAACGGGGACTTTTCGGCGAGGGCGAGGGGAAGGTGGCGGGCGAGATGGCCGGCAGCAGGGCTGCCGTTATGAGGGTTGAGATGATGACCATGCTCGTCTTTGCAAGCCCGAGTAGAGTAGAAGAGAAGAGCAAGGAGAACAACACAACACCAACACAAGAAGACAGGAGACATGGGAGCAGAGATGACCAAGTGGCTGATAGACTCCAAGGTGGAGGACATACACAAGAAAATGCCCTGGAGGGATGGAGATGACGATGGGAGGAAGGAGCAGCAACAGGCCGACTCTGTGGTGGACGACCTCGGCCAGATGTTCGGCTCGCGCTCAGAGGAGGAAGTGGAGCAAGGTACCTCTTCTAGATAACCACCCTTTGCGCTGTGTGTGGCCACATTCGCCCCACTGCTGTACTCGCTTCTTCCTCATCTTCTTCCTTACCTCAGCCACAGAGCGCAAGGAGACAGAGGCGGCCCTCAAGAAGTCACGCAAGGTAGCGGCCTCGCTACGAAGCAAGTACAAGATGGGAAGTGGCGAGAACCGGCCCAAAACGTACCATGTCTTTCACACGCTTGCGCACACTGCCTCTAGCTGACTTGACGGTACGGTCTGCCTCTGTGTGCAGGGAAGAACAAAGGCAGGACGAGAAGAAGAAGACCCAGGAGAAGATGGAGCAGAGCCGCAGCATGCGCGACAAGATGCGATCCAAGTACCAGAGAGGCTGATGCTGTGCGTCAACTCTTGTGAGCCAAGGCTAATGCGAAAAGAAAAAGAAAAAGAAATAAAATAAAAATAATTAAATAACAAATAAAAGAAGAGATGCAAGAGATGCTGGAGGAACTGCTGGTGGAGGTGCTTTCCTTCCTGGAGCCCGTGGACCTGCTGCACCTGGCCGCTGTTGATGCCCGCCTGCACCGCCTTGCGGGTACCCTGTTCCGGACTGAGTAGGGACAATCTCTATTCTGTTTTTGATTAATTCAACTGGCTTCCATTAGGGGACGAGTGGCTGTGGGCGCAGCTTGGGCGTGGTCATGTGGTGTTGGCGGGAAGCGGCGCCCTGCTCCCGCGTTGCCTGCTGTACGACCGCATCGGTCAGGTCGTGGCCCGCCGCGCTCCTCCGTGCGAGGTTCGTGCGCCCCAGCCCCCAACGCACCAACGTGCTAACGACTACGAACTGGCAGGATGCTGAGGAGTCGAGACACTACTGCCGAGTCTGCGAGAGTCGGTGCTGGCTGGCCGCACCGCCGCCACCGCCGCACGAGATGGCCGCCCTCTGTGCTGACGCTCTGTATGACTTGCGCCTCTGGGTGGGTGCTGCACACCATACTCTGCGGCGTCATTATTGGGCCAGTGATGACATGATCACAGAGGCGGCTGACCTGTCTCGCTTGTGGTTCAGGTTGGCGAGCGGTGGCAGCAGCAGAGCACGCACTTGTTCCTTTCTTCGCTCAGCCGGCCCGACCCGCACGCTGTCGTACACCTGTGTCGCGATCAGGTACAGACATGTGGGCCAATTCGTGTTTAGAGCAGTGTGCAAGTCTAATCGACCGACCTCTCTGATGGCACAGATCAAAGCGGACCTGCTGGCGCTGATCGAGTACCAGTGCTATGTGATGCTCGATTCGGTAGATGAACAGCCGGACGCGGTCGAGGGGTCGTCCCTGCGTAAAGCGCAGGCCGTACCGCTGTACTTTGCCCAGCCCATCAGGTGCCAGACCTCCGACGCACAGCTGGCCATCGACCTCCGGCTCTCGCTCGTATGTTGTTCTTGCAATCTCGTATCTTAGCGTGTGGTGCGTGCACACTTACCCGAGGCCCGCAGACACACGACAAGCTGTCGCTGGACAAGATCGTTGAGTCCTTTTATCCCTGTCCCACAGCGGAGGCAGGGCTGACCGTCAGCGAGAAGCCCGGTACATTTCCTCCCCACAACGGCTGGTCGCTCGTTCAAGCTAACCAATTCACACCACTTTTTGATTTCTTGTAGGCGGGCTGCTCACACTTATGACTCCGCCCGTTCAGGGCCCGCCTTCCGCTCCGCAGGCTCGACCACGATTTGTTGCCCGGCAGGTGCACAACCAATCAAGCACCCTTGGGCTCAACAACACATACCCCCAGCGGTAACCAACACTCAACACACGCCAGGGTACCTCCTGGCGACTGTTCTCGACGCTCGACAAGCGGCTCCACAACCTGCGATCTTCGGCCAAGGGGCTTGGTACGCTACCACCCCCTCCGCTCTGCTCCTCCTCCACCGGTCTCACCGTGGCCGCCACACATCAGGCCTGGGCACACCCAACCAATTCCAGTCATTCCTGGCGCTCGAATGACAGCTGGTACAATAAATCTGTGTTGTCGCCAGGCGTGTGCTTACGAAAGCCCGCGGGCTTGTGTGCGGCACGTGAACCCACAACAACAAGAAGGAGACACAGATGATGGACGCAACACAACATAGAGCCAAGGTAAAATGGTTGGCGCTCAGCGTAGGGCTCACGCTGGGCGTCCTCTTCATCTTCTCCGATTTCGTCTTCCTGCCGGACTCCTGCCGCACCAGCAGTAGACAAAAAGAAGAAGAGCTCACCACCTCCGCTCCCTCCGCCGCCACTTCGGGCCAAAGGCGAGTGGTGCACGCGTCGCCCGCCTATCCTCTCGACCAGGCCCGCACCTCGTCGTGTCAATTGGACACGGCCCTTCGCCAGGTGTTCGTCATCCGCACCTGCGGGCCCCTCACCCCCGTACGCCCTGCAGACCACCAACCTGGAACATGTTTAAACCATTTAGATTAATATCTAGATATTAATTTAACGGCAAAAATGTGAAAAATGTTGTGGTAGGGACTGCGTGCGTCGTACGCCAAGTACGCGAGCGAGCTGAGCGCCTCGCCCCACTACGACCTGTGGCTCCTCTACGACGTCGGCACCGAGGCGCGACCGGCGGCCGGTGACGATAAGGTGCTGGCGGAGTACTACGAGCTGCAGCGAGAGTACCCCGGCTTGGGCCTGTTCCTCTACAACGCCAGCGACGTCAAGGCGCTGCTCCCGACCGCGGCCTACATCCAGAAGAACAAGACGCCCAACTTTTGGTTCCACGACGCGTCGCTGTTCCTCTGGTCCATGGCCTGCCGCCCAGACCTCTGGCGCACCCCACCACTCCCGCCAAGCAGGTACCACTCATCATTTTACCACACACACACACTCTCTCTCTCTCACACACACACACACACGCACACACAAAATGTGCTCAATATGCCCGTGATCAGGGAGAGTGAGCTGTACATTTGGACGGTCGAGCACGATGCCATCTACTTTGGTGACGTGTCTGTGTTCCTCGACGAGCACACCACCAACACCGCAGGTTTCCTCTCCACACCCACGCTTCTTCGTGCAGTGTGGGTGTGTGCGTGTTGCTGATCGATTGTGCCGCGCTTGCATCCAGACTATATTGCAGACTACACCCCGCTGTGGCCCGATTGGTATCACTGGAAGGAGAGCACGTGGCGGCCGCCCTACGACAAGGCTATCTTCAAGAAGCAGCACGTCCAGCGCCACTCGACCGCGCTGCTGCGCTATCTGTATAGCATCACGCTTCTCGATGTCGTGGCCTACGGCGAGATCTTCGCGTCGACCGTGTGCGCGCTGCAGCCGCACTGGTGCGTGATGGCGCCGCTCGAGCGACGGTTCATCGGACCGGCCTATGATTGGAACGCCTTCCTCACCGACGACCAGGTGGCCGCCATGTGGGTCGATCCGGCCCAGCAGGGCAGGTGGAACCACGCCGTGCTGTCGCGCAAGGGGCGCAAGTGCAAGTCCTCCCTTGGCGCCCTCAAAAACGCACCATCCTCTCCCGTACCTAGCTAAATCAACACAACATGAAAATTTACTGAATCTGGCCCCGCACACACCACGACTTGCCGATAGTGCAATGCAACTAGAAGTCAAGCCACACCTTTCCTTTCGAACAAAACTGCTCAGCGAGGTGCGGCGCAGGTAAATGGCTTGATTCGATCAGTTCCCCACGAAGTGGAACTCCATTCTCGTTTGCCTTCCCGGTTCCTGGCCGTTCTGGGATTCCAGATAACGATAACTCCGGATCGATGGCCTTCCTTCTTTCAACTGGAATTCCTACTTTTTTATCCTTCAGTTCTCCTTGGTCGCCCATTGGGCAAGTCGCCCTCGCTTTCGTTGGATGCAACAAGGGTGAACCTGACCTCGCACAGGGTCCACCCACCTTTATAAGGCCTCTTTCCTGCAGTTCCAGTTCTCCATCGAACCAACAACCACCACAAAGCACTCCATACGCCCCTTAACCAACACTACCACACCACAATCCACCATGTCGAATCTCAACACCGTCCCCGTCATGTCCAACACCGCCGCCAGGCCTGTTGTGGGCGCTGCGCCCGTTGTGCCGGTTGTGCCGGTTGCCACGGCCACAACTGTTCTGCCCCACGGCGTCGACGGCAGGCCCCTCTCCAAGGAGGAGCGCAAGGCCCTCAAGCACCAGAACAAGGCCCTCAAGCATGACCACAGCCACCACCAGCACGGTCACGGCCTCACCGGAACCGGCCTGCCCATCGTCGGCGCCGCCCACCCCGTCGTTCACGGGGCGACCAACGTGGTGGAGCACCAGCCCATCGTCGAGCGCGAGGTCATCGTCGAGAGGCCCGTCGAGGTGAGGCGCGAGCACCACATCCAGCCGGTCATCCACGAGAGGGAACACCAGATCCAGCCCATCGTCCGCACCGAAGTCACCACTGAGCGCAAGGACCTCGTCACCGTACGCACTCCCCTTTCATTCTCCTCTGGCTTGCGACCCTCAATAACTAATGAACAATCAAACACGCATTCAAACAGGACCGGAATGTGATGATGCCGGCAGTGGTCGAGCAGCCGCGCCTCGCGTCCACGGGCCTGACCACGGCTGACCAGAGGGGCATCATGCCCGGCGCTGGCACCACGGGCATGGCCGACGCTCACCATGCGACGATGGGACAAAAGATCAAGGGCACGGTGAAGGAGGTGCAGGGCTCGCTCACGCACAACCCGATGAAGAAGGAGGAGGGCCGCCTGCTCAAGCAGGGCATCGACCCCACCGCCGCTGGCCTGGGCACCACCGGCACTGGCATGATGGGCAACACCACTCGCATCTAAACTGCATAGCCTCATCGCTGTCATTGGAACAGGCATATATATGCCTCTTCTTGGCGAATGAATGCCTTTTGCTTTACCCTCGTCCATCTTTCCACTGGGCCAGTGCTCAATCCTGCGCCAGCGCGGAGGTCGGCTCCCATCGCGCGTGGGGCGGCGGAGGAGAGCAGTTAGAGGGCCCTTAGGCCTTCAGTGCCAGTCCGAGGGTGCAGATCGTGCGCTCGCTGCAGATCACCTTCACCAGGCAGACTCGGCAAAGATGCCAAGGAAGCGTGCTCAATCACTCCAGCTTATTCCTCCCCCGCCACGTCGTATCTCCAATAGAATGTATAAGGATGCGAGTGTGAGGAATATCGTCTGTCTGTTCATACGTTCATGGTGCCGGGCTGGCAGCGCTCCGGTCCTCTCCAACACCGGTCGGCTCATGCCTTGCGCCACGCTGATGGGAACTGGCGACAGGCACTTGTCCAGGAAGGAGCGTAAGGCCCTCAAGCGCCAGAACAAGGCCCTCAAGCATGACCACGGCCACGGCCTCACCGGCACCGGCATGCCCCTTGCCGCCGGCGCAGCGACGAATGTGGTGGAAAACCAGCCCATCGTCGAGCGCGAGGTTGTCGTCGAGAGGGTGGTCGAGGTGAGGCGCGAGCACCACATCCAGCCGGTCATCCACGAGAGGCAGCACCAGATTCAGCCCGTCCTCCGCACTGAAATCACCAACGAGCGCAGAGACCTCTTCAACGTACGCTACTTCTCCTCTTCGTTCTTCGCTTTCGATCTTTCGCTGTCTTAGTCGCGACTTACCAACAAAACAACCAAACGGAAACAGGATTGCAATGTGATGATGCCGGCGATGGTCGAACAGCCGCGCCTCGCGTCCACGGGCCTGACCACGGCTGACCAGAGGGGCGTCATGCCCGGCGCCAACACCACCGCAATGCACCACGCGACGATCGGGCAGAAGATCAAGGGCACGGTGAAGGAGGGGCAGGGCTCGCTCACGCACAACCCGATGAAGAAGGAGGAGGGCCGCCTGCTCAAGCAGGGCATCGACCCCACCGCCGCTGGCCTGGGTGTTGTGTAGAGTCATCTACACTTACTCACGACTCCGGTCTTCCAGTGACGGATCGTATTATCTTTATTTAGTAGTTACCTTTTCTGTGACGATATACGTCTACAATAAATCAACGAGGCTCACAAGAGTCTCTTATCTTTCTCTCAACTGCGTGACATCACAACACTGGGAACCACTGGCACTGGCATGGGCACCACCCCCGGCATGATGGGCACCACCACCCGCTTCTAAACGGCTTGTCTATCAGCACGATGTTGCTCGCACTTCTGTGAATAGCTTATACACGCCTGTCCAATGAAGTGCTTTCCCTTCACCTTCGTTTTCTGGCCTTGGTATTGTGCGGCCTGAGCGAACACCGCACGGGAAAGTTGTTTTGTGAGGGCACAATCCCGACGAAAGAGCTGTCGCCGATTGTGTGCCCTTCTTTTGTCTCTTCAGAAAGCGAACTCCATGAGGGTCGACTGTCGTGGAGAGGACCTCCGAGACCAGCCCGGCCTCGCTCCATCCATGGTACCCGACCTTCGTTCTGGCCGCCCCATCGACCCGGAACTCACAATTTTTGGCTGCGAAGGACCTCCGGCACCAGCTGACATCTCTCGCTGCTTGGCCCGACCGATCGTGAGCTTGCTGCCTCAAGTCTGTGTATTTGTATTTGGTTTGAAGTGTCTCCTCACCACAACTCAAGCGAGGCTCGGGCATCGAGGGCCCGCGCATTTCGGTCCTGCGCAGGCTTGTGGTGGGTGGTCTTGTCGAGCACCACACGCCCTCCGCTGTCCCCCTTCTCTTGCGTGCCGACGGCCACCTCCTCGTACTGAGGCGGCTTCTCGTCAATCGCGCTCGAGCGGTCGACGTCAAGCTTGCTCTTCCCCTTTCGCCTCCTCTCGTCGTCGGCGGCGGCGCTGCCCTCCTCGAGGTCCGAGCCCACGTCGATCTCGAGCCTCTCGTTCTCCTGCTGTTCGCGCACCTCCTCGCGCTCGCGGGTGGCCTCGCGGATGCGCTCGGTCAGGGCGCTCTCCATCATGCGGCCCTCCATCATGCCGGCGCGATCGTCCCGCGCCACCCACTTGGCCACGAGGTCGTAGCTGACGTGGTAGACGCGCGAACAGAAGCCGTCGTCGAGCGTGCGCCCGCGGAAGAGCGTGGGCGAGCCGTCCGGCAGGAAGGACCCGCGGCTCACCTCCTGCGTCAGCGGTGATGCCGCCATGTACAGATACGCATTCCTGCACAGGGGTAAATTATCACGTGTGTGCGGTGTGTGGTGTGTGCGGTGCGTGCTGTGAGTGCGGCGCGGTGTGCCGACGTACTTGGCTTCGTCATCGCGAGTGTCGCCGTTGATGTGACACCAGGCGCGGCTAAGAATGGACTGGTCGGAGGAGTAGACGTGGCCCAGGTCTAGCACGTTGACCGCCACGCCGGAGCCCTTAAGGCGCAGGCCCAGCTCGCGCGTCATACAGTAGATGGCCAGATGCGACTGCTCCGTGGCGCGGGTGTCGCTCCATCTCTTCTCCATCCGCAGATCGTCAAAGTTGATGTGGGCGTGCTTGCCTGGACCAGGCAATGACACCAAGCATGGGGAGGTCAGATCCAAGCCTCGACTATGTGTCGTTGGTCGTGTCGTGTCGTGTGTTGGCCGGCAGGAGGAGCACGTACTTGGCCGCGGGCACACGTTGATGACGCGCGACGGTGCGCTGAGCTTGAGCAAGTCCAGGAGCAAGTAGGTCACCATGAAGTGGCTCAGGTACTTGAGCGAAAAGAGCTTCTCGTTTCTGCGCGTGAAGGTCATGTAAACTCTGTCGTCAGCAGACTGGTCCATCGGCTGCTGATCAGTCTGACAGGCCCACATGAAGGGAGTATACCCGTCGTGTGTGAGTGC
>Ga0209906_100557_pt1 | contig 11325 bp, 11 predicted proteins | sample FECB24metaG_FD_188303 | JGI IMG/M metagenome (GOLD analysis project Ga0209906, IMG submission 188303) | Cyanobacterial communities from the Joint Genome Institute, California, USA from Joint Genome Institute, California, USA - FECB-24 metaG... ... | reverse complement strand
TGTCCGCCGTCAGCACCTATGGCGCAGATTTGAGGTTGTGAACTGAGGAGGATTTGGGTCTCGTCGTAGTGACGAAGGAACGAAGATGAGCCCCAAATCCTCAAGTGCCAAAAAGCCTGCTGAGCAGGTCGTGAAGGATATCCGGCGTGCGACCCGTCGGCATTTCTCGGCGGAAGACAAGATCCGGATCGTGCTCGATGGCTTACGCGGCGAGGACAGCATCGCCGAGCTGTGCCGCAAGGAGGGCATCGCCCAGAGCCTGTATTACACTTGGTCGAAGGAGTTCATGGAGGCGGGCAAGCGCCGGCTGGCGGGTGACACCGCCCGTGCCGCAACCTCCGACGAGGTCAAGGATCTGCGCCGTGAAGCCGGCGCCCTGAAGGAGTGCGTCGCCGATCTGACGCTGGAGAACCGTCTGCTCAAAAAAAGCATGATTGCGGATGGGGGCGACGAAGAATGAGGTATCCCGGATCCGAGAAGCTTGAGATCATCAGGATCGTCGAGCAGTCGCACCTGCCAGCCAAGCGGACCCTGGATCAGTTGGGTGTTGCGCGCCGGACCTTCTATCGTTGGTACGACCGCTACATCGAGGGCGGTCCGGAGGCGCTGGAGGATCGGCCCTCGGCACCCAGCCGGGTGTGGAACCGTTTGCCCGGCGAAATCCACGACCAGATCATCGAACTGGCGCTGGAGCAGTCCGAGCTCAGCCCTCGGGAACTGGCGGTACGCTTCACCGATGAGCGGCGGTACTTCGTGTCGGAAGCCACGGTCTACCGGTTGCTCAAGGCCCATGATCTGATCACCAGCCCAGCCTATGTCGTGATCAAGGCGGCTGATCGCTTCCATACCCCGACCACGCGACCAAACGAGATGTGGCAGACCGACTTCACCTACTTCAAGATCATCGGGTGGGGCTGGATGTATCTGTCGACCGTGCTCGACGACTTCTCGCGTTACATCATCGCTTGGAAGCTGTGCAGCACGATGCGGGCCGAGGACGTCACCGACACGCTGGACATGGCATTGGCCGCTTCAGGCTGCGACCAGGCCCATGTGCGCCACAAGCCCCGGCTGCTCAGCGACAACGGCCCGAGCTACATCGCCGGTGAACTGGCCGAATATATCGAGGCCCAGCGCATGAGCCATGTGCGCGGAGCTCCCTGTCATCCCCAGACCCAGGGCAAGATCGAGCGCTGGCACCAGACGCTCAAAAACCGCATCCTGCTGGAGAACTACTTCCTGCCTGGCGATCTCGAAGCCCAGATCGAGGCGTTCGTCGAGCACTACAACCACCAGCGCTACCACGAGAGCCTGAACAACGTGACACCCGCCGATGCCTACTTCGGACGGGCCGAGACCATCATCAACCAACGCGAAAGGATCAAACGACAGACCATCGAGCATCGGCGCTTGCAGCACCGCAAGCTCACCGCCTAGCATCAACCCCCAGACGAGACCGACACTCCGCTAATTTACGCCGCGAGTTGCGCCAAATGTTCTGACGACGGACACGCACGGCCTTTGTCCTTGGGGACAATCGTAGTACATTCCAATCATCATCATGGGTCGTAGTCGGCGCAGCCTTTTCGGGGGGCGCTGGAGAGTTCGTTTGGATCAAGTCCCGATGTCAGCTACCGCCGTACAATCTCAACCGCAACCGGAGGCGGAAACGCCGGCAGCCGCGCCGCCGCAGGATAGCGGCCTGGCCGCGCTGGCGCTGGTCGCCGCCTTCCATCGCGTCGCCTGCGACGTCGGCCAGGTTCGCCACGAGCTGGGCATCGGTGACAAGCCCGCAACATCTACCGACATCGTGCGCGCTGGCCGCAGGCTCCGCCTGAAGGTCCGGCGCTCCACCCGCAACAGCCAGTCGTTCCTCTCGAAACTGCCGCTGCCGGTGATCCTCGAACTCAATGACGGCCGCTTCGTCATCTTCGGCCGGCTCCACGCCGACGGCCGGATGCGCATCGTCGATGCGGCGACTCGCGAGGCCCGCAACCTCACGCCCGACGAACTTGCCACCGAATGGACCGGCACCGTCATCCTCGTCGCGCGCCGCTTTACGCTGGAACAGGTGCCGGGGAATTTCGGCCTGCACTGGTTCCTACCCTCGCTCTTGAAATATCGCCGCGCGCTTGGCAGCGTGCTGGTCGCCTCGCTCTTTGTCCAGCTCTGCGCCCTGGCAACGCCGCTGCTGTTCCAAATCACAATCGACAAGGTCTTGGTTCACCAGGGCTATTCGACGCTGGTCTTAGTCGTCGTCGGCTTGATTGGGCTGGGCGTCTTCCACGTCGCCCTGCAATGGTTGCGGACATATGTGCTCGCGCATACCGCCAGCCGGATCGACGTTGAACTGGGGGCCAAGCTCTTCGACCATATGCTGCGACTGCCGCTCGGCTATTTTGAAACGCGCCCCACCGGCCAGACCGTGGCGCGCGTGCGCGAACTTGAGAGCATCCGCGGCTTTCTGACCGGGCCGGGCCTTTCTTCGGGTCTCGATCTCGTCTTCGCGATGATCTTCGTTGCCATTCTCTATGTGTATTCACCCTTCTTGGCGACCATCGCGGTGTTGTCGTTGCCCTGCTACGTGATCATTGCGGCGCTGACCCGGCCCTCTCTGCAAGCGCGTATGAAGGAGAAATTCGAAAAGGGCGCGCTGAGCACGCAGTTCCTGGTCGAATCGATTGTCGGTATACAGACGGTCAAGGCTATGGCGGTCGAGCCGGTGCTTCGATCGCAGTGGGAGGAGCGTCTTGCGGCTTACGTGAAATCGTCATTTGACGCGCTATCCGTCGCCAATACAGGCCAGAACGCCATTCAGTTCGTAACCAAGGTCACAACGGCACTGGTTCTCTATTTCGGCGCTCTTGCCGTGATCAAAGGCGAGCTGACTGTCGGCGCGCTGATCGCCTTTAATATGATTCTTAATCAGGTTACAGCGCCGGTTTTGCGTCTCTCTCAACTCTGGCAGGATTTCCAGCAGGTCAAAATCTCGGTCGACCGGCTCGGCGATGTGCTAAACAATCATCCCGAGAGTTCGGCTTTGGGGCAGGCCAATCTGCCGCCGCTCAAAGGCAGCGTCCAGGTGAGAGGGCTAACTTTCCGCTATCAGGAGGGGTCTCGTGAGGTTCTCAGCAACGTCAACCTCGACATCCCGGCGGGACAGGTGATCGGCATCGTCGGTCCGTCAGGCTCCGGTAAGTCGACCCTGACCAAACTCATTCAGCGCCTCTACGTGCCTGAACGCGGCCAGATCATGGTCGATGGCATCGATATTGCCCAGGTCGATCCGGCATCGCTGCGGCGCCAGATCGGCGTCGTCCTGCAAGAAAATCTGCTGTTCCACAAATCGGTCCACGACAATATCGCACTCGCCAATCCGGCGCTGTCACGGGCGCAGGTCATCCAAGTCGCTCGCCTGTCCGGCGCCGACGAGTTCATCAACCGCCTGCCGCTTGGCTATGATACTATGATCGAGGAGCGCGGCGCCAACCTGTCAGGCGGCCAGCGCCAGCGCTTAGCGATCGCGCGTGCACTGGCCATGAACCCCCGCATTCTGATTCTCGACGAAGCGACGAGCGCGCTCGATTACGAGAGCGAACGGATCATACAGGATAACATGCGCCACATCGTTCGCGGGCGGACTGTGATCGTCATTGCGCATCGTCTAGCGGCCGTTCGCGGATGCGACCGTATAATCGCGATCCAGGATGGCAAGATCGTCGAAGACGGATCGCATGGCGAGCTTCTCAAATTGCCGACCAGCCTATACGGTCGTCTTTGGCGTATCCAATCAGGAGAGGTCGCGGAATGAACGCGCTGGTTCGCCAGGATAATTTTAAGAAGAGCGGCAAAGATCTCGCGCTCGTGCCGAAGAATCTGGCTCCTGCGGAAAAAAGCGACTATCTGGAGTTTCTGCCTGCCCATCTGGAGATACTTGAGACACCGGCATCGCCTCGCGCGAGCTGGATGCTTTGGCTGCTGTGTGGAATGTTGACCGCAGGGATCGCGTGGAGCTGGTTTGCCCATTTGGATATTCACGCTGTCGCCCAAGGCCGCATCCAGCCAAGCGGCCGATCGAAAGTCCTTCAACCGGTTGATCCGGGTCGTGTCCGGGCCGTGAACGTGGCTAATGGCGCACGTGTTCGAGCTGGTGACCTGATGATCGAACTCGATCCGACCGAAGCGGAAGCTGACCGGACGGCGGCGATGGAAATGCTGCATGCTTTGGAGGCCGAAATTATTCGACGTGCGGCGGCAGTCGATGCGGCCCGCTCTGATTTCGAACAGCCGACGATGACATTTCCTCCGGACATCGGCCCAGGTTTGAGGCTGCGCGAGGAAGGGCAACTAGCGGCCGAATTTGGTCAGTACACCGCCCAACGCGCTACATTGCGAGCGCAGCTAGCCGAACGCGAGGCGCAGCGCGAGAGGCTGATCAGCAGTGTATCGGCGCGCGAGAAGCTCACTGGCCTGTTAAACGAGCGGGTTCAGATGCGAGAGACGCTGATGTCGCGGCAAACCGGCAGCCGAGCTTCCGTAATCGACGCTCTACAGCTACTGGCTGAGCAAGATACGAGCCTTGCATACGACAAGGGTCAGCTTCTTGAGAACTCAGCAGGGCAAGAGTCCCTACTTCGGCGCACAGAGCAGCTCAAGCGGGAGTTCCTTGCGACGCAGACGGGGCGCCTCTCCGATGCGCAGAGGAAGCGTGACGAAGTGCGCCAGTCTTTCATCAAGGCTAATTCCCGATTGGAACGCACCAAACTTTTCGCCCCGATCGACGGAGTGGTGCAGCAGCTTTCCGTGACGACAGTAGGACAGGTCGTAACAACAGGACAGGCGGTGCTTGTCGTGGTTCCGACGGACGGTAAACTGGAGGTCGAAGCGCTGGTTCAGAACCGCGATATCGCGTTTATACAGCTTGGTCAGGAAGCAGTTATCAAGGTCGATTCGTTACCGTTTGCGCGCTACGGCTCTATCCCCGGTGTTGTTCGGCGAATCTCACCCGATGCGGTCGACGAGCGGGAAGGCGGCATCACCGACGCTGCCGCCGCTGCTCGTTCGACGAGCTCAGGCACTGGAACCGGAACCAGTAGAGTCCAGAATCTGGTATTTCCCGTCACGGTCGAGCTTGGGAAAAGCAATATCTCCATTGAGGGTAAGCCCGTGGCTTTGTCGCCTGGTATGATGGTGACGGTCGAGGTCAGGACAGGATCGCGTCGCGTCATCGATTACCTGCTGGCGCCCTTGCGAGAGACAACGTCACAAGCTGGACGCGAGCGCTAACAGCTGTTGTCCGAGATCTAGCAGGCTGAGGAAAAAAGCATCTCACCTGCAGGCTGACCTTCGACGGCTGTGACGTGGCCGGGTGGCCCAACGCGTTGGGCAAACACGATGCTATGCACGCCGACGTTCTCACCCACGTCGAGGGCGACGCTGCCCTCGGGCAAATAAGGGGCCTAGCAGGGCGATTTCGTCTTCTACCCATTCGCCGTATCGGGCCAGCGAGTCCCCGATGCACATCGTATATGTGGCGGCTTTGATATCACCCGGCAAGTTCTTGGGCGACGTGCAAAATATACTTTCCGTAGTCGCCCTTCTGCAGGGTCCCGCCGAGCTTAGCGAGCTGCTGCGGTGAAATCCAGCCTTGGCGCGCGGCGATCTCCTCGGGGCAGGCTATGCGTAGCCCTTGACGACTTTCTAGCGTACGTACAAACTCTCCTGCTTCCAGGAGGCTATCTGGGGTCCCGGTATCGAGCCAGGCAAAGCCTCGGCCCATGCATTCGACCGACAGTTCACCGCGATCCAGATAGACGCGATTAACGTCGGTGATCTCAAGCTCACCGCGCGGCGACGGCGCAAGATTTGCTGCGATGTCCACGACCTGGGCATCGTAGAAGTACAATCCCGTCACAGCCCAGTTCGATTTCGGGACCTTGGGCTTCTCCTCGATCGAGATTGCTTTGCCACCGGCGTCGAACTCCACCACGCCATACCGTTCGGGATCGCGAACATGATAGGCAAAAACGCTTGCCCCGACCTGGCGGGCTGCTGCGGAAGCCATCATCTCCGGTAAACTGTGGCCGTAATAGAGATTGTCCCCGAGGATGAGGACGGATGGTTGGCCGGCCACAAATTCCGCGCCGATGATATAGGCCTGCGCCAAACCGCCCGGATGCGGCTGCTCGGCGTAAGACAGGGCCATTCCCCAATCAGAACCGTCTCCCAGCAGACGCATGAAATGCGGCAGGTCGTGCGGCGTCGAGATGATGAGCACCTCGCGGATACCGGCTAGCATCAGCGTCGAGAGCGGATAATAGATCATCGGCTTGTCGTAGACGGGCAGCAATTGCTTCGACATCGCCAACGTCATCGGGTGCAGCCGCGTACCGGAGCCGCCGGCCAGGATGATGCCCTTCATAGTCGTCTACCCCGCTAGTTGATTCGTAAGCAGCCGGCGCACGCATGGCGCCAACGCATCCTGCCATCGCGGCAGCTCGAGCCCATGGATGACGGCCAATTTAGAGCAGTCGAGACGCGAATTGGCCGGTCGCGTCGCTGGTGTCGGGTAGTCCGACGTGCCGATGCGATTGACCCGCACCGGAGCGCCGCCCGCGGCCTCGCGCTCGGCGAAGATCGCCTCGGCGACGTCGGCCCAGACTGCTTCGCCTCGGGCGCCCATATGAAAGACGCCCCGAAGTGCCTCGTCCTGCCGCCTATCCAAGAGGTTGCGCGCGACGGCGAAAATGGCGTCGGCAATGTCCAGCGCGCCAGTCGGGCTGCCGATCTGGTCAGCGACGACGCCGACCTCGGATCGCGTCTCGGCCAGTCGCAGCATTGTTCTGACGAAATTCTTGCCGTAGTGGCTATAGACCCAAGCGGTGCGAAGGATCGCATGGTCGCGCGTGGCCGCAGCCACAGCGCGCTCGCCATCGAGCTTGCTGTGACCATAGGCGGAAATCGGTCGCGCAGGATCGTCTTCCCGGTAGGGGCGGTCGAGAGTGCCGTCGAAGACATAATCGGTGGAGACCTGAATGACGGGCACGCCTAGCTCCGCCGCCGCCCTTGCGACTTCGCCTGCCGAATGGCCGTTGATCTGCCGCGCCAGATCTTCCTGGCTTTCTGCTAAATCGACCGCCGTGAACGCCGCTGCGTTGACGACCACATCAGGCCGGCTCGACGTAACGGCGGCTGCGATCGTCTCGGGCCTCTCCAGATCGAGTTCGGGCCGGCCAATTGCGGTTACGATCGTACCAGATGGTGCGCGTTCCAGCATGGAAAGCACAACCTGTCCCGAACGCCCTGTGACGGTGATGCGCATGTCAGGTCAGTCGAAATAGCGCGGCAGGTCGGCCAGACGCGGATGCCTGCGATCCTTGTCAGATAAGACGAGTTCGGCATGGGGAATGCCCCAGTCGATGCCCAATGCGAGATCGTCGAAAGCAAGGCCATGATCGTTGGCGGGGCCATAGGGGGCCGTGACCTTGTAGAGAACCTCGGTATCTGGCTCCAACGTGACGAACCCATGCGCGAAGCCGATAGGCACGAGCAACTGTCGCCAATTCTCGGCGGAAAGCTCGACCGCTACGTACTTGCCGAAGGTAGGCGAAGATCCCCGCAGATCGACCGCGACGTCGAGGATCCTTCCCTTTGCAACCCGTACGAGCTTGTCTTGCGCAAACGGCGCCGACTGGAAATGCAGGCCTCGAAGCGTACCGATTGCAGCCGAGCGCGAATGGTTGTCCTGCACGAAGTCGAGGTCGATCCCGGCCTCCGCCATGTCGGTCTGCTTGTAGACCTCGGAGAAAAAGCCGCGATGGTCGCCGTGCTTGCGCGGCGTGAGGATCTTAACGGCCGGGATGGCGGTCGGCTCTACGTTCAGCATGTCCTGTTCCGGTTCTGCTCAGGCCGCGCCGAGGCGCTCGCCGCGATAGACGCCCGAACGGATATCGCCCCACCATTTCGGGTTGTCGAGATACCATCGCACCGTTTCGCGGAGGCCGGTCTCAAAGGTCTGTCTGGGAGCCCAACCGAGCTCGCGCTGAACCTTCGTTGCGTCTATCGCGTACCGCGCATCATGTCCCGGTCGATCCGTGACGTAGCTGATCAGCCGCTCATGAGGTCCCGCGACATCTGGACGAAGCTCGTCAAGCAGGGCGCAGATTCCCTTGACCACATCGATATTGGCCATCTCGTTATGGCCTCCGATGTTATAGGTCTCTCCGACTACACCGGTCTGGGCCACGGTCAGTAGCGCATCGGCGTGGTCGTCTACGAAGAGCCAGTCACGGACGTTGAGGCCATTGCCATAGACCGGCAGTGGCCGCCCCTCGATCGCGTTGATGATCATCAGCGGGATCAGCTTTTCGGGGAAATGATAGGGGCCGTAATTGTTGGAACAGTTCGTGACGAGCGTCGGCAGGCCATAGGTATGATGCCAGGCCCTCACGAGATGGTCGGAGGCGGCCTTGGTCGCGGAGTAGGGCGAGCTTGGCCGGTAGGGCGTCTCCTCCTGAAAAAAGCCTTCCGAGCCGAGCGATCCGAAAACCTCGTCTGTCGAAATATGATGGAAGCGAAACGCTTCACGTTGCCCGCCGTCGAGGGTACGCCAATGGCGCAGCGTCTCCTGGAGCAGGGTGAACGTTCCGACGACGTTGGTGTCGATGAATGCCGTTGGCCCATCAATGGAGCGATCCACATGGCTCTCGGCGGCGAGGTGCATCACGATGTCGGGTGCAACGTCGGTCAGGATGCCGCGCATTCGGTTCATGTCGCCGATATCGGCATGCTCGAAGCGAAATCGCTCGCTCGTGCTGGCGGATGCAAGCGAGGCCATGTTGCCGGCATAGGTTAGCTTGTCGACAACGCAAACGCGATGCTGTGTTTCGCCAATGAGCTTTCTCACGACGGCCGATCCGATGAAGCCGGCGCCGCCAGTGACCAAGAATTTTAGTGACACGCCGTTTCGCTCCGGATGGTCGCGCTTCTAACACATACCGCAGCGACGGGGAAAACAGCCCCGGCTGGATATGTCAAGCGCCCGACGGGGGGGCAGCGACCATTCGGATGTTGGTAAGGCCGCCGGATAGGTGATTGGGCCATTGCTGCCGGCCAAGCGCGGGCGCGGTGACAGCGCCATCGTCGGCCCGGCGATCGGGCCATGTGTTATTCCACCGGAAAGATGAAGCGGCTGTCCAAAGGGACAGAATCAGCAAGTGTTGGTCCGATCCGGCAGGCATGCCCGACACGACGCTCCAAGTTGCAGAGCGTTAAACTGTTTGATGCGTTACAGGAGATGCGGCGGAGCTGGCCCCAGGCGGCCACGAAACCCATCCCAGAGGCCATCACGGATGAAACGCAGAGAGCCGCTGTTACCCCTGATCGCCAGAAGCATGATCTGGCTCGCAAGTGTCAGGTACGACTTGATCCGCCAGCGTAGCGGAACATGCGGCAGTCGCGCTGTCGCGACGACGTTTCGAGAATAGTAGTAGTTGCGGAGCGGTGCATGCCGCAGGATCTGGGGTAGCCCGCGATCGCTCGCCACGGCCGCCTCGCCCCACCTGTGCGCCATCGTAAGGTCGATCGCCAAAACGGTCGCCCAGCCGCGGTCCCATGCCCTAAGACCCCATTCAACGTCGATGCCGCCAATGAAGAAGTCTTCGCGGAACGCGCCTATCTGCCCAAAGGCGGCGACTGAGATGAGCGAACCGGATGTCGGGGCGAAATCGATCCCGACAGTGGCGTCCCCGTACGAAGTTTTGCGAAGCGAGTATTTTATGGGCTTGTAGTTCCCCTCCGGCGGCGGCACCAGGCGCGGTGCGAGGGCGGCGATATGCTGGTTATGTGCCTCCAATTGACAAACGAGTTCCAGCAACGTGTCGAGGATGCCGATTGGAGGTTCGCTATCCTGGTCGAGCAGCATGACATGCGTGAATCCCGCCGCAGCGGCCGCCTCCATTGCGGCATTGAGCCCCCGGGCCAGTCCGACGTTGACCGTGCTTTTCAAGATACGAAGATCCGTATGGCGCAGCGCCGACAGTGCGGAGTCGCCGACCGGCCCGTTTAGGAAGGCGAACAGCGTGCGGCCCTTCAAGCCGCCTGCCAGCTTTTCTAGCAGTGCGGTGGTCGGTTCGTGCAGGACAACGGCAGCGCAGGCGATGCCCCCTGGAACGGGCTTGACTCGTTGCATCATCTTGAAAACCCGGCCCCTTGCGCCAACCCTGTCGGAAGGAAGCCTCGAGCCCGAACGTCCAGCGTGTCGGCAAAGCCGCGCTTCATCACGCGCTCCGATCCAAACTCACTCGCTGGCATTCAAGTTTACCCCAATTTACGTCATGCGGTCGACATGCGCGGTTAGCTCCCGATAAGTGCACCAATTGTATCCTGTCCGGTCTCGGCTGGTGGTCGGCGTCTTACTCTGCACTTCAGCTAAGCGCTAGTTCAAACAGAAGCGGCGTGGACCCTCCTGCGCGAGTCAGTCAGCGACATAGCATAGTTTTCGGCAATCAGCGGAATTGGGGAGCGCGCATGGTCCATCTACCGTACGATGGGAATAATATTTATCTATGGTAGGAATTGAGGAGGCGCATCATAAATTAAGGTGGTTCGCAGACGAACATCGCATACTGTTTGAGGCCTGTTGATGGATATGTATACACAGACATGTCTGTTCGGGCCGGTAGAAATCTACGCTAAAAAACTCTCGGCGTTCAGAAAGCTCGTCGCGGCGACGACAAGTCAAGCGACGCCGCCATCGAAAAAGCGCAGCACGCCCGCGCGGCTGTTAAGCGATCAACCTGACGCCAGTCTGACCAATGCCGTGCTTCTCAATGTCGCCGGCATTGAGCTGGCGTTGTAGGTTGAAGACTGCATCCGGCTCGACAAATTTCTCGCGGAGCAGCCGGCGCTGTGCGTCCATCTGTGATGTTGCCGCCACAGCGAACACATATCGCTTGCCGCTCATGCGGGAGGTCGCTTCGATCTGAAATCCCTTGGCCGACATTTTCTCTCCGGGGATGGGCAGTTGCTGTTTCCTGGTTTGCGGACGGTCCACCGCCCAGATCCCAGATGTCGGACCACCGAATCACCAAGCCGGCGACCAAGCCAATCGCGTCAGGGAAAGCGGCTGGCCAGGTGAGATTCGACTGAAAATTAGGCTAGCAACACTATGATTAAAGCGACGACGCCCATCAATGTAACAATGGTGTAGCTGCCGGTGCAAAACTGACCCACGTGCCGATTGAACCCTGACCCACCGTCTAGGCTAGCTCTCCATGATGGAGGGCCTGGGGATGGTTGGAGCGGAGGCGGCGTTGGAGATCCGGG
>Ga0209906_100556_pt1 | contig 11443 bp, 9 predicted proteins | sample FECB24metaG_FD_188303 | JGI IMG/M metagenome (GOLD analysis project Ga0209906, IMG submission 188303) | Cyanobacterial communities from the Joint Genome Institute, California, USA from Joint Genome Institute, California, USA - FECB-24 metaG... ... | reverse complement strand
GTGGCGGCCGAGGAAGACGTGAACACGACCGAGGCGCCATCCGCCAGATGGGGCAGTAATTGTTGCAAGGAGAAAAAATGCCCTTTTACATTCGTATTGAACTGGGCATCAAACGTGGCTTCGGTCACTTCTTGAATGGGCGCAAAGGTGCCAATGCCTGCATTCAGGAAGAGGACATCCAGTTTGTTGCCGCTTTGGGCGACCGCTTGTTCCAGCACTGAGATGCCGGCCAGCGTTGAGGTATCCGATACGACAGTGGTCAGGTTGGGGCTCTGTATGTCCGCACTGGCCTTTTGTAGATTGTCGGCATTCCTTCCCGTGATCCAGACGTTTGCGCCGGCGCTGATGAAGGCTTTGGCGGTTGCCAGTCCAATGCCGGTTGTTCCGCCGGTGATAACGACGTTTTTACTGGTAAAGTCCATACTTAACTTTTAGCTAAATTTGCAGTTTATAAAACAGACTGCAAATTTAGCTAAAAGCAGTTTGTTTTTCAAACTGCTTTTGTGATGATATTATGAAAACCAGCGAGCGGCGATCAAACTGCCCCATCAACTATTCGGTGGAAATTTTCGGTGATAAATGGATGCTGTTAATCTTGAGGGACCTCATATTTAACGGCAAAAAGTCCTTTCTAGAGTTTCGGGCATCGGCCGAGAAGATTTCGTCAGCTGTACTCACTGACAAGTTGAACCTGCTGGTGGAAGAAGGCATTGTTGCCAAAGTAATCTCCCCCCAAAACGCATCGAAATTCCTCTATCTGCTCACTGACAAAGGCATTGATCTGGTACCGGCCCTGGTAGAGTTTTTGGACTGGGGCTCTAAGTACAACCCCGAAGGTGGCGCCCAAGCTTTGCTTGAGAGAATCAAACAGAGCAAAAAGAAAGCGATTGCGGACTTACAGGATACGTTAAAACATGAACGTCGTTCCTACGGGTTACCCTAAACGAAAGGATGTAAACCACGGTCCCGCAGTGGCGGACCATCGCAGCCACGGACGGTGCCGTTGCGGTCATGCCCTACCTGTTCCAAGTTTCAGCCGTTTATAAACCGCGGCTAGCTAGCGTTCTGCGCTCGTCGATAGCGTATATAGTATTAGGTTCTAAGCGTTAGCAAGCTAGGCGAATAGCTATTTTAAGGTTCACAAAACCACAAAACGCTTTTTTCGAGGGAAGGCTTCTTAAACGGGTTATGGTCAGCGATGAACTGTACCCGTCCGCGGTGGTAGAAACCCATCCGTAGCCAATCGTCCTAATTTAACGAGGCGTGTTCATGATAAGGCAAGATCGTGAACACGCATTGATGAACAGCCATATTGAACAGTATTTGTGAGATAAGTGAGCGGGTTCATCCTGTTTAACTGAACGGCCCTTAAAATGGACTGGCTTAAGTGAGAGATGGGGCATTGGTGGGGTGTTCAAATGACCTATTATTGGCCCCCCTGGGCGTATAATTTGGAAAAATACTTTTCTATGCAATCCGTTATATGAATTAACATGAATTGAAGACTAAACGTCTATATTAGGAAAGATGATTTCTCGTATAGCATCAATTAATCCGTAATACAGTAAGTTATTCGCACACCGCGCTTCAGGATGAGCATAAGCAACCACAAAACATCCCGGACGGAATTCATAATAGGAAACCCCTCGTCTCGTAACTAACCAAGTAGGTCTTCCCATTAAATCATGAAAGATATTAGCTACACCACAACAAATTATTAAGTTTGGGTTGTAAAGATTAATTTGTCTAACAAAATATTCACTATCCTGCTCCGCCACTTCTTTTAGAAGGAGTGCATTCGTTGTGTGCGTTCCAGGCGACTTTTTTACATTAACAACTCCGATTGATTCCAGAGCTTTGCAACGACGAGCGGTGTCAATTTTTTGTAAATCCGACCAAAGTATATTTTTGGGCAGTGCCCGTACTCCCTCAACCCACCGAGTGATATTATCCCAGGTTGGAGGCCGGCCTCCACTCCTCATAAACTCGCGAAGATCCCATCCACCACCGGTTAGATCATTAACTTCTTTTAAAACAAAAAGTAAACGGATGGTGCTGGCAAGGTAAAGGTGCTCATCAACAATACCGTCCGCAACAAAACCTAGTCGATTAACTTTCCAAGCCTCAAATAATTTATCTTCCTCAGTACGTAAGCTCATAAATAAGTGAATCTGCTTAAGGCAATGATGAGCTAGTATAAAGATAATAAGCTAAACTCTTACCCGTTTCAGCCCAAAATGATCATATAATGGATATAAACTTGGTCCAAGCTAGTAATATATAAATTTTCTGAAAACGAATTTGTAACCGTTTCATAGCGGTTCTTCTGTATACGACAGACATTCAACTACTTTAATTTTACACTTTTTGAACGGGCGTTGAAAAACGACATAAGTTTTTATCGGTGTATGACTCAGATTTTTTGCCGAGATTGGGAACTCATTGTTACCTATATCTGCACTATATGGACTTTGTTTTACCCGATTGGCGAAAAGAAACTCAGTTTGTCTCAGGACGTAAAAATACCATTACAAGACTATTACAGCGAGGGGGCAAGTTAGACTCGGTGACTGTAACACAACACTTAAAGGGATTGCGCATCCAGGCAAAGGACATAAGCTACTACTTGACCGCCGACGCGAGCGACGTGCCTGTGGGGGAAAATTATGTCCTACAAACCAAGCAGAAACCTACACTAGCCGCCTGGAATGAGGGAAAAATTAAGATCAAGCAGTGGCTAAAAGGGGACAGGGTAGATGTTGCTGACCCAATGCTTATCAGGGGTACCTGGCGCGGTAATTTTTCTTTCGTGGAAGAAGACCGAGACAAGGGGGAGAACGGCCTGCGGCAGCCGCAGCTTGGGGCCATTTATTCAGTGCTAGGACACTTGAAGCTGCCGTCGGACACCGGAATTGTGGTGCTCCCCACAGGTACCGGCAAAACGGAAACCATGCTGGCGGTCCTGGTGGCTAACCAGTGTCAAAAGCTGTTAGTCATCGTGCCATCCGATGCACTGCGGACCCAAATTGCTGAGAAGTTCATTACGCTCGGCCTGCTTATGGAATTTGGCATCGTCGGTCGTGAAGCCATTTACCCAGCCGTAGGGATCATGCGCCAATCGTTTGCGAATTCGGATGACTTTGAACGATTTGTTGCACAAAGCAATGTTGTAGTAGCCACTATGGCTATTCTACAAACGCTTAGTTCTACTGAATTGACGCACATAGCCACAGCATGTTCCCATATATTCATTGACGAAGCACATCATGTCAAAGCTGCTTCCTGGCAGTACGTCAAAAACCATTTTGACGGCCGCAAAGTCTTACAATTCACTGCCACACCGTTTCGAAACGATGGCCAACGGCTCGAGGGCAACATCCTCTTTAATTTTCCCCTGAGCGAAGCCCAGCGTCAGGGCTACTACAAGACGATCGAGTTCAAGCCAGTAAGTATTTTTAAGCGTGAACTAGTTGATCAAGCCATTGCTGACATGGCCATTACTCGTCTGCGGGAAGACCTCAAAGCTGGCCACAATCACATTTTGATGGCTCGTTGTGCTACCAAAGAGCGGGCTAGACAAGTGTATAGGTTATATAACCTACACGCTGACCTGAACCCAGTGCTACTGTATTCCGGTATGCCTGGCAGCAAGGAAATTTTACGCCAAATTGTGGAGCGTCAATCCCGCATAATCGTATGTGTGGACATGCTGGGTGAGGGTTTCGATCTGCCAGAATTGAAGATTGCAGCATTTCACGATATCCGCAAAAGCTTACCTATTACGCTTCAACTGGCTGGACGCTTTACGCGCACCAAGTTTGATGAGCAATTGGGCAATGCCTGCTTTGTCGCTAATATCGCTGATCCAGACGTGGGCGATGAACTAGATGACTTGTACGCCGGTGACGCTAACTGGAACCAGCTGCTGGCTAATATGGGCCAGGCCAGGATCGACGAAGCAGTAGACTTTAATAAGCTGCTGGCGGGCTTCTCGAAACTTGATGAATCTAAAATTCCAATTGCTAATATCAAGGTTAAGCTCAGCGCAGTCGTGTACCGCAATCCCACCGATACGTGGCACCCTACTAATTTCAAGGTTGGGCTGCCCGATTATGACAAGGCGTTCTACCAGTTTAACGACCTGAACCGAGATGAAAAGCTGCTGCTTGTTTTAACAGCCCATCAGCACGGCGTGGACTGGCTAGACTCGAAAGAAGTGTACCAACTCACCTGGCGCATTATCGTGGTGTTTTGGGATACCAAGCTTAATCTGCTCTTCATTCACAGCTCAGATAATTCGTCACTCTACGAGCCCCTGGCCCAAGCTATTATAGGCCAGGGTGCACAGTTGATTCGGGGGGTGGACGTGTTTAAGACCTTCGATGGTCTTCATCGCATTAACTTACAAAACGTGGGTCTGCGTAACCACTTGGGTAAAGACATCCGATTTCGGATGCTGGTGGGGCGCGACCTGGAGGAGGCAGTGAGTCTGCTGGAGCAGCAGAAAGGAGAGAAAGCCTTTGTGATGGGTATTGGTTACGAAAACGGCAGACAGCGTAACCAAGGCGCTTCCTATAAGGGACGTATTTGGCTTATGCGCGAAAACGATTTGAGTGTGTTCAAGAAGTGGTGTTCAAAAATTGGCAAGCAACTACTAGACCCTTCTATCGATCCCAATCAATTTTTAAAAGCTACGTTAGTACCTACTTACGTGCGGGAGTTTCCGCCCAGTGATCCGGTGTGGATTGACTGGCATGAAGACCTATACGTCGAAAGCGAGGTGTATTATAAGTTTAAGCTGGGTAATGAACTAGTCGATTTGTCATGCGTCACGTTGGAATTAGCTGAGGCTAATAGTTCGACTACAGTCGATTTTACGCTGGTAAGCGACAACCAACAGGCCACTTTTCGGCTGACACTACAGGAAGCTGGGGAGCCAGGAGCCATGTACCCACATTATGCTATCACCCAGATAGCGGGGCCAGAAGTTCATGCCGTTTTTGGTCGGCGGGAGGTTACCGCTGTCCAGTTTTTACAGCATTTCCCTCCAACTGTATGGTTTGCCGACGGCTCTTCGGTGCGGGGCAACGACCATATAGTGCTTAGGCATTCAATTGGTTTATTTCCGGCCTCAAACATCGAGACTTGGGATTGGACAGGTGTGGATTTAAGTAGCGAATCACAGGGCGTTCTGCCAGTCACTACTTCCGTCCAGTATCGGGTTATTCAAGAATTGCAGCAAGGCGATTACGATATCATCTATGACGACGACAGTTCGGGAGAAGCGGCAGATGTTGTGACCATCAAACTGCATTCTACTAAGATTGCCGTGGAACTGTTTCACCTTAAATACGCTCAAAAAGGGAAGGTAGGTAATGCCGTAAAGAATCTGTATGAGGTGTGCGGGCAGACACAACGATCAGTACATTGGAAGCACCGTCGTCCTGATGCACTCTTTCAGCATCTGCTTCGCCGTGATCCCAAAACAGAAAATGGCGTATCGCGCAGTCGACTGGAGAAAGGAACACTGCAAGAGCTAGAAAACTTGAAGCGGTTGGCTAAGCGTAGTCTGCCGATTGAGTATTCATTTATCATCGTTCAACCATCTATAAGCGGAGCAAAAGTTGGCAACGAAATTCTCAAACTACTAGGGGTTACCCACAATTTTGTACATGATCTAGCCGGTGTTCCGTTACGAGTTATCGGCAGCGCTTAAATAAAGCTTGAATGTCAACGCACTTTGAACCCCTTTAAGAGACGCTAGATCTAGTGGATTTTCAAAGGGCTTCTGTTGACATCTGCGAATAAAAATTATCCGAAGAAACTACATTTATATAGACAGTATGCGATATACAAAAATTAGGAATAGGTAAATTTAAAACAACTGCTAGCTGGTACAAAGCTGACTTGATATGATAGTATAAGGTAGGGTAACGAACCAGGAACGACCGTTGCAGGTTTGTTACCCCTGCTGTATATTGGCTCCATGAAGCTATCTAACTACACTATTACCACTCTCAAAGATGCTATTATTGGCGATTCGGGAATCCATATGCCCTATCTAACTGGTCAGAAAATTACAGATCTGTTCAATTCCTTCTGTACCAAAAAAGAAATTTATCCAAAAGATTGGGTTAACCCGGACACGGAGGCTAATTGCAGTAGGAAAAAATATACTGAAAAGCGGCTCGAAGAGCTTAATGGAACGTATCAGCTAAGTAAACTAATTGAAAGAGTTATTCAGCCTGTACATTTTGAACAGCATAATGTGGCTTATGACAGGAAAGTAATTGATAATATAAATGCAATTATTACCCCAGATGGATACAAGATCGCTGATATTGAAGGTGTATATAAAATAATTGGTGATGTTGCGCCAGATGAAGTAAAAGTCAAAGTACACTTTGAGGATATACAAGGGCAGATACTTGAACAAGTTAAAACAGCTAAATATATTATATGGGTCGCTGTTGCTTGGTTCACAGACAAAGCACTTATGAGAGCCTTACACGACAAACAAACACAAGGGGTAAACGTACAGATAATCGCTTTTGATGACGATATAAATCAAAGGTGGGGAATCCTGCAACCTAATACAGTAAAGCACTTTGATGTCTACAAGATCAAGTACGAAGATAGTACAAAAATGCATAATAAGTTCTGTATCATAGATTTACGGGTTGTTATACACGGCTCATATAACTGGACAGACAAGGCTAGATACAATGACGAAACCATGCAGATAGATGAAAGCCGGGATCTAGCATCAGCATTCGCTGACGAATTTATAAGGTTAAAATTGATCGCCAAGAAATGAATAAATATGTGGCATACATAAGGGTAAGCACCAAGGGGCAAGAGCGCAGCGGCTTATCTTTTGATGCGCAGAAAGCGATCATCGAGCATTACGCCCAGATCGACAAGGCAGAGATAGCCGCAGAGTTCATAGAAACCGAAAGTGGTAAGGACGTTGAGAACCGCCCTATCCTAAAAGAAGCCATCCAATACGCCCAGGCTAATAAGTGTATCCTGGTTGTGGCCAAGCTCGACCGCTTAAGCCGTGATGTAGAACACATCTTCAGAATTCAAAAGCAACTTGGTTCTCTTTTCAAAAGCTGTGATCTACCGACTACTGACGCTTTAACGCTTTCCATCTATGCCGGTATAGCCCAAAGAGAACGGGAGCTTATCAGCATCCGAACGCGCCAGGCATTGCAGGCCAAGAAACGCCAAGGTGCAAAGCTTGGTAAATTGTCTAACCTGACCGATGAAGGCCGCAGCGCAGGAGGAGCCGCCCGGAGCAGTAAGGCCAAGGTAAACCAGAACAACCAAAGGGCTAAAGCCTTAATAAGTGTTTGCCGGGAAAAAGGCATGAGCCTTGCTCAGATTGCAGAACACCTAAATATTAATGGATTTACTACCTCTACCGGCAAACCCTTTCATAAGGTAGGTATAGGTAGACAGGTAAAATCAATTGAAAAAGAGAGCCTTAAAATATAAACTCTGTTTACAAGATAGTATGAAAGTTGCCTAAATGGACTTTTATATAATATATTGCTGATCCTATGTAACTGAAAATGCTATCCACCAATGACAGTGACGGATGATTCAAGTCCATTGTTTGCCCCGCAAAGGGAAAAGATAGGAGCCGAAACTTTTGGCAAATATGGCTATCAATATCATTGGGCATTATACCGGGTACTGAAGGAACATGAGAAACTAAACGAATATGCAGTATTTGTAGAGTTACATGAAGATGTAGTTTTATCAAATTCTCTTGATAAGTCACAAGCGAAGTTTGAATTCTCCCAGGTAAAAACAAATCAAACGCCTTTATCTACAGCAGATATACTAAGGCCAAAAAGTGGAAAGTCTGTTTTAGGTAAACTATTAGATACATGCACGAATAAGCCCTTTGCTAGTTCTATAAATTATATCAATTTAGTGTCTGCAAACGGGTTTAACATTGATTTAAAAGTAGAAGGCGTAGCATTAGAAATTATCAGAGTTGATGATATACACGACGATACAATAAAAGATATTGAAGAAAAAATAAAAAAAGAATTAGGCTGTACTGAGCTACCATCCAACATACAATTCATTATTCCTGATTTACCCGATAAGCGTTTTCAAGACGTAGTAATATCTCAAATTGCAAAACTTATCTCAAATTTATTTCCTGCATCATTTTGTGATCCCATGAATATATACAGATCATTGATTGATGATTTGAATATGAAAGGTACGGTTTTATATGATTATAACAAATGGGATGAATTATTAGATAAAAAAGCCTTAACTTCAGTGGCTGTAACTAAAGCAATTAATGTATCTTTAGTTACAAAAAATGATGCGGCTATAGATGCTAATTTTGTTGAAATAACGTCTGAAATGGGTATGACATTGTTTCAGAGAGATAGATTTAGAAAAGCATTTAATATGTACAAGCAAAAAAGGATTGGTAATAGAAGTACATTACAGCTTGATACTACCAAAACATTAAAAGCTTTAATTGAGGATCAATCTTTATATTGTTCAAACATGAACGAATTATTAAATGTGACCTCAAATCTTTTACCTGAAAAAATCAAAAACCAGTTTCCCAATAAGGACGATTTGAATGCGGCTATAATTTGTGAGTATATAATGAGCAATCAAAATGAATGAAGAGAACTTTAAATTATTAGTCCGCAACCTTAGAAAGGGTAACCATGCCAAGCTTAAAATTCAATCAACTGCTAGTTCTGTCAAATTCAACAAAGTCAGGAAATGTATTCAACTTCAGCAACCGGCTGAATTTGATAACAGCAGTGGACAATAGCGTTGGTAAGTCAACCTTGATTAAACTTATATCTTGGGGAATGGGCTGTGAGCCTTTTCTTGATACTACTTGGAAGAGCTTTGATTGTAAGGTAATAGTTAAGTTTACCGTTGGTGTAGTTCAGTATCAGGTGATGCGTTATGAAAACATAATGCATTTAAAAGAAGGTGATAAACCTTTTGTAAAGTACACTAAAATAACAGGTGATTATACCAAAAGAATTGCTGAGATAGTTTCTTTTAAAGCATTTCTAGTTAAGCGAGGTACTGTTTTACTGGAAACTCCACCGCCTGCATATTATTTCTTGCCTTTTTATATCGATCAGAAAAAAAGCTGGGCAAACTTCTGGGATCATTTTGATAATCTTGCACAGTATGCTGATTTCAAGACCGATATGCTCAATTATCACATCGGCTTATACACCACTGAGTATTTTGAGCTTTTGCAAGCCATTTATAATGAACAGGTTATCCGTAAAGGCATCCAAACGGAGATAGATAAGATGGATACAACTATAGAAGTTGTTAATTCATATATACCTGCGATCACCACAACGTTGAACGAATCTGAATTTGAAAAAATTACAGATGAAATTAGAATTGAACTAAGTGAGCTTTCTACTGAGCAAGAAAAATTATTTGATAGACTAGCCAAGTATGAGAGCGAAAAAGCTTATTATGAGCATCAAAAGGCTATTGCTAATTCAATAGTTGCTGATTTAGAAAGCGACTATAAATTCTCAGTTGAGAATCTTCCTACGGATGAAATTGAATGTCCATTATGTGGCACAATTCATGAAAATTCTGTTTTTAACAGAGCTTCAATTTTGACAGATAAGCTTCAAGCTGAAAGCCAGTTACAAACTATTGAAAATACATTATCTAAAATTGATAATGGACTACGTAATGCAAAGAGAGAACTCGATAAGGTAAGAAACAAAATTAGAGAGATTAACGAAAAGTATATAATTGAAGAAGAAAACACTGCCATCCAATTAGTTAATATAATTGATAGCTTTGCCTCTACTTCTATTCAAAAGAAGGTTGTTGAAGATAGGAATATAAAACTTGTTGATCGTTCAGAATCAGAAAAAAGGATTAAAAAGCTTAATGACCAAAAGAAAGATATTATTACGCAAGAGCATAAAGACCTGATTAATGAAACTTTTTTTAATCACTTTTCATATTATGTTCAGCTATTAGAAGCTGAAGGAATAAATTTATCAGAAGTTAAGTCACCAAGTCATTTTAACAAATTGTTTAATGAAGGTGGTGCTGCTGAAGGTATAAGAGCGGCACTAGCATTTTATATTGCTATTTATACGATGTCAGCGCAATTTTGTGACCAAGTAATTCCGGCTTTGTTAATCGACACGCCGACTCAACAGGAACAGTCAGAAAAAAATTATGATAAAGTGATGGAATTTCTAATGAAAGAGATTCCGCAGGATAGACAAATAATTCTTGCAGCAATGGAAAACCCTCAACTGAAAAGCTTTAAAGACAATTCTAATGTTATTACCCTTAACGGTAAAAAGATATTATCCGAAGATAAGTATTCAGATGTAAAGAAAGAATTCGATCTGATAGAGCCAAGCTTAAATTAATTTTTAAGCGTCAATCCAGTTTTCCAGGGTAATACCATTCATATTGGTAAAGTCTTTTGTATTCCTGGTAACTAAGGTAAGTTCACTTACGATAGCCGTGGCTCCTATAAATATATCCAAATCTTCTACTCTTCTGCCAATGCTCTTTAACTTAGCTTTTTGACGGGCGTATTCTTCCAAGCACTCGCTAATTGTTATTGTTTGCTCAGAAAAGGCATTTTTCTGGTTTAAAACCCTTTGAAGGTTTACAGCTTTTCTGTCTGGCGCGCTTTTTTCAACGCCATATAACAGTTCAGCTATTGTAATTTCGGATATGAAGCAGAATTGAAAGCCTACTTTTTGAATTTTACTTCTTAGATCAAATTCACCCTTGATAAAATGGATGCAGATATTCGTATCCAGTAGATACTTACTCATAATTCAATGTCGCGTGTTCCGCTTACGCGGTCAGAATATATTTGCTTAACCAGCTCGTCACCGGTTTCTTCTCCTTCCCAGCTACCAAAAAGGCTGTAGAAAAGCTTCTCTTTCTCGCTTTCGGTTGAAGCGACTGATCGTGGCTGTGAATCGGAAGTAACGGTAATAGTCAGCTCTTCATCATCTCGCACCAGCTTTTTTATGGTGTTGATGAAGGTATCTACTTCCCTACCCTTTATATGATATGTTGCTTGCATTGCCTTTTTATGATTAATGCCAATATAACGCTTTTTATATTGTAACCGGTTCTTGCCTGATTCAGTGGAACGGGGTACGTCTTGGGGGGGCTTTGTCTGCTTCTATCAGATCTTGAACAAATTAAAGCCCAATTACTGCACTTCATTGTGTAATCAAATTTAACCACCGAACTCGTTACAAGAAAATTTTTGCGCAACAATTATGTCCGATAACTTTAAATTATTGGACGTAATCATAAAATCTATACCTTGCCCAAAATTCATTCCACTGATGAAGCCCTCACCTAACCGTCGCCTTAGCTCCCGTCCAGCCCAGACTACTGTCATCCCCTCGGCTGAGCA
>Ga0209906_100555_pt1 | contig 11472 bp, 8 predicted proteins | sample FECB24metaG_FD_188303 | JGI IMG/M metagenome (GOLD analysis project Ga0209906, IMG submission 188303) | Cyanobacterial communities from the Joint Genome Institute, California, USA from Joint Genome Institute, California, USA - FECB-24 metaG... ... | reverse complement strand
TGCCCGGGCGCTGCAGGCCAAGCAAAAGATCGATCAACTCCGGCTTCGTAAGCTGCTCAAGTTCCTCGCGATTCATGGATAGTGTGAATCATAGAAGCGACCCCTTGGCAAGGGGGTGGGTAATTACCCCCATTTGCCAGCAGATGCTGATAACCAATTTCACCAATTCCGAACTGCTGCGCTTTGGTATGGACGTGGACGGTTTGCTGGCCGACCCCGGGGTTCGCAAATTCGTCGATTGGGTGGCGAAGAAAGACCCCGATTTCACCGCGACCATGACAAAGAAGCAACGTTAGCTGATCTGGCAAATTCTTGATAACATTCGTGATGCCAAATGCTCGCAACAAGTTTGTCATAGTGCGACAAGACATGCCTCCGCGCTGGGTAACTGCAAGCCACGCTGCCATTTTCATGGCCCAAATGCGCCAGTAATATATCGGCATTGCCAATGGCCACATCGACACAGGAAAACGCGCCCTTTCAGCCGGTTCCCTGTCGCGAATGGCGTGGGTCGCCAAAAAGGAACAATATGACTGACAGCGCCGCGACCAGCAGCGCAATCGAAACGGCAATCAGTGACGCAAAACCGAAACTTAGGGCGATGACGCCACCCACAAGCGGGCCGATCGCGGCGACTAACGTTTCCGCCGTTGTGGAGATCGCCAAACGCATGGCGATGTCCTCCCGGGCTCCGAATTCAAGAACAAGCGTCTGAGCGCTCATCATATAGCCCGAACTCGCCGCGCCAAGGGCAGCGAATGCGATGACGAAGCCGGACTGATCGCCCGCTACCAGCATGAGCCCGAAGCCGCCGATCCACGCCAGAATGGAGAGAAGAAAGACCTGTCGGAAGCCGCTGCGATCGCCAAGCGCACCCCATATCAGGTTGGCGACCGTATCGGCGCCGAGAAATGCGAACGACAACAGCCCGATCGCAGGACCGTCCAGCGTCATGACCTGGCCGGCGTGGAGGATGCAAAATGGCACCCCGACCCGTCCGGCTGCCGAGAACAGTTGGGCGACGAGGAAGAATTTGTAGCTGCGGTCCTCGAGCAATTGCGGCAGCTCGCGCAGACGCGCGCGCAATGTCATCGGAGCGCGGCGCCGGTGGCTGTCGGGTTCACGGATCAAGACGGTCAGCACCATCAGGCCCAGGCTGGTGAGCAGGAAGCTGAGCATGAATGTCGTCGCATAACCATTGCCGAGCGTATTGTTGGCGATGAGCGTGCTGCCCGCCCACCACGACAGTCCGGCGGCAATCGCCCCGCCGGCAAGGTTGCGATATCCCTGGAGGCGGCCCCGCTGTGCGAGCGGAATGACCTTGGCCATCAGCATCTGGAACGTGACGCGCTGCGCCCCGTTGAAATAGCCGAACAGGAACAGGAAACACAGGATCGACCCGACAAGCCACGGCCCCGAAAGCAGCCAGCCGGTCAGGGCAAGCCCGAGCAGTTGCACCCGCATCAGCATCCCTGTGCGGACGGCGTTGGGCAGGATGCGGACCTTGTCCTCGATTGCGCTGGCGCTGATGAGTGGCGACAGGATCGCGCCGGCCTGCTGCACCGCTTGCGACACCCCGACCATGATCGACGAGCCGGTCAGCATGAAGACATAGGCCGGCACAAAGGTCGGGGCATTGACCAGGCGGAAGCCCGTCATGCCGAGCATTCCGTGGCCAAAGTTGGCGAGGAAGTTCCGTCTCAGATTTGTCGCGACAAATCGCTCGTTCGCGTCGTCGTCGGCGATGCGCTGCGCGTCCGGCTCGTCGCCATGGCGGTTCAATAGCCTGCCATCTGTGCATAGCGCTCGCGCAGGAACGACGCCGAGCCCCACGCATTTTCAAGCACCCGCGCTCGCTTGATGTAAAAGCCGACGTCATATTCGTCCGTCATGCCGATGCCGCCATGCAGCTGGATGACCTCGCGGCTGACGAGGTGGAGAACATCGTTCGCCGTGGCTTTTGCCAGCGCCGCGAGCGCCGGCACGTCGCCGCCGCTGTCGAGCGCGGCAAGCGCTGCCTCGACAGCCGACCGCAGCAGCTCGATCCGCGTGTACAATTCGGCCATGCGATGCTGGAGCGCCTGGAACGTCGCAAGGATCTGGCCGAACTGAACACGCTGTTTCAGATAATCGAGCGTGATCTGGAAACTATGTTCGGCCATGCCGAGCATTTCTGCAGCGGTAATGATCCGGGCGCAGTCGAGCACGGCGTCCCGGACGATCGCGTCGCCGATGCGCGCGTCGGCGGCAACCCTGACGTCGGTGAAGGTGACGTCGGCATGGCTGCGCGAATCGGTCAGATGCCGGGTCGCCAGCGTCACCCCGACCGCATCGACCGGCACAGCGAACAGGGCGATGCCGTCACCATCGTGCGCGGCGACGATCAGCAGCGCCGCACCATGGGCTTCATGGACAAAGGCCTTGGTGCCGGTAATCGACCAGCCATCGGCGATGGGCTTCGCCGTCGTGGCGATGGTTGTCGGATCATGCCGGGGGCCTTCGTCGATCGCCAACGTGCCGATCGCGGCCGCGCTGGCAAGCCGGGGCAACCAGCTCGCCTTTGCTGCCTCGCTGTCGCCGAGCACCAGTGCCGCCGCCGCGAGCGCCGACGCGGCAAGCGGGCTCGGCGTCAATGTCTTGCCCGTCTCCTCGATGACCAGCCCCAGGCTGAGCCAGCCGAAATCGGACCCGCCGAAGCGCTCGGGGACGATGATCCCCGCCCAACCCATTTCGGCCATGGCGGCAAAGGCCGTGGCATCAAAGCCCTTTGCGTCGCCACGGTTGCGGAACTTGCGAAACGCCCCTAGCGGGCTTTCCTTTTTCGTCCATTCACGCGCCATGTCGCGCAGCATCGTCTGTTCTTCGCTCAACACTGCCATTGTGTGTGTCCTGTTCGTCTATTGATGGTCGAGCATGCCGAGAATGCGCTTGGCAACGACGTTATACTGAATTTCGGTCGATCCGCCGTAGATCGTCGACGCCTTTCCGCCGAGCCAGCTGCGCACGCCGGCTAATTCTGTCGCACTGAAGCCTTCGCCCTCCCAGCCCAGGCCCTGCAACCCGGTAATCTCGATCATCAGTTCGGCACGTTCCTGGACCAGGCGCGTGCCAGTGGTCTTCAGGATCGAGCTGACCTCCGACACGCCGCCGGCCTTGGCCTCCTGTGTCACGCGCGCGGCGGTGAGCAGAAATGTCCGCCACTCCATCTCGAAACGAACGATGCGCAGCCGCAGTTCGGCGTTGGCGATGCGCCCGTCGGCATCGACACCGAGGCAGGTCCTGGCGACATCCGAAAGCGATGGCGACGTCATCCCCGAGGCACGGCCGCCGGCGCCCGAGATGTTCGTGCGTTCGTGCTGCAACAGCCGCTTGCCGATCGTCCAGCCCTGGCCTTCGGCGCCGACGCGGTTTTCCTTGGGAACCTTCACATTGTCGAAAAAGGTCTCGCAGAACGGCGAAATGCCCGAAATCATCTGGATCGGTTTGACCGTCACCCCGGGCGACTTCATGTCGATGAGCACAAAGCTGATGCCTTCATGCTTGCGGCTGCGGTCGGTGCGCACCAGCGCGAAACACCAGTCGGCCCATTGCCCGCCCGACGTCCAGGTCTTCTGGCCGTTGACGACATAGTGATCGCCCTTGTCCTCGGCAAAGGTCTGCAAGGCGGCAAGGTCGGACCCGGCACCGGGTTCGGAATAGCCCTGGCACCAGCGGATGTCGGCATTGCAGATCGACGGGATATGGCGCAACTTCTGTTCTTCACTGCCATATTCGAGCAGCGTCGGCCCGAACATTAAGATACCCATGCCGCCGATCGGGTTCCAGGCCCCGGCCCGGGCCATTTCCTTTGCGACCACCGCCGCCTCGGCTTTGGAAAGCCCGCCACCGCCATAGGCCTTTGGCCAGGTCGGGGTGCCCCAGCCCCTGGCGCCGACCGCCTTGCGCCACGCCGTCCCTTCCGGCCCGGCGCTGTCGGCGCCCTGCGGCGTCATCATCGCGCTGCCCTTGCCGACGAGGGCCTTCGGAAAATTGGCTTCGAGCCAGGTGCGTACTTCGTGTCGGAAATCGTCGAGGGCATCGACAGTTGGCGCAGGGGCGGTGGCCATGTCAGTCTCCAACCGGGGTGAACATCGGATAAGGGGCGCCGCCGTCGCTGGCGACAAAGCGCAGTTGCACGCGCTGGCCGATCGCCAGCGTGTCGGGGTCGCAATCGGTGATGTTGGTGATCATCGTCGGGCCTTCGTCGAGGGTGACATAGGCCAGGGTGAACGGCGCATTCGGCCCGCGCCGCAGCGTGGATAGCGTGTAGATTTCACCGGCCCCGGCACTGGCTTCCCAGACGGTGTCAGGCGAGCCGCAAAAGGGGCAGACGGTGCGCGGGTAGTAATGCGCCTCGCCGCACGCCGTGCAGCGCTTGATCAGCAAGGTACCGGCGGTGGCGGCGTCCCAGAACGGTTTGGATTCGGGGTTGATCTCGGGCGCGCGCAGCTTGCGGGGCTCTGCCATCACTGCCGTTCCATGATCAGCGTTGCCGCGCCGTGGCGCATCCCGAGCGAGCCGCCGATGCCCGTCGCGACGGCGAGGTCGCAGTTGGGCACCTGCACCGCCGGGTGCGCTTCGCCGCGCAACTGGCGCACCGCCTCGATCACCTTGGTTATGCCGCCGCGGTTGGCCGGATGATTGTTGCACAGCCCGCCGCCATCGGTATTGAACGGCAGCTTGCCGACGCCCGAAATCAGATTGCCATCGGCCACGAAGCGGCCTCCCTGGCCCTTGGCGCAAAACCCCAGATCCTCGATCTGCATCAGCACCGTGATGGTGAAACTGTCATAGATCGAGGCATATTTGATATCGGCAGGCGTTACGCCGGCCTCTGCGAACGCCGCCGGCCCCGACCGCGCTGCTGCCGATGTCGTCAGGTCGAGAATGCGGCCGCCGTTCGGACCCTTTACCGCTTCGCCGGCGCCGCGCACCGCCACCAGCGGCCGTGCCAGGCTGCGGGCGATCCCGGGCGACACGACGAGCAACGCCCCGCCGCCATCGGAGACGACGCAACAGTCGAGCCGGTGCAACGGGTCGGCAATCATCGGCGACGCGAGCACATCGGCGACGGTGACGACATCGCGGAGCATGGCGTTCGGATTGTGCCGGGCGTGATGCGACGCGGCGACCTTGATCCACGCCAGTTGTTCGGATGTGGTGCCGAATTCGTGCATGTGGCGCGCGGCGCACATCGCATAACTGTTCTGCGTCGATGCCCCGACCCAGCTTTCGAAGCCGCTCTCGGGCGCCCCGGAACGAAAGCCGCCAAACGGTTCCGAGCGCGGCCGCCCGGCCAGCGTGATCAACGCCACCGAGCATTTGCCGGCGGCGATCGCTGCTGCGGCGTGGCCGACATGGAGGATATAAGACGACCCACCAGTTTCGGTGCTGTCGATATGGCGTGGTGTGATCCCGAGATAATCGACCATCGACATCGCACCGAAGCCCGGCGCATCGCCGGCGCAGAAATAGCCATCGACATCGTGCAGCGACAGGCCGGCATCAGCCAGCGCGCCGCGCGCGCATTCGGCGTGAAGCTGCGGCGTCGAATGGTCTGGGGCAAGGCGCAACGGGTGCTCGAACGCGCCGACGATATAGGCTTTGTTGCGAACGGTCACGCGGCCCGGTCCCCGAACGCCGCCATCGCACGCGCCTTGACGGTCTTGTAGTCGAGCTTGCCGTTCGGCGCCCGCGCGACGCTGTCGACGATGAGTATATGCCGCGGCGCCTTGTAGTGCGCGAGCAGTGCCTTGACATGGTCGATCAAAGCGCCGGCCTCGGGCGGCTGGACACCTGCCATCAGATCGACGAGCGCGACGACGCGTTCGCCGAAGCGCGTGTCGGGCAGGCCGGTGACCGCCGCGTCACGCACGCCGGGATGGCGCTTCAGGGCTTCCTCGACCTCTTCGGGAAAGACCTTTTCGCCACCGGTGTTGATACATTGCGAGCCGCGGCCGAGCAGCGTCAGCGTGCCATCGGCAGCGACTTCGGCCCAGTCGCCGGGAATCGACCAACGCCGCCCTTCGATTTCCGGAAATGTCGCCGCCGATTTGACGGGGTCCTTGTAGTAACCGACGGGCAATTGACCGCTGACGGCGACACGCCCGCGTTCCGACGACCCGGGCACGACGCGCCGCCCGTCTTCGGTGAACAGCGCACAATCCGGGCCGAGCGCAAATTTCGCCGTGCCGATCTCGGCCCCGGCCGTCATGATCGAGGTGCCGAGCCCCAGCGCTTCTGACGAGGAAAACGCATCGCTGAGCATTACCTGCGGCATGTGGCGGAGCAGCCCGAGCTTGTTCTCTCGTGACCACATCGCGCCCGACGAGGTGATCGCCACCATCGCCGACAGGTCCCAGCGACCGGGATTGGCGTCGAGCGTTTCGAGCAGTGGCTGGGCGAAGGGCTGGCCGACGATGGTCAATCGCGATGCCCCGTGATGCGCGGCGAGGTCCCACAGCGCGGCGGGATCGAAATGCCCCTGCGGCAGCAGGATCACTGTGCCACCGGCGGTCAGCGTCGCCATCGCTGTCAGCATGCCGGTGCCGTGCATGAGTGGCGGCGCGATCACCGCCTTTGGCCGCACCGGCAAGGCCTTGGCGCGGGCTCCCGCTTCGTCGGCGCTGGCGAGCGGGCCGACTCCCGTTAGCGGATTGGCACCGTAATTTCCTCTGGCGAGCAGGTCGCCCTGCCGCCACATCACCCCCTTGGGCATGCCGGTCGTGCCACCGGTATAGATGAACATCATGTCGTCGCCGCTGCGCCCCCAGGGCGCGACCACCCTCCGGTTCGATGGCGTGATCGAGGCATGAGCGGTCGCCCATTCGGGCACCGGTTCACCGCTTCGGGCGATGGCTATCCAGCGCTTGACCAGCGGCAGTTGCGCGCGAACCGGAGCGATTACCGGTGCGTAGCCCGCCTCGAAAACCACAGCCTCTGCATCGGCATTGTCCAGCAGATAAGCGATCTCGGCACTGCCGTAGCGGTAGTTTACGTTGAACGGCACCATCCCAGCCTTGAACGCGGCGAAGTAGGCGGTGAGATATTCGGCACAATTCTGAGTATAAACGGCAACCTTGGCTCGGCGCTCCAACCCATCTTCCAGGAACATTGCCGCAAGACCGTTGGCCGCGGCATCGAAATCGCGCCACCCCAACTCGGTATGCCCCTGAATGAAAGCCGGTTCGCCAGGCATCGCATCGGCGACTGACTCCCAGATATTGGCATACGACCAGACGCTCATGCGAGATTTCTGCCCGGTTGTTCGGGCTGGGGCCCTTTCAGCAAACGCAGATATGGCATTGCGATCTCCCCTGGCGGACCGATTTTTTCGGCTCCACACGACAATAAATCCGGCATCGGCAGGGCCGCGTCAAGGCTGTCACGTCCCGACCTTCGTGTTACCGATCATATCCTGCCAGACCGCACGGTACCGACCTAACTCAAGAACTATGCAGCCATTGGACGGAACTGTCGGTGCTGATAGAGTCAAGGTATGCTGAGTCAGAACTGATCAAGCCCGAAGGCCATGGGTTGACCAAGCCCATTCCGCCTGTCTGAAATTGTGGCAGCTCTGGCGGATTTTGGGCTTACGACCGAGAGTTGGCCCATCCGGTGTCCACCGCACATTTGGCCATTACAGCAGCACGCGGATACCAAACCGGAATACACGTCCCAGCGGGCTGCCGATGAACGGGTCATACGAAAGTTCGAGCCGCGATGCGGGCGGATCGGCGTTGGTGAAGTTCTCCACCGCAAATTGCAGCTGGGTCGTAAAGCCGCCGGTCGGCAGATCATATTGAAGGTTCAGATCGTGCTGCGTAAAGCTTTTCACTACCGCGCCAAAATTGGTCGGGCCGAAATTGGTCGTCGCGCAGTTTGTCAGGCCGACGCAGCGGTCATCCTGAACACCATCGACATAACGGACCTGATACCGGGCGTTAAAACGGTCAATGCTATAATTGATCCAACCGGTGCCGCGGATCGGCGAAACGGTCTGTGGATCGCGGAAGTAGTTGGTGAAGCCCTTCGCCTGATAACCGCGCTGCACCAACACGCCGCGGAAGATAAAGTCTGCGAAGGTGTAATCGAGCACAAAGCTGGCCTGTGCCCCGACGTTGAGTGCACCTTGGCCAAGTTGCGTCTTGTAGTCGAACGACACATCGATGCCGCTGGTCTTGACACCCGGGCCGTTCACCCAATCGGTACGCACGCGCGCAATATCGAGACCGGTGGTAACGCCCTGGACACAGCCCCCCTGAAACGTGACCAGATTGGCAAAGATGCTGCTGCAATCGGCGAACCGGGTGTTATTCGGTGCGATGGTACCGCTTGCGACCGACGAGGCGATTGCCTGTCCCGGGGTGGTGGTTACGCGATCCTTGAAGTCGAAACTCCAGTAATCCGCTGAGACCGTGAAGCCCGAGGTGTTGATGACGGCACCGACGTTATAGGTGAACGCCGTTTCCGGACCAAGATCGGTTGGGTTGCCGAAGATGTCGACCGATTTGAAGTTGTTGGCGGCGGCCTGGAGCCCGGCCAACGTGGTCACCTGGTTGTCGACAACCTGGTTGGCGAGCGGGCCGCGGAATGTGGTGCCGGCCGAGCCTCGCAGCACAAGCCAGTCGGTGGGGTTCCAGCGAACCGCACCCTTGGGGTTGAAGGTGGAGCCGACCGAGCCGCCATAATCTTCGTAACGTGCAGCGCCAGTCACCTCCAGATGGTCGGTAATCGGCACTTTGACTTCGGCAAACACAGCGCCGATTTTCTGCGAAACCCTTTGACGGCGCGTGCCGCCGCCGAAAATCTGGCTGCCGACGCCTTCGGTCGACGTGCCGACGCAGCTTAGATCCCCTTCACGGAAACAGGGATTTATCGAAAGATCGGATACGGGTGACAGGGGCCGCGAACTCCAGTCACCGCCACGATACTGGCCGCCGAAGGCAAAGGCGATTGGACCACCGCCAAGATTGATACCTGTTTCACCCGAAAAAATCGCATCGACGACGACTTGTTCCTCGACCTGGCGCGTCCCGTTCCTGGGCTGAACAAAGTTGATCAATTCTGCCGAATTCTCGACGCCGGGAACATAGAGTGGGTTCGTGAGGTTTTGGACCGACACCGGCTGGTTGGCGTTGATGAACGGGTTGAACCACAAGCAGCCGTTCTGGCCGGGTGTGTTCGCGGCGACGTTGCAGTTCGGCCCGCCAAGGCCATTGAGCGCGTTCTGCATGCGCGATCCGATGACGTCGCGCCCCGAGGCATTACGCTCTGATCGCCAAAACGTGCCGAAGATATGGGCCCGGAAATTATCGCTGAACTCGTGATCGACCCCGCCTGAGAACCGATAGCTCTTGTTCTGGGCGCTGCCGAGGTTGGCGCCTCGCACCGGCTCGGTCAAATTGCCCAGCCAGCCCAGCGGCCGCCATAGCACCGCTGTGATTGCCGAAACCGGCCGTTGCGCCGTGCTCGGCTGCAGCCCGTTCTGGGCCAGAAAGGTCGGCACGCCCGGGTTGTTCGGGCTGACGGTAAAGGCATTGGTGGAGCCCGACCCGCGTGGACCCTGGATGGGCGGGAACGACGGTGATTGGCCAGTGGTGGTATCGGTTTGCGCATAGGTGAATTCGGCCCGGATCCGGGTGCGCTCCGTCATCTCGCCATCGAGCTGGAGATAGCCCTGGTAGCGATCCTCGTTCTCGATGATGTTGTTCCATGGCAGAAAGCTGAAACGACAGATCGGCGATCCGGTGTTGTTGGCGCCCGTGGTGTCGGGCACGCCGCCGACCGCGGCACAACCGGCGGCGCCGCCGTCGCGAACAAGGTTGACCGGACTTCCCGGATAGCTGACGTTGAACAGGCCCGGCGTGCTAAGCACCGACCAGGCCGAGGGATTGACCGCATAAGGTGTGCGGCTGAAATCGCGGGAATAGCTGGGCAGCGTCGAGCGATGCTGCCAGCCCACGCCCGCCATCAGGTTGACCTTGCCAAAGGTGTGACCCACTAGCGCCGAAGTCGTCCAGTTTCCGGCCGATCCGGAAATCAGTTCATAGTCACCCTGTACGATGGCCCCGTTGAAATCGCTGCGGGTGACGAAATTGGCGACACCGGCAATGGCATCGGACCCATAGGTGGCGGCGGCGCCGTCTTTCAGGATTTCGATGGTCTGCAACGCAAACAACGGGATCAGGTTGGTGTCGGCAAAACCATCACCCGGCGCGAGGACCGTGCGGCGACCGTTGAACAGCACCAGCGTACGAGTGGGGCCGAGGCCACGAAGGTTGATCGAGCCATTGCCCTGGAAGCCCTGCGACGCGGTCGAGAACTGGTTGCTGTCGCCGAGCGCCGCGCCAACGGACGGAAGTTGCTTGATAAACTCCAGCGGTGATGAAATCCCCTGCTTGTTGAGATCTTCGGCCGTGAAGACATCGACGGGCACCGCTGCATCTTCGCGGGCGCCGCGGATAAAGCTGCCAGTGACGACGATTTCGCCAGCATCCGCCCTGTTGGCGGCATCGGAATTGACCTGCTGTGCTTGCGCCGGCGCCAAGGCGGCCACACTAATCCCTGCCATTGCAGCAAAAGACACGGAGTGCAGATACGCAGTTCGCAATATCATAACTTTATCTCCCCAAAGCAGACCACATGCCGCCTCGGTATTCCAAGTCCAGCATTCAAGAAGTGTATTAGGATATTGGGGTTTGGCAAGTTAGTGCTGCAGGGACTGCTAAGCTGTTGTATTACTGCTCTAGCAACGCCTACTTCGCACTTGCAGCATAAGACGCAACATTCGAAAAACCGAACCGGAATCGCGCCCCTTGCAGTGGATTGCCGCCGACCCCGGATGCGTGCAACGGTTCGTGGCTAAGGTGCATCGCGAAAGAGGACGACTTTCTGTCGACGGTCGGCAAGCGCTGGTGCCGACAGCGGGACGGAGTTGTCGTTGATCACGTCCCCGTCACTGGCAAGCAGCACAATATCGCGGGCGACATCGTCAACCCTGTGGTGATCGGCATTGAAATGTGGCGCAATGCCTCGTGGTGCCGAAGATCGTCGCCAGCACTCTGACTTATGCGGAGGCGCCGCGATGAAGCCGACCCTGCACCGATAGGCGACATCGGCAATCTCGGAGATTGTCCCCGCTACTGTCGCGCTGAAGGGCATGGCGTAGCAATCGGTGATGATCACCCAACATCATTTTAGTCCCGACCTCGTCGAATTGTCCGGCGGCTATCTTTGGATTTTGTTGCTCGGCAAGTCTTTTTTCTCAGGGCAGTGCGCGTCACAGGCTGGCGCTGGCTAGTCTGGTAACCGGGGCAGATTCCCGGGCAGAGCGTCTTCCCTTTGGGTCGTAGCTGTGATTCACACTGCCGATGACTCTGGGAGGATCAGACCCTGTTGATGATGCAGCGCTGTTCGAGCTGCGTGGTGTTG
>Ga0209906_100553_pt1 | contig 11495 bp, 22 predicted proteins | sample FECB24metaG_FD_188303 | JGI IMG/M metagenome (GOLD analysis project Ga0209906, IMG submission 188303) | Cyanobacterial communities from the Joint Genome Institute, California, USA from Joint Genome Institute, California, USA - FECB-24 metaG... ... | reverse complement strand
GTCGCTGGTCATGGTCGCGCCCCACTCGGCCCTGCTCGACCCCGAGCCGCTGCTCCCGCACGTCTCCTACCTGGCCTCGCACGACCCGTCCATCCTTGTACAGGAAATCGCCTCCAAGCTGCTCACCCTCTCCTCCTCCACCTCCTCGGCCTCCTCCTCCGCCGTCTCCTCCCGCTCCACCTCCCCCCACCCTTCACCCACCATCGGCCGCTTCTCTTCTTGCTCTTCCTCTTCTTCCTCTTCCTCGTCTTTGTCTTCGTCCACAAATCGGCACCACTGATGTCTTGGACAGTATATTTATTCAACACTTCTTCTGGCGAGCCTGGGCTGATGGGGGTGAAGGTGGTGGTTTGGCGGGCTCAAGCGGAGCGGAAGAGCGAGTTGACTTCGGCGATGAGGGAGGAGGCGAGGGTGCCGTTGTTGGACTTGATCTCGACGCTGAAGGAGGAGGGCGACTTGATCTTGGCGAGCACGATCACGTGGAGCTCCTGCAGCGAGCGGCCGTAGAAGGACACGGCCGTCGGCGTGCGCTCGACCACCTCAACGTGGAGCGTGGTCTGCATGGCGATCAGCGACTGCACCAGGTCGTGGCCCTCGCTCAGCGTCACGTTCGTCGACGCCGTCTGCAGCGACGGCCCGACCGTCCCCGAGGGATCCAGGATGCCCATGAGGAAATCGGGGCTGAGCTTGATCGGCTGGATGAACGTCGACGGAGGGAACGTGAGCTCGAAGGGCGTGCACTTCGGCGTGGCCTCCGCCGCGCCCTGGTAGCACACGAGTGCGCGTGAGTGAGTCGGCTCGTGGCGGTGGTTCGTTGGGCGTGGCTTGGGGTGTGGAAGGAGGAGGAGGAGAAGAAGAAAGGTACCTTCAGGGTGTAGGAGAGGGAGCCCTTGACCTTCTGCGGCAGCACAAAGTTGGAGAGCGAGAAGATGAGCTGGTGCGGCACGGACTGGCCGGGGCCGAGGTCGGCGGCGAGCGAGAGGCCCGACACCAGCTTAGTCGACAGCGTGTCGATGGTGGTGAACGAGATGCCCGTGACGGTCTCCGTCGACGCCGTGTTGATCACGTTCAACGCCGCCATCGCCTGTCAATCGACCATCGCCGTCAGCAGCCAGTCAAAGCTGATTACGTAATGCGGGGCGAGTCGGGTGCGGGGCTGGAGACGCGAACCTTGTTGGGCTCGGAGGGATTGATCCTGAAGGTGTAGACCACACGCAGCGACCCGTCGGAGACCAGGGTCGACACGGCCGGCGCCTGGGCAGCGGGAGCGGGAACGGCGGCGGCGGCGGCAGCAGCCGCGGGGGCGCCGCGCTCGGACCTGTGGCCGTGCCTGTCGCTCCTGTGACGCCGGTCCTCGTGGTGGCGAGAGGAGCTCCTCTTGGTCTTGCTCTCCTCCTCGCTCGAGAGGGGCAACAGGCTGGCAGACTTGGCCGACTTGGACTCCTTGCCGTCGCCCCGCGACCTGTGCCTCCTCTCCCTAGAACCCTCGCTCCGGTTAACAAGGGCACCAGCCAAAACGTGCGTGGCCACAAGCGTGCGTGCGTGTGCGTGTTCATGTGCGCACGTACTTGTCCTTCTTGGACTTCTTGTCCTTCTTGGACTTCTTGTCCTTCTCGTAGTCGGCGAAGATGTCCTTCTCCTTCTTGGACTTCTTGTCCTTTTCGCCCTTCCGGCTGCGGCTGCTGCTGCCGGACTTGGCGTCGTCCTTGCGCCTGCGGTCGTCCTTGTCCTTCCTGTGGCGTCCGCCCGACTTGGACGCGTCCCTGCTGCTCCGCCTGCCGGCGCTCTCGGCAGTCACCAGCGGGGAGCCAGAGAGCTCGGGGAGCGACGAGTAGGAGCTGGACATCATCGGGGCCGGGGAGGCCGAGCCGCCCAGCGAGGGCGAGCCGATCTGCTCGTAGACCGGCGCGGGCGACGACAGGGAGGGCACCTGGTCCAGGAAGCTGAGGCCCGGGGAGGCGGGGGCGGAGGAGGCCACGGTGATGGCGGGCGACGACGGGGTCTTGCCGGGGCTCGACGGCGAGATGTCGATCAGGCGCGGCCCGGCCTCGTAGGAGCGGATGTGGGCCGGCTTCTCGCCCTTGGCGGTCGCCGACGAGGTCGACGAGCTGCGGCTGCGGCCCGACTTGTCGCTGGAGCGGCGCTCCTTGTCGTCGTGCCTGTGGCGGCCCTTGCGGTCCTTGCCGTCGCGGTCGCGGTGCTTGCCGTCCTTGTCGCGGTGCCGGCTGGAGCGGTGCTTGCCTTCCCTTTCCTTCTTGGGCGGCTCCTCCTTCTTGGGGGCGGACATGACGATGCGGTGCTGCTGCACGGGCAGGTTCTCGTGGGCCTCCAGCGGACGAGTGAAATCGACGTCGGCGTAGATGCCGCCCTTCTTCTTCTTGCTGTCGTCGTCCTTGTCCGAATTGCTGTCGTCCATGTCCTCCGGCATTTCGTAGCCCTGCCGTCATTCACACCACGGTTGGACCCCGATCGCACTGGCTTCCCCAGCGAACACCCGCGCGTGTACCTTGTTGATGACAGGCTTGCTGTGGCGATGCGAGCGCTTCTTCACCTTGCGCGAGAAGGGATCTGCGTGAAAAGAACAGAACAGAAGAAGTGGACGTCAGCCATTACTGTAGAAGTGGGGAATCGAGAATGCAGAGTGAGCGGAGAGAGAGAGAGAGAGGTACCGTGGATGCCCAGGTCGGCGACGGAGGCCACCGGCGGCGGCTCGGCGTGCTCCTCGATGAAATCCTCGCGGGACGGGCGGCGGGCGTTCTCGCCGGTAAGGATGTAGGCCGACTGGGGCCTGTGCACCTTCTTGACCTCGCTCTCCCTGCCCTTCTCGTGCTTGGGGAACCAGGAGCTCTCGCGGTCAGAGCTCGACTCGCTCTCGCTCTCGGAGGACTCCGACTCCTCGGACTCGGACTCGGGCACCTCGTTGATCTGCGCGTCGAGGTCGAGGCCCTCGGGCGGGCGGACTTTCTTCTGCGCCTTCGGGGCGACGGGGTTGAGCGGCTGCTCGAAAATCGAGTAGACCTCCTGCGCGACGGACGCACCGCTGTCTTCGCCGGCCTTGCGCAGCTCGTTGTAGAGCGACACCATCTCGTACGCGAAGCAGGCCTACGGCGACAATGGCCAACATGTGTGTTAGAAGCGCTGAGGGAAGTGGTGCGGGTGGGTTGATAGGAGAGGAGGGGCAAGTACGCGCTCCTGGACTTCAAGGTGGACGGACTGCTTGAAGACGGGCAGGCGGGCCAGCATGGTGTTGACGAGCTGCTCGAGAGCCTCGGGGTCCAAGCTGTGAACACAGGCCGCCCGTGTCAGCAAAGTGTGCGAGGGTGCTCATTGAAAGGAAAGCGAGCGAGCGAGCAAGAGAGAGAGAGAGAGAGACCTGAACGTGCGATCACCGTCGTCGTCATCGTTCTCATCGTCATCAGGAAGAGTAACGGCCTGGTAGGTGGCCTTCAGGGCCTGGGAAAAGATCTTGAGGATGTTCTGCATGTAAATGGCCTGAATCTCGGCGGGCAGCGAGACAACCCGCGGCTGCAGCAGAACCTCCATCAGCTCCACGAAGTTGCGCGAATACCTGGGAGGGAAAGGGGGAGGGGCAACGCATCAGCCAACCACACTACCACGTCACTCTACGACTCAGCGGCATGAGGTAGGGCAGAAGTGCGCACGAGGAGAATTCGCCGACGATCCAGGCGGCGGCGTAGAGGACCTCCTGGACGGAAGAGCCCTGGCCCTCGTTGAAGAGGGTCGAGTCGCGCAGGAGCTGGATCATGTTCTTCACACCGTAGGACCTAACGACGTTCACGCGGATGATGACGTCCATGAACTGCGACGAGATCAACTTGCCTGTGCGCGCGCAAGAGAGGGAGACCAATCCAATTGTGCGTCAGTCGCCAGCGTGTTGGTGTTGACAGGTCACGGACAAACGCAAACGTACCGTGCTTGGTTCCGGGGCCGATGAGGCGTACGAGGGTCATCAGCACGGTGATGTACCACTCGAAATCGGTAACGTAGTGGTAGCTGTCCTGGTTACAGATGCTGATGATCTTCTCGATGAGGTTGTCCTTGTAGTGCCCGTCGGCCGTGTGGACGTGCTCGATGAGCTTCTTGATGATGTCACGCAGGTTCTTCTTGGTCACCATTCCCGTGAGCAGATCGAGAGCGCTGTTGTTATTTTTTGTTGGTTACCCGAGGTCAGCGCTCGCCTCGTGAATTAATGGAACGATGAGGCAGAGCAAGAGATCGCGTACCGCAGACGGATGGTGATGTCGGGATCTTCGAGGCACTTGATGATGAGGTCCCTGTGCTCCCCGACAGCCTTCGGGTGCACCTTCATGATGCTGTTGAGCGCGAGGAGGCCCAGATACTTGAGGTTCTGGTCGGGATCTTCGATAAAGGTGCGGAGCTTGGTGATGCACAGACGCATCAGCGGAATCTTGTGCGACAGGCCGATGATGCAGGTCTGGATGCACTCGTAGAGAAGGGACATGGCCGTGGTGGTGTTGATGAGGTTGGTCAGCGGCTGCACCAGGCGCTTGGCCAGCCTCTTCTCCAGCGGAGTAAGCGCTCCAAACTGTATGTAAAAAAGCCAAGTGGTTCATTAGAGGTGAACCGCAACAGCTCAAAGAAGAGAATGAGTTGGGCAGCTACCAGCTTAATGATTTTGATGAGCATCCAGTTGTTGGTGGACGACTGAAGGATCTTGAACAGGGTGGGCGCCAGCGGGAGATAGTTCTTGGGGTTCTTGCGCGCCAGCTCGCAAATGACGTTCACCGCAGCCGAGATGACAGCTGCAGTGGACCCGGGCAGAGGCATCGCCACCGTTAGAATAGAGATCGTGCCGCATGCAAGGAAACTGTAGAGAGGGAGAGGCGCGTACACTGGTCGGTGTCCTCGAGCCTGTCCTTGAGGCGAGGGAACGAGGGACGAAGGGCCTCGGGGAACTTGAGGAAGATCTTGTAGAGCACCAAGATGCCCTTCTTCCGCAGGTAGGCACGGGACGAGTTGAGGATGGCGACGATGTCCGCCGCAAGATCGCGAGCCAGATCAGGTGTGCAGATGTTGGCAAGGCTGGAGAAAGAAAGAGTTGAGATGAGATGAGACAAGCCTGAGAAAGGCGGGCAGAGGGACACGGTACCAATTGAGAGCAATGCCGGCCTCGTACTGATTGGGCACAGTGAGAGACTGCGAGAAGCAGCGATTAGCCCAGTGGAAGATGAGAGCTGACCAGTCGCAGTGAGAATTACCTTCTTGAAGAGGGAGGTAGTGAGCATGACCACTTCAGTGCCTTCGTGGAAGGACTGAGAAGCGGCCAAGTAGCCGATGCGCTTGTTGGTGAAGGTGGGTTGCGACATCACCTCAACAATGTTGAAGGCCGCCCAGCTAATGTCATAGCCCAGCATTTGCAACTGTTCCATTTCAACGTGCATTAGCACAACAAGCATTACCTTTGGGGGGGGGGGTGACACTTACGTAGGTGAGCTTCTGCACGGCGAGGGACTTCTTTTGGTGATTTTCCTCCTTGAGCTCTTCCTTGATCTCTTGAAGGCACTCCCGAATGTAGTTGGCTTCCTCTTTCTTGTGCGCCCTAATGCCCCGCACAAGGTCCTGCACATCCTTCTGGCCACCCCACATGTCGGAGGTCGCCTTCGAGAAGGCCTGCAGATTTGCTGTTCCATTAAAGTTGATTAGCCTCGGCGCTAATTAATCTCAAGAGCACTCCCTTCTCACTCTCCCTTACCTTGCGCCATGGTGTCTGCCTCGGCAATCAGCAACTCTTCGAATGAATGGAATCGCAGCAGAAGTTTTCGTCGCCCGACCCGGACTTCTGGTCGACAGAAAAAAAACGCGGGGAAAATGAAACGCGCCTCGTAATTGATTGTTGGCTGTACAGCGGCACCGCGAGAGGCTGATGAAGGGGACGCGTCTCCTCCTCGCTCTGGCTTCTTGTTGGGTGTTGTGTTGGAGAGAGTCTGGGCGCGCTCCTACAATTCCACCTTGAACTCGGGGTTGGAGTCGACCTGGCGCGGGAGGCCGGATGGTCGCTGCCCCAGCAGCGCGATCATGTCATCGGCCGACAGCACCTCCTTCGTGAGCAGCAACTTGGCCACCATCTGGTGATGCGCAGAACAAGCACGCAAGCCACAAGCGGGCGTGAGTCTCATCATCATCGTCGTCGTCATCATCGGTTCCTGACGTGTGAAAGAGGCACATACCTCGAGCTGCGATTGCTTCTCGCGGAGGAGTTGTTCAGTGCGCTTGTAGGCGTTCATGATGACGCTACGCACCTCCTGGTGGTGTGGGAAAGAATGTCGCGTGGGGAGTGAGCGATGGCTCTGGAGGTGAGGAGACTTGAGTACGTGCGGGGGGAGGGGCACGTACGTCGTCAATGAGGCGGGCGGTGGCCTGCGAGTAGGGCTTGTCCACCTGAGGGCGCTCGCCGTCGCCTTCGGCAAAGGCAAAGGAAATGGTGCCCACCTCCTCGCTCATGCCGTACCGCGAGACCTGTGAGTAGGCCAGCTTGGTGACCTGGTGATTCGGCCAAGAAGCGATCAGTCATCACCGACACCACCCCACATGGTCGCCTCTGCAATGAAGCAGGGAAGAAGGCGAGACTCACCTTCTGTAGGTCGTCCTGCGCGCCGGTGGTGATCTTGCCGAAGATCAGCGACTCGGCCGCTCTGCCACCAAGCATCATGCACATCCGGTCCAACAGCTGCCAAGGCGCGTGTGTGTGTGAGCGATAGCCACAGCGTCCGCGATCAGGACGCGCACTGTACCTGCTCCTTGGTGTAGATGTTCTGCTCCTTGGGGAGATACTGGGCATAACCGAGGGCCGCAACGCCGCGGGGCACAATGGAGACCTTGAGCAAGGGATCGGTGTGCTCCAGGAACCAGCCGCAGATGGCGTGGCCCGCTTCGTGGTAGGCCACTCGGGTTCGCTCCTCGCGAGACAAAATGCGGCTCTTCTTCTCGAGGCCGCCGATGATTCGCTCAATGGCCTTCTCAAAGTCGATCAGCTCAACAGCGGGCTTACGGTGGCGGGCGGCAACCAGGGCGGCTTCGTTGCAGACGTTCGCAATATCAGCGCCCGAGAACCCCTGGCCATCAATGATGCACGGCCCGTGATGAGTGCAAAACCACAGCGACGAACCCCTCTAGCGCGAGAAGGCAGTGTCGTACGGGTGTCAGGACGGCAAGCTTGTCGCCGATGGTTCCCACGAGCTCGTCGGCGAGCTTCAGCGGCTTCAAGTGGACGTTAAAGATGGCCTGACGCCCCTTGACGTCCGGCAGATCGACCGACACCTGCCGATCGAACCTTCCAGGACCTGGTGCGCCCGCCCGCTGACGTCAGCCAACCGTTGAACGGAGCGCGGGAGGTGTCCAAGGTAACACATACGCAGGAGAGCGTCATCGAGAATATCCGGCCGGTTGGTGCCAGCGAGGACGACGATGTTCAGTGTGGGATTGAAGCCTGGAGGGAGGAAGGGGTAAATGACATAGGCGGTGTGAGTGAAACTGATGCATGAGGGACAAACAGCACTTTGAGGGGAGAGCTGTAAAAGAAGCACGCACCGTCCATTTCGACGAGAAGCTGGTTGAGGGTGTTCTCGCGTTCATCGTTGTAGCCCGACTTGGAGCGGGCGCGTCCGACGGCGTCGATCTCATCAATGAAGATGATGCAAGGCGCGTTCTTCCTCGCCGCGGCAAAGAGGTCGCGCACACGCGAGGGACCCACGCCAACGAACATTTCAATGAAGTCCGATCCCGAGATGGAGAAGAACGGCACCTGTCATTACCACAGGCACAGGTCGTCAGCATCCACGATCTGATGGGCACGGGCTGTGCGAGCACTCCCACAGGCCATAGACGCAATAAAGCCGCGCCACGTACTCCGGCTTCACCAGCCGTGGCCCGAGCCAGCAGAGTCTTGCCCGTGCCGGGCGGTCCCACGAGAAGCGCGCCCTTGGGGATCTTCGCGCCGAGCTGGCGGTACTTGTCGGGGTTCTTGAGGAACGCCACGAACTCCATGATCTCCTGCTTGGCCTCGTCGCAGCCCGCCACGTCATTGAAGGTCGTGCCCACCTGCATAAGCGTGTGGCAAAGACCAAAAAGGAAGGGTCAGTGGCCACGTTGGTCGATGGCGGAAGACGATCAATAAAAGAACCGCACCTTCATGTCCTTGGTGAAGAGGGTGGCCTTGTGCTTGCCCACGGAAAAGAGGCCGCCGCCCATCGAAGAGGCCGTCTTGCGCGAGACCCAGATGAGGGTGCCGATCAGCAGCAGCGTCGGCAGAGCCACGGTCAGGAGATCACCTCTGCACGAGGGAACAGCACACCGCCGCCGCCGCCGCATGGTGGGTGAGTATGGCCAACACGTCAAACGTGCGGCGATCGATCAAAGGAGGGAGCAACGCACGCAATGTTCTCCTCGCGGACGTGGCGCACGCTCACAAAGTCGAACGGGTCGAGTCCCATGTTGCGCTGGGCATCCTCCAGCTTGCGCTCAAAGTTGTGAAGGTCCCCGATGTTAAAGTAGAGGGTGGGGCGCACTTCGTTCTCCAGCGTTATCCTCGCCCGCTCGCCGTTCACGATCACAATCTCTCGCACCTGCAGCCCGGCCACACACGCACACGCGCACCACATGATGAGCCCACACGCCGCTCCTCAAACGGCATGCCCACGCAGCAGGGGGGAAAAAAGATGGACGTGCGCACCTTGCCGGGCTCGAGGTATTCGGTGCGGAAAGTGTTGAAGTCGATCTCGTTGCCGTCGGAGGTGAAGGCGAGTAGGGTGGACATGGCGAGCGTGAGCCCGCCCATGACGGCGGAGGCCACGAACAGAGGCGAGTTCCACACTTTGGGCGGCTCGCCCTCGGGTCCGCCGCGCTGACCCCCGCCGCCAGGGTTGTTGTTGTTCCCCTCATTCTCGGGCCGAGATGAAAATCGCCGCTTGGCCCCTCCCGTCGGCAGGCCCGTATTGCGTCCGCCAAGTGTATTGATTCGCTGCCCAACGCATGACCACCGCCACGCTGATGATTTGCTGGCCAGTTGTGGGGCAGAAGTAGTAATGTAGGATGAATGCAGTGCGGCCGCCGCATTCCTGGAGAGCAGCTGCCTTGACCCGCCTCCCAGCTGCCCGGCAGCAGAGCAACTCGCCCGCCCCGCCACCGACCGCCCGCCTCGTAGACGCAGCATCACTCGTTGAACCAAATGCGCCGAAGTGCGACCTCTGTCGCTTCAATCTTTCTCTGACGTAAGCCCCACGTCTGTATTTTGTTTTATTGTTTTCTTTTTTTCGCTTCCTATTCCAAAAGGAAAACACAAAAGAAATGTAGAAAATCAAGAAATAGCGGGAAAAGAGCTCGTTGTGTATCGATTTTGTACCTGGGCAGAGAGATGGAGGCCCCGGAGGCACGATTGCACCGAGGGGCGGTAATGGTGGATGCAGCTTCATCGCCTTACCAGGCTCCACAACGGAATGGGACGCAATCACAGCATCATCCCTACCGGTCTTTGCACTACCACGCTCCGACCCTGCGACCCCAGCACACCCCGCCTGCCGGCAGCAGCACGACCCCAACCGACTTGTACCCTCTCTCCTCTCCTCCATAATCTTACATCGCCCAAGCAGGCACGTTGTTCATCTCTTCTCCTCTTTTTTTTTTGTGATTCCTGCAGTAGTAGGATGAAGGGCCGAGAGGCGGCGTCGCCCAAGTCGCCAGCCCCATCACCACAACGTTGCACTGGACGTAACGTCTTCCGACTGCCGTCTCCCTACGATGCCTCCAGCAGCGATGAAGAAGATGAAGAGGAAGAAGAGGGAGAGGAGGAGTATGAACATAACGGGCGCCGCGCAGAGCAATCACCACGTACCGTGACCCTTTCGTGCCGCGTTTGGCGATGCCGTGTGCGTGTGTGTGGCCAACGCTTTGCCTCTTTCCCTGTTGCAACAGAGACGCGAGAGGAGCGAGGTCGAGGGTCGCCGTACCGTCGCGATGACGCCGACACCCTCCTGCGCGAGCTCGAAAAGCGCCGCCGCGAAGAAGTCAAGGTTGGGCTCCTTCGTGCACCCCCACTTGCTTCCGCTCACTCCCTCATATTATGATGCTCATCTCTCACACGCACGCTTGGTCGCACACGCACCACCGCACACGCACACGCACACATCTGCTTCGGAATTGTTAGCTGGCGGTCAAGGCAAACGTGCAGAGCTACGAGGAGGACGTGCGCAGGCTCACCGAGTCATTCGACGCCGCGCTCTCCACGCTCACCCAAGATCTCGGGTACGCCATATGCCCGTTCGTGCTGGCCAATTCGTGTGTGTCGTGTGGCGTTAAGCGGCTCCCATGGTTTGCTGATGTTCAACGCACCACGCAGACAGCAGAAAGATCCCATGGCGGACTTCATCAGGGCCGAAAGCGAAAAGAGGTTCGTTTCGCGAACGAATGGGCGAAGACTCGGCTTATTGGGGGCACTCATCGCTGGTGCGGCTCGTCCAGGGCGCGCGCGGTGAAACAGCAGATGGACCGATACCTGCGCGAAGAGGAGGAGCGAACCAGGGAAGACAACCAAAGGCTTGCCGAATTCGCCCGGAGGAAGCAGGCGCTCGACGCCGCCAAGCAGCAAAAGTACCGCTTCCGCCTCCGCTTCCTGTGCTTCTCGTTGCCTGCGTCACAGTGCTAACGCGCACGCCCGCGTTGCGTGTGTGTGCAGAGCCGAGGAGGAGAAGCGAAGGGTTGAACAGGAGAGAGCAGAGCGGGAGAGGGCCGAGGCGGAGGCCAAGCGAATCGAGCGGGAGAAGGCGCAGGCGCAGGCCGAGGCCAAGCAAAGGGAGGAGCAAGCACAGGCGCAGCAGAAGGAGGCCGAGAGCAAGGCGGCGGCCGACCGACAGGCGCGGCAGGCCTCAGCGGCTGCTGCCACCGCTGCCGCAACAGCTGCAGCAGCGGCGAAAACAAGCGGATCCGTACGACCCCGCCTGCGTGCGTGTGCGTGTGCGGTGGTGCGTGTGCGTGTGCTGCACCTGCATGACATGGTGACGACCCATTAGGATTCGGCGGTGTACAAGCAAAGCCTGGATCTGCTAAACGACATCAAAAACAAAACCGAAAGCGGGATCGATCCAGCGGTGCGCCGACACGTGATGCAGAAGGCCCACCTCAACATCCAGCAGATCTCGGCCGACCGCGAGCAGGTCTTCTCCAAAATCAAGCTCCTCTCCGAGCTCATCCAGCAGTCCGCCTCGCAGGTAACCCCACCCGTCGCGCACTCGCCCCTTCCCCTTCCCGCCTGCTAACCTCCCCCCCCCAATGCAAACTGGTCTCATTTTTCTGCGCAGAACGAGGCCACGAAGCTGTTCTGCCTCGACCTCATTGCACAGAAGATCGTGCAGCAGGGAGACAGTCAGGTCCATGTGGCCCAGCTCGCCGCGTTCCCCATCGCCGACGTGGCAGTGGCGCTCTGCACGCTCGTGCCCGACCTCACCCGGATCCTCATCGCCAGG
>Ga0209906_100552_pt1:10000-11514 | contig 11514 bp, 8 predicted proteins | sample FECB24metaG_FD_188303 | JGI IMG/M metagenome (GOLD analysis project Ga0209906, IMG submission 188303) | Cyanobacterial communities from the Joint Genome Institute, California, USA from Joint Genome Institute, California, USA - FECB-24 metaG... ... | reverse complement strand
ACAAACAAACAAACAAACAAACAAACAAACAAACAAACAAACAAACAAACAAACAAACAAACAAACAAACAAACAAACAAACAAACAAACAAACAAACAAACAAACAAACAAACAAACAAACAAACACACACACACAAACACACACACACACACACACGACACAACAGCTCGTGTGTTTGTGTTTGTGTGCACACAAACACAAACACACAAACACAAAAACACATCTACTCGGGGGCTCGTCCTGGGGACTTGGCGTTTTTCCGACCGACCCACACAGAAACAGGGCTCCGTTTGTGTGTTTGTGTGTGTTTGTGCACAAACACACACAAACAAACACACAAACACATCTACTCGGGGGCTCGTCCTGGGGACTTGGCATTTTTCCGACCGACCCACACAGAAACAGGGCTCCGTTTGTGTGTTTGTGTGTGTGTTTGTGCACACACAAACACATCTACTCGGGGGCTCGTCCTGGGGACTTGGCATTTTTCCGACCGACCCACACAGAAATAGGGCTCCGTTTGTGTGTTTGTGTGTTTGTGTGTGTGTTTGTGCACAAACACACACACACACAAACACACACACAAACACAAAAACACAAACGACCCTAGTTGGCCTGTGGACTTAGAAGTTTTCGACCCTGCTCGGGGGCTTGTATCGAGCCGACACCCCAGTTTTTGGGCCTCTGGAAGGCCCACTAGGGGGCTTGTCGGGTTCGTTTTTGTGTGGAGTGAGATTTTCCAGGAGGGCCGGTTCGACAACGCCTTTGGGTGTGCCCTCGAGTCGCACGCACGCCATTATGACGCCCCCGATGTGCTCTATCCGTGACCGCATGCGATGGGTGCGTTCGTGCGGCCGTGCTCGGTGTGGACGCTCGCCTCGCCAAAGTCCGGTCCCGCCCCGGCCAACTTCGGTCCGCCGTTTCCGTATTTTGATTCTTGCTCGCCAACGGCTGCGAAGTTGGGCCCTCCCGTTGGTGTCAGATGTGCACTGTGGCCTGGGCTATCCAACGAGACCGCCCTCGCCCGTGGACCTGTCCGTTTTGGCCATTTGGCCCTTCTGGACGCCTGAAAACCATCCCCGATTTTGGCAACAAATTCGACCCCACGCCCGCACGATCGCTCCCACGCACAAACGGACGCTCACACACGCAAGCACGCCCCCGACCACACGCGCAAACGCGCTCACAAACGCGTCACGCAAACACACGCACGCAAGAACGCCCAGGCGCCGCAAATCGCCCACGCGCCCACAAACGCGACACGCACGGCCCACGCGCCCACAAACGCATGCACCGACGCCAACGACATGCCACGGGGATGCTATAAATGCCCGTGCACGCGTGTGCATGTGTACCATCATGCCTCACGCTCAAACACACTGATGCAGCATTTAAAAGTATGAGCGGCGAGCGATGACATATGGCAGGCAAACGCCCACACACTCATGCACGGGGCGGGGAGGGGGTCTCGCCCCCCTGGCCTGGTGCACCATGGACTTGTGCTCGTGGGCG
>Ga0209906_100552_pt1:2500-5000 | contig 11514 bp, 8 predicted proteins | sample FECB24metaG_FD_188303 | JGI IMG/M metagenome (GOLD analysis project Ga0209906, IMG submission 188303) | Cyanobacterial communities from the Joint Genome Institute, California, USA from Joint Genome Institute, California, USA - FECB-24 metaG... ... | reverse complement strand
CCGCGGCTGCCCCCCTTCATCAGGAGGCGGCTGTGCATATGGCAGGCGCTCAATTCAATTATGCCGTGTTTGTGCGTGGACGCGCGCGATCGTCTCTCATACTATCTCTGGTGTCTCGCACACCCACGCCACCACCAACTCTCTCCAACACCCGCACACGCATGCATATGAGCAGTCGCGCATGCATTCCAAAGGTAATGTGTATATGTGTGAACACGGCGGCACAGTGTGTGCACCTAACTACTACCACACAACACTCTTATAGTAATAATGAGATTGTTATTGTGTTAATTTTATATATATCCCGGCCTCAAGTCGAGCGACAGTACCCGCCGAATTTAAGCATATTAATAAGCGGAGGAAAAGAAACCAACAGGGATTCCCTTAGTAGCGGCGAGCGAAGCGGGAGGAGCCCAAGCTCTGAATCTGGGCGCGCGCCAAGTCCGTGCCCCGAATTGTGGTCTCATGGCAAGGCATCGCTGAGCGCGGTCGCTGGTCGGGCAAAAGTCCCTTGGAAAAGGGCGCCAGGGAGGGTGACAGCCCCGTCCATTGGTCCGGCATCGCGGCCGTCTCGATTGCGCTGTTGCACTTGCCCCAGAGTCGGGTTGTTTGGGAATGCAGCCCTAAGCGGGTGGTAAATCCCACCCAAGGCTAAATATTGTCAGCGAGAGACCGATAGCGAACAAGTACCGTGAGGGAAAGATGAAAAGGACTTTGAAAAGAGAGTCAAAAGTGCTTGAAATTGTTAGGAGGGAAGCGATCGGCGCCGGCGGTTCGTCTTTAGTCTGGGGCTGTTCAGTGGTGCCTGCTTGTCGGGAGGACCGCAGCGGCGGGGAGTGCTCACGTGCCTCCGCTCTGTGTTCGTTCTGGCGCAAACCATGCATTCAGTCCCGGCGACGAGCCAGCATCGGCTTCATGTTTATGCGTGTGGCTGACGGGCGCTGGGGATCAAAGGGCCTGGCGGGCCGGCTTCACAGCCGTGTCCCGCCGGTGCGACCCAGCGTACCTGCCATCGCAGGGGCCGAGGAACCAATTAACCCATGCCCGCAAGGGCGAGGCAGTGCGTCATCGTGGCGGGCATGCGTGTGGGGATCGGGAACCGATGCCCGTGTGCATGCCTGTCGCTCCGTGGCGTGCGTCCATCTCTGGTGGGTTAGTGATGCTGGCGGAACGGCGCTGATCGACCCGTCTTGAAACACGGACCAAGGAGTCTAACACGTGCGCGAGTGTCCGGGTGGCAAACCTGGGCGCGGAGTGAAAGCAGAGGGCGGCATTAAGCGGTCGCCTGAGGTGGGAAGGGGCGCGCGTGCGCGCGTGCTCCCGCACCACCGGCCGACCTGGATTTTCTTGAAGGGTTTGAGCCAGAGCGTATTTGTTGGGACCCGAAAGATTGTGAACTATGGGTGACCAGGACGAAGCCAGAGGAAACTCTGGTGGAGGTCCGAAGTGATACTGACGTGCAAATCGTTCATCTGAGTTGCCTATAGGGGCGAAAGACTAATCGAACAATCTAGTAGCTGGTTCCCTCCGAAGTTTCCCTCAGGATAGCTGGGACTCGTCTTTGTATAGTTTTATCAGGTAAAGCGAATGATTAGAGGTTTCGGGGTTGCAACAACTTCGCCCTATTCTCAAACTTTAAATGGGTAAGATGTGTAGGCTGCTTAGGTGAGCCTGCACACTAACATAGAATATAGAGTCCTTAGTGGGCCATTTTTGGTAAGCAGAACTGGCGATGCGGGATGAACCGAACGTGTGGGTTAAGGTGCCAAAGTGCGCGCTCATGTAGACACCATAAAGGGTGTCGGTTCATTCAGACAGCAGGACGGTGGTCATGGAAGTCGAAATCCGCTAAGGAGTGTGTAACAACTCACCTGCCGAATGGACCGGCCCCGAAAATGGATGGCGCTCAAGCGCGACCACCTATACCCAACCGTCAGCGCGAACATATTGACAGGATCGTCTGACGAGTAGGAGGGCGTGGGGTCCGTAGCGAAGCCTACCGCCCGTGAGGGCAGGTCGAACGGACCCTAGTGCAGATCTTGGTGGTAGTAGCAAATATTCAAATGAGTCACACAACTTTGAAGGCCGAAGTGGAGAAAGGTTCCATGTGAACAGCAGTTGGACATGGGTTAGCCGGTCCTAAGCGATGGGGTAAGGCCCGTACAAGGGCGTGCGATCGGGTGGCGTGCGTGCGTAAAAAACACGCACGTCATCCCCCTCCTCACGGAGGGCGTCGCACCGACCAGCGAAAGGGAACCAGGTTAATATTCCTGGGCCAGGACAGGGGTTGTGGCAATGGCCCCGTTAAACGGGCCGTGCTGAGCGGCAACGCAAACGAGCCAGGAGACGGCGATGGGGGTCCCAGGGAGGGTTCTCTTTCCTGCTTAACGGTCTCCCGTAAGGGAACAGCAAGCTGCTTGGCCGCGTCCTCACGGATTCAAACACGCAGCGCGGCGATGTACGGTGCAAGCCGTGCGTTGCCGTGCTGCCGCGCGGAAAC
>Ga0209906_100551_pt1 | contig 11580 bp, 8 predicted proteins | sample FECB24metaG_FD_188303 | JGI IMG/M metagenome (GOLD analysis project Ga0209906, IMG submission 188303) | Cyanobacterial communities from the Joint Genome Institute, California, USA from Joint Genome Institute, California, USA - FECB-24 metaG... ... | reverse complement strand
CGTCACCGGTTGACGCCCCTCATGAGCGAGGTGTAAACAATCTATGCTTTTATTCCTATAATGTCAAGAGGCAAATATGCTGTCGTCCCCGCGAAGGCGGGGAGCCATAACCACCGCTCTGGAATATAGGTCCCCCGCCTCCGCGGGGACGACCGGTTTTAAGGCTCCATCATGTGCGCACCCAGCGCGCTGGGTCCCGGTTCTGCAGCGCATCGTTGCACGCTGCGCTGCGCCCGGGACACGAAAGAACCGTAGCCCGCATGGTTGGGAGCGGATTGCGCGGACAACGGAGGTGATCCGGATCTCGCTCTGCTCCAGTGTGCAAGTTGCCAAAACGTCATAAAAACACACAGAGCACCCGGTGAGGAAAAGCGAATGCTGAAGGTCGAGAGCAGTAAGCCGCTGCACTGCGTTGAAATGGTGACCGGTCGAAATCTAACAGGAAACATATTACTCTCTGAGGAGAGTATCTGTGCTCACATATACAGCTACACAGAGTCGTTTTACATTGATGGTGAAAAGCCGATTTTTCTGCAAGCGGAAACAAATGAGATTGTATCGCTACATTCCAATTTCACAACTGGGCCCGGTACGATTTGGCGCGGCATTGAGCCGCTGCGGACAACCTATCGTCAGGAAATAATTTCTAACCTCGCGGTCGTGGGCTTCGATCCTTGGACGGCCGAAGACAAGGTCAAGCGCGTTACGTTTAGCGTAAAGCACACCAAGGAGCTGATGCGTCACAAAGAAAAATTTGGTGCAGTTGGTCGCGAGAGGTTTCCGAGAGAAGGTGAGTTAACGATCTTCACGGACGTCGCTGAAGGCATAACTGTCAAATCATGGTATGCGGCGACCTATGGAATGGATTTCGACGCACCCAAGGAGCTTTGGCCTGTTTTCGAGATCGAATTCGATGAGCCGCGAAGTATTATGAATTACATCGTGTCGGTGTCCGACTTCGTTGGCTTTCTCTCGTTTTGCTTGGGCGTGCAGCTCAAGCCATCTGCAATTCGTATCGACCGTTTTTCATTTGGAGAGATGACCGCTGCGATAACGTCGCAATCTTATCCTGGTAACCACGAAGTCCACTATGTTTGGCCGGAGTCACAGGTCGACACGCAGTCGTTATGGATTGGAGGCTCTCCGGTTCGGGCTTGGGACGACGAGGAGCTCAAAGCATTAAGAGAGTGCATCGTCGCATGGATGAACAGAGCTGGACAGTGGAGAAAGCCTTACAGATTGATGATGGAAAGTCTGGGTTTAAAGAACGTGGTCTCGGCTGAACGCCTCATCAATGCCTGCCGCTGGTTTGAAGACATCCCGCTCTCCAAAACCCAAAACGCGTTATCCGATGAGGAGATCGAGAGCATTTCCGCTGCCGCTGCAAAGAAGGCGGACGAATTCGGCATCTCTCCGGTCATTCGCGAACGCATCGCTAGTGCGATTAGAAGGGTAAAATCTGAGTCTGCCGAACAGCGGTTCACGCGCTTGGTTGCTATGGTTGAGGGCAAGTTTGGAAAGGGGATTTTAGACGAGAATGCAATCGCACACCTGCGGCGCGCGATTCAATTTCGCGGTAGAACGGCGCACGGACATTTCAATCCAGAAAGCGATGCCGAGTTCCGCGCTTTCTCGAAGTCAACCCGTGCGATGGAGGCGCTTTGCTATCTGTTAACTGCTGTTGACCTGCCGATATCCGACGCTGGCAAACAGCGGACTGGAGCCAATCCGATTGTCCAAGACTACCGCATGTGTTATGAGTAAGAGCAAGGGTGGGCTAACCGAAGTGAGTCCGCCGCGCCCATCTCGATCGACAGATGGCAAGCTCGGCGTTGAGCGCTTTATGGCCTACAGACTGCAGAAATGACGGTGCCTTTCGGCAGTCCTGCTCTCATCTCCCCGCCACCACCGCCACGGCCCGCACCGGACTTCCACTCCCGTGCAGGATCTTCAGCGGCGCGGCGATGACGATCGCGCCGGTCGGCGGCAGCAGGTCGAGATTGCACAGGCATTGCAGGCCGAGCTTGCCGTTGCCGTGCATGATGGCGTGGCACGGATAGGGCGGGCGGAAATGCGCGGCCTGTCCGGCGTCGGTGCCGATGGTCTCCGAGCCGAAGCCAAGGACGCCGCGCTCATGCACCAGGAATTCGACTGCCGCGACATCGGGGCCAGGCGTGTGCTGGCCGGCCGCATCGAAATTCTGATAGGCGACCGGATCGGTGCGCTTCGACCAGTCGGTGCGCATCAACAGCCACGCGCCTTCGGGAATGCGGCCGTGCTGCAATTCCCAGGCGCGCAGTCGGTCCACCGTGAGCAGGAAATCCGCGTCGCGCGCGGCCTGCTGCGAGCAATCGACCACGCAGGCGGGTGCGACGAAGGAGCGTGGCGCAAGCGAGTCGGTCGTCGCATCGGGGAGGTCGCGGCCGGTGATCCAGTGCACCGGCGCATCGAAATGCGTGCCGGTATGTTCGCCGAACGAGATGTTGTTCCAGTACCAGCCGGGGCCGCGTTCGTCGTAGCGCGAAATCTCTTCCATCCGGAACGGTGCGCATTGATCGAATTCCGGCGGCAGCACGATCTGCGGGAAGCCTGGCGACAACGTTTGCGACAGATCGACGATGCGCAGCGTCTGCGCCGCAAGCGCGTCTGTCATCTTCGCGAGGACCTGGGCGGGCGTGTCGGCGCTCATTGATCCCACATTTCGCGCTCGAGCACCTTGGCGCTGTCCTGCCACTTGGAGAACAGGTCCTGCGCCACGTCGCCCGGATAGATATCCTCGACGCCGTCCTTCAATGCCTTCACCACGGCCCTGGCGAGCGCGGCAGGCGCGAGCTTTGGCGGCGGGATCAGTTGCGTCCATTCGTCGTCGACCGGGCCGGGAAACACATTGACGACGCGGATGCCGGCATGGCGCATCTCCGCGCGCAAGGTCTGCGACAGCGAGAAGGCGGCGGCCTGCGATGCCGAGAAGGTGCCCTGACCGGGCAGCGCCGAGAGCGCGTAGATCGAGAGAATGTTGACCCATGCGGCGGCAGGCACGCTTCCTTCCGCCGCGCGCGCGCGCAGGGCCGGGCCGAAGCTTTGCGCCAGGCGCAGCAGGCCGAAATAATTCACGTCCATCTCGGCGCGTGCGGATTCAAGACCGCGGCGGTCGCCGATGCCGTGGCTGCGATGGACATCCGCATTGTTGACGAGGATATCGACCTTGCCGCCGATCGAGCCGGCAAGCTCCGCGACCGAGCGGGTATCGGTGAGGTCGAGCGGCACGATTGTGACGTTGGGCAGTTTCGCAATGGCGTCGAAGCCGGGCGGCATCTTCCATGGTTCCGCCACGCCGGCCCAGACGATGTCGGCCTTGGCCTCGACGAAGGCTTTCACCAGCGCCTGGCCGGTCGCGCTCTTGGCGTCGGTGATCAGGACTTTCCTGAGTTTCGGATCGGCGGTCATCTCACGCAGCATCCTGTCGTCGGCCATATTCGGCGTGTCGGTTGCGGGAAGCGCGATCAGCGTCGCCTGACCGGCCTTGTCGAGATGGGCGCGCACGCGCACCGGTGTCGGCTGGTTGGCCTGCGCGGTCGGGCAATCGCCATGCAGATGCGCGAGCACGGTGATATTTTCCTCAAGACGGACGAGGCCGAGCCGCAGCGGCACGAGCGTGCGGTAATAGAGTTCGTTGGAATGATGCAGCAGCGTCTCGGAGATCAGATCGCCGCGACCCGAGGCGGGCTTCCATTCGAGTCGCACGGAGAGGCAATTCGCGCAGGCATCGCACGGCGGATATTGCACCTGTCCGCAATCGTGGCAGGTTTGCAAGTCGAAGCGGCCTTCGGCAACCGCGGCGGTCATGCGAAGGGTCGCCCGGCTGCGCGTCGCAGGCGGCAGGGTCGGCAGTTTCAGCGCCAGGACCGGGTTGCGCGGGGCGGGGCGTTTCAGTGCGTCGGTCATGTCACGCCCGCCCGAGGATGGCGGCGCCGGTGCAGATGCCGCGATCGTAATTGATCATGCCGAAGCCGCTGACCAGCGCATGGCGCGCATTCTCGACCTGTGTCTTCAGCGCCTGGCCGGTGACCTGCCGCAACGCCTGAACGAGGCCGAGGAAGCCGCCGGCGGCGCCGGCCTGTCCGACCGAGAGCTGGCCGCCCGAGGTGTTGAACGGCTGCGATCCATCGATGGTGAATGTGTTGTTGCGAATGAAGGCCGGCGCCTCGCCTTCGCGGCAGAAGCCGAGCCCCTCGAACTGCAGGCAGTTGATGACCGGATAATCGTCGTAGACTTCCAGCACGTCGATATCCGGCGGGCCGAAGCCGGCCTGCGCATAGAGATGATCCTGATCGACCGCCCAGCCGCCGCGAAACTGGATCGGGTCGGCGGCGAACGCATTGTGCCGCTCGATGGTGCCGAGGATGCGGGCATAGGGGATGCCGAGCTGTTTCGCGTGGTCCTCGCGCATGACGAGGAATCCTTCGGCGCCGGCGCAGGGCATGACGCAATCGAACAGCTTCAGCGGATCGGCGATCGGCCGGGCATCGAGATATTGCTCGAGGGTCAGTGGCTTGTTGAAGAGGCGCGACGGAAACCGAAGCGCATTGTCGCGCTGCGCGACGCAGAGCTTGCCGAAGTCTTCCGCTGTGGCGCCGGTCGACTGCATGTAATGTGAGGTCAGAAATGCGAAACTCGCATTCGGCCCGCCGGAGCCGAACGGATAGACCGCGTCGCGGGCGAAGCGGGAGAAATTGGCGAGATTGGCGCGGAAGGAATCGACATGGTTGGTGTCGCCGGCGACGCACGCAACCACGCTGGCGTCGCCGCATTGCACCGCGCGCGCCGCACGCCGCAGCGCGATCACCCCGCTGGCGCCGCCATAGGGCAGGTGGTCGAGCCAGCGCGGCGACAGGCCGAGATGCTGCGTCAGCCCGACCGCGGTGTCGGGAAACAGCGTGAAGCTCGAGACGCCGAGGCCGTCGAGGTCGTCCTTCTTGAGGCCGGAGGCTTTCAGCAACGCCGACAGCGCGCGCGCCAGAAACCAGTGCGCGTCCTTGCTGGAATAGCGCACATACGGAAGACTGACCGGAGCAGCGATCACCACGCCCTGATAGGCGGCTGCGGTCATGCGGCGGGCGATCCGTCGGCCTTGCGCAGAGCGAGCACGACCTTGCCGCGGGTGCGGCCGGTTTGCGAGAGTTCGTGCGCGCGGCGAAACCCGGACAGCGGCAGCGTCGCCTCGATCGGCACGCGCAGCGATCCGTCGGCCATCATTTTCAGCAGCGCCTCGAGGATGTCCTTGCGCGGCAGCACCGGCGCCTGCGTCACCGTCACGCCGAATTCCGCCGAGCGGTCGGTGAACGGCTCCGCCATCAGGCAGACCATCTGGCCGCCGCGCTTCAGCACCGCATAGGACTTGTCGTGGACGTCGCCGCCCATGGTGTCGAACACCACATCGATGTCGCGCGTAGCGCTTTCGAACGGGGTGCGGTCATAGGCGATCACTTCATCGGCGCCGAGCGACTTGACGAAATCGACATTGCGCGCCGAGCACGTGGCGATCACATGCGCACCGCGCGCCTTTGCGATCTGGATGCCGAGCGAGCCGACGCCGCCGGCGCCGGCATGGATCAGCACCCGCATCCCGGGTCCGACCTTGGCGATATCCACCAGCGGAATGAAGGCGCTGGTGCCGGCCAGCGGCATCGCGGCCGCGTCGGTCGACGACACACCATCGGGGATGACGGCAAAATTCGCGTCCGGCATGACGATCTGGTCGGCCCAGGTGCCGACGCCGCGCGGGGCGAGAAATGCGACCCGGCGTCCGGCGAGCGAGGGATCGAGACCGGCTCCGGCTTTGGCGACGACACCTGAGCCGTCGCGCCCGGTGATCATCGCCGCTGCCAGCGGCGCGCCGCCGGCCATGCGGCCGGAGCGGATTTTCCAGTCGATCGGATTGACGCTGACCGCATGAACGTCGATCAGGACCGCGCCGTCGGCCAGCGCCGGTGGCGAAATCTCGCGCAATTGCAGGACTTCGGGGCCGCCATAGGTGTCGAATTCAATCGCGCGCATGAGATTCCTGCTTTAGGTTCCTGCTGTTGCAGGTGCCTATTTTAAGTGTGCCCGACCGGTGCGTCTGCCCATATGCGACGCTTGACCTGCGAACAATAACATACAGTATACTATTTCCAGCAAGCCCGGATGTTCGCCGGACTTCGAGGCTTGCGGTTAACGGCGGAGCCTTCGATGCGGGATATGGCGAAGCGTGGTACCGGCGCGGCGATCGGCCAATGACCGGTTCTCGGTCATGCCGAAATGCGCGACCGCGCATGTGTCCATGCGAGGGGCAGGGCGAATGCAATGCCTTGACCGCTCGCCAACCCGCGACGGATTGCCAAGCCGTAACTTGCCGGCCCAACATTTAACGGATCAATCTGCCGGCCAAGCTTCGCAACGAGCCGGCCAAGACGTGACCACAGAACGAACAGGGGACCACGATGAGCGTAAAGATTGAACTGACCAAACGCGAATTTGTATCGCTGATGCTGGGCCTTCCGGCCACCACCTTTCTTCCGCATCTCGCCGGCGCGCAATCCGCCGACACCCCGCTGAACATCGCCTTCATGGCCGACGTGCAGAGTTGGGATCCGACCGCTGTGACCTTCCCGGTCGGGCAGTCGATCTTCAAATGCGTTTACGATTCGCCGCTGACCTATTCGTCGGACCAGAAGCTGCAGCCGCGCCAGATCGCCTCCCGCAAATGGCTCGACGACAACTCGACGCGGCTCGAGATCACGCTGCGCGACGACATCTTCTTCCACGACGGCTCAAAGCTCACCACCGAAGACGTCAAGTATAGCTGGGTCACCCGTCCGCAAAAGGACAAGAAGCTCGCGGTCGCCGGTCTCTTGCAGGACCTGAAGGATGTCGAGATCATCTCGCCGACGCAGGCGGTGCTGGTCTATTCCAAGCCGTCGCCATCGGCCGAATTCTATCTCGGCTTCCTGACGGTCTACATCCTGCCGAAGGCCTATCACGAGAAGGTCGGCGACGAAGGTTTCCTCGCCAAGCCGATCGGCGCCGGACCCTACAAGCTCGTCGATTACCAGCGCGGTTCGCGCATGGTGATGGAAGCGTTCGACAAGTACTGGGGCGGCGTTCCCGCGATCAAGAGCGTCACCTTCCAGGTGCTGCCGGAAGCGTCCACCCGCGTTGCCGCGATCGAAGGCGGCCGCGTCGACATCGCCGTGCAACTGCCGTTCCGCGAAGCGGTGCGACTGGAAAAGAACGCGCAGCTGAAGGTCGACATGTTCCCGCAGGCCGAAATCTACATGCTGCAGATTCCGAGCTATGTGGACACCTATCAGAACAAGGACGTGCGCACCGCCCTGCATATGGCGATCGACAAGGCCGCGCTGGCCAAGGCGTTCTTCAACAATCTGGCAAAGCCGCTGCAGGTGCTGGCGACACCGGGCTCATCCGGCGACGTGCCGGGCTATACCTTCCCGTTCGACCGCAAGAAGGCCGCCGAGACGCTGGAAAAGGCCGGATTCAGCAAGGCCAAGCCGCTGCAGATGACCTTCTGCACCACCAACGGCACCTTCCCGAACGATTACGAAATCGCCCAGGCGATCGCCCAGATGTGGCGCCAGATTGGCGTCGACGTGAAGCTCGAGGAGATGACGGTCGCGAAATATCTCGAGCTCAACCACGCCGCCAAGCTGCCCGGCGTCATGCTGTATAGCTGGGCCAATGCGACCGGCGATCCGGAAAACTATTCCGGCCGCATTCTCAATCCGGCGCTGCGGTTCTCGGCGTGGAAGGAGCCGGCCAACGGCGAGCGGATCGCAAAGCTGTTCGCCATGAAGCTCGGCGAGGAACGGCTTGCGGGCTATCGCGCGCTGAACAAGGACGCATCGGAAAATTCCTGGAGCATTCCGTTGCTGCAGCCGGTTGCGAACATGGTCACCAAGAAGACCGTCTCGATCCCGAGCTATTCGCAGCTCTATGTCCTGCCGGCGGAAGCCAAGCGGACGGCGTAGTAGCCGACAGACGCATGCAATCGCTGCCACCGCCTGTTGAAGGCGGTGGCGCAGGTAACACCCGGTGTCGTCCCCGCGCAGGCGGGGACCCATACACCGTGCTGTATCGATACGACGCGGGGCAGTCTTAACACGGGATGGATAGGGGCACGACGAGAGCCTGGTGGCTATGGATCCCCGCCTGCGCGGGGACGACAGGCTGATGTTCAAGTCGCTGATCAATGTCGCGGCCAGGCGGTTGGTGGGTGCGGTTCCGACCGTGCTGCTGCTGTCGATCGTGGTTTTCTTCGTGCTGCGCGCGCTGCCGGCCGATCCGCTGGCCTTGCTGTTGCCGCCGAACGCCACCCAGGCCGATGCCGAAGTGGTGCGCAAGGCGCTCGGCCTCGATCGCTCGATCGTCGTGCAATATCTGATCTGGCTGCGGGATGCGCTGAGCGGAAATCTCGGCAATTCGATCGCCTTCCGCGAACCGGTGACGCGGCTTCTGGCCAATTCGCTGCCGGCGACGCTGGAATTGTCATTTGTCGGCCTGGCTTTTGCGCTGGTGATCAGCATTCCGGGCGGATTGCTGCTGTACGGCACGCGCGGCACCGTGATCGAGAACATTCTCGATGTGCTGGTCGTCTGCATGCTGTCGATCCCGTCCTTCCTCTGGGCGATTTTCCTGCTGCTCGGTTTCGGCGTGATGCTGGGCTGGCTGCCGTTTTCCGGCCGGGTCGATCCGGGAATCGTCATTCCGGACGGCAGCGGCTTCCTGCTGATCGACTATCTCGTCACCCTCCAATGGGGCTATTGGCAGAATGCGCTGTCGCACCTGATCCTGCCGGCAATGGCGCTGGCGCTCGGCTTCTCGCCGCTGGTGATCCGGGTGTTGCGCTCGTCGCTGCTGGAGGCGTCCGAGGATCACTATGTCACCGTTGCGCGCCAGCGCGGGCTGAACGAGCGGCAGATCATCCTCGCGCATATGCTGCGCAATTCGGCGCTTCCGACCATCACCCTGATCGGCGCGCAATTCGGCTTTCTGTTCGGCGGCACATTGCTGGTCGAGACGATTTTCTCCTATCCCGGCATCGGCAACCTGATGGTGCAGGCCGTGCGCAATCACGACCTGCCGCTGATCCAGGGTATCGCCCTTGTCTTCTGCATCACAACGCTTGCGATCAACACCGTCGTGGACATTCTCTATGTCGTCCTCAATCCCAAGCTCCGGCGCGCTTGAAGCGTCGCGCCCGCCTTCGGCCGCGGCCGAAGCCATGCGCCAGGCGATCCGCTCGCCGCGCGTGGTCATCGGCGGCGCGATCGTCATTGCGATGGTGATCTGCGCGGTGTTCGCGCCGCAGATCGCGCCGAACGATCCGGCCAACCAGGATCTGCTCAACATGCTGCTGCCGCCGATGTGGGCGGAGGGCGGAAGCGCCGATTATCCGTTCGGCACCGACAGTCTCGGGCGCTGCATCCTGTCGCAGATGATCTATGGCGCGCGGGTGGCGCTGTTCGTCGGCTTCGTTGCCGCCATCGGCGCGGCGCTGCTCGGCACCACGCTTGCGTTGCTGGCCGGCTATTTCGGCGGCTGGATCGACCGCGTGATCAGCCATTTCGTCGATCTGTGGATGTCGCTGCCGCCGGTGGTGCTGTCGGTCACGCTGATGGTCGGTTTCGGCACCGGTGTCGGCAATGTCATTCTCGCCATCGTGCTGGTGGACTGGACGCGGTTCTGCCGGGTCGTGCGCTCGGAAGTGATGGTGGTGGCGCGCAAGGATTTCGTATCGGCGGCGAAGCTGCTCGGCTTCGGCAATCTGCGCATCATCCTGCGCGAGATCCTGCCGAGCGTGGCGCCGCTGGTCATCACGCTGTTCACGCTGCAGGTCGGCATCGGCATCATCGTCGAGGCGATCCTGAGCTTCGTCGGCCTGAGCGTGCCGGCCGACGTGCCGGCCTGGGGGCAGATGATCGCGCAGGCGCGCAACTACATGTATCAGGCGCCATGGGGCATCATCCTGCCGGTCATGGCGATGTTCATCACCGTGCTCGGGTTCAACCTGCTGGGCGAAGGCCTGCGGGTCACGCTCGACCCACGGCTGCGGCGGCGGAACTTCTGATGGCAAACGTGCTGTTCTTCGACAACGTGACCGTGACCGCCCGCATGGGCGGCCGCTCTGTCGACGTGCTGCGCGATATCTCGTTTGCGCTCGGGCCGGGCGATATCGCCGGGCTGGTCGGCGAATCCGGCGCCGGCAAGAGCATGATCGGCCGGGTGATCTCGGGGTTGTTGCCGGAGAATTTTTCGGTCACGGCGGGGCGGGTGACGTTCGACGGCGCGGACCTGCTCGCGCTGCCGAAAGCGCAGCGGCGCGCGCTGCTTGGCCGCCGCATCGCCTTCATCCCGCAGGAGCCGTTGAGCGCGCTCAATCCGGTGCGGACCATCGGCTCGCAATTTTCCGAACATTTGCGTCACATCGGGATCGATCGCGCGCGGCATCGCGCGCTGATGATCGAGCGCCTGCAGCAGGTGCAGCTCCGCAATGCGGAGGAAGCGCTGCTGCGTTTTCCGCATGAACTGTCGGGCGGCCAGTGCCAGCGCGTGCTGATCGCAATGGCTTTCGCGGGCGAGCCCTCGCTTGTGGTTGCCGACGAGCCGACCACCGCGCTCGACGTGATGACGCAGGCGCATATCGTGCGGCTGATCGCCGAGCAACAGCGGCTGCATGGCACCGCGCTGCTGTTCATCACCCATGACCTGCGGCTTGCCGGCCATGTCTGCCGCAATGTTGGCGTGATGTATGCCGGCGACATGGTGGAATACGGACCGGCCGCGGCCGTGCTGAAGGCGCCGTCGCATCCCTATACCAAGAGCCTGCTGGCGGCGATCCCGGAACTGACCGGCGTGCGCCGCGTGCTTCCTGCGCTGTCAGATCACATGCCGGGACTGGCGAGCTTTGCAGGCTTGGCCGGCTGCCGGTTTTCGCCGCGTTGCGCGGTCAAGGATCCGGTCTGCATGAGCACGCGGCTGCCGCCGCGTTCGGTCGGTGAAGGCCATTGGGTGCGCTGCGCGGAGCGTTGCGAGCAGATCGGCGCCGCCGATCTGGGCGAGCCGATCGCGCTTCCTGCCGGTTTGACGGGCGCGCCGCCCGCGGTCGCGTTCGACAAGGTGCGGCTCAGCTATCACGCCTCGCGCGGCTTTCTCGGGCTGCACCGCTCGCGCTTCGATGCGGTGAAGTCAGCGACCTTCTCGGTGCGCGAGGGCGAGATCCTCGGCATTGTCGGCGAGAGCGGCAGCGGCAAGACCTCGGTCGGTCGGTTGATCGTCGGGCTCGAAAAGCCGAGCGCGGGCACGATCCGCATCGACGGCGCGGAGCGGGCGACCGGCGCGGTGCATCTGTCGCATCGCGACACCCAGCTGATTTTCCAGGACCCGCAATCGGCGCTCAATCCGCGCCGCAGCGTGATGCGGCTTCTGACCCAGGCGCTGGAAGTGGGCGAGAGCTACCAGCCGGAAGCGCAGCGGCGGCCGGCGGCGGAAGCCCTGCTGCGCGATACCGGCCTGCCGCCGGAT
>Ga0209906_100550_pt1 | contig 11582 bp, 12 predicted proteins | sample FECB24metaG_FD_188303 | JGI IMG/M metagenome (GOLD analysis project Ga0209906, IMG submission 188303) | Cyanobacterial communities from the Joint Genome Institute, California, USA from Joint Genome Institute, California, USA - FECB-24 metaG... ... | reverse complement strand
ATCGCCGACGTGGAACAGGCCCTGGCCAAGGTCGGCTGAAGCACACAGTAGTGGGGCCTACCACCGGCCTCTCAACCTCCCTCCCCCTCGTGGGGAGGGGGGACCGGCGCAGCCGGTGGGTGGGGGTGCCTAAGCCACTGACCCATCACACCTTCACCCGGTCCTTCTTTTTCCCCGCGTTGCGCAGCACGTGGGAGAAATGGGCGTCGTAGAGGCTGGAATCGCGGAAGTGGGCGGCGCCGAAGACGTGGCCGACGAAGATCAGGGCGGTGCGGGTAATTTTTTCCTCGCGGACGCGGGCGCGCATGTCCTTGAGGGTGGTGACGATGATTTCTTCGTCGGGCCAGGTGGCGCGATAGATGACGATGACCGGGCAGTCGGCGCCGTAGTGCGGGGTGAGCGCTTCCTCGACATAGGCGAGGTTGCGGATGGAGAGGTGGATGGCGAGGGTGGCCTTCGACGCTCCCAGCAGTTCCAGCCGCTCGCTGTCGGGCACGGCCGAGGCCTTGCCGGAGGTGCGGGTGATGATGATGGTCTGAGAAATCTCGGGCAGCGTCAGCTCGGTGGCGAGACGGGCGGCTGCGCCAGCGAAGGCGGGCACGCCGGGGACGACCTCGTAGGGAATGGCCAGCGTGTCGAGCCGGCGCATCTGTTCGGCGACGGCGCCATAGATCGAGGGATCGCCGGAATGGACGCGGGCAACGTCCTCGCCGCGGGCGTGGGCGGATGCCATTTCGGCGACGATATCATCGAGATGCATGGGCGCGGTGTCGCGGACGAGTGCGCCAGCGGGGGCAGCGGCGACGATTTCGGTGGGCACCAGCGAGCCGGCATAGAGGCAGACCGGGCAGCGCTCGATCAGCCGCTGGCCGCGCAGGGTGATGAGATCGGGTGCGCCGGGGCCGGCGCCGATGAAATAGACGGTCATGATTCAGGGCCCCTCACCCGTCTCGGCTGCGCCGATCCACCCTCTCCCCTGAGGGGCGAGGGGACCTGACTGCGGGCGTTATTTTGCATTCTCGACCTCCCTGCTCTCTGCCTTCACCGCATAACCCCTTGGCGTAAAAGCCGCCGTCTGGCCGTTGCTACGGAGGAAGGACTTGGAGGTGGAGGAGCCGAAGAGGACGATGGTGAGCATGTCGATACTGGTGGGGTCGAAGGCGGAGAGGGTGGTGACCTCGACCTGTTCATCGGGGCGGCCAAGGGAGCGGCCGATGATGACGGGGGTGTCGGCCGGGCGGTGAGCGAGGAAGATGCGCTTGGCGTCGTCGATGAGATCGGTGCGGCGCTGCGAGCGCGGGTTGTAGAAGGCGGTGACGAAATCGGCGCGGGCGGCGCCGTCGAGGCGCTTGAGGATATCGTCCTTGGGCGTCAGCAAGTCGGAGAGCGAGATGCAGCAGAAGTCGTGGCCGATCAGCGCACCAGCGGCAGCGCTGGCGGCCTGGAAGGCGGAGATGCCGGGGTGGCTTTCGACAGCGACGCGGCGCGCATTGTCGGTGACGGCGCGGGCGCCGGTTTCGGCGAGCAGCTCATAAACCAGAGCGGCCATGGCGTAGATCTGCGCGTCGCCCGAGCAGACGAGCGAGACCACCCTGCCCTGCCCGGCCAATTCCAGCGCGTGACGGACGCGGGGCTCTTCGTCACCCAGGGGAAAGCGGTGTTCCTCCTGGCTCGTGCGGAGGTCGGCAATGAGATCGAGATAGAGGCCGTAGCCGACCCAATCGGCGCTTTTGCCCAAGGCGGCGACGGCGGCGGCGGTGCGCGAGATCGGCGCGCCGGGACCGATGCCGACCAGATGGAGCTGGCCCGGCGGGCGGCCGATGGCCAAGACATCGACGGGTTTCAGCGCCCGACCGATGGCGCAGGTGACGCGGGCGCCCTTGATCTTGCGGACGGCGAGCATGCCGGTCTTGAGCGCGGCGGCCTCGGCGACGCTGGGCGTACCGATTTCGGCTTCGACGATAGGCGAGGGCTGCTCGAGGCGATAACGCTCCTGGTTGAGTTCGGCGACGGAATAGAGCCGCAGCGGCACACCGAAATGGGCCGCCGCTTCATGCAGCGCGGTCTCATCGGCCTTGAGCTCGACAGTGGCAATCGCCGCCAGTGAACGGGGCGAGAGATTTTCGCTGCGCAGGGCGAAGGTGATGAGGTCGATGACCTCCTCAGCGGGCACGCCGCGTTCGCAACCGACACCGGCGACGAGGGTTTTCGGATGATAGACGAGGCCGCGATCGACCTTGAGTTGCTGCTCGGTGACCAGAACCTTGACGGCGCCGCCGAAGGACACCGGATAGCCGGCCTCGGCGATCCAGGGGGCATGGCCCTCGATGGCGAACTTGGCGCCGACCAGAGCGGCCATCATGGCCGGCTTGGCGTCGGCCGGATCGGAGAGCACCCAGCCTGCGGGCGGCTCATCGAGGCCGCGGGCGAATTTGCTGTCGGAGGCCGTGGTGACGGCGGCATGGGCCTCGAGTTTTTCGGCCAGGGCGCGGGAGAGATCGTTGGCGCCGTGGTGGCCGCCGAGCAGCGGGACGACGGATTTGCCGTCCTGGCTGATGGCGAGAACGGGCGGCTCGGCGTGCTTGTCGGAGAGCACCGGCGCGAGCAGGCGGATGAGGATGCCGGCGGCACAGATGCCGATGATCGGGCGCTGCTCGGAGAACAATCGCGGCAGCAGCGTTTTGGCGTCGTGGCCGGCGCTGCCGCAGGCGAAGATGTCGCCACCAGTGTGCGCGGCGACCTGCTCGGCGAGCGGGGTCGAGGCGGCGGCGAAGGTGATGATGGCGGGGGGCAGTGCGTCGGTCATGGGGTGCCCCAGGCTTCGGCGCCGCGATAGCAGAGGATGGTCGAGAAATAGGGACGCTCATAGTCGCCAAGTTCTTGCGCGAAATCGGCGAGGCGGGTGATGCGCTGGCGGGTGCTGGTGGCGTGTTCGACGACGATGGCGTTGGCGGCATGGCCGGTTTCGCCGAGCAGCGCGCGGATGCGATCGAAGTGGCGGCCGACCTTGATGATGGCGGCGGCAGGAGTCGCCTCGAGCTCGGGGCGGAGCTCGGCATCGGAGAGCGGCGCGGGCAGGATTTTCAGCAGTTCGTTGCGGGCCGCGAGCGGACGCGAAATGGCGGCGGCGGCGGCGGTGAGCGAGGTGATGCCGGGGATGGTGGCGATTGCGGCGTGCGGGGCGATGCGCGCGACCAGATACATGGCCGAGCCGTAAAACAGCGGATCGCCCTCGCAGAGATAGGCGACGTCGCGGCCGGCGCGCAGATGGGTGAGGATGATCGCGGCGGCAGCGTCGTAAGCGGCCTGGGCCGGGCCGCGCTCGACGGACATGGGGATGGAGATGGGGAGGCGGGCGGCGGCGGGACTGAGGTGCTCGCGGGCGATCTCGAAGGCGAGCGCAGAGTCCTCGCCGGTGGAGGGGTATGCGATGACGGGAGCCGTCGCGAGGAGGCGCGCGGCTTTCAGCGTCAGCAGTTCGGGATCGCCGGGGCCGACGCCGACGAGATGGAGGGTGCCCGTCTTATTTTCAGGGTTCATGGCTTTTGCACCGACCACTGGGTCACCGGCAGGCGGGCGCGCATGACCTTGTGGCCGCCGATGCTGTCGAGGCTGGAGATATCGATGCGGGTGAGCTCGCCGCCATGCAGTTCCTGGCGGAGGATCAGCGCCTGTTCGCCGTCGAGGGTGACGGCATTGGCAACGAGGCAGCCACCAGGTTTCAGGGCGGTCCAGCAGGCATCGAAGAGCTCGTCATTGGCCACGTCGCCGCCGATGAAGACAGCATCGGGCGCGGGCTTGTCCTTGAGCGAGTCGGGGGCCTTGCCGGGGACGATCTCGAGGGTCGGGGTGCCCAGCGCACGGGCATTGTCGCCGATCAGGTCGAGGCGCTTGCCGTCCTGCTCGAAGGCGATGGCCTTGGCGTCGCGAGCGGCGCGCATCCACTCGATGCCGACCGAGCCGCAGCCGGCGCCGACATCCCAGAGCAGCGCGCCGGGGTAAGGCGCGAGCTTAGCCAGGGTTGCGGCGCGGATGTCGCGTTTGGTGAGCTGGCCATCGGAGACGAAGGCCTCGTCGGGCAGCCCCGGGATGGGGGGCAGCAGCACCGCGTCCTTGTCGGCGACGCAGTCGATGGCGAGCACGTAGAAATCGCCGATGGCCTTGGGGTCGAGCTGCTCGGCCGTCGAGCTGGTGAGCTTTTCCTCGATGCCGCCGAGGTTCTCCAGCGCGGTGAGCATGGACTGGCCATAGCCGCGATTGGCAAGGATATCGGCGACGCGGTCGATGGTGGTGTTGTCGGTGGTCAGCGCGAGGATACGGTTGCCGGGCAGGATGTGGCGATGGCTGCCTTCAATTGGGCGGCCGTGCAGCGAGATGGTCTCCACATGCTGCAACGGCCAGCGCATTCTCGCCGCGGCAAGCTGGAAGGCGGAAGGGTGCGTGTGGATGGTGAATTCGCCGGGCTCGAGATGCTTGGCCAGCGTGGCGCCGATGCCGAACCACATCGGATCGCCGGTGGCGAGGATCACCGTGGGCGAGCCGCGCAGCGGCAGGATCTGGCCGATCATGTTGTCGATGCCGCCCTGCCACTCGATGAGCACGCGGGAGAGGTCTTCCTCGACGAAGGTGATGTCTTCGTCGTCGACATAGAGCAGCGCCCGGGCCACGGCTTCGAGGCTGCGCTGCTGCACCAGTTCGGGATGCACTTCGACATCGGCGGTGACCGGCGCGATGCCGGCAAGAAAGCGGAAGGGGCCGATGACGGTGAAGGCCTCGGTGACCAGTTCGCGCAGCGGTGGGGGCAAGTCGCCGACGCCCTTTTCACCGACGCCGATAATGTTCAGCCAAAGGCTCATTGGGTCACTTCCAGGGTGATGGCATTGAGCGCCGCGGCGGTGATGGCCGAGCCGCCGCGACGGCCGAGCACGGTGACGAAGGGGACGCCGTGATGTTCCGCGGCGAGCAGGGCCTTGCTTTCGGCAGCGCCGACAAAGCCGACCGGCGCGGCAATGATGGCGGCCGGCTTGTCAGCACCGGACCCGAGCAGTTCGAGCAGGTGGAAGAGCGCGGTCGGGGCATTGCCGATGAGGACGATGGCGCGATCGAGGCGCGGGCGCCAGAGTTCGACGGCGGCGGCCGAGCGGGTGGTGCCGAGTGCCTTGGACAGCGCCGGGACATCCTCATCGTTCAAGGTGAGGACGAGATCGTTGCCGGCAGGAAGCTGGCGCGCGATGACGCCGGAGCGGACCATCTCGCAATCGCAGAGGACCGGGCGACCCTGAGTGAGGGCCTCGCGCGTGGCTTCGACGACGGACGGGCTGCCGGTGATATCGGCGGCGAGATCGGTCATGCCGCAGGCATGGATCATGCGGATGGCGATGTCGTGAAGGGCGGGATGCAGCGACGCAAGATCAGCCTCGGCGCGGATGGTGGCGAAGGATTGCTGGTAGATGGCGGCGGGGTCGCGGAGATAGGTCATGCGGCCACGCTGACGGGCAGGTGCAGCGCCTCGTGGCCGACGCCGGCAATCCAGCCTTCCTCGGCGATGGCGGCGGCGCGATCGGCGGGGCCCAGGTCGGGCGGCGCGGAGAGAAATCTGCCGAGAAGGCCCGCGACATCGAGGGATGCATAGGTCCTGACGCAGGTTTCGACCTGAGCGCGGTCCTTGGGCTCGGCGGCGGCGCTGAGGGGGAAGAGCGAGGGATAGATTTCGACGAGCGTGATGGGGGCGGTGAGGTTTCGCTCGAAGTCGGTCTCGAAGGGCCAGACGGCGATGTCGGAGCCGACCACAGGGTGGCGGCGCAAGGCCTCGAGGCGCGGGATGCCGAGCAGCGTCTGGCTGCCCACGGCGCCAACGCCCGTGAGCTTCCAGACGGGCTGCGGGCCGCGGATGCGGGCTTCAACGCGGCGGCGTTCGGCGATGGTGGCGTAATCGGTATTGGTCCGGGTCGGGGCGAGGCCGGGAATGGTGCGGCCATGGGGGTGGCCCCAGAAGCGCGGGGCGGTGGCGAGGTTGATCGCGGCGGCGACGTCGAAGCGGTTGGAGAGGTTGGCGTCGGTGTCGGTGATGAGGTGGAACAGTGCCGACCAGAGGCGCTGCCATGGGGCTTCAGCCCCAGTGGGGACTGAGAGGTTCGAGGTGGCTGCGCCCCCCTCCCCATCCCTCCCCGCAAGGGGGAGGGAGTCGGAGGCATCGAGGGTGGGGTCGGTCGTTGGCTTTGCGAGATTCGAGCGGGGGGCACCCCCACCCACCATGCTGCGCATGGTTCCCCCTCCCCACAGGGGGGAGGGAGTAGGAGAGGCCGGTGGCCCATCAGTCGTCACTCCCTCCCCCTTGTGGGGAGGGGGGACCGGCGAAGCCGGGGGGTGGGGGAAGGCCGCACGCGCGATGGCCGCGGCGGCCCCGGCAGGAAACCCGAAGGCGAAGTCGAAGCCGACCATGACGCGCTCGCCGCGGGAGCGGGCGGCGCGGAGGGTCAATTCGATGTCGGCCATGGCGGCGGCGCGGGTGGAGGGGTTGCGGCTGGGGGCGAGGCCGGTGGGCGTGGCTTCGCCGATCCAGATCGAATCCCGGCCGGTCTTGGGGCCGTTATTGGCCGACCAATCCACCGCAATATAACGATCAAACAAGGGCATGCACTTACCGCCGTTTCGCCTCACGGGCGAGCTTACCCGGCACCGAGGGGAGTGTCACCGGACCCAGAGGATGATCGGCATGGGGATAGGGGTGGTGGTGATGGTCATCGCCAGGCGGATGAGAGTGGTCGTGGGCATGGGTATGGCCGTGATCGTGGGCCTGACCGAGGGCGATGATCGGCAGGGCGTTGCGGTCGATCAGGGCGTGGCCGTGGTCGTGCGCGTGAGGATGCGGATGGTCGTGGCTGTGGTCATGTGCAGGGAGCGGGGTCCAGGGCAGATTGTGGAGCTTGCAGAAGGCCTCGTCGCGGCAGGAGCTGTCGCAATCGCCGCCGCAGGGGCAATTCTCGAGGCCGCCGCCGATGCCTTCGACATGGTGGTGGTGGCTTTCCTGCGCGAGGCCAACCTCGGCCTCAAAGCCCAGCACCTGCTCGCGATATTTGCACATGGCGCAGTTCATCAGGTTCTGGCCGACCAGCATTTCCTGGATGCGGTCGACGAAGGTGTCGACGACCAGCGGGTGGTCGTTGAGATAGGGCGCCTTGAGGATCTCGATGCCGGGGAACTTCGCCTGGGCCTCGTCGGCGGCGTCGTAGATGCGTTTGACCAGGACGCCGGTGAAGAGGAAATAGGGGAAGACGACGATGCGGCGATAGCCGAGCCGCGCGGCATGATCGAGCGCCGGGGCGACGAGCGGGAAGGTGACGCCGGAAAAGGCGATCTCGGCCCAGCCGAAGCCCATACCCTCCCAGAGGAGGCGCATGACCTTGGCGACGTTGGAATTGGCATCGGGGTCGGAGGCGCCGCGGCCAACGACGAGCAATAGTGTTTCGGTGCGCGGTACATCGTTGGGCGCGGCGTCGAGCGCCTGCTGGATGCGGTCGCCGGCGGCGCGCAGCATCTTGAGATCGACCCCAAGCTCGCGGCCATAGGTGATGTCGACGCCTTCGCGGGCGGCATAGGTGTTGAGGACGGAGGGGATGTCGTTTTTGGCGTGGCCGGCGGCGAAGAGCATGCCGGGGACGGCGAAAATCTTTTTCACGCCGGTGGCGCGGAGGCGGTCGAGGCCCTGGTGAATGACCGGATTGGCGAATTCGAGATAGCCGTATTCGACCGGCACGCCCGGCAGGCGGGAACGCAAGCGTTCGGCCAGCCCTGCGAATTCGCCGACTGCCAGCTGATTGCGGCTGCCATGGCCGCAGAGCATGACCCCGGTATCGGGGGGAAGAACCAGGGATGTCATCGTCATCTCGCCTCTTGAAACCAGAAAGAGGCAGAGTTCGCAAAGAGTTTTGAAGCCGCTCCGGACTGGGTCCCCGGCTTGGGTCGACCGCACCGGATTGTTTCAGTCCCTTGAGGAACGCTGCGCTTACAAGGGCTTGTAAAGACTCGGCTTGGCCGGCGCAAACGATTCCCCGGCCAGATGCGAACGCTTCTCAAAATCACCTGCAATTACAGCGACTTGCCATAGCAGCCGGGGGAGCGTATGGGCCGGTGATGCAAGCGTCCCCTCCCAGCCTTACCACCCGCATCGCCTATGGCAGCCTGGCAGTGGGCCTTGCCGTGCTGGCGATGAAGGGATTTGCCGCCTATTCGACCGGGTCGATCGCGCTGTTTTCCGATGCGCTGGAGAGCGTGATCAATGTGGTGACCGCATTGGTGGCGCTGGTGGCGGTGCGGCTGGCGGCGCGGCCGGCGGATGCCACCCTGCCCTATGGCTATCACAAGGCGGAGTACTTTTCGGCGGTGGTGATCGGGGTGTTTATCGCGGTGGCGGCGTTGGTGATCTTTTATCAGGCTTGGATCGGGTTTTTCGCGCCGAAGCCGTTCGTGGCCGATCCGGTGGGCCTTGCGGTGTCGGTGCTGGCCTCGGCGATCAATGCCGGCTGGGCCTATGTGCTGATCCGCATCGGGCGGCGCGAGCGCTCGCCCTCGCTCGAAGCCGATGGGAAGCATCTGGCGACCGATGTCGTCTCCACCCTGGCGGTGCTGGTCGGCGTGCTGCTGGCGGTGGCGACGGGCTATGCGCGGCTCGACGCGATCCTTGCCGCCTTCGTGGCGGTGACCATTCTCTGGTCGGGCTGGCAACTGATCCGGCAGAGCGTTATCGGCCTGATGGACGTGGCGGTGGAGCCGGTGCTGCTGCGCAGCATTCGCGACATCATCTCGGCCAATGCCGAGGGCGCGATCGAGGCCCACGACATCCGCACACGCCAGGCCGGCCGCATGACCTTCATCGATTTTCACCTGGTGGTACCCGGGGCCACGAGCGTGGCGGACGCCCATGCCATCTGCGACCGGATCGAGGCCAAGCTGCGCGAGGCGGTGGATCACGCGCAGATCACCATTCATGTCGAGCCCGAGGAAAAAGCAAAGCACTCTGGCATCGTGGTGGTCTAGTCCTCGTATGAGTGGGTTGCCTGGGTCGGCCAGGCATACCTCACTTGAGTAATTGCGTTTGCGTTCGGCGCGCGTATTCTCCCGCTCGAATAAAGAGCCGACAAACCAAACTCCTCTTCCAGTTTCTTGCTTGAGCTGCTTGTCGTTAGGCGAGCCGTCGGCTCCGTTTTTGCTCGAAAATACTACCGGGAGTTAATCGTGAACAGAATAACGATGGTGATTGCCGTTCTTTCCTTTCTTGCGGGTGGAACGGTTGTGTGGGCCGGAACCGGTGCGGGCGGCCTGGCCTCAGAGGGGACGCGCGTCGCCCGCGGTACGCCGGGGTTGCCCCTGGTCGACCAGGGGCCAAGCGTCACGCTGCCGGTGGTCCGGACGGCGCGGGGCATGAGCGGACTGGACGTGGACGACGCGCCGTTGGCCGACCGCGACCGCAGGGCCAGAGCCGGCAACTAGGCTGGCGCTGGCCGTCCCAACGACGCATGCACAGCTATTGTGCAGCAAATGGCAGGGATTGGTTGCGTGGCAGCGATTATACCCTACGGTCGGGCGTTGCATGTTCAACAGGTGAGGGAAGCCTTCGATGACACTTAACGCGCCTAAGCAGATCATCTTCATTATCGCTGTCGTGATTGCCGTCATTGCCTTGATCCAGGTGCTGACCGCCGTTCTTGCGTTCATTCCCATCAGTGCCTTCTGGACGATGACGATTGCGTTCATCGTGCTGGCCGCCGGCGTCCTGATAAAGGGCCTCTAGGTTGTGATTTTGCCGCGCGGCCCCGGGGTTCGGGCCGCGCGTGCTCCCCGGCCTTGCCTTCGCCGCAAGGCCGCAGCAGATTGCGCGACATGCGCCAGATCCTCACCCTGCTCCTCGCCCTCTGCGTTTCGCCTGTTCTCGCCGCGGACTGGGGCTCGTATGAAAATGCCCGCTTCGGCTATGTCGTTGCCGTGCCAGCCGATTTCGACTGGGGCGAGGAAGCTGCCAATAGCGATGGACGGGTGTTCACCAAGACGGATGGCACGCAGGTGCTGCGGGTCTTCGGCGGGAACATCGTTGAAGACGATTTCGAGGCCGCGGTGCGGGCGGCGATGGGTTACGCAGCCGATGATGGCTGGGCGCTGAGCTATGAGCGGGTGACGCCGAGCTGGGCGAGTTATTCGGGCCTGCGCAACGGCATGATCCTCTATGTCCGCACGATTGCGCTCTGCGGCGGGACGCAGTTTGCGAGCTTTATGTACGAGTATCCCAAGGGCGCGTTGCGGGCGGCCGAGCCGGTGGTGGACCGGCTGGTCGGGTCGCTGCGGGCGACGGGGAATGGGGTGGGGTGCTGAGCGACGCGCCGCTTCCATAGGTTCATGGATTGGGTGCGGTGACGCCTGGATGAGACCGGATGTCCCTGACGTCCTTTGGTGCATTGGCACCCCCCACCCTGACCCTCCCCCGCAAGGGGGGAGGTGACACATCTGCCGGTGCCTTTTGCCTAAAACTCGATGCCCGCCTGAGCCTTCACGCCGGCGCGGAAGGGGTGTTTGATTTCGGTCATTTCGGTGACGAGGTCGGCGATTTCGATCAGCTCGTCCTTGGCGTTGCGGCCGGTGACGATGACGTGGGTGTCGTGCGGCTTTGACCGCAGCACATCGAGCACTTCGTCGAGCGGTAGGTAATCGTAGCGCAGGACAATGTTGAGCTCGTCGAGCAGCACCATCTTGTAGCTGGGGTCGGCGATCAGCTCTTTGGCGCGGTCCCAGGCGGCGCGAGCGGCGGCGAGGTCGCGCTGGCGGTCGGCGACGTCCCAGGTAAAGCCTTCGCCCATGGCATCGATGGTGACCAGCTCGGGGAATTTCTCCAGCACGTCGCGCTCGCCGGTGCCCCAGGCGCCCTTGACGAACTGCACCACGCCGACCTTGAAGCCGTGGCCGATGGCGCGGAACACCATGCCGAAGGCGGCGGTGGACTTGCCCTTGCCCTTGCCGGTGTGGACGATCAGCAGGCCCTTTTCCTCGGTCTTGGTGGCGAGGATCTTTGAGCGCGCCTCCTTCTTCTTTCGCATCTTTTCAGCGTGATAGGCGTCGCGCTCGGCCTCGGTCATGAGGTCGGTTTTTTTGGGGGCTTTGTCGGTCATGGTGTCTCTCCCGAGAGCAGAGCGTGCACTGAGTTGGAGCGCGGCGTCCAGAAGCCGCGGGTGCGGGCGTCGGTGAATTTGGCGAGGAGTTCGTCGTAGCCGAAGCGGTTGTTGGCGATGATGAACTCGCGGGTTGCGGCGTCTTCGACAAAGGCTTCGAAAGCGAGGTCGAAGTGGTGGGTTTTGACGGCGCCGGTGGTGGCGGCGAAGGCGAACATGTAGTCGACCGTGGCGATGATCTCGAAGGCGCCCTTGTAGCCGTGGCGCTTGACGCCGGCGATCCATTTGGGGTTGACGACGCGGCTGCGCATGACGCGGGAGATCTCTTCTTCGAGCGTGCGGGCCAGCGGGCGCTCGGGGCGGGAATGGTCGTTGTGCCAGGCGGCGGGGCGGCGGCCGGTGAGGGTTTCGGCTGATGCCACGAGG
>Ga0209906_100549_pt1 | contig 11710 bp, 23 predicted proteins | sample FECB24metaG_FD_188303 | JGI IMG/M metagenome (GOLD analysis project Ga0209906, IMG submission 188303) | Cyanobacterial communities from the Joint Genome Institute, California, USA from Joint Genome Institute, California, USA - FECB-24 metaG... ... | reverse complement strand
TTCGGATGACACCGTCCACGGGTTCGGTGCCGGCGTACACGAACACGTTCTTGCCGTCTTCCGCAGTCTACAGACGCGATCGTCAGCCAAAGCGCGGGAGGGGGGGTAAGGTGGCATGCAAGGCTTGTAGCAAGCGAGCGTGGGTGCGTTCGTACGTGTTTGAGCTGCCGAATGCGCTTAAGGTCCCACACATACGCGTGCTGATCGTTGCCGGCGGTGGCCAGCAGGTGGGAGTGAATGGGATGCCAGATGATCCGCTCGCCCCACCGGTCGCCTTCCATTCGCACCGCCGCCACTAGTTCGTGGCTACGGAAACGGGCGAAAGGCAAGTCAGGTCGGCGCACTCAGTCGGCGAAAGGGATGGCTTATTGCAGAGAAGGGGTACCCGATGCCCGCCTCCTCGTCGCCCGAGGACGGGGTGCTGGTGGCCTCCTCGGAGAAGCGCCACACAAGCAGGCGGCCGTCCGCAGCCACGCTTGCGAGAACGTCCTCGTTCCCTCCGCAGAAGCGAAGGTCGGTGATGCCCTTGGTGTGGCCGCGCAGAAGCGCTCTCTTGCCGCTGAAAATGTTGATGACTCGGATCATGTTGCCTGCGAGGCACGGCACGGGTTAGCAGTGAGGCACGAGGTGGAAGGAGACGCCCGGAGCAAGGCACAACACGAGAGTGAGGCGAGTGTGGGTACCCTTGACCACGTAGCAAATGTAGTTGTGGTTGACGGCGATGAGGCTGCCCCGCTGGTACACGGGTGGGGAGTTGAGAAGGGTGATGGGAGTCACCTCGAGCTGACTGTAAGCAGGCTGCTGTCCTTCCATTCGGTACGTAACCTCCACGCCGTCCGGCAGTCGCTCGCCCGAAGCAGCCCTAACATCGAATGGGTCGTTGATTCGCATTCAGCAAAGCAGCGGAAAGAATTGGATGGGTTTGGGCGCTCGGAGGGCACAGGCGTACCGCTGATGCTGTTGAGGTGTGGCCTTCTTGCGAGCAGGGGATGCATTACTGGTGGGCTTGGATGGAGCCGAGGCAACGCTGCTGGGGCGGGCAGCTGCTCGAAGGTGCTGCTGGACACTGGCCGAGGCAGGACTGCTGGAGATGGGAGCGTGCATTTGGGGGGCGGATAGGCCGGGAGGAGGAAGAGGGCTGGGGGAAGAGGGATGGCCGAGTGAAGGAGGAAGAGGGAGGATGGCACCCATGGGGTGTCCCCTAGGATCGCCCATCATGTGCATTTGATGCGGGCTGAACGCCATTTGAGGCGCATGAGCGGGATGCATGGGGTAGTGAGGATGGGGTGCGCCCATGTGGGACATCGCTGCGGGGTGAGCGTGTCCTGGATGTTGCTGTTGAGGATGAGGAGGGTGTTGCGACATGGCCGCGAGATGGGGGAAGAATTTGCTCAATGGCGACGGCTCACCCATTTTCCTTCGATTTTTTCGAACTAATGTGATGTTCTAGCTATGTACGATGCGAAATGCTGGCGTATCGCTGGCAAGCGCTGTGATCGATGGCAGAGTGTAAAACGTAAATGCGCGTTGTTCGCTTCGTTCTGTATTTGTTTCGTAAAAACACAAATATTTGTTTCGTTTTGCTCTAAAAGTTTGCACCACGGCCCGTTTGCTGGTTGATATCAACGTGTTGCGTTCTCTGCTATGTATGTACATCATCATGGTCATGAAGGAGGAAGCTTGGAGGCTCCTCTCTTAGCGGTAGGTGAGCCTGGTCTTAGTGCCCTGCTTCCTGAGGGTGCGGTTCTTGCCCTTGCCTCTCCTGTTCCTCCGGCCGCCGTTCTTGTTCCCGTTCCCGTTCGGTCGTTGCTGCTGTTGGGCAGCACGGCTCTGCTGCGAACCGAGGTTCGAGTCCTCCACTTGTTGAGCCTCGTCCGCGCCCTCTTGTTCGTTGAGCTCTTCGTTCTGCTGGGCGTCGCTCTCGACAGGAACGACGGTGGCCGGCTCCTCGGCGCGCTGAGCGTCGGGAACGCTGGGTCGTTCGTCGACAACGTGGCCGCTCTCGGCCGCCGCCAGGTGAGGGTTGTGCTCGACGTCGGGACTCGGCTCGGTGGAGGACGAGGGCGAGCCATCGGTGATGTAGATCGTCACCTCGCCGCCGGCGGGCTCAGTCGACGCCTCGTCGTTGTGCAGCAGTCTCTGCTGCTCCTCCTGCAGGATCTTGATCTCGTCGGGGTGGATCGAGGGCCTCCGCTTGCTCTTCTGCTCTTCGATGCAGATCCGGCGACCGCCTTCCACCGGCTCGCAAACTTGGGGAATGGCTTCGAACTATATAGGAAGAGGGACATCAGCACCAACGTCCACAATCACACCACAGACGTTGAAAGTGCAAATACCTCTGCTTCAGTGTCGGCTTTCTCGTGGGTGTCTTCCTGCTGAGGCTGCTCGTCGAGGCGCGCACACTTGGCATCGGGCGCCCCGTCGATCATGGCGCTGCCTTCGGTGGGCACTTCGGTGTCGTGCTCGGCGCCCTTTCGCTTGTGTGCGACGGCGGAGGACGAGGTGTCGGAAGGAAGGACAATCGGGAGCATTGGCACCTTCACCGGCTCCGACGACGCGAAGAGGGTGAACGTCGGGACGGGACCCGTCGACCTGCGCTTCTTGCTACGCTTCGAGCCACTCCGGACCTTGCTGCTCACCTTCACCCGCTCGTTTGTGTCCGACGCCGCCGACGGCTGACTGTTCACCGACGCGACATCGAGTCAATCCCAGACTTCTTCATGAGTAATAATATAAATAAATAAATAAATAAATAATCCAAGGTGCGTACGCAGTGAACTGGGGAAGCTCAGAGGCTGTGGTGGCAAAGGGCGAGGAGACGGAGGCGACCTTGGGCAGCTCCGGCAGGGGTGACTGGAACGGGGCGCGGCTGGCGGCGAGCGTGACGAGCTCCTCCTGCGAGAGGCTCGCCATCGAACGCACTCGCCGGCCCCCGGACTTGTCGATGGAGTCCGTGCTCCTGCTGTCGCTCCCGGGAATCATCCTCACGTTGCGCGGAGGCGACGGGGGAGGAGGGAGGTCGAAAGACGGCAGGTTGGGCTTCTTGACCTGCTGCAGCTGTGCGTGTTGCAACTCTCCTTCCACAAACGCAGCCTGAATGACAATTCGACAAGAACAGATGAGACACAGGACACGAGCCAACAAGAGACAAGGAGGCAGCATGATTACTCACCAAGGTCATCTGGGGCGTCTTGGGCTGGAGTTCGGGGGCGATGGCCGACGCAACATCCTGAATCGCATCCGCAATCGCACGCAAGCCGTAGGTGGACAACTGCAGATGCCGGCACAAACACCCACGTGGTGGTCAGTATTGCGCGACAAAGGAAAGCAAAGGAAAAGGAGTGAGAGGTGGGTACCTCGCCGTTGAACGGCTGGGGAGGGCAGGAGAGAGGGCGGATGAGGCCACCGTTGGTCGGCCGACAGGTGGCGGGTATCACCACAGGTGCGGGTGCCGGCTGGGCGGTGGCGACGACCTGGCTCACTGCCGCGGGCACCGGGTCGTTCTGGCCCACCGCAGCAGTCTGCTCGTTGGTCTGCTTGGCGGACTTCTTGAGGCTCTTCTTCCTCTCCTTACGCTCTTTCCTCTCCCTCTTCTTCTCCTCCTTGGTCTTCTTGATCGTGCTGCCCTTCCCTTTGTGGTGTTCCTCGACGGCCTGGATGTTGGCGTCGCTGTCTTCCTCCTTGGCCTTGTTGGCGTTGCTGTCGCGATCGGCTTCGTCTCCGACCTCTTCGAGATGGCCCTTCGAGGCCGACTTGGTGAGCTCGTACTTCTTGCTTCGGCGCAGAAGGTGATCGACCTTGTTCTTCTTCTTCGGCTTGCTCTTGCTTTCCGCATCCTCGCTGTAGGCCTTGCTCTTGCCCACCTCTTCGTCCTCGTCGTGCTGGTCGATATCCTCGGTGCCCAGCATGTTCTTCATGTGCTTCTCTGCGTCGTCGCCATGACCGCGTCCCTGCTCTACGCGCACCTCGACCTCCTCGCCGACGGTGTTGTGTGCGATCTCCTCCTCCTCCTTGTGCTTATCACCCTTTCGCTTGAGTTTAGTCGTCAAGCGCTTGAACATGCCCTTGACTCCCTTCTCCGAAGGCTTGGCAGCGGCGGTGGTGCTCATGCCGTGTATTTGTGTGTCTGAATTGCAAACAAAGCAGCTTGAGAGGTAAGAAGAGGCTTTACACACCACAGCACTATCATCCCAGAGGCATGGAACGCGAAACGTACAGGTGGAGTATAGCTCCGGCTAACTTGGTTCAACGAGGTGTATCTAGTTGAGTCGTGTGAGGAGTAAATCAGCACGAGCAAGGCGGCGTTGGGTCGATATACTGATGCAGGAGCTGGGCCGAATCGAGTCGTGCTGCGACGAGACTAGAGTGGTTTGATGATGGTAAGTAGAATGAAAAAAGAGACATACGTGGCGAGGGACGAGCTTAAAACATAGAGGGAGGTCAGTACCGTCAAGAATAACCACAAGAATGGAGGGTTTTGGGAGAGAACTCCCAGAGCAGGTGGTCATCACGCGGGACGTTGCACAAGAGGAGGAAGACAGCGCGAGGGCAGATAGAAATGGCAGGAAGCCAGGACTTTGGGTAGTGCGTCTTTTCGCGCAGTTCTCAGCCCATTATTTGCGCCACATTAAATGTCGACTTAACACAGCCGCAGGTTCGAATCCCACATGAAACAAGACCATAACACACTCGACACAACACGTGAAGGTACAGAGACGAGAGAGACGAGCGCATAAAAAAACGTTTATACATGCTACACACATAGCATACTCGGTAAGGAAAGGAAGTGGAGAGAGGAAAACAAAAACGTAGCTTTGGTGGTTGGCGACCGCACACTGCCTCCTTAGATGGCCTTCCGCTCTTCACCGGTGTTCTTCCTGACCGGAGTCGTTGGGCCTCTCGACTTGACCTGAAGGCGAAGACGATGATCGTGGGTAAGCCATTGCTGGTGGTCAACTGCACCATGAAGAGCCAGCTGATCAGGACGCGCACCTGTGTGACCATCGCGGCCTTTTCCCTTTCGTTGAGGAGCCTGAACTTGCCCTCGAGCTGCCTCGTGTACTCGTCCATGAGCATCACCGTCCTCTCCAGCTCATCGACACTCTTCTCGATCGTGTCGATCTGCTGGAGGTAGGGTTGGAACGACACATCTGTTCGGTGGTGTGCCGATCGTCACGTGTGTCAGTCCAGCGCTTGTTTGCGTTGCGGCGGCGGATTGTACATTTCTTCTGGAGCTCTTCCATGAAGAGCACCAGGTCGGTGGCCTGATCGGTCATGGCCTTGTACTTCTCGGTGGTGACATGGTTCATCTGCTCCAGCAGCTTGTAGTCACTACTCGTCACTGCGGACAGAGGAAAAGAACACTAAATAAATCAATAAATCAATAAATATTCAATCATCCAGTTGGGCGTACCCAGAAGTTCTCCTTGAATGTATTCTGAGATGTTCTTGAACATGGCTTCCGTGTTGCGTACGAGCTCCTTTTGATTCGCTGCTTCGACCTGGGCGCCATCTCTCTCAATTTTGTGATATAAGGAATTAAATGCTTGCATCAATCCCAGCGTACCTTCATCACTCCCTGCGAGCTGGACGACTTGTAGTCGGTCGACCCAGTTCCCTCCTCCTCTGGCGCTGGGCCCGTTGCGGCGATCGGCTTGTCCATCTTCTTTAAAAAAACAAAGAAATAAATCTGCACGTAACCAGAGAAAAGAAACAATAAAAAAAACCGAGTGAGCACATGATGAAGAGGAAGATTGTGGATGAGGAAGAAGAGGAGAGGGAGGCCACGCAGAAAAAGGGGCAAAAGAAGAAAAAGACGAAGACATCTAAACCAAGAGGGGCACCAAAAGGACAGCCGATTGCTTACGAGACGCTGTGCTTCTTCATCGACACCGTAGAGCAACAAATCCCGTACGCGCGAGCGATTCGATGATCAGAGGGACCAACGCACTGCTGACCTTACATATGTGCAGGAAGGTGTTGCGCAAGGTGGACAGGAGGGACAGAGATGCAGCGGACGGGACGCTGCGTGCGGTAGTGGAGCGGGTGAGCGAGCAGTTGAACCACCAGTTGGTGCGGCCGTCGAAGAGGATCGACTACGCCAACCTGGCCGCCGCCACGGTGCCCCCTCTCCCCATCACCCGTGCGCCGGCTAGTGCAGTGCTCTTGCTCACGGACCTGAGTCGTTACAGAAACGGCTGGAGTCCGCCATCACAGCCAACACGCTCCTCCTGGCACGGCTCACTGCCGAAGTCGAGAACAAGCAACGGTGCACCTTCATCCAGAGCTCTCTTGTGGCCATCACACCGGTGTGCGCTTACGCGCGTGTCATACCCACACCCGCGCAGTGACCTGAAAGAAGAGAAACAGCGTCTGGAGCGGCTGCAGGAGGAAGCTGGGAACATCGAAAGAAAGCGAGCAATCCTCCAGAAGAAGAGAAAGGTGAGGTCCGCCCTCTGTGCTTCATGTTCATGTCAAACAATGGACACACTCACCGCACAACACACAACGGACGATGCGTGTAGCTGAACCCTACGGAAGACGTGTTCGGGGAGAAGCGAGAATATGTGCACCCGCTGCTCGGGCCGGACTCGCATCTCATGGCCACGGCGGTGCAGCTCACCGAGGTGGTCATTGACCCCGAACAGCTGGTCGAAACCACCAACCAAGAGGGCGAGTCAATGCCAACGCCAAAGGACGGAGAGGAAGTCCCAGGTCTGCAGTACATCGACGTCGTGCAGGGCCTCGTGGACGACTTGGCCGAGCTCGCGCAGAACAGGGCCCCGCTGCTGCCGCTGCTCGAAGACCTCACCGCCACACGCGACCGTCTCTGCGCCATGCTCGCAGGCGCCAGCACCGGAGTCGAGCCCCTCCACTTTCTCACTCCACCACCACCGCCATCTTCATCGTCTTCCGCCTCATCATCGTGACATCGAAGCAGAGTGGATGAAAATAATGTGGGTCCTCTCCTGTACACTGGATGATGATGATGATGATGGTCATCACGCACACATCAGCAAACAACAACAACAACTTTGTGATTGTTATGGCGATCCCTCCCTCGCCTCGAGCGATGGCGGGCGCTTCGTCTTCGCCCATTTCTCCTTGAACGACCTCTCCATCTGGCACTCTCGGTAGCCGACGTAGCCACCCAGCAGCATCCCCACAGCTCCCGTCACTTCTCGTGTGCCGCGCGCACAACCGGACACGCAACGCGTGAGTGTGTGAGTGTCATAGGCTAGAAGGCGGGTGGCGGTGACTAGAGGCGTGCGTACCGATGGGCAGTTGGTAGATTTGTCGTGCCGTGAGCCCCGTGCTGGGATTATTCAATTTCTCTGTGATTTAATGGATTAAATGGAAGAAAAGAGGAGATGGAGCTTGAGATGGCACAAAGGCAAGCGAGGAAAGTCAAGAAGAGGCGGGGGTACGATTGACGTTGAGGAGAACGTTGAGCAGCAGGGGTAGTGGCGCACGGCGGAGGTTGCCCACAGTGCCCAAGATGAAGAATGCCACTCCGCCCACTGCCGTCGACGTGAACAGCTGCCACGGCGAGCACGCACCTGCCTGCTCCTCCATCTTCGCCGTCTCTCTCCTTGCGTTTGCTTTTTGAACCCTTATTTTCCTCGAATTTCTTGTGCGTGTGCGGTCGTGTGTGCGGTCGGACGAACGTGCATTCACAGGAAAGAACATGACAACAACACTGAGAAGTGAAATGGAATGACTCAGTTCTGGAAGCAGGCCTTGAAGGAAGCCCAGAGCTCCTCCCGATTCAGGTTTCGGCCGATGAAGACAAGTCGGTTCTCCCTCTTCTCGTTCTTGGCCCACTTGCCGATCTGGCTTCCCTCGAACTGCGCCGCAACACAGCACACGGAAAGAGCAGCGTATCAGTCACTGTTGTGTGTGTGCGTGTGTGTGTGCGTGCGTGCGTGCGTGCGGATTCTGAAGGGAAGGGGGTAGTCAGCCGCACCATCATGTGAACGCCGTGGAAAACGAACTTCTCCTTCCAGCCCTTGACGGCGATGACACCCTTCATGCGGAAGATGTCGTTGCCCTTGGTCCGCAGCGTCTTCCCCAGCCAGGAGTTGATCTTGTCCATGTCCGCCTCGCCCTGGTCGCCATGATGGAGACGATCAATTTGAGTGAGCTCACTCAACCACCACTACTAAGCATCATCATGCAAGATGGGGGTACGCACCACAATGGTCAGGCCGACACTGGAGACGGACTGGTCGTGCTGGTGCTCCTGGTCGAGAAGGAACTGCGGGTCCATGTCCTGCGTGCGACACAGTACAACAGTGAGCAAGTGGCAGGTTGTCGGTGAGTGTGTGAGCGGCTGGGCACAGCAGCGCGCGTACGAGGATCTTGTCGAGGTCAAAGGCCTTGATGTTAAGAATCTTGGCGAGATCGACCACGCCCTTGTTCACAGGAATGATCTCCACGGCGGCGTTGATCTGCGCCAGTCGCTTCCTGACCGCCTGCTCGCACTCGGCGTCGACCAGGTCCAGCTTCGACAGAAGAATCCTGTCGGCGAAGCCCACCTGCTCAACAGACTCATTTTCCACACCTGGTGTGTGTGTGTGTGTGTGTGTGTGTCGTGCGTGTGTGTCGTGAGCATCGATGCATAAGGGAAGAGAGTGACACACCGCATGCATACCGTCGGGCTTGACCTCGTCGAGATGCTGGAGGATGTGCTTGGCATCGACGACGGTGATGATTCCGTCCAGCACGAACTGGAGGCTCAGCTTGGGGTCCATGAAGAAAGTCTGCGCGATCGGCGCGGGATCCGCCAGGCCCGTGGTCTCGATCAGCACATAGTCGAACTTGTCCTTTTGCTGTTGAGTTCACAAACACAAAATGAAAATGTGAGTCACCCCTTAATTGGCCCGATCGAGCTAGTTGTGAGTGGCCGAGGTGGGCTCACCTTGACGAGCTCGCGCAGGATGCGGATCAGATCGCCGCGCACGGTGCAGCAGATGCAACCGTTGTTCATCTGGAAGATCTCCTCATTGGCGGCGAACTTGTCCTGCAGGAGCGAATCGTCGATTCCCACCTCTGTGCGCGCCAGCCGAGGTTTGGTGAGTACCGCCCTTGGGTTGATGCACGCTCTCAACCAGTAAACGAGGCATACCTCCGAATTCGTTTTCAATCACTGCAATCCGCTTGCCGTGGTTGGCGCTCAGGACGTAGTTGAGGAGCGTCGTCTTGCCTGTGGAGCGTGAACGGCGGTGAGACCAGTCTGCACCCGGCTTTTGGGTGAGAGGTGCGGCGGGGTTGTAGAAATGTACCGCTGCCAAGGAATCCGGTGATGATGCCGACGGGAATGCGCTTGTCCTTCGGGTAGTCAATCTTCTCTTCGATGGAACGCGCGTAGCCGAGGACGTTCGTCGCCAGCGAGTCCACCACGCCCAACACACTTTCCACGGCTGTACGTCTTGGTTAGCCTCGGTTGTGTAGTGTATCGTGTGTGTGTGTGTGTGTGTGTGTGTGTGTGTGACGTACCTTCCTTGGGGGAGTGCAGGTTGACGACGCGGATGAGGTTGGAGGTCTGTTTCTTGAGGGCCTCCCACAGCGGCAGAAGCGGGCGGTAGTAGGGCGACTCTTTGTTTTCCTCGAAAAAGGCGTTGAGCCCCTTCACCCTCTCGACGGCCTGGGCCGTGAGTTTCCTGAACTGCAGCTCGCTCCTGTCCTTACCGAGGAACTGCAGGAAATCCGGTTCCCACACCTCATTGGTCAGAATTTAAAGTGTGGAGCCCAATGGGATGAGCGCACCTCGTCGCCGGCCAGCTCGGTCAGATAGGCAACAAGCTCAGTGAGCGGTTCGCCTGTTGGTGAGAAAGAGAGAAAACGTCAGTCGCGCCGAGCGTGTGGGCAGCGAGGGCTTCGCTCTTCGGGTGGACGAGCCGCGTGTACCGATGGCGTCAACCTTGGAGCTCTGCAGTTCTCCTTCGGGCTCCTCCCAGATGGGCAACTCGGCTGGCTCCTTGGCTTGCATTCTGGTGTGTGTGTGTGTGTGTGGTGAGCGATGTTTGCGTAGAATCGCAACGGTAAAGATGCGCTCGCAGAGTTATCTCAACACCCACCGTTCCACTGTTTCTTTGGTGTTGTTCTGTTTCTTGGCCTTTGCCGTTTCATCACCCTCATCGCCTTCACCTTCGGCCTCCCCCATCTTCCGCTTTTTGCTTTCCTCCTTGGCAGCAGCAGCCGCGAGCATGGTCAGTACCTTCTTGTGTTGAGCTTGGCGGTGAGGATGGTTGGTTGAGGGAGCGGCTGGCCTGGTCCGCGGAGCTAATTGGGAGAACCAGAAAGGCAGAAAGAGAAGTAAAAGGGCACCACGCACGATCGTTTTTATGGGGCAGAGGGAAGTGCCCGATTACGGCGAGAGAACGAAGCGAAGCCGAGTGGCTTACGAAGCGACGAAATCGAGCGAGAACGGTCCCTTCTTCGACCAAGGGGCATCTGGACCAAAAATGCAGAAGAGAGCTGAAGTGCATACCGAAAATCGTGCGAGAAAGGCCAGAACCAACCACGCAGTGGCTTTCTGTCGAAACAAGGCGGGGCGCAGTGGGCGTTGGTGGGCCTGCCAAACACACACATCATCAAGAAATGGCGAAACCCCAAGGAGGAGGTGTTGAACAAGCGACGGTGGCCACCGTCTCTCTTCGATGTGCTCGGACGCGCATGCAGATTACATCTTGGGCGTCTGGTACTCGATGATCACGCACTTGGGCGCGGTGTACTGCGCGAGAGCGTACTCCGACATGTCCCTCCCGTGGCCGCTCTGCTTGAAGCCGCCTGTGTGCACGTGTGTGATGGTGGTGCATTGTGTGTCGTGTGCGGTTTCGCAAAGACGGTGAGCAACAAGCAACGTGAGGGAGTAAGTGGGACACGTACCCCAGGGGGTCTGCGGGGTGATGACGTTGTAGGTGTTGACCCACACGGTGCCGGCCTTGAGCTTCTTCGAGAGGAACATCGCCTTCTCCACGTCGCGCGTGTAGACGGCCGCCACCAGACCGTAGATCGAGTCGTTGGCCCGCCTCACCACCTGCAAGCAACGCGTTAGCAGTGTGGTGCTCCGCACCGTAGTTGGGGACTAACACTGCAGTCACACCTAACGCAGGCCAAGTGCCGCCAACCACGTACCTCATGCACATCCTTGAACTTGATGATCGCCATCACAGGGCCTATGGGCGAGAAGAAGAAGGAGAAGAAGAAGGACTTGAGTGGTCGGGCGAAGCTCGGTAGACATGGTTGATGAGGAGGCAAAGTACCAAAGATTTCCTCGCGGCAGATGGTCATGTTGTCCTCCACATCGGCGAACACGGTGGGTTGGATGAAGTATCTGGGACGCACATCACGGCACACAGTCAGCTCAAACCGAATGCGCGCACTGTGGTTGTGTGTGTGTGTGTGTGTGTGTGGAAGTTACCCCTTGTCGCCGACTCGCGCACCGCCGCACAGCAGGCGAGCACCCTCCTTCTTGCCGGTCTCGATATAGCCCATCACCTTGTCGAACTGCAGCTTGGACACCTGCGGGCCCTGCATGGTCGTGTCCAGCAGCGGGTTTCCGGTCTGCTCGATGCGAGCCTTGGCCTGCGTTAGGTGTGACTGCCGTGTTAGTCCCCAACTACGGTGCGCTTGTGGGCTGCACGTACCATGGCAACGCTCTTCTCCACGAACTCGTCGTAGATCTTCTCGTGCACGAAGATACGCG
>Ga0209906_100548_pt1 | contig 11826 bp, 11 predicted proteins | sample FECB24metaG_FD_188303 | JGI IMG/M metagenome (GOLD analysis project Ga0209906, IMG submission 188303) | Cyanobacterial communities from the Joint Genome Institute, California, USA from Joint Genome Institute, California, USA - FECB-24 metaG... ... | reverse complement strand
AGCGGGCGTCATCGATCACAATCCTTGCGCTGCGTTTCAGCACGACGCGCTGGCTTGCTGACCATCGGCGGCGAGATTAGCCGACGGCGCTACGCCAGCGCCTCAAGCGATACCTGCGCGATCGAAGTGGCGGCAGGCTCGGAAACTACCCAAGGCCACGCATGCCGGTAACAGCAGCCGCGGCAGGCGGTTCGATCGCGTTTTGTGGCGCAGAGATCGGCAAATGCAGACGAGCAGGGGCTATGAGTAGTTTCCGAGCCTCCCACGCCAAACGCACGGGCAGTTATGATCTGGCCGAAACAGGCTGGATCGATTGTCCATTGTCCTCGGGGCGAGGGATGACTCTACCTCCGTCGTCGTGAAACAGACCACAGAGAGACGCGTGAAAGATCAGCCCATCGAGCCAAATAGCGCGTTCGACATGACCGATCCGGAATGGATCGCGCTCGAAAGTATTGAAGAACGGACACGGCGATTCATCTTCGACGACAGCGTTTTGCGTGTCCTGCGATTGCGCGTCACCCACAATGGGCTGATTGCGCTCCGTGCCCGCGACGACTGCTCCCAAAGCCACATCGTCAGGCAGTCAGCGTCACCGCGCCACCTGCCGTGACGACGCAAGGTCCATGACCTCCTGACGCTCAGAAAGTTCATTATGACAATGACAAAGGCGCGCCCCATCGATCGGCGCTTCGGCGGAACAAGCTCGGTGCTGCCTCGCCGATTCATTGGCCTCGTGATGTCGATCTGCGCTTTGGTCTGGCTCGCGCCCGCGCAGGCCCACGTCAAATGGTTTGCGCCCTACATCGTCGGAGCGGCGCCGCAGCCGGTTGGCGTGACGCTGAGCAATCTCTGGTTCTGGTGCGCCATCGTCCTGGTCCTTGGGTTCTTCCTCGCAACCCGTTTTGTCGAGCGCAGCGCAACCGGCGAGGTGATCCTTGCCGGCATGGACCGGATCTCGAACCCGCTCTGGATGCGCGCCGACGATTTCATGCGCGTGACCACGGCAGCCTTTTTCGTGGCGATCTTCGCGGTCGGCGGCGTCTACCTGACGCCGGACCTGAAGACGCCGTCGGAATGGGTCTCCTGGGCGCAGCTCCTGATCGCAGCCGGCATCTTCTCACGCAGGACGATGCCGTTTTCGGCCGCCGGCATCATCGGCCTCTGGGTCCTGGCGCTGCGGGACTACGATTTCTTCCATCTGCTCGACTATCTCGCGCTCGGCGTCGGCGTCGCCGCCTATCTCGTGCTGGAGGCCTCCAACAGGCCGGAATGGCGGCGCCACCGCTTCGAAGTGCTGCGCTGGGCGGTCGCAATCGCCCTGATGTGGTCTTCTCTCGAAAAGTTCGCCTATCCGGCGTGGTTCCATCCGCTCGTTCTGGAAAAGCCGTTCCTGACGCTTGGCATGCCGCGCGACATGTTCATTCCGATGGCCGGCGTCGCCGAGTTCACGCTCGGCTTCGGCCTGATCTGGACGCCGCTGGTGCGGCGCCTGTCGGCAATCTCGTTGTTGATCATTTTCAACATTGCGGTCTATCCATTCGGGCGTATCGACATGGTCGGCCATGCCCTGATCATGGCGGTGCTCGTGCTGATCGCGATCGACCACGAACGCGAGGTGCATTTCCTGCCGGCGCTGAAGCGTCCCTTCGCAGGCGTGCCGGCCGGGCTGGCGGCTGCGCTGATCGTGTTCGTGACGGGCTACTGGGGCCTGCATGCGGGCTTTTATGGAGCCGGTGGCGTCGTCGGCCAGCCAAACGACGACATGTCGACTCACTCACACAGTCCTGAATATCCCCATGGCCCCCAGGCGCCCGGCGGCGTCGGCGGTCCGCCTGGCAAGGCGGCGCCCGTGCCCTGATGCGCGCTGCGATCGCCTCCGATTGCTTCGACAGAAATCGATCAGCCATTCGATAGGAGATATCCGATGTCCGAGGTCGATAACCAAAACGTGGAGCAGACGCGGCGACGCCAGCGTGCACTGTCGCGATGGGACAATGAAGGCGGCGCGACGCCGTCCGGGCCTCAGACGAGCGCCGTCTCCGGCGAGCTTGGATCGGGCGACGTCCGCCATGAGGTGCTTGATCTGACAGGCCGCGAGGTGATTCAGCTTCGCATTCGAGTCATCGCCTTGGAGAACCTGATGATCGCGCTGCTCGCGGAAGCGCCGCAGCGGCAATGCGAATTGGCGCGAGCGATGGCCGGCTACATCTTACCCAAGCCCGGCTCCACGCCGCACCCGCTGACGATCCATGCTGCCTCGCTCATGGTCGATCTCGTCGAGCGAGCTGATCATTTCCGGAATGTCCCGGCAGACACCTGATCAGGCTATGACCGCCACGCCATAGCTGCTGTGAGACTGACGCGCTCTCATCGGGATCATTCGCTGGGCCGCTCGTGATGGACGGTTCCAGCCCGGTCCTGCGTTCGACGCCGCCATGAAGCACGCCGAAGACGGGTCGGAAGGACCGCGCGGCTCGCCGCTGCTGGCACATGACCGCGCAGGAAACGACGCGAGCGACGCGCTTCTGGCACTGACGCTGTGCTTCATCGCGGGCGCTTCGGTCTCGTCATTGGCGGCCTCGTGGCTGCTCGAGGCTGGGCTGCCGTTGTGCTTCGGGTCGGCGCGTTTCGCGACAGCTCTGTGCTGCTCGCGGCGCTGGCCGTCCCGGTGCAGGCTGACCCGCACTGTGTGAGAGTGCATGCGTTTTGCTACGTTCTCCGGTGCCTTCTAAGCTGCTGGTCGCTGGTTCGAATCCAGCCAGGAGCGCCATTGTCCTTGCACACCATCCGTGCAAGCAGCTTTTTGCGTTCGCTGCGCTCGCATTCAATCCTCGCGACCCCAGTTGCGCAGTTTTGCGATGCTTGCTTTCGGATCGGCGGGACGCCGACGCCACAGGGCGCGTAACAGGCCGATTGCGAAGAACAGCGCGAAACTCGGCAGCGCGACCGCGATCGGGGCGGTGACCACGCCCATGGCGCAACCGCCGGAATCGCCCACGCCGCATTTGGGGTCGAAGATCATCGCGCCGAAGACCAGAACGACGGCAATCAGCGGTCCGATGATCAGGCCGAGACAGCCAGCCTTGACAGCGCTGATCAGGATTCCGGCCATGCGACGCCCCACATCTGCATGCGACAGTCCCGAGGCCTGCAGCGAGCGCCCGAGCGACCGCACGTTAGACGGATTTCGAATCAGGGTCAGGTACTGGACGCAGAAAAAGCCGGCCATCGCTCCTCAAAGAGGTGATGGCCGGCCTTTGGTGTCATTCGCTTGGCGTCAGAGCCGCCCTGAGACCGATCAATCGCAGACGCGCGTCTCGCGACGGACGACGCCGCGCGGCGTCTCGGTGCGGGTCCTCACAATGCGACAGTCGCGTCCCCGACGCTCGGCGCGATACTCGCGACGCTCGCGGCGCTCGGCGCGGTCACGCTCGCGCATCCGCATCTCACGCCTGTCGTCGCGGTCGATCGCGCGCTCGCGCGATGACCGGGGATCGACGCTGATGCCGCCCGGTCCGAGATTGATCGTCTGAGCGTAGGCCGAGCCGCTGAGCAGAACCGCAGCGAGAATGGCCGGAATGAAGCGTTTCATGAAAATTGTCCACCCTTAGACACCTGACAACCAGCCTGCGCGGAAATTGTTCCTTCGAGGCGAACCGGCGTGGGTCGGCAGGATGCGAACGCGCCGCAGCCATGACGAAACGGCGCGCTGGTTTGACCGGCGCGCCGCGGGAGATCGATCCGACGGTGCAGCGCACCGCGGGGCAGGGGGCGTGTAGTTCAGTGCAGGATCTGGCTGAGGAACAGCTTGGTGCGCTCGTGCTGCGGGTTCTTGAAGAACTCGTTGGGCTCGTTCGTCTCGACGATCTGGCCGGCATCCATGAAGATCACCCGGTCGGCGACCTGACGGGCGAAGCCCATCTCGTGGGTGACGCAAAGCATGGTCATGCCTTCGTCGGCGAGCGAGACCATGGTGTCGAGCACCTCCTTGACCATTTCGGGATCAAGCGCCGAGGTCGGCTCGTCGAACAGCATGATCTTGGGGCTCATGCAGAGCGAGCGGGCGATCGCGACGCGCTGCTGCTGGCCGCCGGAGAGCTGGCCTGGGTACTTGTGCGCCTGCTCGGGGATCTTGACGCGGGTCAGGTAGTGCATCGCGATTTCCTCGGCGTCCTTCTTGGGCATCTTGCGGACCCAGATCGGCGCCAGCGACAGGTTCTCCATGATCGTCAGATGCGGGAACAGGTTGAAGTGCTGGAACACCATGCCGACATCGCGGCGGATCTCGTCGATCTTCTTGAGGTCGTTGGTAAGCTCCGTGCCGTCGACGATGATCGAGCCCTTCTGGTGCTCTTCCAGCCGGTTGATGCAGCGGATCATGGTCGATTTGCCCGAGCCGGACGGGCCGCAGATGACGAGTTTCTCGCCGCGCGACACTTTCAGGTTGATGTCGCGCAGGACGTGGAACTCGCCATACCATTTGTTGACGCCGACCATCTCGACGGCGGTTTCGGTGTTCAGCGACGTCGCCTTCAGCGCCGCGGGACGATCGCTCGTCTTCATTTCTGCCATAGCCATGATGATGAACCCTCTTCAGCGACGCTGGCCGGCGGCAAGGCGTTTCTCGACCGCAATCGAGTAGCGCGACATGCCCCAGCAACACAGGAAATAGAACACCGCAGCGAAGGCATAGCCGGTCGCCCGCGTGGTCGGCGTGGCCCAGGTCGGATCGACCAGGGTGGCCTCGATAGTGCGCAGGAAGTCAAAGATGCCGACGATGGTGACCAGCGTCGAATCCTTGAACAGCCCGATGAAGGTGTTGACGATGCCGGGGATCACGATCCGCAGCGCCTGCGGCAGGATGATCAGCCGCATCATGCTCCAGTAGCCGAGGCCGAGCGACATCGCGCCCTCGTACTGGCCCTTGGGGATCGCCTGCAGGCCGCCGCGGATCACTTCGGCCATATAGGCGGCGGCAAACAGCGCCACGCCGACCAGCGGCCGCAGCAGCCGGTCGGGCGAATATTCCTGCGGCACGAAGAGCGGCAGCATGGTGTTGGCCATGAACAGCACGGTGATCAGCGGCACGCCGCGCACGAACTCGATGAAGACCACCGAAAGGAACTGGATGATCGGCAGGCGCGAGCGCCGGCCGAGCGCCAGCATGACGCCGAGCGGCAGCGAGAAGACGATGCCGACCGCCGAGATCAGGAAGGTCACCACCATGCCGCCCCAGAGGCCGGTGTCGACGCGGGGCAGGCCAGCCGTGTCTTCCAGGATCGCGATCAGCCCGAGCACGACAAGCGAGAGCAGGACCAGCAGCTTGCTCCGGTAGAACCGCTTCCACGGCGGCAGGGCCTCCTCGACCGCCAGGAAGGCCGGGCCGATCCAGAACCTCGCGAGGCCCGGCACGAAGGAGAGCACGAGATAGATCGCCATCAGCGCGAAAGTGACGATCAGCAGCGTGCGCAGGAAGCCCACAGCGGCCGGGCCGCCCAGCAGCAGCAGATAGGCGCTGATCGGCAGCACGACGAAGAAGAAGAAGAAGCCGACTTTCTTCAGCGGCATCCGCTCCCAGAGCAGCCAGACGATGCCGAGCGCAAACATCGCGAAGACGATGTTGACGCGCCAGCGCTGCGGCACCGGATAGGAGCCGTAGATGAAATACTGGTAGCGGTCGGCGATATAGGCCCAGCACGCGCCGACCGGCCGGCCGACCTTGTCGGCGAGGCAGGCGTCGCGGTTCGTGCCGCTCCAGACGGCGTCGATGAAATAGAACCGCACGAGGTCTGGCACGCTGGTCACGACGATGTAGATGCAGACCAGCGTCATCAGCGAATTGACCGGCCCGGAGAACAGGTTGGCCCTGACCCAGGCGAGCGGGCCCGCCACCGAAAGCGGCGGGGTTTCCTGCGGCAACGTCTCCTTGCGGACGAAGGCGTAGGGTGCATTTTCGAGCGTAGCGTCGGTCATCGTGGCGCCCTCACCGTTCAACCAGCGCCATGCGCTTGTTGTAGATGTTCATGAACAGCGAGGTGACGAGCGAGATCGTCAGGTAGACCGCCATGGTGATGGCGACGACCTCGACGGCCTGGCCGGTCTGGTTCAGCACGGTCCCGGTGAAGACCTGCACGAGATCGGGATAGCCGATCGCCACCGCCAGCGACGAGTTCTTGGTCAGGTTGAGGTAGTTCGAGGTCAGCGGCGGGATGATGACCCGCATTGCCTGCGGGATGACCACGAGTTTGAGCGTCGGCCCGGCGCGCAGGCCCAACGCATTGGCGGCCTCGGTCTGTCCGCGCGAGACGGCCAGAATGCCGGCGCGCACCACCTCGGCGATGAAGCCGGCGGTGTAGGTGGTCAGGCCGATCAGCAGCGCCACGAATTCGGGGTAGATCTGCAGGCCGCCGGTCAGGTTGAAGCGGCCCTGCTGCGGCAGGTCGAAGGCGAGCGGCTGCCCGGCGAGAAAATAGACGATCAGCGGCACGCCGAGAATCAGGCCGAGCGTGATCAGGCCGTTGGGAAACTGCTTGCCGGTGCGCTCCTGCTGGCGCTTCGACCAGATGTAGAAGGCGATGGCCGCGAACGCCGCGAGGAAGAAGGCGACCACGACCGCCTGGAAGGCCGGCCCGAACTGCGGGTTCGGCATGATCAGGCCGCGATTGTTCAGGAAGATCGAGCCCGGCAGAGCGATCGAGTTGCGTGCGTCAGGCAGCGGCTTCAGCACCGCATTGTACCAGAAGAACAGTTGCAGCAGCAGCGGCAGATTGCGGATGACCTCGACATAGATCATCGCGAGCTTGGCCAGCACCCAGTTGCTCGAGAGCCTGGCCACTCCGACGAAGAAGCCGAGGAAGGTCGAGAGCACGATGCCGATCGACGCCACCAGCAGCGTGTTCAGCAGGCCGACATAAAAGGCCTCGCCATACGTGCTGCCAGAGGCGCTGAAGGGGATAAGCTTCTGGTTGACGTCGAAGCCGGCCGCATTGTGCCAGAAGCCGAAGCCCGACGCGATCTTCTGGGCGCGCAGGTTCTCGATGGCGTTGGAGGCGGCCGACCAGATCAGGAAACCGACGACCGCGAGCAGCAGGAGCTGGTAGGCGTAGCCTCTGATCTTGGGGTCGTAGAGCAGCGAGGCCTTGCCGGGTTGTCTCGTCTCGGTCGGAATGGTCGTCACCTGTTACGCCCTTTTTTCTTGTCGTCTGATGCGAGTGTCCCGTGAGACCGGCCTGTGGAAGGCCGGTCTCCGACGTCGTGGACGTGTCCGGTTTCAGCAGGGGAAAAAAACGGCGCGCGAGCCCTTTGCGCGCCGTTGATGCGATCAGCGGATGGGTGGCGCGTACTGCAGGCCGCCCTTGGTCCACAGCGCGTTCTGGCCGCGGGCAATCTTCAACAGCGAACCGGAGCCGACATTGCGCTCAAAGCTTTCGCCGTAGTTCCCGACATGCTTGATGATGCGATAGGCCCAGTCATTGGTCAGGCCGATCGCCTCGCCGAACTTGCCCTCGGTGCCGAGCAGGCGCTTGATCTCGGGGTTGGGAGATTTCAGCATCTCGTCGACATTGGCCTTGGTCACCCCGAGTTCCTCGGCATTGACCATGGCGAACTGCGTCCATTTCACGACGTCGAGCCAGTTGTCGTCGGCGTGCCGCACGACGGGGCCGAGCGGCTCCTTCGAGATGATCTCCGGCAGGACGATGTGGTCCGCCGGCGCCGAAAGAGTCAGCCGTTCTGCGTAGAGGCCGGAGGCGTCCGTGGTGAAGGCGTCGCAGCGGCCCGATTCATAGGCCTTGACCGTCTCCGTGTTGCTGGCAAAGGCGACGACCTCGTATTTCAGATTGTTGGCGCGGAAATAGTCGGCGAGGTTGAGTTCGGTCGTCGTGCCCTGCTGCGTGCAGATCGAGGCGCCGCCCAGCTTGAGCACCGAGTCGATGCCGAGCTTCTTGCGGACCATGAAGCCCTGGCCGTCATAGTAATTCACCCCGGCGAAGTTCAGGCCGAGCGACGTATCGCGCGACATCGTCCAGGTGGTGGTGCGCGACAAGAGATCGACCTCGCCCGACTGGAGCGAGGTGAAGCGATCCTTCGCCGAGAGCGGGATGAACTTGACCTTGAGCGGATCGTTGAAGACGGCGGCGGCGACGGCGCGGCAGACATCGACGTCGATACCGCTCCAGTTGCCCTGGGCGTCCGGAAGACCGAAGCCCGCGAGGCCGGTGCCGGAGCCGCAATGCAGGATGCCGCGGTTCTTGACCTGGGCGAGCGTTCCGGTCTGGGCCTGGGCCGCTCCGACGCTGACAGTCATAGCCGCGCCAGCGAGCGCGGCGGCGACGAATTTATTCATGTTTGTTTCCCCTGTTGTCGGAACGGGTTGATGCCCGTTCTCGGTGACCTTGCAAATCCCGGACCAAGCAACCCCTGGTCTGGCTCTCCTCCTCCCGGCGTTCGACCGGCCAATTTCAGCGATGGAAAGTGAAAGGGCGCCGGTTTGACCGGCGCCCTTCTGGTCTCAGCGGACCGGCGGAGCGTATTGCAGGCCGCCCTTGGTCCACAGGCCGTTCTGGCCGCGCGCGATCTTCAGCAGCGAGCCCTGGCCGACGTTCTTCTCGAAGCTCTCGCCGTAGTTTCCGACGTGCTTGACGATGCGGACGACCCAGTCGGGCGTCAGGCCGATGGTCTCGCCGAACTTGCCCTCGGTGCCGAGCAGACGCTTGATTTCCGGATTGGGCGACTTCAGCATCTCGTCGACATTGGCTTTGGTCACGCCGAGTTCTTCGGCGTTGATCATGGCGAAGTGGACCCACTTCACCAGGTTGAACCAGGCTGAGTCGTTGTTGCGCACGGACGGGCCGAGCGGCTCCTTCGAGATGATCTCGGGCAGGACGATATGGTCGTCCGGAGCCGTCAGCTTCAGGCGCTCGGCGTAAAGGCCCGACGCGTCGGTGGTGAAGGCGTCGCAGCGGCCGGCGTCATAGGCCTTGATCGTCTCGTCCGACGAGGCGAAGGCGACGACCTCGTATTTCAGATTGTTGGCGCGGAAATAGTCGGCGAGGTTCAGTTCCGTCGTCGTGCCCTGCTGCGTGCAGACCGAGGCACCCGAAAGCTGCATGGCGGAGGTGACGCCGAGCTTCTTGCGGACCATGAAGCCCTGGCCGTCATAGTAGTTCACGCCGGTGAAGACGATGCCGAGCGAGGCGTCGCGCGTCATCGTCCAGGTCGAGTTGCGGACGAGCAGATCGACCTCGCCCGACTGCAGGGCCGTGAACCGGTCCTTGGCCGAAAGCGGGATAAACTTGACCTTGTTGGGGTCGTTGAAGATCGCCGCGGAAACCGCACGGCAATACTCGACATCGAGGCCCTGCCAGTTGCCCTGGGCATCAGGCACGCCGAAACCGGCGAGGCCGGTGTTGGAGCCGCAGTTCAGCATCCCGCGCTGCTTGACCTGCGCCAGGGTGGAAGGCGCCTGCGCCGATACCGCCGAGGCGGTGACCGCGAGCCCAAGCCCTGCGATCGCGGCTGCAAAGAACTTTTTCATCAAACTCTCTCCCGTTGAGGTGGTCTTTGGGTCGGCCTGCAGGCGATTTGTCCCCTTGATGCGACAGCCGGTTTGATCCGGCTCGCCTGCACAGAAATTAAGCGACGTCCCACCTGAGTCGATTGCCAGAGCCGTGCATGAGCGTCAAGCAAAGCCGCCCACGGCAGCGCCTCTTTCCAGCCTTCGCATCACATGCGAGTTTCAAAAGGCGGTCAAGCCTGACCAGCGCCCCTCCTGCCACCTCTCAAGCCCGCCGGTTCCATGAAAAAGCTGCCTCCGTCCGACTTCGCGCGCCTGCGCGAGAAGACCCGCCTCGTTCTGGCCGGGCGCGATCCGGCCGACAGCTACGGCTTCGTAAACCCGGCGATCGTGCGCGGCTCGACGGTGATCTATCCGAGCACCGAGGACTTTCTCGCCCGCAAGGCGCGCTACACCTACGGCACGCAAGGCAATCCGACGATCGACGCGCTGCTGGCGGCGCTCAACACAATCGAGGGCGGGGCCGGCGTGGTGGTCTGTTCATCGGGGTTGATGGCCTGCACCCTGCCGGTGCTGGCGACCCTGTCGGCCGGCGACCACATGCTCGTGACCGACAGCGTCTACCGTCCGATGCGCAATTTCTGCGACAAGATGCTGCCGCGTCTGGGCATCTCGGTCGATTATTACGATCCCGCGATCGGGGGCGACATCGGCACGCTGTTCAAGCCCAACACGAGGGCGATCTGGACCGAGGCGCCCGGTTCGCAGACCTTCGAGATGCAGGATATTCCGGCGATCGTGGCGGCCGCCCGCGCGCGCGACATCCTCGTGATGATGGACAACACCTGGGCGACGCCGCTGTTCTTCGACAGCCACAAGGCAGGCGTCGACATCTCGGTGCAGGCAGGCACGAAATACTATGCCGGCCATTCCGACGTGCTGATCGGCACCGTCTCCGCCCGCACGCCCGAACTCTACAAGCGCCTGAAGGACGCCTGGGACCTGCTCGGCATCATCATCGCGCCGGAGGACGCCTTCCTGACCCTGCGCGGCATCCGCACCATGCAGCTTCGCCTGAAGGAGCAGATGCCGGCGGGGCTGGAAATGGCGCGCTGGCTGGAACAGCGTCCCGAGGTCGCCCGCGTGCTGCATCCGGGACTGCCCTCGGATCCGGGCCACGCCCTCTGGACGCGCGATTTCACCGGCGCTTCGTCGCTGTTTGCAATCGAGTTGAAGCCGGCTTCGATGAAGGCCGTCGGCGCGATGCTGGACGGCCTGGCGCTGTTCGGCATGGGCGCGTCCTGGGGCGGCTATGAGAGCCTCGCGCTGCCCTTCGACTGCAAGCCCTACCGCACCGCGACCGTGCCGTCCTTCCAGGGGCCGACGATCCGTCTCCATATCGGGCTGGAGGATCTGGAGGATCTGAAGGCCGATCTCGACGCCGGCTTCGCCAGGCTGAGGGCGGCTGCGTGAGCATGGAAACGACGGGCGATCGGCTTGTGTTCGCCTATCTCGACGAGCCACCCTTCTGCTTTCCTGTCGAAGGTGGTGCCGCGCTGGGCTGTGATGTCGAGCTTGTCGCGGCGGCGCTTCACGAACTCGACGTTACGTCCTTCGACATGAGGCTCACGAGCTTTGCCGAATTGCTGCCGGGCTTGAGCGACGGCCGCTGGACCGTGACGACGCCGCTCTTCATCACGGCCGAGCGAGCGCGAATTGTGGACTTCAGCCGCGCCGTCTGGGCTCTGGGCGATGGCCTGTTGGTGCGGGAGGCGGATCGCAGCCGGCTGAATGGCTACGAGGCCGTGGCTCGCGATAAAAAGGCGCGTCTCGTCGTCGTTGCGGACCAGGTTCAAGAGCGGACGGGCCTTGCCGCCGGCGTGCCCGAAGCGCGCATGCGTCGCGTCGCCACCCAGGAGGATGCAGTTGGAATGGTGCGGTCCGGAGAGGCCGACGCTTACGCCAGCGTCGCCATGGCGCACCGCGGTTATCTCGCTCGCGCGCCGGAGAACGGTCTGGCTTTCGTCGCCATCGCCGGATCTATGCGGGCCAAGGGTGCCTTCGCATTCGCGAAATCATCCGGTCCGCTGCAGCGGGAGTTCAACCGTGTGCTCGATCGGCTCGTCGGCAGCGCTTGGCATCGAGAGGTGATGATGCGTTACGGCTTCGCTGCGGACGACCTGCCTTAGGACCGGGTTGAAGCTCTGCGGCGATTGCGGAAGATCAGGATCAGGTTGCGGGTGTAGATCACCATGGCCAGCGCCTGGCCCATGATGATGATCGGCTCGCGCCTGACGATGCCGTAGACC
>Ga0209906_100543_pt1 | contig 12010 bp, 13 predicted proteins | sample FECB24metaG_FD_188303 | JGI IMG/M metagenome (GOLD analysis project Ga0209906, IMG submission 188303) | Cyanobacterial communities from the Joint Genome Institute, California, USA from Joint Genome Institute, California, USA - FECB-24 metaG... ... | reverse complement strand
CTACATCCGCGACACGCTCACCGCGATTGCCAACGGCCACCCGATGAGCCGCATCGACGAACTCATGCCTTGGGCATACACGCCAAAGTCAAGCTGAGAGGCACCGCGGGGCCCAAGCACCGCTTACGTTATACCAAGACTCTTTGATCAGAACCGATGGGCCCACGACCGCAGTCCGATGGACATGATGCGCCAAGGCTGATTGGTGAGGCGGTTCCAAGCGAAGCAGCAATGGTCGAGGATGTCGTCGTAGGATTTGAAGATGCGGTTCGACAGCCAGTTGTCGCGCATGAACTGCCAGACGTTCTCGACGGGGTTGAGCTCGGGGCATTTCGCCGGCAGCGGTAGCAGGGTGATGTTGTGTGGAATGACGAGCCCCGCCGAGAGATGCCAGCCCGCTTGGTCAAGTATCAGCACGGCATGGGCGCCGGGCGCAACGGCTGCGGATATCTCGGCGAGATGCAGCGTCATGCCTTCGGTGTTGCAGCGGGGAAGGACGAGCGCTGCGCCCTTGCCCTCGGCCGGACAGATGGCGCCGTAGATGTAGGCCGAGGTGGTGCGCTGGTCCTTAGGCGCTGATGGGCGGGTGCCGCGCTTGGCCCATCGCCGCGTGATGCCATTCTTCTGGCCAACCCGGGCTTCGTCCTGCCACCACAGTTCTATGGGCATACCCCTTGGGAGCGCCGCCCGGATTGCTGCCACCTGGGCTGGGAACTCTTTTTAAAAACGTCGATGGCGTCGGCCGCCTGCGCATGATGCCTCGGCCTTGCAGTGAGCTTCCTGTAGCCCATGGCGCGCAGGTCGCGGCTTAGGGTCTGCTTGCTGATCGACACGCCATATTCGTCGAACAACCATTGCATCAAATCGACAATCCGCCACCGCACGACCCCATGCGAAGCCGGGATCGGTCCCTGCTCGATAATCTCGGCAAGAGCCCGCTTATGGTCCGGGCCAAGCACTGGACGGGGACCAGGGGCTTTGCCATCCAGCAAGCCGTCGGGCCCGATTGCGTTGAAGCGCAGGACCCAGTCTCGAACCGTCTGCAAACCAACGCCGCCAACGCGTGCCGCGTCATGCCGTGCACCGCCATCGTAAATCACCGCCAGCGCCAGCAACCGCCGAACCTGGTTCGCGTGACCGCTCAGACGCGCCAGCCTACGAAGTCCCGCTCCGTCAAAATCGTCCCGAAGCCCAACCGCCGATGCCATCGCAAACCTCCAACTGTCTGCGATGTTGAATCAGATCATGACCGACTTGGGAATCCCCAACGCTGAGTCAGGCTTCAAGAGACTTGGTATTACAAGTTGTCGATGCGACTGATGGCTGGCCTTCGATTGAACGATGCGGTGGGGCGACAGGATGGCCAGTTCTTGTTCTTCCGCCACACCAATCAGTGCGAAAAGTCGTACGCATCCGGTGAAGGCCGCAGGACAGCTATTGCGGGCTCAAGCGGCTTGAGCGGTTGGCGTGATTGAGGTTGCGGCTTTCCATTTCCAGGGCAGCAGTTCGGCGAGGCGTTGCTGCGGGATGTCAGCGATGCGGGCGAGGACGTGAACGCGGCGCGCTTGCCGCCACGGTCGGAGCCGGCGAACAGCCATGATTTTCTGCCCAATGCGATTCCTCTCAGGGCCCGCTCGGCGGCATTGTTCGTCAGGCAGATGCGGCCGTCATCGAGGAAGCGCGCGAACGCTGGCCAGTCATTGAGCATGTAGTTGATCGCTTTGGCGACGGGGGTGTGGCGCGACAGGGTCGCGCGCTGCTCACGTAGCCACTGCTCGAGTTCAGCGACAAGCGGGGCGGCGAGTTCCTGACGCACGGCGAGCCGCTCGCCGGCAGTCTTGCCGCACAGGGCGCGCTCGATGTCGAATATCCGGTCGATCCGTGTGACCGCCTCAAGCGCCAGCGGCGAGATTACAGGCGCGAGGTCGGGCTTGCGCTTCACCTGGGTGGCAACGTCGGCAAGGATGAAGAACTTGCGCCGCGCATGCGCCCAGCAGAGCGCGCGGGTAACGGGGCCGGGAGTGCGCCCCGGCTTGAACAACTCGTTATACCCGGCATAGGCGTCGGCCTGCAGGATGCCGCTATAACCGGCGAGATGATCGCGTGGATGCTCGCCGCGCCGGTCACGTGAGTAGTGGAACAGCGCCGCCGGCGGCGCCGTGCCGCCGAACGGCCGGTCGTCACGGACATAGGTCCAGATGCGGCCGATGTCTGTCTTGACCTTGGCGAGCACGGGCACGGTGGTATCGTCGCCGTGCAGCCGCTCGGCTGCAAGCACATGGGCCTCGATCAACCGATGCAGCGGCATCAGCGCGGCGGTGCAGGCACCGACCTGGTCGGCGAGGGTCGACAGGCTGAGATCGACGCCTTCAAAGGCGTAGCGATCGCGCTGGCGGTTCAGGGGCTGGTGCTGCCCAAACTTCTCGAACAGCATCATCGCCAGCAGCGATGGCCCGAACATGCCGCGCGGTGTGACGTGGAACGGCGCCGGTGGTTGGCTGATGCTCTCGCAGGCGCGGCAGGCGAAGCACTCGCGCACGGTCTGGATGACTTTCCACTGGCGCGGGATCACTTCCAGCGTCTCGGTAATATCCTCGCCCAGCTTCGACAGGCGGTCTGAGCCGCATCCAGCGCAACAGGCCGGGCTCGGAATCACGACGCGTGTTCGCGGCAGGTGCGCCGGCAATGGCTGGCGCGTCGGCCCGTTGCGGACGAACGCGGTGACGGTCGTGGTCTTGGCGGCGGCGATTGCGGCGGCGGCTTCGTCCTCGCTGGCCGCGGCTTCGGCCTCTGCAAAAGTCAGCTCAAGCTGATTGATCAGCCGCTGGCTGCGTTCCGAGCGCTGACCGAAGCGGTCACGCTTAAGCAGCTCGATCTGCAGCGCCTGAAGTGCGATGCGGGCCTCGAGATCGGCGTTGATCGCGCGGGCGTTGGCGGCATCGGCGCAGGCTACAGCGGCCTTTACCTCTGCCTGATCGGCACGCACCATCGCGACTGCAAGCTCTTGTCGGAGCGCGATAATATCGGCGGGAGATAGCGCTTCCATCGGCGCTGACCATAGCAAAATGGCCCGGAATCACGAAGCCTTTTGATGCACTTGCGATCAAAAAAAGCACCTATCCCACAGCGTTCGGCCGCCACGTCGCTTGCGGGTTACGCCAGTCGATCCCCTCCAGCATGCACGCCATCTGCGACGCCGAAATCGCCATCACGCCGTCGGTTGCCGACGGCCATGTGAAGCGACCACGGTCGAGCCGCTTGGCATAGAGCGACGTGCCAAGGCCGTCATGCCAGAGTATCTTTACCAGGCTGCCGGTGCGGCCCCGGAAAACATAGAGATCACCGGCGTTCGGGTCGCGCTTGAGGCCCTGCTGCACCTGCAACGCAAGGCCATGCATGCCCTTGCGCATATCGGTGTGCCCTGTCGCGATCCAAACCCGCACGCCGTTGGCAATCGGGATCACCGCAGCGCCTTCAGCACCGCCGATACCAGGCCCGGCGGCGTCGTCGCCGAAATGTGCACCCGGCCGCCGCCCATCATCTCGATTACCACCGCCGCGCCGGACATCGCCGCCACATCAGGCGCGTCGCTCACAACCGCTTCGACAAAACCCGGCGCTTGCGAAAAACTTGGCACTGCCAACGCGCGCCTCAGCTTCTGTCGCCAAGTGTAAAGCAACCCTGTCGAAACGTCGTGCCGACGAGCTACATCGGCAACACAGGCGTCCGGGGCAAATGCCTCCTCCAGAATCCGCGCCCGGCTCTCATCGCTCCAGCGCCGCCGACGCTCCGGCCCCGAAAATACCGTAATCCCGCCCATCGATCGCTCCTCAGCGCGCTCCAAAGAGCACGCTCAAGAGCAACCCATCAAGATTACGGCAAGGCGGCCTCCACCGCAGGCGTACGAAAAGTCTGGTGAATTCCTGGTGAGTCGTGCCAGGAATTCTTGGGAAGTTCTGGGTATGTTCCGGAAAAGCCGATTCCGAATAATTTATTGATTTCAGTCGCTTTTAGTCGTTTTCGGAACCATCTGGACCCCGTTTTCCGGCAATTGAAAGTCCCCGAGGTTTCGGCTTAGCCGACAAAGGCTTTGCGGGGGCGTCCCCCCCTGGCGCCGTTTAACCTGGATGCCTTGGCCTTCGCTGCGGTATGCGTACGGCCAGCGCGGCGGCCGGGCGCGGCCATGTAGCGTTCGGTGCCGAACACGCCCACCACTAAACCGGCGACCGTCACCTCGATATCGAGCGCATCCCATTCGATGCCGAATCCGCTTCCTATGATCGATACGCCGGTAACCCGGTCATCTTCGAGATTGGCCAGCCCTTCAACCAATCGCGCCGGAAAAGCAAAAGCGCTGCTGTTCGAAAGCTCGACCTCGACCCTTCCGCCATCGACGACATAACGAACGGCCATGGTGCGCGGCTCTGCGGCCAACTGGGCAAACCCGGCCGCATCAGCTGCGGCAAACTGATCGTCGGCCCAATGTTGCGTCATATCGGTTCCTCACCGTGGATTTGCTGCCATTCGGCAAGCAACACGTCCTGCTGCGCCAATACTTCGGTCATCACGCGCCGCTTGGTAAAGGTCCTTATTCCAAGGGCGGTCAGCATGGCCGGAAAGCCTGCTGGCCCCGCGATCGCAATGCGCGCTTCCCCGTCGCCGACAATTTGCACATGCGCCGGCGCATGATCATCGAGATAGATTATGAAGCGCGACCCGAACGCACGATGCACGGCGACCATTGCGCAAATGACCTAACGCTTGGCTTTTGCCAAGACTGGTCGATCGCCGGGGATCGCCGGCACCGGCACTTCGATCCGCACACAGGACATCGACTGCCTTGCGCTTGTGGTTCGACGCGAGATGCGCACACCACAGGGTCATTGCGTAGGAACTATGGCCTAACAAATCGCGGATCGTGTTGAGATCGATGCCCGCCATGGCAAGTTTGGAGGCGAAGTGATGGCGCAGATCATGCCAGCGGAAAGCCTCGATCCCGGCAGCGGTCAACACGTCGGCCCATGACTTTTTGACGTTATTGAGCATGGTGCCATCTTCGCCGGGCAAAACCGGGCCCGACGTGTCAGGAGACATTTGCTACCAACCCTCCGAACCCTGGCATTCCAACACCGTCAGGCGGTCGAAACCGGACGCGAAAAGGGGGGGGCGCGTTTGAATGCGATTCGACATTTACGTGATGGCGCAGGCGTCGCTGGACGCGATGGGCGTCAGGGCTCAGTTGCGCGCCGCGCTGGCATGACTGGGTATGCAATGACCGGGTGGAGATAGCGCTCGGGATCGATGGTGATTGCATTCACCCAGTCGCCCCATTTTGTCAGCGCGTCAGTCTTTTCGTCGAAATATTCATACAAGTCGTAGGTCGCATCGAGGCGCGATTTGCCGCCGCTGTGGCTGATGATCGCTTCGGCAATGTGTTTTGGCACCGACACTTTTGACATAAATGTGCGCATCGTGCGGCGGAAATCATGAAGCGTCCAATAGGGCAGGGCACCAGTGTTTTCGGCTTGCGAGATTGCCTGCATGTTGTCGACGATGCGATTGTGGCGGTGCGTAAAGCCCGAAATGGGGTTTTCCGAAATCGCGTCTCCGCCAGCCGGGAAAAAATAGGGGGAGGCCCCAGATAATTTGCGGGCGATTTCAAGTTGGGCTGCCGCCGCTGGCGATAGCGGAATGATATGGTACTGGTCGTTTTTGGCGTCTTCCGATCTGAGCAAAATGTAGGGGATGCCGCGTTCGATCAGAACATTTGTCTTTCGTAGCTGACTGATCTCCGAACGCCGAGCGCCTGTAAGCAGCAGAAGCTTGTAAAAAGCGCACCAGTTTTCCGGTTCGAGTTCAAGTGACTGATAAAGATAGCGGATGGCCTGATCACCAAGAAAACTCGTGCGAGATTTTTCCGTCGATGGTTTAAATGCCCCCGCGAATACATTGATTTTCAGACCCGAAGCCTGGCGCCCGATCGGGTGAAACGCCAGCCAACGCCACATCCTTGCGATTGCAGCGTGCAATCGGTTGGCACCGCCGCCATTTGGGTATTTCTCCATGAAATTGGCGATGATTGCGCCGAGGTCGTCCGCCGTTACATCAGCGATATGGCGGTCGCCGATGACGGGCATCACGAGGCGTTCGAACTTGCTCCGCTTTTCCTTGCCGCCGTCTTTGCCGCGGCCGCCATCGAAACGCATGTAAACTTCAAAGCAGGCGCGAACTGTGCCTGCCGCAGGGCCATCAGAAGCAGCTTCCAGATTAGGCTGCACCGCAGATTTCTGTTTTGGCGCGATCCGCTCGCCTTTGTCACGTGCAACGGTCGTCGCATCCGCCCAGGATCTGGCATCGGCGAGCGAATAGGCCGGATAGGTTCCCAGCTTGATCGTCTGCGTCTTGCCTCCGCTGCGGCCGCGCCATAGGAAGTTGCTGCGACCGGACCTGGCGATCTGGACCGTAAGGTTTTGCGATACTAGGTCCGACATCGTAAGGACGTCGTTGCGCGGTCGCCTCGTGTTTGAGCGTAACCAGGCATCGGTGAGAACGGTCTTCGGCATCGTCGTTGCCTCGTTCAAAAGAAGTGGTTTGAAGCAAAATTTATACACGTTTTCTACACGCGCCGCGGAATACATCCAAACAAACTGAGATTTCGTGGAACATCGGCCGCCCTGCAAAAGCTAGCGATTCCGTATAAAATGTCAACTAGTATAGGAGCTTAGGAACAAGATTGAACCTGCTGAGACACCATGCACCAACCCGCGCCCGTAGCTCAGTTGGATAGAGCGCGGGACTTCTAATCCTGAGGCCGCTGGTTCGAATCCAGCCGGGCGCACCATAAAAACAATGACTTAGACCGATAATCGAGATGGTCGAAATCTCGCTTTACGTCTCGGGCTACGTCTCGGGCTACAGTGGCCGCAAAAGAAAAACGCCAGCGGTGAGGCTGGCGTCTAGGTGACGTGTGGAAAGGGGAGGGGCGCTATGCCGCCGCGTCTGTCGCCATGATCTCGGCAAGCGCCGGTGACGCCCTAGCGCAGTCAGCTATCAGGCTCTGCGCCACTGCTGCGTTGCCACTGCGCATGAAAGATCATCTCACCAGCAGTGACCGCAGAACAACTACAAATTACAAAATTACTTCCCGTGTGGCTTTAGCTTCACAACCATTAGCATTGCCCTACGAAATTTCTCAACGTCATCGATTGTCTCTGAAGCTATTAGACAATCGCGTAGATCGTCGAAACTATCTTTATCCTTTTCCCAGCTAAACTCACAGACCGAAAATGCTACTTTACTCTGAGTCAAATAATCTGCGATGAATTTATATAGTTCGTCGTATTTAAGATTAAATGGTTCTGTTTTTCCAACGAGGTCTTCCGCAAATTTCGGTTGCGAAACTACCTTGTCACGAAGCAGTCGAAGCAGTCGAAGCAGGCTTGTCTCAATATGTCGCCCATTGTCAACCCAATGCCAAACACACCTTGGCCAATAACCAGCTTTGTCTGCATTTCTATAATATGAATCCGGCGCTGTGAAGAACCTATCTACGAGGCAGTAAGCATGACCGACTTTCCACGCTGGTTGCCTCGTTTTGTTAAAATAATCACGGTGACTGTTTGATCCTGCAATGTAGATGTGCGATCTTGGAGGACTGTTTGTTCCGTCTGCCACTGAATAACCTTTGTTCGAGTACGGCGATTCTCCTTAACGAGTTTTAATCAGTTAGGAGCATGTGCAGCTTAGAACACTGGCTAAACCACGGGCAAGGCGTTTAATTACCTTAACTTAGACGTCAGTACTTTGCATAGGACGGTAACCTCGCCATTCATAAAGGGGGAGCGAGCAACGCGCAAGCGGAGCGGAGGTGCCGGCTTTTTTACCCCTTGCCGAAATACTGAACCAGGAACCTGTGACACAGCGATAGGTCACGCAACTGACAAGCCGCTATTGATCCGGCCCGAAAAACTCATCAGGTTCGGCAGCGTCATCGGCAATGGTGATGCGACTGCGATCGACAGGCGTTGCGCCCAGCTTGGTCAAACAGGCTTGCAACACGCCCAGGGCTTGCACGCCAACCGCCTCGCCAGTCTCTGCCGATGCCAGCAAGCGCCCGCGCAACATCGCGCATATTTCGACCATTGCCCGGTCAGCTTCCGTGAGCCACGGGATCTCCCGAACAAAGCCCGCCCAGGCCGTCAGAGCGTGCCCCGTAAGGAAAGGGGATGGGTTGCCCTAGCGGCACGCTGTGCGGCTCTGTGCGGCCCTCGTAGCGGCCCGGATGGCGCATTGCTGCGCCGGTCACTCTGGCCTTTGCTGTCGGGTTGCGGGTGCGTGCCATGGGTCAACTTTTCAATTGGAGACGGGCATTGAAACGGATGGATGGGTTTCTTGGGAACGGATTGCGCCAAGGAATGAGGCCGGCGGGGGGTAGCAAGCAGGAAGGTGCGGCGTCGCTCGATTGAACGCTAAACATCCGGTAGGGCCACTACCGCCGCCCCCGCGCATCGAGCTTGTCGTTGTTGGCTGCGCCGCGTCAGCCGCAAGGAATTGGGGGCGGTGACAACCGGATGGCGCGGGCTAGCTCTCCTAGACCGCGCCGCCCGGAATTAGCTCGCCGCGATCTTGACCAGCTTGATGCACTCGCTGTTCAGCACTGCGCCGTGAACGCGCTTGCGGAAATACAAGGTCAGGAAGCCGCGCTGCGAATAGGGGTCACGCAACAGACTAAGCTGGGTGCGGTCGCCGACGATGTAGCCGCGCTGCCAGTTGCCGAAAGCGATTGGGAACGTGTTTGCGCCGATGGCCGGCATCTGTTCGGCCTCGTAGACGGGATAACCAAGCAGCAAGCCCGGCACGCCTTCACGCATCGAAGGCAGGTAGAGCGGGCGCCCAGTGGTGTCCTTTAAATTCGAGATCGTGGACAGCGCCAGGGTGGACATCATCCAGGCACAATCGGGTGCCTGCCGATAGCCCGCCTTCATGCTCATAACCGTTGCAATCAGCGTGCCGATAGGGTCCGCGCCGAGCGTGGTTGCGTTGCCGGTTGCGATGTACTGCAACACGCCAAAGGCCCGCGACGCGTCGGCAGTCGCAACCGGTGTCCCGTCCAGGAAGCCGCGCGGCTTGTCGGTGCCGTTGCCAGAAATGAAGGCATCGGATTCGTTGCGCGCGAACTCGTCAACAACAGCGGTCGAAACGAAGCCTTCCAGGTCCGCAGCGGCGTCCTCGACACTCGCCAGCGTGAGCTGGGGCGCGGCGTAAAGTTCGCCACCGGGGGGCAGCACGCCCGAAAAGTCCGGGCTTGCCGTGGTCACGCGGTTGCCCTTTTCGGCAATCCAGCCCGAAGCCATGCCGGCGTTTGCCACCGGGAAACGCACGTCGCGGCCCGGCATCTGCACGACACGCGCCACCTGCCGCACGGGGCTTTGAAGCTTGATCAGCCGTTCAATCTCGCTTGCGACTTGCAGCGGAACAAGCAGCCCGCCTTCGGCATCGACAGCGCCGCTGATAACGGTGCCCTTGGTGATGTATTCGGCCAGCGTGGCGCGCTCGTAGTGGTCAAACGCCATGCCGCCCTTGCGCTCAATCGGGGGCTGCGTGGTGCCCAGAACGAAGCGTCGCGCGGCTTCGGTATTCGCCTTGCGCTCGATCTCGCGAAGCGCATCTTCGACGCTCCCGAGCTTGCCCTCAAAGCCTTTGAGCGCGGCGTCCACGTTGTCAACGTGGCCCTTCAATAGTGCTGCAATGTCGGTCATGTTTTAGCCTTTCGTGAAGCGTGACAGGTCGGCGGTTGCTTTGGTCAAGATTGCCGCCAATGCCGGGTCCGCCGCCGGGTCATCGTCGGTGTCGTTGATTGCGCGCCATGCCGCCGATGCAGCGGCTTTGGCCTTGCGTCCGGACATCCCGGATTCGCGCAAAAGTTCCTCAAGGTCGCGTGCGCCGCAGATGGCTTTGACGCTCGAAACGCGCGCGATCGGATTGGCCGGGATTGCCACGAGCGACACTTCAAGCAGGTTGCCTTCGGTGATGACGCGCCCAGCGCTGCCCCGCGTCGCCTTGGTGTCGTTGAACCCGACAGACAGGCCGGTGAGCGCCCCGTCACGCAACAGCGCGTAGGCGTCGCGCCCGTCGCTGGCGTCCAGGGTGAGCCGGCCTTTTGCGACTAGCCCGCCCGGCGCTTCGGTGAATGTCTCCCAGCGTCCCGCAACGCGCTTCATATCGTGATGCAGCAACATGGCCGGCATGCGTCCAGCGGCCTTGCCCTCGTGCAGCGAGCGCGCAAACGCGCCCGGCGCGATGACATCGCCGTGCAGGTCGGTGTTGCCATAGCCAGCGTCTAGGCCTTCGATCTGCCCGGTATCGGACAGAGCTTTAATTTCGAGCGGGAAGGCGACGTAATCCATGCGCAAAAATCCAACAGCTAACCCCGTAGGGTTTTCAGGAGCCGTTGCCTTGCGCTCGTCCCGAGCGGGGCCGGTTGTCGTCGCGCGTCGCACGCGTTGACGAAACTTGCCTATACCAAGACGGGCGCAAAGTCAACGAATGATTAGTCGAAGCGCACCGGCTGCGCCTCTGCCAACAGCGCCGCCTCGATGTGGTCGGCAGCGTCGCGCAACCAGCTAACCAGAGCGCCAGGACCAAGAATAGCGCGGCTCATTTCGAGCGTTGCGCACATCGCCGGCTCGCTTATGACGATCGGATGCGCGCCATGCTTGGCAAGTTCGTTAGCGACATCGACAAAAACAGAGGTTGCCTTGTGAATGTCTGCCCGTTGGGCCTTTTGTTCCTCAGTCACAATGGGGTGTCCTTTCGTTGAAGTTGATCGGCCTCGCGCGCGCGCGCGTGAGGGGGCGTGTTTACTGTAGTAGCAATCCAAGACAGTGATGACGCGGTGTCGTGGTCGATGAAGCGCCAAAGAAAATGGCCGGCGCAGGGGGTGTTGCGCCTCGTAACGGTGACTGAGGGGTGGCGGTTAGTCATGGCCTTCCCCGAGGCCATCATTGCCCCAGTCTAGCCCGTCGCCGTCGTCATCATCTTCGATAGGCGGGGGCACCACAGGCCCCGCCGTTACATACGTAGTATGTAGGTGTGTGTGGGGGGGCGTTTGGGGTAGCGGTTCGGGAGGTTCGGGAACGGTGTGCGGGACAGGTTCGGGGGGGTGGTTCGGGGCACTGTCCGCGCGCTTGATACCCGACTTTGGCCGGCTCTTTTCGTCGCGCCAAAGGTAGCGATTGGCGACGATCTGGCCGTCATCGAATAGCCGCTGCATGGCCCGTTCAAGCTCGCGCTGCTTGCTGCCTGCCGCCTCTTTCATGCGGGCAAACACCTTGGGCGCATAGGCCGCGCTGGGCTTGTCGGACACGTTGCGGCGCTGTTCAGTCGCAGCATCAAGGCACCGCATAAATGCAGCCTCGTGCCGGCACTCGTCGGCGTCCTGCCCTATCGCTATGCCGTCGTCGGGATAGAAGGCCCCAGCGTGCCAGACCATGCGCAGCGTCTCGCCTGAACGGGCATAGTTGCCCTTATTGCGGGACAACACGCGACGGTCGCTGGCGAGGTTTTCGTTGCCGTCCTCGTCCTCTTCACGCCGCAAGAAAAGCCGCGTCCTAACGGCATTCTCCCAGGCCGCAGCGCCCGAAAACTCGGAGCCTTCCGACCTAGCGATGTGGCCTGCCAAGATCACCGCGCCGCCAATGTCGAGCGCCAGGCGCGACAAGGCATTGCAGAACGTCGTGACGTGCCCGTTGTCGCTCATGTTGCCGACGTAAAGCTGCATGGCGTTGTCGAGCGCGATCACCTTCGCGCCGTTGTCGAGAGCGGCCATGCGGATGGACTTGTAAAGGTCGCTCGGCCTGAACTTGCCATCATCGCCTATAATGCGTAAGCGGTGCTTGGGCCCCGCGGTGCCTCTCAGCTTGACTTTGGCGTGTATGCCCAAGGCATGAGTTCGTCGATGCGGCTCATCGGGTGGCCGTTGGCAATCGCGGTGAGCGTGTCGCGGATGTAG
>Ga0209906_100542_pt1 | contig 12073 bp, 13 predicted proteins | sample FECB24metaG_FD_188303 | JGI IMG/M metagenome (GOLD analysis project Ga0209906, IMG submission 188303) | Cyanobacterial communities from the Joint Genome Institute, California, USA from Joint Genome Institute, California, USA - FECB-24 metaG... ... | reverse complement strand
ACGTGGAGGAGGTCAGAGGGGAAGGAGACCATTTCGGGGTGGTCGGACTCGAGAATGCGCGGGGAGAGGAAGCGCGCCTCGAACTCGGTCACCTCCTCCACCGTGTCGCCGGTGGGCATGGGCGGAGGTGCCGGGGGCGGCTCCTGCGGTTCGAAATCTTCGTCTTCCAGCAGGGTGGGGTCCTCGTCGAGCGGGAGTGCCGGGGGCATGTCGTCTGGGCCCGGAGGCGGCCCTTCATCTTCGCCACGCGGGCCCGTGGAGGGCTCGGCGCCATCCACCGATTCATCTTCGTCCGGATTCCTGGTGGCCCGTGAGGGGGCCTTGCGCCTGACCCCTGCGTCGGTGCTGCCGCTGTTTTTTCGAACGGCCCGCGTGCCGTCATCATCTGAAGCCTCATCGTTTCCATCCTGTGTGTGGCGGGGGGCGTGTTGTATGAGAGGGTGGGGCGAACAGGACGGCGCGGGATGAGGAGTACCGAGTCTTCGTTGCCACCGGCCCGCTTGATGGATATCTTCCTCTTCGATATTGCTGCAGATGAAGAGGAGCTGGTCAATGACCCGTTGGTGTGGCTGCTGGATCTCAGCTTGGAGTCCAAGAGGCGCCCATTTCGAGGCGAAAGGGGCGACCCCTCGCCCTCTTCGCCTCTCCGTGGCTGCGAAATCTTCCTCCTGTGCGAGGTCTCTTCTCCGTCCATCTTTCCCACGACACCAGACAACCAAATAAACCACCAAACCTCTCTCCTGCTCTCCAAGTTGCGCGCAGTTCTTCGCGGCCCGAGGGGCACCCGCCAATTTCCCCCAAGCGGAAAAAGGACAAACACCAAACGCTCCACACACTCCAAACTCGACACCGTGATCAGGGGCGTCTTCCCTGTGCCCCATCAGCCTCCCGAGTGCCGTGACCCCGTGCGCAGCCCACCGTGCACGGTGCAGACCGGGCGAAGAATCTTGTATTTGGCCTTGTTTTCCTGTTTGTTTTTCTTTTCTTTTCTTTTCTTTTATGTTTTTTGTCGTGGCCGATAATCGCTGAAGCTCAACTGAGGGAAAGTTCGACAGAACAACCGGCTGTGGCAGCTGAACAATTTCACACCACAGAAGAAGAAGCAAGCGTACCGATCGACGAGAAGAGACTCCAACCAACAGCATCACCCATCCATCAATTCTACCAACATGCAGAAGCCATTCAAGGAGGAACATTCTCTTGGTATGGGCACTCCTTGGGAAGGAAAGGCATCAATGATGCGAAATTAGAAAAAGGAAGCTCATGGATATGTTCCCTTTTGTACAATTGCAGACAAGAGGCGTGAGGTAGCCGACCGCATCAGGGCCAAGTACCCCGACCGCATTCCCGTGATCGTGGAGAAGGCGCCCAAGAGCGATGCCCCCGACATCGACAAGAAGAAGTACTCATCATAATCGCTCATCAATTGATGATCGCGCCGCGGTCCGTGCTGACTCTTTTTGTACGACTCAAGGTTCCTGGTGCCTGCCGACATCACCGTGGGCAAGTTCGTGTACGAGATCAGGAAGCACATGAAGCTGAGCCCCGAGAAGGCCATCTTCCTCTTTGTGAATAACGTTCTGCCCCCCACTGGTAAGTATTGCTGTCCTCCTTCCTTCTGTGGGTTCACACCGCCTGTGAGACCCTTTCGGTTGTTTCCTACCACGCTTCTTCTAACCTACGTCCTTCCTCTGTGCTGCAGCCGAACTCATGTCGCACATCTACGCCAAGTACAAGGACGAGGATGGTTTCCTCTACATCACCTACTCGGGCGAGAACACGTTCGGCCAGTAGAGGACTCACCCTCCCTTCCCCCCTTCTGCCGAAACGGTTTCCTGTATCGAGGGTCTTTGTACATACCCCTGTTGCCAACTCAACACGCTCCCCACTTTCAAACCGCTCAAGCTCCTAAACCAAGCCAAGCCCAATGATGATGGCGGCGACCAAGAAGAAGACGCGGTGGTTGTTGATGGTGAGGGACCCATTTATTCGTGGGCCAACAACAAGGGAAGACAGAGCATCAAATTTACAGCAAAACACAGGCTACACGCCCGCAGCCTCAGCGGAGAAGGCGAAGAGGAGAGGAAAGAGGGCGTGCGTGGGTGGTTGAGGGTAGCGAGCGAGAGAAGAGAGAAGATGGTGTCTCGCGACGGTGCTCCGAGGCATGGGCTTTAAATATGGTGGTGCGATGGGTGTGCCGAGAGGACCGCGAGGGAGGGGGAGGAAACGAGCGGAGGAGAGCGAAGACAGACTCGGAGGGGTTTCGCCCAGGGGCTTAGCGCTTGAGGGTTTCGATGATCTGCGCAATCATCGTGTGGGTGATGCCTGGTTGCGACTTCTCGGCGTTGTCGAAGGCGATCTTGAGCTGGGCCAGTGACGAGATGACGTTCTCGTCGGTTGTGCTCTTGAGCAGCTTCGAAAGCACGGGGTAGATGACCGAGGTGAGAGCCGAGGGCCGACTGTTGCCGCCAGCCGCCGGCGCGATCGCCTTCTCGCCGCTCTTGTCGGTGCTGCTCTTCTCCTTCTCCCTCTCCCTAATGAGGCATGAACGGGTAAGCTCGGCGCCATCATTGCCCGTGGGCTGCGCATAACATGCAGGTGATGGATGGACACGTACGAGGAGGACTTGTCCCGCTTGTGTTTGGAATCTGATGAACCCGACCCCGACTTCTCATCGCCGTTCTTCTTTGTTTCCGTTGAGCGCGAAGAGCGCGGCTTCTCGGAGGTCTTCTCCTTTGGCTTGGGCTGCGGCTTCTCGTCGTCGGAACTAAAGTCCCATGGCTCGTCCGCATCCTGGGCACTGCAGGTGCGGCGTGTAAGATGCCAACGGCTGTTCCACCCGAATGACACGAAACAAAGGAGGGCGCGTACTCATCGGAAGGGTGATCGTCGTCGTCATCGTCTGAGTCAGCGTGGCCCATCGCCTGCTGCCACTTCTTGCGCCGCTCGATGAGGTCGACGAGAGAACCCGTCTTCTTGGCTCCCTTGACGAATGGGTGCTTCAGCAGCTCCTTGGCGGTGGGTCGCTCGTTGGGATCCTTCTTGAGGCACTGCGCCACGAAGTCCTTGAACTTCTTGGTGAAGTTGCCCTCGAGCGTGGGAGGCCCGTTCTTCGGGATCAGGAAGAGCACGCGCATGGGGTGGAGGTCGGCGTAGGGCGGCTCGCCCTTGGCCATCTCGATCGCCGTGATGCCGAGCGACCAGATGTCAGCCTTGGAGTCGTAGCCAGCCTGCTTGATGACCTCGGGAGCCATCCAGAAGGGAGTACCGACGAAGGTGTTGCGCTTCGTCATCTGGTCCGTAAGCTGTCCGGCCACGCCAAAGTCGGCCAGCTTAACAGAACCGGTTCCCGACAGGAGGATGTTGGCGGCTAGTCGTACAGCAGGAAAGGGGTGTGCAAGCGTGAGACGGCACTGCCTTCAAGCCCAGAGTTCACACGAAAACAGAACAGGTGGTTACCTTTGATGTCACGGTGGATCTTTCCTTCCTTGTGCAAGTACTCCAGACCCTTGAGCAGCTCTCGGGTGATGATAGCGATGTAGGCCTCGTCCATGGGGCCGGGTTTCATCTTCGAAACAAGAGGAGCGGGAGGTCAGAGTTTTGCCTTTGAAAACGAAGGAGGGCCAGGAGGAGGCAGGTACCAGGTCGAGCACTGAGCCGCCAGCAAGGAATTCCATAATAATCCACAGCTTGGTATCTTTGAGATAGGAGCCGAAGTATCGAGTCACGTGGGAGCTCTCGCATTGGGAGAGCACGGCAATTTCTTGTTGAATGTCCTCGATTTCGTCCTCAGCATCCTCCAAGTCTATGATTTTGATGGCGACGGCCTTCTTTGTCTTCTTATCAACCCTTTTTGAGGAGAATCGAAAGCTGCTGTCAGAGATAGCCCGGCTCATTCGTGCGTGGCTGCGAACCGAACACGTACCCCTTGTACACCTCGCCGAAGGAGCCCTTTCCAATCCTCTCCTGCTTCTCATAGAGCTCTTCGGGGTCTGCGTGGCCCTGCTGATAGAGAAGGATGATTTGCGCTTAGAACATGTTGTGCAAGGAGAGGCAGCAGATGGTAGTCGTGGGATTGATCCGTACCATCGTGATGTTTGTATCTACTGGGCGGCAAGAGGAAGAAGGTGCGATCAATAAACGTTTGAGAATGGAATCGCGGCAGATAGGCAACGATTAATTGATGTTCCCCCCTCTAGCCAACAAAAACCACAACACTCGAGGCAACTCACGTACGTGGTAGGGCAGTCGTTCAGTAGTAGAAGTAAAGGCCTCGATCAATCAGTAAAGGCGGCGACGCTTCTGGAGCGCTGTTTGCGGGTGGACAAGGCAACAGAACTCAGCCTCTCGGTGCCGCGGTTGTTGTCTCTCGCGTAGCGACGGCGCTGCGGCCCAATTTACGCGGCCACTCCTTTCCTGTCGACCCTTGGGGCTAAACTCCCGAGGCGATGGGCTGAAGGCGCTGCACGGCAGTGGGGTGCCCGAGGGAGAGAGGCGAGTGAAAGAGCGGAAATGTTTACATGTACAGGTGACTCATCAATCAATACAGCGCCACAGAGAGCACAGATAAATACAGAGAATCGTGTATATACACCACCAGCAGCGGACCGGCCCTCGTGGCTCGGCGCAGGGACAGGGGCTCAGGGGGCCGGCCAACCAGCGAACGAGAGCCTTGCGCGGGCAGACACACAGACTGGCCTTAGAGCTCCATCTGCTCGATCAGCCTGGCGGCGATGCGCTTGTAGTTCCAGGCGTCGCCCGATATCCGGTTGAAGCGGATGCCGTTCATCGAGAGCATGGGCAGCTTGCACACCTCGACCTCGAAGTGCACGTCGTCGCAGGTGCAGTAGGCGCAGTAGGAGCTCGTGGTGAAGGTGGTGTTGTTGAGCGCCAGGACCCGGCTGACCTCGTTCATGATCTCCTCGGCCGACTTGGCCGACGTGGTCGACACGTTGAGAGCGAAGCGGATCGATCGGGGTTCCTTCTCCTTCTCCTTCTCGCCACGTCCGCGCAGGAGACCGAGGCCGGACTTGAGCGAGTTGACGAGGGAGTTGAGCGTGCCTCCGTTCTTGCTCTGGTCGCCTCTCTTGCTGGGGTCGTCATCGCTCAGCGGATCCTCCTCGTCTTGCGCCGGGTGCCACGGAGCGCCTGCCGCCGGGGGCTCGTGCGTTTTGATGGCGCGGATGTCGTACGACTGGGCGCGTCGGTGGCCAGGCTTGAAGGGTCCCTGGTCGGGCGCGGGCGGCGGCGGCGGGAGCTGAACCGTCGCGCTTGCCCGGAGCTGCGCCTCGAGGCTCTGGTCTTCGTGTGGCGGCGGCGGCACATCGCACGCCGCGGGGATCGTGGCGGCCTCTGCCGGGGGGTTCCACGGCCCGACCGACTTGGGGCGCATCGACTTGCGACGCGCAGCGGCCTTGACCCGCGCGATGTCGGGCGGGAGCGGCGGGTGCGACGGCGCGGCGGGCGAGTAGTGCCCGGGCGGGGAATGGTTCTTGTTGAGCGGCGGCGAGCGGCGCGCTATCCGAGAACCGGTCGGCGACGAGTTCAGTATCGTAGCCTCCTTGATGATGTGCGAGGTGTAGTCGTGCTGAGGCGGGCTCTGTATCCCGGAGGACGTGGTGTCCACCGATCGCGACCGGTGGTGCCCTCGCTGTCGCCAGAAGGGCAGCAGGCCGGGATTGCCGTTCCCGAGTGCCGGATCCGGTATGCGAACGCCGGCAGCCGCGCCAGCACGCGGCTCGTCGGCGGGACGGCCCGTGGGCGTGAGCGTAATGGTCGGTGTGGGGGCGGTCGGTTGATGCGGCACGCCCGATGGCTGATGAGGAGCCGCAGGCTGGCCCGATTGCGGCGGGTGGCGAGACTTGTTCATCTGTGGCGCAGGGTCGCGGAGGGGATCCTGGTGCGCGGCCGAGGGCGCCTGGTTGTCCATCTCGGCGATGGGCACGTCCACGGTGTGGTGTCGCTTGTGACCGCGGATTCCGCGCGTTGGTCGCTGGGGCTGCGGTGGCTGCGGCGGGGCGAGGGGTGCGGCCGCTCCCAGCGGGGCCGGTGGTGGTCGCGACTTGAACTTACGGGATGCGAGGAGGTAGTAGGTGGAGGCAGCGATATCGTAGCGGTTGTTGACGATGGAGTCCAGGGCCTGCTCGCGGGGGAAGCCCAGTGACTCCATCTGCTCGACCACGTCGGGGTCGACTTCATGGGACAGGGAGAAGGCGAAGGCCGCGTCGGCTAGCTCCTCCGAAGACGCGGGCGTGTGGCCCATCTGCAGCCAGCTGTGTCGCAGCACTTCCTCCAGGGTCGCTCGCTGAACCGGATCCCCGACGAGCATGCGACGCACCAGATCGCGACACTCCGGCGACACGAACTCGGGCACGCTGTAGGCGCCGGAGAGGATCTTGCGGAACAGGGTCTGGAGAAGAGGAGCAAGAGTTGTCAGAGAGTGGCTGGCTGTGAAGCGGACCTGGGAAGTGAGGCGATCAGGGCTGTTACCTGGAAGTCTTTGGCGTCGAAAGGCAGATAGCCGCAGACGAGCACGAAGAGCACCACGCCTAGAGACCACACGTCAATCTCGGGTCCCTGGTACTCCCTTCGCTGGATCAGCTCGGGGGCGCAGTAGGTGGGGCTTCCGCAAAAGGTCTTCATGAGCGATCCGGGCGTGAAGCAGTTGGAGAGACCGAAGTCGATGATCTTGATGTTGAGGTCGGCATCCAGCAGGAGGTTCTCGCACTTGATGTCCCTGTGAATGACCTGGAGACAAAAAAGGAGGCGCACGAGTCAGCACGGCCCTCTCGCGATGCGACCAACAACTGCAGCAGCGCTCAAGTGCGCTGGCGATGCCGAGGAGGGCCAGTGGTGCGTACGTGGTGCTTGTGACAGTAGTCCACGGCGGACACGATCTGTTGGAAGAACTTTCTCGCCTCGCGCTCTTGCAAGCGCCCGTGCGCAACGATGAAATCGAGCACTTCTCCTCCGCTGGCGTACTCCATGACCAAGAACAGCACCTGCCCCAACAAGGCCCCCCAATGTCAGCGCCAAAACAACGCAAGGGGGTGGTGCATGAAACGCTTGAGAGGGAAGAAGGCGAGAACCTTTTCCGTTTCGATGACTTCGTAGAGACGGATGATGTTGGGGTGGTTGAGTAACTTCATGATGCGCACCTCGCGGTAAACCTTCTTTAAGGTGTCCTCGTCGAGCTTGCTCTTGAGAATGATTTTTACAGCCACCTGAACAGATGGAAAGAGGGGAGGGGGTACGTGAGGTTTAGTGGCTTCGTGGCCAAGCAAAGGCAGGTTGGAGGCTGTGGTACCCGCTCGCCGGTGAGCACGTGCGTCGCCAGCTTGACCTTACCAAACTGGCCTTGGCCAATCGTTTTGTCGAGGTCGTAGTGGCCGATGCATTGGATGCGCCGATGCTGAGGTAGAGACGAACGAGGCGAGAGGACGGTTGCCACAGGGCGTGCCTTTAGACGAGGGCTGGCGAGTTTCCTCACGCCGCTTCCATTCATAGAGGGGCCGTGACTTGTCTCCATCATCATCTGTCTTCTACGTTTGAATTATCTCGTGGTCAAGTGGAACCGATCGAATCGCTTTCCAGACAGGCCGCGAGTTGGTAGATGGCGACAGAAGAAGGCTCGGTAATGGAGAGGTAATGGAGGGGAGGATGCGCGGATGAGTCGCGGGAAATGGGAAGAAAAGAAGAGGGGTGCAGAAAATCGTTGGTATCGCCACGCCGTCTGTCGCCCAGCGCAGATTGAGGGAGAGGGAAAGGGCAGGCGGCACGAATAGAACGATTTTTCCTCCTTCGTCCACTCCAACTCGCCGCGTCCCTCTAACCGCCACCCACCAAGTAGTCCCGCCTGGTTGCACGGAGTTACGCAGTTGGTGCACGTGCGACTTCCGCCTTTTGGACCGTGTGCCCAGGGCCGAGGGAGACGTCGAAAAAAAGAGACGAGGCCTGTTTTGGTGTTTGACAACGAACGTGTGCTGCGCTGTATTTGTTGTGCTCATCGTTCGTTCCCCTTTCTCTTCTCTCGTTCGTGTATGATGTGTTGTCGGTTGGCGATGTGCGCGCGCACACAGCTTACTTGCCCTTTTTCTTCTTGCCCTCCTCCTCCATGGGGAAGACCTTGGTGATGACGCCGGCGGCGACGGTCATGCCGCCCTCGCGGCAGGAGAACTTGAGTCCCTCGGACAGGGGCATGGGCCAGATGGTCTCGAAGCCGACGTTCATGGTCTCGCCGGGCACGGCCACCTTGTCGCCCTCCATCATGACCTTACCGGTGACGTTGGCGGTACGGAAGAACATCTGGGGAGCGTAGCCGGCACCAAAGGGGGTGTGGCGACCGCCCTCCTCCTTGGTGAGCACGTAGACGTTGGCCTCGAACTTCTTGTGCGCCGACAGGGTGCCGGGCTTGCCGACGACCTGACCCCTCTTGAGGTCATCCCTGTTGGGGCCACGGAGAAGCAGACCGATGCTGTCGCCGGCGAAGCCCTCCTCCATCTGCTTGTGGAAGGTCTCGATACCAGTGACGACACCCTTGATCTTCTTGGCGTCCTCCTGCATGCCCAGGACCTCGACTTCGTCGCCGATCTTGACCTTACCCTGCTCAACCACACCTGCACACGGGAGAAGAAAGGCGGATGAGACGGGGAAGGGAGGCCGGCGAAAAAGGTCCTCGAGAAGAGAGAAAACGAACCAGTGGCGACGGTGCCGCGACCGGAGATGGTGTAAAGAGCCTCAATGGCCATCAGGAAGGGCTTGTCGGTTTGTCGCTCGGGCTGAGGGAGCTCGTCGACGGTGGCGAGGAGCTTCCTGATCGCCTGAATACCGTACTCGGTGTCCTTGAGCTCGATGGCCTCGAGGGCGGAACCGTGGATGATGGGGGTGGAGTCGCCGTTGTACTCGTATCGGGTCAGCTCCTCGCGGATCTCCATGGCCACCATGTCCTGGAGCTCCTTGTCGGGGATAAGGTCGCACTTGTTGAGCCACACGACGATGTTCTTGACGCCGACCTGCCTGGCGAGCAGAATGTGCTCACGGGTCTGGGGCATGGGGCCAGTGGAGCAGTCCACCACAAGGATGGCACCGTCGGTCAGCGAGGTACCTGCAAGGGGACAACGGGAAATTTTGTTTGGGGGGGGGGGGGAGCAGCACATCGTTATTTTAAAAAGAAGGGCAGGGGTTACCAGTAATCATGTTCTTGATGAACTCAGCGTGACCGGGGTTGTCGACGTGGCCGTAGTGCCTCTTGTCGGTCTCGTACTCGACGTGAGAAGCATTGATGGTGATACCCCTGCGAATTTCTTCCGGAGCCTGTTTGCCGGAGCAAGCAGCGCCAGATGTGAGTGCCATGCGCAGCATATCTCAGCACATGGCGATGCAATTGGGAAAAAGAAAATGCAATTGCGCACCTTGTCGATGGACTGGTAATCGCGGAACTTGGCCAGACCGGTGTCGGCGAGCACCTTAGTGATGGCGGCAGTGAGGGTAGTCTTGCCGTGATCGACGTGACCGATCGTGCAAATGTTGAAGTGGGGCTTCGCGCGGTAGGTGGAGTACGATTGGGCTCCAGCATAGGCTGCATTTTGTTGGGTTAGGAGATCAAGAAAATGCGCTGGGGGGGGGCACAGATGAATTGCCGTACCACAGGGAAGGGTGCGCGAAAAATCAGCCCTAGATCGGAGGGGCAGAGTGAGGCGGGCGGGCGCGGTGATCTGGGAAGAGAACCCGAGACGAGAGAAGCTCCTGGAGGCCATGGCACGAAGATGGAAAGGGAGAAAGGAAAGGATCTACGAAGAGCGAACGGAAGAGATGCGCACGATGTCCTGCTCGCCGGCAAAACTGCGCGGAGGCTTGTCCCTTCCCAGAAATAGGCGGCAGAAGTCCGAAAGGAAAATACCAGGAAAATGAAAAAAGAAAAGATTCGCCTGTGCAATCATCCTCTGCGCACACATCAACTGCCAGCCATGAGGTACTTCTCTTCTCACCTTGCCCCTGTCTAGCTTGAAGTACGTGAGCTCACCACGAATGATGCCACGGTGCTACCATGGTTGGTGTGCAGTACGAGTGAATTTGTTGTGCGTCTACGCGGGCTTCCTTGGCAAGCCACCGAAGACGACATTAAAAACTTCTTCCAAGGGTTGACGTTTGCGCCCGATGGGAAGGATGGACTGCCTTCCATCCTTCTTGCACTATCGCCAGCCGGTCGTCCTACAGGTAATTTAATTCCATCCCCAATCCTCCCTCTATTTCCCCTCTTTTTGATACGACGTGCCTGTTGCCACAGGCGAGGGCTACGCTCACTTCGACAACGAAGAGACTTTCGTGAAGGCCCTGGCCAAGGACAAGGAAAGAATGGGCCAGCGGTACATCGAGGTGTTCGCTTGCCCTCAGTCCGACATGGAGAAGGCACAGATGCTGGCGCGCGGGGCCACAGCTGGTGCGCCAGCTGCCGTCACGAATGAAGACGACCTCCAGTGCGCGGCTGTAGTCCGCATGCGCGGGCTGCCATTTCGGGCCACGGAAGGCGAGATCGTCGCCTTCTTCGAGCAGGCGGGCGTGCACGTGCTCGATGGCGGCGTCCTCATCTGCATGAATCCCGACGGCAGAGTGACAGGCGAGGCCTACGTGCAGTTCGGCTCGGACGAAGACGCCCGACGCGCGCTGGAGCGGCACCGCGACCAGATGGGCTCGCGCTACATCGAGCTTTTCCGCAGCAACAAACCCGAGCTGGTCAATGTGATGCGGCGCCAGCAGACAACTCGTGACCTGCAACAGCAACGTAGCGGTTATGGTCGAGATCACGGGCACGGGCACGGGCACGGGCATGATCACGGGCACGGGCATGGTACGTGGCTCTCACCGCACTATGCCATGCAGATACTTGGCAAGATGCGCACCTTCCGCTAACAGCGCGACGTGTCATGGTGCACAGAGCATCGCGGTAGCTATGGCGGTCCTCCGACCGGTCCTCCTGGCGCGGAAGAGGGCGACGGCGAGTGGGTGGTGCGCTTGCGCGGGCTTCCCTTCAGCGCCTTAGAGGAGGAGATCGCGAACTGGTTTGCGCCGATGCCCGCGCGTCGGGTCCACATCGTTCTCACCGGCTCTGGCCGGCCGTCGGGCGACGCCTTCGCCGAGTTCGACAACGAGGCCCAATGGGAGCACGCCATGTCCAAGAACCGCCAGCACATGGGCAGCCGCTATGTCGAGATCTTCGGGTCCTCGAGGCACGAACTTATGTCGTCTCTATCGCACGGCGAGCCTCCCAGCCGTTACCATCACCAGCACCACGGCCCACCCTCCTACAACGACCACCAGCGCCCACCTCCGCACATGCCACACCATTATCCCGGCCCGGACCCTGGCCACATGGCCGGTCCCGGCAGGATGCCCGGCTATCCGCCGCAGTACGCTGGCGGATACAGCAACACTCCGAGCTACAACGAACCGAGCGGCTACAATCCTGGAGGCTATAACCCGAGCGGCTACAACCCCGGAGGCTACAACCCGATGGCGCACGGCAACATGCCCCCGATGGGAACGGGAATGGGCGGACCCCTCGGCGCGCCAGGCGTGGACCCCACGATCGCTCTTCTGCAGCTCACCACAGCTCTCAGCCAACAGGCGGCCCAGGCGCAGGCTCGCTCTCATGGGGCTCCGACGGTCCAGTCGCAGCTCGCCATGATGATGCAACAGGCAGCCGCCTCTGGGTGGAACACGGCCTCGACGGCGCCCACCGCCCCGGCCTACCCTGTTCACTCCGCTCCCCCAATCCCGGCACCCTACGACGGAGCGGCTCCCGCTCCCGTTCCTAGCGGCCACTACGCAGCACCGGCGGCCTCCGGTGTCCCCCCAGGCGCGTCTGGCGATGCGTCCAAGGGCGTCACTATACAAATTCGAGGTACGCTTGCGGCGCAATGATCTCAGAAGAGGGCAACACTCACACCCGGTCTCTCTTTGCCAGGTGTGCCGTACCGAACGTCGCCTCAGGAGATCATCGAATTCTTTGCTGGCTACGACATCATTCCCGAGTCCGTCCAGGTACACACACCCTCTTGACTCCCCCCCCCCCCCC
>Ga0209906_100541_pt1 | contig 12113 bp, 11 predicted proteins | sample FECB24metaG_FD_188303 | JGI IMG/M metagenome (GOLD analysis project Ga0209906, IMG submission 188303) | Cyanobacterial communities from the Joint Genome Institute, California, USA from Joint Genome Institute, California, USA - FECB-24 metaG... ... | reverse complement strand
ATGGCTGGCGCGCCGCCTTCGCCGCGCTGGAGGATGTCATGCATCGTCGCTGTCGTCGGACCGGCCATGGCTGCTCGCTCGCTTGGTTTCCTCAGAGCGGCAGGATCGGCGTTCCGGTTGATCCGGACGCCTCGCGCCGCGCTGGCGGGAGAGGATCATGGCAGGCGGGCGAAGGCAAATGGGAGTGGTCCTGGCCGCACCATCTGCGTCCAATGCGAAAGAGGGCGCCCAGGGGCGCCCTCTTGCAATTTCTTAATTATCCAGGAAGCTCCTCAGCTTCCTCGACCGGCTCGGATGCTTCAGCTTCCGAAGCGCCTTGGCCTCGATCTGCCGGATGCGCTCGCGCGTCACCGAGAACTGCTGGCCGACCTCTTCGAGCGTATGGTCGGTGTTCATGCCGATGCCGAAGCGCATGCGCAGAACGCGTTCTTCACGCGGCGTGAGCGAGGCCAGCACGCGCGTCGTCGTCTCGCGCAGGTTGCTCTGGATCGCGGCGTCGATCGGCAGGATCGCGTTCTTGTCCTCGATGAAGTCGCCGAGATGGCTGTCCTCCTCGTCGCCGATGGGCGTTTCGAGCGAGATCGGCTCCTTGGCGATCTTGAGGACCTTGCGCACCTTCTCCAGCGGCATGGCGAGCTTTTCGGCGAGCTCTTCGGGCGTCGGCTCGCGGCCGATCTCGTGCAGCATCTGGCGTGAGGTCCGCACGATCTTGTTGATCGTCTCGATCATGTGAACCGGGATGCGGATCGTGCGGGCCTGATCGGCGATCGAGCGGGTGATCGCCTGCCTGATCCACCAGGTCGCATAGGTCGAGAACTTGTAGCCGCGGCGATACTCGAACTTGTCGACCGCCTTCATCAGGCCGATATTGCCCTCCTGGATCAGGTCGAGGAACTGCAGGCCGCGATTGGTGTATTTCTTGGCGATCGAGATCACGAGGCGAAGATTGGCCTCGATCATCTCCTTCTTCGCCTGCCGCGCCTCCCGCTCGCCCTTCTGGACCATCAGGACGATCTTGCGGAACTCCTGAATTTCCAGCCCGGTCTCGGCGGCCATGGTGTGGATGTCCTCGCGGAGATCCTTGATCCGGTCCTTCTCCATCGCGACGAATTCGCGCCAGCCGCGCGAGCCGAGCTTGGAGACGCGCAGCACCCATTTCGGGTCGAGTTCGCCGCCGACATGCTGCTTGAGGAAGTCCTCGCGGCCGACGCCGTAGCTCTCGGCCAGGCGCAGCAGGCGCGTCTCATGCGAGATCAGCCGCTTGTTGATGTCGTAGAGCTGCTCGACCAGCGCCTCGATGCGGTTGTTGTTGAGCGAGAGCGACTTCACCGCGGTGATGATGTCGTCCTTGAGCTTCTTGTATTTGCGGTCCTGCGCCGGCGAGAGCTTGGTGTTCTCCAGCCGGTTGGCGATGTCCTGGTCCTGCAGGCGGCGCAGCTTCTTGTAGTTGTCGGCGATCGAATCGAACGTCTCCAGCACGCGCGGCTTGAGCTCGGCCTCCATGGCCGAGAGCGAGACGTTGTTCTCCATGTCGTCGTCGTCGAGATCGGACGGCAGCTCGCCTTCGGGAACCTCGCCCTCGGGCGTCGCGGGCGCGGCCTCGCCGGGAATGCCCGGCACGCCTGGCTCCCCGCCCTCGCCCGGCAGCACGGCCGGGTTCTTGCCGTCGGGGCCGGCATAGGTCGCCTCGAGATCGATGATGTCGCGCAGCAGAACCTTGCCGTCGACCAGTTCGTCGCGCCAGATGATGATGGCCTGGAAGGTCAGCGGGCTCTCGCAGAGGCCCGCGATCATCGCCTCGCGGCCGGCCTCGATGCGTTTGGCGATCGCGATCTCGCCCTCGCGGGACAGAAGCTCGACCGAGCCCATCTCGCGCAGATACATCCGCACCGGATCGTCGGTGCGCTCGGTCGGCTCCAGATTGCGCTTGACCTCGACAGGCAGCGCCGAGCGCTGCGTCTCAGCGAGTTCGCCGCCCTCGGGCTCGTCGTCGTCGCCATTGCTGCCGGTGCGTGCCGCAGCGCGCTCCTCGCCGGACGCTTCCGGGTCCTCGTTGTCGACGACGTTGATGCCCTGCTCGCTGAGCTGGCCGAGCACGTCCTCGATCTGCTCGGAGGAGAACTCCTCCGACGGCAGTACCTCGTTCAGTTCGTCATAGGTGACATAGCCGCGCTTCTTGGCGAGCTTGATCATCCGCCTGACGGCCTGATCCGTCAGATCGAGCAACGGGCCGTCGGAAGTCGGGGGGGCTTCCGGCGCGACCTGGTCGGTCTTGTCCCGTTCGCTCACTTTTGTCGCCATGGATCAGCGCTCCGCAGTCACCGCGCCCCGGCACGGCGCCATGAAGGCTCCATGCAGACGCATAAAAGGGCGACGCGGCCGCTGGTCCGGCGCGCTCACCCCACCCAAATCATCTCGGCCAGATGGCGCCGGTCACCCTTGATGAACCGTTAACCATCCCACGCGCCCCGCGCATTCCGTGACGAAACCTCGAGCCTGGCCTGTCAATCACCGGACATGGCCTCCGTCCCCTCGATCGTCTCGAGGCGGGCCTTGACGTCCTTGATCCAGGCGAAATTGGCTTCGGTCGCTTCGTCAGCCAATGCACGCTCGGCTGCCTTCAGCTCGCTATGTAGCGTCCGCGCGCGATGATGCAAGACGATAGCCTGTCGAATCGAGTCGAAAACCGATTCAGGATCAGCGCCTTGCAGCAGTTTCAGCCGCTCGGCCGGTCCGGTGATGGCCAGCAGCAGGCTTTGCGCCTCCTGCACGCGCGGCTGCGCCAGCCGCTCGGTGAGCGCGGCCGCATCGAACCCCTCTTCCATCGCCGCATCGAGCAGCGCCTGCCTGAAGCGCTCGGCTGCCGGCCCGTCGAGCGCAAGGTCGGCAATCTCATCGGCGCAGCGCGGAATCAGCTCCGGATGGCTCGCCAGCGCCAGCAGGATAAAGGCCTCGCGTACATCCTCGCCGCGCCCCCGCGCCATCATCTTCGAGGCCGTGAGCTGGCTCGACGCCTTGAGAAGTCCGGTCGCCCATGGCGGCGCAGGCGGCTGCCAGCCGCCGCGGCCATTGCCACGCCTCTGGCCCTGCCCTCGCTGGAAGCCGGCTGCCCCCCGCTCACCACGAGCGGGCGCGGCGCTGGCGAAAAGCTGCGCCAGCCGTTCGTCCATCTCGCGGCGGTAATGCCGGCGCGTCGCCTCGTCCTTGATCTGGCCGAGCGGCTCCTTCAGCCGCCGCTCGAAGGCGGCGCGGCGCTCGGGCGTATCGAGCGGCCCGGCCTCGACCTCTCGCGTCCAGAGCATGTCGACGAGCGGGCGCGCCGCACCCAGCACCTCGGCGACCGCCGCCTTGCCGCCCGAGCGCGCCAGATCGTCGGGGTCCTGCCCGTCCGGCAGCGTCGCGAAGGAAAGCGATTTCCCGGGCTCCAGCAGCGGCAGCGCGATATCGATGGCGCGGCTGGCGGCCTTGCGTCCGGCCTTGTCGCCGTCGAGGCAGATCACAGGCTCGTCGGCCATGCGCCAGAGCAGAGCAAGTTGGTCCTCGGTCAGCGCCGTGCCGAGCGGCGCGACCGTCTGCGGAAAACCCGCAAGGCTCATCGCGATGACATCGACATAGCCTTCGACGACGATCACCTGAGCCGTGTCATGCGCCGCCTTGCGCGCATTGTGGTGGTTGAACAGCAGCGAGCCCTTGTGGAAGAGCGGCGTCTCCGGAGAGTTCAGATACTTCGCCGCGACCTCCGAACTCATCGCCCGCCCGCCGAAGGCGACGACGCGGCCGCGCGCATCGTGGATCGGGAACATGATCCGGTCGCGGAAACGGTCATAGGGCACGGCGATCTCCTCGCCATGGACGAGCAAGCCGGTCTCCGTCATCAGCGCCGCATCGACGCCCTTGCCCGCCAGATGGTCGCGCAGCGCGAAGCGGTCGGGCGGCCCGTAGCCGATGCGAAACGCTTTCCGCGCCTCGCCTTCCAGCCCGCGCCCCGAGAGATAGCGGCGCGCCGCCGCCCCGCGCTCGCCCGCCAACTCCGCCTCGAAGAAGCGCGCTGCAAGTTCGACGACCTCGTGCAGACCCTTGCGCCGCTCCTCCTGAGCCTGCGCCTCGACCGTCACCTTGGGCAGAATGACGCCGGCCTCGGACGCCAGCTTCTCGACGGCCTCGGGGAAGGACAGCCCCTCGGTTTCCATCACGAACTTGAAGATGTCGCCGTTCTTGCCGGACGAGAAATCGAAGAAAGAGCCCTTCTGGTCGTTGACGAAGAAGGACGGCGTCTTCTCGGCGTTGAAAGGCGAAAGTCCCTTCCATTCGCGGCCCGATTTCGCCAGCCGGACGCGCTTGCCCACCACCGCAGAAACGGGGAGCCGCGCCTTGATTTCTTCCAGAATGGAGGGCGGGAACTTCATCGTCCTCTATGTGGGCGCAGGCGGTGCAGAAGCCAATCGCGGAGTTGGCGGGAGGCCGGGTTGTTGGCGCAATCCACAGCGCCGTGATAAAGAAAATGGCGAAAAAGGAAGACAGCCATGGCTCTCAACATCAAGGATCCGGAGACGGAGAAGGCCGTGCGCACGCTGGCGAAGCGGCGCGGGCTGAGCCTGACGGAAGCGGTGCGCCATGCGGTCAGGAGCGAACTCGACAAGGACGAGATGTCGGATGAGGAAAAGGCGCGCCGGATCGCGGAGGGGCGCGCGAAGCTCGCGGCTTTTCACAAGGAGTTCGATATCAAGTCCGCCGAGAAAAGCATGACGAAGGAGGAGATGGACGACATTATCGGCTACGACGAGAACGGATTCTGGTGATGCTGGTTGTCGATACCTCTGCGATTATCGCCTGCTTGCTGGATGAGCAGGAGAAAATCGAGATGATCGACGCGTTGAGCGTGGCGCGTGTGCGGATCATGACCAGCGTGAACCTGCTGGAGGCGCGACTTGTCAGCACGTTTGGGAAAGGCCTTGCCGCAAACGCGATCGATAAATTCCTCATCAATCACGAGATCGAAATCATCCCATTCGACTCAACCTTGGCCGACCTCGCCTTCGAAGCCTATCGGCGCTTCGGCAAGGGCCGCCATCCCGCCAGACTCAACATGGGCGATTGCGCGGCTTACGCACTGGCGAAGGCGCGCGGCTGGCCGCTGCTGTTCAAGGGCGAGGATTTTTCGCAGACGGATGTGGAGCGGGCGTGAACGCAAGGTCCGTCGAGACGGCCGCCTATCTGGCCAGCGCCGCCTTCACCATCCCGCTGGCCTTGGCGAAATCCATCTGGCCGGCATGGTTCGCGCGCAGGATCGCGATGACCTTGCCCATGTCCTTGACCGAGGCTGCGCCGCTTTCGGTCACCGCCGCGGCGATCGCCGCCTTCATGGCGTCTTCATCCATCTGCCTCGGCAGGTAGCACTCGATCACCGCGACCTCGGCGCGCTCGCCTTCGGCCAGTTCCGGCCGGGCGTTGGCGTCGTAGATCGCGATCGATTCCTGGCGCTGCTTCACCATCTTCTGCAGCAAAGCAAGGATCTCTTCGGGCGTCGTCTCGGGCTTGCCCAAGCCCCGCGCCTCGATGTCCTTGTCCTTCAGCGCCGAGGTGATCAGGCGGATGGTCGAGACCTTGCCCTTCTCGCCGGCCTTCATCGCCTCCTTGAGGTCGGCCGTGAAGCGCTCGCGCAGGCTGGTCATGGTGGATATTCCCTTTTCTGGCCGCAGGCTTGCGCCGGCGTCGATTGACGGCGTGAGGCTGCGTCTTTAAGCGTCGCGCTCCAGACTAAGGCGAGCGTCAAGCCGCTGCCCGCCCTGAAACATTGCCGCGCTCGCGCGGCCTGGACCGAGACATAGACATGAGCGCTTCCGAAGGAAACCCCGCTGCCAGCGGCTGGAGCGAACCGCGCGCGACCGCGCTGCTGGTTCTGGCGGACGGCACCGTGCTGGAGGGCTTCGGCTTAGGGGCGACCGGCGAGGCGCCGGGCGAAGTCTGTTTCAACACGGCGATGACGGGCTATCAGGAAATCCTGACCGACCCCTCCTATGCCGGGCAGATCATCACCTTCACCTTCCCCCATATCGGCAATACCGGCGTCAACGACGAGGACACCGAGACGGTCAATGCGGCGGCCTCCTCGGGCGTGCGCGGCGTCGTGCTGCATGCGGCGATCACCCAGCCCTCGAACTGGCGCGCCAATCGTCATTTCGACGCCTGGCTCAAGGCCCGCAACATCGTCGGCATCTGCGGCGTCGATACGCGCGCGCTCACCGCGCTGATCCGCGACAACGGCATGCCCAACGCCATGCTGGCCCACAGCCCCGACGGCGTCTTCGACATTCCTCGCCTCAAGAAGCTCGCCGCCGAGCTGCCCGACATGGCCGGCCTCGACCTCGTCCCGCTGGTCACCTCGGCGCAGCGCTATGGCTGGAGCGAGACCCCCTGGGTCTGGCCGGCCGGCTACGGCACGCGCGACAAGGCCGCCCACAAGGTCGTCGCGATCGATTACGGCGTGAAGCGCAACATCCTGCGCCTGCTCTCGAAGGCGGGCTGTGACGTCACCGTCGTGCCCTCGACGGCGAGCGCCGACGACATCATCGCGCTGAAGCCCGACGGCATCTTCCTCTCGAACGGCCCGGGCGACCCGGCAGCGACGGGCGAGTATGCTGTGCCTGTGATCAAGGCGCTTCTCGACAAAAAGATCCCGACCTTCGGCATCTGTCTCGGCCACCAGATGCTGGCGCTCGCCATCGGCGGCCAGACCATGAAGATGAAGCAGGGCCATCACGGCGCGAACCACCCGGTGCAGGACAAGACCACCGGCAAGGTCGAGATCGTCTCGATGAACCACGGCTTCGCGGTCGATCCCGCGAGCCTGCCGGCGCATGCCGTCGAGACACATGTCTCGCTCTTCGACGGCTCCAACAGCGGCATCGCCCTGACCGACCGGCCGGCCTTCAGCGTTCAGCACCACCCGGAAGCCTCGCCCGGCCCGCAGGACAGCCATTATCTGTTCCAGCGTTTCGTCGACATGATGGACGCTGAGAAGGCCAAGGGTTGATGCCGCGCCTGCTGCTCGCCGGCCTTTGTCTGACCTTGCTCGGCTCGCCCGCCTTCTCGCAGGCGCTCTGCGACGAGATGTGGGGCGAGCGCAATGCGATCTATTTCGACGCCGGCTACTGCTTCAAGACCGCCCGCGCCAAGGCCGCTTTTGGCGACAACGCGGATTGCAATTACGAGCGGATCGAGGATTTGCCGCTGAGCGCGCGGCAACGGTCTGATATCGCCGAAATCCAGGCGCGGGAACGCAGGAACAACTGCCCCCGCTGAACGTCGCCAGTCACGCCGCCTTCGCCTCCGTCTTGAGGAACCTCGCCAACTCCCCCTCGGCCAGCTCCGCCTCGGCTGCGATCCGCCGCGCCAGCGCCACAGCAGCCGGGCGCGGCTGACCGAGCGGTCGGTCGAGCCAGTAGGAGACCGGATTGAGCGCGAGCCCTGCATCGACCATCGCCACGCGGCCGGCCTCGATCTGGCTCTGCGCCAGCGGCGGCCGGGCCAGCGCGACGCCCAGGCCGCAAGCGGCGGCGTCAAGCACGAGGTTGTAGTCCTCGAAGCGCCGGTCCTGCGGGCGCGGCCGATAGTCCAGACCATGCGCGGCAAACCACGCCCGCCAGCCCGCCGCGTCGGAATCATGGATCAGCGGCTGCTTCAGCAGGCGCTCCGGCTCGCCCGAACCGATCGACCGCGCCATCGCGGGTGATGCGATGGGATAGCACCATTCCTCGAAGAGCTGCACCGAGACGCGGCCCGGCGCGCCACCGCGTCCGCAGCGTATGGCGAGGTCGATGCCCTCTTCGTCGAGGTCAACGCGGCGATGATCGACCTGCAGCACGATCCGCAAGGGCGGATCGCCGCTCTCCAGTTGCTGCCATCGCGGCATCAGCCAGAGCGAGCACACCGAAGGCGTCGCGCTGAAGCGGACCACGGCGGCGCCGCGCTGCTCGCTCCAGCGGTCGGCGGTGTCGGCGATCAACGAGAACGCTTCCTGCGTCCGCTGCAGCAAGCGCTGCCCCTCAGGCGTCAGAGCGACGCCGCGCGCCTGTCGCAGGAAGACGCGCAGGCCCAGCCAGCGCTCCAGCTTGGCGACCTGACGGCTGACCGCGCCATGGGTCAGGTTCAGCGCATCGGCTGCGGCGGAAAAGCTGCCGGTGCGGGCCGAGGCCTCGAAGGCGCGCAGCGTGTCGAGCGGGGGCAGTTGCAAGCTGTGATCCATCCTCACAGCTCATGCGCGAATTGCTCGTTTGTCAATCAGCTCGCGGAGGCGTCTATCGGTCGGATCGCAAGCCGTCCGGGACCAGCCCCATGTCCACCATCTGCCCCGCAGTCAGCACCAAGCCCGCGATCGGGCTCGATCCTCTGCTGCTTTTCACCGTCACCTTCACCGTCGTCGCCTGGGCCTCGTCCTTCCCGGCGATCCGGGCCGGGCTCGACGGTTTCGGCCCGGCGGAGATGGCGTCGCTGCGCTTCGCGCTCGCCGGCGTCCCAGCCGCACTCTTCCTCGTGGCGACGCGCGCCAGCTTGCCGGCCCGCGCCGACATCTGGCGCTTCCTCGTCGGCGGCGTCGTCTTCATCGCGGCCTATGCGCTGCTGCTGAATTTCGGCCAGCTCGTCGTGCCGGCCGGCCCCGCGAGCTTCATCATCAACACCAACCCGATCATGACGGCCGGCCTTGCCATGCTGCTGCTCGGCGAGCGCTTCAGCCTGATGGCCTGGCTCGGCACCGCGCTATCCTTCGCCGGCATCGGCGTCATCGCGCTCGGAAAGGGGCTCGATGTCGAGATCGGAATCAGCGTGCTGCTGATCCTCGGCGCCGCCTTCTGCAACGCCATCAGCACGGTGGTGCAGAAGCCGCTCTTCGCCCGCCACAAGCCGCTCTCGGTCGCGGCATGGAACATGGCGATCGGCGGCCTCGTGCTGCTGCCGTTCCTGCCGTCGGCGATCGGCCAGGCGCAGATCGCGCCGACGACCTCGCTGCTCTCGGTGGTCTATCTCGCCATCGTGCCGAGCCTGATCGCCTATGGCACCTGGGCGATCACGCTGTCGCGACTGCCGGCGGGCCGCGCCTCGAACTTCCAGTACTGCGTGCCGCCGGTCGCCACCCTGATCAGCTTCCTCTGGCTCGGCGAGGTGCCGACCGCCTTGGGCCTGATCGGCGGCGCGATGGCGCTGGGTGGCGTCGTGCTGGTCAACCTGAAACGCTGAACCGCTTGCCGCAAGGGCATAAGGAAAGACGATAGCAGGCGGTGCGAGATCGTATTGGCGCGTGGGGCCCTCTTGATGATCATCTGATCAGGAGACACGCCCGCCGCCGGCCCCGGCGGAAGACGGCGTCCGCCACAGGGGAGAAACCGATGATGTCGCCGAGCCTGCGAGCCCTTAGCGCTGCCGCTTTTCTTGTTCTGCCCACCATCGCGATGGCGCAGGAACCGTTTCGCATCGCGGTGATCGACGATCTGTCGGGCATGTTTTCCGGCAATGGCGGACCGGGCACCGTGCTGGCGACGACGATGGCGGTCGAGGATTTCGGCGGCTCCGTGCTCGGCCGCAAGATCGAGGTCCTCGCCGCCGACCATCAGAGCAAGCCCGATGTCGGATCGGCGCTGGCCGGCCGCTACATCGACGAGCAGAAGGTGGTCGCCATCGTCAATGGCGGCGCGAGTTCGGTCGGGCTGGCGGTGCAGACGCTTGCCGCCCAGCGCAAGATCACCACGCTGATCAGCGGCGGCTACGCGCCGAACTTCAGCGGCGAGCGCTGCTCGCCCTATGGCACGCAATGGGCCCCCTCCACCGGCGAACTCGCCGGCGCCATCGCCAAGGGCATCGTCGATGAGGGCGGCAAGTCCTGGTATTTCATCACGGCCGATTATGTCTTCGGCCACGCGCTCTATGCCGACGCCTCCAAGGCAGTCGTCGCGGCGGGCGGCAGGGTCGCGGGCGAGACGAAGCATCCCCTCAACACCGCCGACATGGCCTCGCCGCTGCTGGCCGCCCAGGCGTCTGGCGCACAGGTGATCGGGCTGGCCAATGCCGGGCCCGACCTCGTCAACACCATCAAGCAGGCGCGCGAATTCGGCATCGGCTCCAAGACCGCGACCATGCTGGTCTTCGAGAACAACGTCACCGCGCTCGGGCTCGACCTCGCCCAGGGCATGCGCCTGCCCGCGCCGTTCTATTGGGACTTCAACGACGATAGCCGCGCTTTCGCGAAGAAGATTATGGCGCGCAACGGCAATGTCGTACCGACCATGGGCCACGCCCAAGCCTATATGGCGACGACGCACTACCTCAAGGCGGTGGCGGCCGCAGGCTCGGCCGACGCCGCCGCCGTCGCCAAGCAGATGCACACGCTGCCGATCCAGACGGCGATGTTCCAGAACGCGAAAATGCTCGCCAACGGCCGCGTCGTGATGGACATGCATGTCTTCGAGGTGAAAAGCCCCAAGGACTCGAAGAGCCCGGCCGATCTCTATCGCAAGGTCGGCGCGTCAATCCCCGGCGACGCGCTCTTCACCCCGGCCGAAAGGAGCGGCTGCCCGCATCTGGTGGGCAAGTGAGCGACAGTTCCACGATACCGGAGCAGGGCCGCTGATGAAGCTCTACGCCAACCCGACCTCTCCCTTCGTGCGGCTGGTCCGGATCGCGCTGATCGAGATGGGGCTCAGCCAGCGCGTGACCGTCGAGATGGTCGACGCCTGGGCCGACCGACCCGATTTCCTCGCCGCCAATCCGGCCGGACGGGTCCCGGCCCTGGTCACCGACACAGGCGCGGCGATCGCCGAATCGGGCATGATCCTGCAGCATCTGGCGGCGCTCGCGCCTGACAGGCCGCTGCTGCCAGCGCCGGGCTGCGAGACGACGCTGGCGCGCGCAGGCGTAGCGCAAGCGGCCTTCGACGCCGCCGTCGCCATCATCATCAGCCGCAAGTCGAATCCCGATTTCGACGGGCATATGGTTGGTCAGAAGCGCTACCGCTCGATGCGGGAGGGCCTCGCGCGTCTCTCGGCCGACCTGCCGCCCGACATGGCGGCTGGCCCGGACCTCTCGGCCATCGCCACGGTTGTCGCGTGGGACTACATCCTGTTCCGCTTCCCGGAGATCGACTGGCAAGGCGAGAACCCGGCTCTGGCCGCGTGGCGGACGCATCAGGGCGACCGGCCCTCCCTCTCCGAAACGAAACCATGCGGCTGAGTTCTCAGCCGGCCGGCCTGACGCGGAGAATCTTCCCGCCATCGTCGCTGAGCAGGTAGATGTAGCCGTCTGGCCCCTGCCGCACGTCGCGGATGCGCTCGCCGAGATTGGTCAGCAGGCGCTCCTCGCCCGTCACCGTCTCGCCGCTGGTCGAGAGCCGGATCAGCATCTGGCCGGCGAGCGCGCCGACGAAGAGCGAGTTCTTCCAGGCCGGCCAGGCAGCGCCGGTATAGAAGGCCGCGCCCGAGGGCGCGATCGAGGGGTCCCAGTAGAACAGCGGCTGCTCCATGCCGGCCTTCTGCGTGCCCTCGCCGAGCTTCGCGCCGGAATAATCGACGCCATAGGTGATCACCGGCCAGCCGTAGTTCCTGGCCGATTTCGGTGTGTTGACCTCGTCGCCGCCGCGTGCGCCGTGCTCGGCCGTCCAGAGCTGGCCGGTCTCCGGATGCAGCGCCGCGCCCTGCACGTTGCGATGGCCGATCGACCACAGCTCCGGCTGCCAGCCGGCCACCTTGGGATTATCGGCCGGCGCGCCGCCCTCGGGGCGGATGCGGATGATCTTGCCGATATGGTTTGCCGGGTTCTGCGCTTCGTCCTTCTGGCCGTAGCGGTCGCCGACCGTGACGAAAAGCGCGCCCGTGCGGTCGAAAACCAGCCGCGAGCCGAAATGGGCGCTGCTCTGGATCGTCGGCATCTGCCGGAAGATCACGGTTGCGTTCTCCAGCGCGGTGCCGCGCTCGTTCAGCTTTGCGCGCGCGACGCTGGTGCCGTTTCCGCCCGAGCGCGGCTCGGCGAAGGAGAGATAGACCATCCGGTTGCGCGTGAAATCCGGATCGAGCGCGACATCCAGCAACCCGCCCTGCCCCCGCGCCGCGACGTTGGGCACGCCCGTG
>Ga0209906_100539_pt1 | contig 12126 bp, 14 predicted proteins | sample FECB24metaG_FD_188303 | JGI IMG/M metagenome (GOLD analysis project Ga0209906, IMG submission 188303) | Cyanobacterial communities from the Joint Genome Institute, California, USA from Joint Genome Institute, California, USA - FECB-24 metaG... ... | reverse complement strand
CACTTGAAACGCATCATCGAACGAAAGACCGGTTTGGTCGCGCCAACGAACCGCTTGGCGCGCGCCGACGGCCATATCGTTCCGACTCCAAACCCCTCAATCCGACCAGGAGGGAACACATGAAAGCCCAGCGCCAGGCCTCGTCACTCACCCGCGACTTGCTCTATGCCACTCGCTACTACATGTGGCGTCCGCGCGTCCTGGTGACGCTCGCCGCAATCGCAATTGTCACGGGCCTTGCGCTCAATTGGAGCTGGCTCGTCGCCGCCGGTCTCGCGCCACTTTTGATCAGCACTCTGCCGTGCCTGGTCATGTGCGCTTTTGGCGTCTGCATGTTCTGCCGTTCCCGCGAAAAACACTCAGCTCCGGTCCGCGATGCCGCCGAAGTAGCGAACCCGCTCACGAGGCTTGCAGCCGCGGCTACCAATAAGCCGTCGATCGACGCGAATCCATCGACTTATGCGCCTGATTCAATTGAGGCGACAGCGGCACCGCGGGCTATCGCGGGCTGCTGCCAAGGCTCGATGAATGAGAGCAAACCCGAACAGACGATCGATCTGCAACCGAACCGAGAAAGGAGAGACCCCCATGCGTAATCAAATGAAAATCCTGCTCATCGCTTCCGCTCTCGTCACAAGCCTTGCCGCTGCTCCCGCGCTTCTCGCCCAGGACGGGCGCGACCACGGGACGATGCGGCGCGGCGACGGCATGATGGGACGCGGCGACGGCATGATGGGCAATGGAGGAATGATGGGGATGATGGGCTCCATGATGCAGATGATGGAGCACTGTGGCCGGATGATGGGCACCGAATCACGACAACCGAACGATCAGTGGCGGAAGCCCCCATCCCCATCGGCACCGGACGAAAAACGCTGAGTGGGAGGCGGAAGAACGAAATGGCCTGCATAAAACGGTGGATGCTCACACTGCTGTTGTTATCGCTATCGGGTACGGCATGGGGGCACTCGCTCAAGGACCTGGAAGCGCTTCTCGGCGATAAGGAAAAGTATTTCCAATCGGTCGACAAAGCCGCTCCCGACTTTGCGCTGCAGGACGCCGACGGCAAGGCGGTTCAGCTTTCCGACCTGCGCGGCAAGGTCGTGGTGCTGCACTTCATCTATGCGCGCTGCCCCGATATTTGCCCGTTGCACGCTGACCGGATTGCCGAAATCCAGTCAATGGTGAATCAGACGCCGATGAAGGAGCAGGTTCAGTTCGTGACCATCACCACCGATCCGAGGAACGACACGCCCGACATACTTCATGTCTACGGCGAGCAGCATCGGCTCGACCCTGCTAATTGGGTCTTTCTCACGACCCGTGCCCAACAACCGGAAGATGCGACCCGCAACCTCGCCGAACAGTTCGGCCACAAGTTCATGAAGGAAGATGGCGGCTACCAGGTGCACGGCATCGTCACACACGTGATCGACAAAGAAGGGTACTGGCGGGCGAATTTCCACGGCTTGCGCTTCGAGCCGACCAATCTCGTCGTATTCATCAACGCCCTCGTGAACGACGCACACAAGGCGCACGGGCACGAACGGCAGAGTACCTGGGCCAGAATCAAAAAGCGGCTGGGATTCTAGCAGTGCACCACTTGCGCGCGCCTCAATCGGGCTTGAAGCTGCGACGTCGCAATATCGTCGTCGCTGCGGCTTCGGTCTTGACCGTCGCGGCGATGGTCGCGCTGAGCTATGCCGCAGTTCCGCTCTATCGGCTGTTCTGCCAGGTGACGGGATACGCAGGCACGACGCAAGTCGCCGCATCTGCGCCGGGTGCCGTCGGCTCCAAGGTCGTTACCGTGCGCTTCGATGCCAATGTCGGACCGGGTCTCGCGTGGCAATTTGTGGCACCTATGCCGGTCGAAGGGCGGCTGGGTGAAGAGCGTCTGGTGGCGTTCACCGCGACCAATTTCAGCAATGAGCCGCTCCTCGGAACGGCGACGTTCAATGTAACGCCCCTTCAGATCGGAAAATACTTCAACAAGATAGAATGTTTCTGTTTCACCGAGCAGCTCATACTTCCAGGGGAAAGCAAGGAGTTTCCGGTGTCGTTTTTCGTCGACCCATCGATCAATGATGATCGAGACGGGAAGGACGTAACCGCGATCACCCTCTCTTACACGTTCTTCAACAAGGGGCGCCCGGCACTCGAAGAGCATCTCCGGGCGAATAAATCGGCCGCCAGAGCGATCAGCGCAGCAGGAGCTGTCAAACGATGATCGCTCATCGACCACACCGTGGTCCTGCAAATGGTGATGCCTTGTGGCTCATAGCGCTGCGCCGATACTTCGTCTTCGCGATTCCGGCACACTTGGCTTGGGAGGTAGCGCAACTACCGCTTTACACGATCTGGTACGATGACCCGCCGCGCAGCATTGCGTTCGCCGTCGTTCATTGTACCGGGGGCGACGCGGTGATCACGAGCATCGCCCTTCTGGGCGCGCTGATGCTTTTTGGAAATCGGCGCTGGCCGGACGAACGCTACATCGCGGTTGCTGCACCCGCCGTCCTCGCCGGTATCGCGTACACGATTTTCAGCGAGTGGCACAACACGGAAGTTCGCAACAGCTGGGCCTATTCCAGAATGATGCCGACGTTGCCAGGACTTGGGACCGGCCTCTCACCACTCCTGCAATGGTTTGTCATTCCCATCGCTGCGTTCTGGTGGGCGCGGCCGCGTCGCACGGCTCAACTCAATCCAGCCGAGGGGCTACCATGAGCGACTCCGCGGGACGCCGAAAGCATGGTGTATGGCTGCTGGTACCGGCACTCGTCGTAGCTGCGGCCGGGGCATGGCTTTTTCTCGATCCGGGGTTTCGGTCGAAAGAAGCGGCGCCCGACCTGGCGAGCGCCATGCCCGCCGACGAATTCGACCGGCGCGTGCGCGACTACATCCTCGATAATCCCGAAATCATCATGGAGTCGGTTCGACGGCTCGAGGCCCGGCAGCGCACAGCCGAAGAGGGCGAAGCCACGGCGGTGCTCAAAGCGCGCTCCAACGAAATCTTCCGCGACCCGGACAGCCCTGTTGGCGGCAATCCGCAAGGCGACGCAACGCTCGTTGAGTTCTTCGACTACAATTGCCCGTATTGCCGACAGGTCGCCCCCGTCATGCAGAAGGCGGAAGCCGCCGACCCTCAGCTCAGGGTTGTCTACAAGGAGTTCCCGATCCTTGGGACGAATTCAATGTTCGCCGCGAAGGCCGCGCTCGCAGTCCGCCGCCAGGGCAAGTATCTCGCCTTTCACAACGCGCTGATGGAGGGTCGAGGCGCGGTGGACCAGAACCGGGTGCTGGAGACTGCGGCCAGGATCGGCGTCGATGCCGAGCGCATGAAAGTGGACATGGCGGATCCCGCGATCGAGTCTGCCATCAATAAAAACCTGGAACTCGCACAGGCACTTCGGATCAGTGGCACGCCGAGTTTCGTCGTAGGCGATAAAATTCTTCGCGGGGCGACCGACTTGAAGGCGCTCCAGGCGCTGATCCGTGAAGCGAGGGATCGGGCGCCGGCAAGATAACGGAATGCTGAGCAAAAGATGATCGACCTTTCGACCACAGCGATGATCGCAGCGTTCGCAGCGGGGGTTATTTCGTTCCTATCGCCGTGCGTGCTGCCGCTCGTACCGGGCTACGTTTCATATGTGGCTGGCCAATCGATCTCCGAACGTGCGTCCGGCGGTGCAGCTGTTCTGAGGCTGCAGGCCGTGTCCCTGAGTCTTTGTTTCGTGCTCGGGTTCACCACGATCTTCATTGCATTGGGCGCGAGCGCCACGGCTCTGGGTCAGCTGTTGCTATCGTACCGGCACGCGCTGAACATCACCGGTGGCATCATCGTCATCGGCTTCGGCCTGCTCACGCTCGGTTTCGTTCAATCCTCGTGGTTTCATCGTGATATCCGCTTCAACCTTTCTCTGCGTGGTGGACGACCGATCGCGGCGTATGTTCTGGGTATTGCGTTCGCATTCGGATGGACGCCCTGCATTGGGCCGGTGCTTGGCGCAATCCTGACCGTCAGTGCGGCGTCGGCGACCGTTAGCAACGGCGTCGTGCTTCTGGCAACCTATTCACTAGGCCTCGGGGTTCCGTTCTTGATCGCGGCCGCCTTCACCGACGGCTTTCTTGCACGCGTAAGGACAATCGGACCGATCGGCCGTGTCCTGCAAATGCTCGCGGGCGCCATCATGGTCCTTATGGGGATCGCAATGATCACCGGGCACCTCTCGGCGTTTTCCTTCTGGCTTCTCGAAACCTTCCCGGCGCTGTCGAAGATCGGATGAACACAAAGGAAGTTCCAGATGGGCTTCTATCGAGACCGAATTCTGCCGTACCTGATCCATCTTTCGATGCGTCAGCGCAATCTCGCCGCCTATCGGCAACGCGTGATCCCTACCGCGGAAGGACGAGTTTTGGAGATCGGCATCGCCTCTGGTCTTAACCTGCCCTTCTACGCGGCCAATGTCGAACGCGTGATCGGGATCGATCCCTCGCCGAAGCTGTTGGCGATGGCAAGTAAGGCGGCCAGTCACTTTCCGGTTCCACTCGAATTGATCGAGGGCAGCGCCGAGACGATCCCACTTTACAACCGCAGTATCGACACGGTCGTGACAACCTGGACGATGTGCAGCATCCCTGACGTAGAGCGCGCGCTTAAGGAAATGAGTCGAGTTTTGAAACCCAACGGTCGCCTCCTTGTTATTGAACATGGACGCGCGCCTGAGGCGAACGTCCGTCGATGGCAAGACCGTCTTACCCCCGTCTGGCGACGCCTGAGTGGCGGCTGCCACCTCAACCGTCCGGTGGGCCAATTGACCGAGAACGCGGGCTTTCGCATCGAGCGGCTTGAAACCGGATATATGCCAGGCCCAAAGCCGTTGACGTTCATGTACGAGGGGAGCGCCCGTCCGCGCTAATGCAAGGAGTCTCTCGAACTGTCACTATAACGTGTACCGCAGGGTCTAACGAAGGAGATCGATCATGGACATGCAGAATTGCATCGCAAAGTGCCACGAATGTCATCAGATTTGCCTCGAAACGCTTACGCATTGTCTCGACAAAGGTGGAAAACATGCCGAGGGGACGCACATTCGTCTGCTGATGGACTGCGCGCACATTTGCGAAGTGAGCGCGGATTTCATAATTCGCAAATCCCCGTTTGGGGAGAAGACCTGTTATCTATGCGGCGACATCTGCCAGAGGTGTGCGGAATCGTGCGAGAGCATCGGCGATGACGAGCAGATGCGGCGCTGTGCCAAAGCGTGTCGAGAGTGCGCCGAAAGCTGCAGGGAATCAGCTCCGGGATGCTGCGGCTAGGCACTCTCTGGAGCAGCGCCATCGCCGGCTGCCAGAACCTCCCACATACGGAGCACCGAAGAGCCTGAGAGGATCACATGATGATGGACGGAATGGGCGGGATGATGGGCGGCATGGCGTTGGTCTGGATTCTGGGCCTGATCGTGCTTGCGCTCGTCATCGCGGCGCTCGTCAAATACCTGAGGAGCTGAGGCGACGTTAACCTGCCGGCTAGAGCAGAAATGAAAGCGGAAAAAAAAGTCATCATCATCACGGGAAGCGGCGGATTTATCGGTTCGGCCTTGGTCAACAAGCTTGCCGGGCGGTTCGCGCTTATCGGCTTCGACCGAGCGGTGACGCGCCAACCTCCTGCTGCCGCCGAGTGCGTCTGTATCGATCTGACATCCGAGCAAGCCATAGCCGCCGCCCTTAAGCGCGTCCGGACGGCCTATGGCGAGCGCATCGCTTCGGTGATTCACCTCGCCGCCTACTTCGATCTCACCGGCGAGCCAAACCCGAAGTACGAACAGATCACCGTTCGTGGCACCGAACTGCTGCTGCGCGAGTTGCAGTCCTTTGACGTCGAGCAGTTTATCTTTGCCAGCACGATGCTGGTCCACGCACCCGTCAGTCCTGGACAGCGCATCAACGAGGAGCGGCCGCTCGATCCCAAAATGCCTTATCGGGAATCAAAGATCAGAACCGAGCGTCTCATCCACGAGCAGCGCGGTCCGATCCCGACGGCGATCGTGCGTCCCGCCGGCATCTACGACGACCTCTGTCACTCCGTGTTTCTGGCGCACCAAATTGCACGCATTTACGAACGAAAGCTTGCAAGCCGCGTCTACCCCGGCGACCTGCGGACGGGCCAAGCATTCCTTCACCTCGACGACCTAACAGATGCGCTGAAGCTTGTTGTTGAATGCAGAAAGGAGCTGCCGAAGGAAATAGCACTCCTGCTCGGCGAGCCCGAGGCCATGAGCTTCGACGACCTTCAGCGGACCATCGCCCGGCTAATCCACGATGAGGAATGGGAAACCCGCGAGGTACCGAAGGTCATCGCCAGGACCGGAGCATGGGTCCAGGAAGAGATCCTCGACGAAGACCCGTTTATCCGCCCCTGGATGGTGGATATTGCTGACGATCACTATGAGCTGGATTTAACGAGGGCGCGGACGCTGCTTGGCTGGGAGCCCAAGCACTCGCTTCGCGAGACCCTGCCTAAAATGGTGGCCGCGCTGAAAGAGGACCCCGCCGGCTGGTATCGCGCAAACAAGCTGAACCCCGCGCGAGTTGCGGCAAACCAGCTGCCGCACGAAACGCAAGAGAAAGGTGATCCAGCCCAACATCAAGAAATGACGCGTAAGCATACTGCAGAAATGCGCGAGATGCATTTCGGAATGCTTTGGGTGCACTTCTTGAACATCCTTCTCGGCGCCTGGCTTGCCACCTCGCCGTTCGTTTTTGGGAGCTTCTGGCAGGAGACCTTTCCCGAAGCGGTTCTGCGCGTGACGCAGGACCGTGGACTGTGGGATCCGGCGTTGCGCAGCACGATGCTCGCATGGAGCGAACTCGCAAGCGGCATCTTGATCATGCTGTTCGGAGCCCTGGCGCTTTCGCCCCGCTTCTCTTGGGCGCAGTGGATCAATACGGTGATCGGAATATGGCTGCTGTTCGCCCCGCTCGTGTTCTGGGCGCCTAGCGCGGCCGTCTATCACAACGACACACTGATCGGCGCCCTCGTCATCACTTTCTCGATTTTGGTGCCGATGATGCCGGGCATGAGCCATCAATCCATGATGGACCGATCCGATGTGCCGCTGGGCTGGAGCTACTGTCCCTCAACCTATCTTCAGCGCTTGCCGATCATCGCGCTTGGCGCAGTCGGCTTTTTCATCTCTCGCGAACTCGCGGCTTACCAGATGGGTTTCATCAGTGGCGTCTGGGAGCCATTCTTTGCCGGCAAGGGAGCCCTCAACGGCACCGAATTCATTGTTACTTCGGATGTTTCCAAGGCATGGCCGATTGCGGATGGCGGCCTAGGCGCGGTGACCTATATGTTCGAAATTTTGATGGGTGTCATGGGCGACCGCCGACGATGGCGCACCATGCCATGGATGGTGCTGCTGTTCGGCATCGTCGTCGTGCCGCTCGGAGTGGTGTCGATCTACTTCATTATCATCCAGCCGATCGTGATCGGGACCTACTGCACGCTCTGCCTGCTCGCCGCGCTGGCTATGCTGATCATGATCCCGTTCGCGCTCGATGAATTGGTCGCCATGGGACAGTTTCTGATGCAGAGCCATCGCCGCGGCGAGTCTGTGCTGCGCGTGTTCTTCGTGGGCGGAGCGTCGCCGGGCAGCGGCCGGGACACCAAGCCTGATTTTGGCGCCTCCTGGCCGGCCATGGTTCTCTCTGCCGCGCGCGGCATGACGGTTCCTTGGACACTGGTGGCTAGCGCGCTACTCGGTGCCTGGCTGATGTTCAGTCGGCTGGTGTTTGGCACCATGCCCCCACTTGCCGACAGCGATCATCTCGTCGGGGCGCTCGTCCTCACGGTTGCAGTGATTGCTATGGGGGAAGTTGGCCGCCCGCTGCGCTTCGTAAATGTACTGTTCGGGCTCTGGCTGATCGCTGCGCCTTGGCTGCTGGCGGGTGGCACGGCGCCCGCAGCCTGGGCTGGGGTTGTGGCCGGCGCCGTTTTGATCACGCTAAGCTTGCCGCGCGGTCGGCGCAACGCAGAGCATTACGGCAGTTGGGACCGGTACGTGGTTTGAGGTGGGAATTCGCGAATGTGTCGGGGCTACCTACGAGCCTAATTCCTGCCGGAACGGAACGGGGCAAGCTCCGATGGCATCGTCTTTTGGACGAATCGCCGAACATCGCCAAAGGCGGAGAGGGTTGGATCCCAGTTCCTCTCGCTCGGCAAGTTAGGGCCTTCAAATTCAGAGAATGTTGGATCCCAGTTCCTCTCCCTCCGCCAAGTCCTCCGAGATCTGATCTCTCCGCAGCCCGGCACCGGCGCGCTTAACCGCCAGTATTGTTCGGTTTTCCAATCAGACGTCAGTCCCGACCCACTCCTGGCGGGTTCCATAAGCATTCTCTCAAATGCCGTTTTTCGCTGGACATCGGACTTCGTGTGCGAAGTCCCGAGGTCCTGAAAGGCGGGCGGCAAGGGTGCAATACGCGGTTCACGCGCGAGCAGATCCCAGCGCAGAGCGCGTGGCGCGCGCTGGAGCCGCGCGCTAACCTCTATCTCGCCGCTCGCCGCAATCAAACCACGGCCCAAGATTCACGTTCATGGCTCAAGTCAAAAAACCCAAGGTCCGGGACGCCATCGTCGCCAGCGCCTACGAGCTGTTTCGCGACCAGAGCTATCTTCGCACCTCGGTCGCAGAGATTGCCCGCAACGCGGGAATTGTTCCGTCGAACGTCTATGTCTATTTCGATTCGAAGTTCGAGATTTTCTACGCGGCGTACGAACCCTGGCTTAAAAAACGCCTGATGCGGCTCGAGCGCCAGTTGTCGAAAATCGAAGACGCCGATCAACGCCTGGTTCGCATCATTCAGGCGTTGTGGATCGACATGCCGGTCGAGGACAACGGCTTCGCCAACAACCTGATGCAGGCCGTGTCCACGACGGACAAGGACGAGCCCTATCGCAGCGACCTGTTGTCGCGTTCCGAAAAAACTCTGTCGCAACTGCTCCGCCGCGCCCTACCCGAGGCGCGCATGGACGACGGCGAGTGCGACCGTTTGGCTCATATCCTGCTGATGGCCTTCGACGGCTTCATTGTCCGCAACCATGTAGGCGGAACGCGCCCCGACATGTCGCGCATCGTAACGACGATGGCAAAACTCGTGACCGGCAGACCGATCTCCGATGCCGCCTCCCTGAACGGGGCACGCCGCCGCAGGCCGGCGCGGGGCAGAAAGACCCAATTGACGCGGGGCCATTAATGAACATCATTCTCTATTGACGCCGCCATCGCGGCGCTGGAATACTTGTCAATCGGTATCCTGCAAGTCACCCCGCTGGAGACGGACATGATTGCGTCTGCGATTAGATCGACCGAGATCAACCCCGGCAAGCTCGGCTTCCTGTTCAAGAAGCAGTTCGAGATGTCCAAGGTGAAGCCGGGAGAGACCATCGCCCTGGTCAGCGACCTCGCAACCCGCATCGAATACATCGAAGCCGCGTTCGCCGCAGCGGAACAACTCGGCGCAGACGTCTACGACATGCGGGTCAACTCGATCCCGTCATGGACCAAGGTCGGCGTACCCACCATCGGCAAGTGCAAAGGCACGCTGGAGGCGGTGAAGGCCGCCGACCTGATCGTGATCTTCCATGTTCCGCTGTTCACCAAGTGGCTGAAGGAGGTCATGGACGGCGGCACCCGCGTGCTGATGATCATCGACGCCCCCGACGAACTCGAGCAATTGATGTCCCCGCCCGGGCTGAAGGAGGCGCTGAAACACGCCGAGCAGCGCTACCGGAAGACCCGCGAAGTCCGCGTCACATCGGACGCCGGCACCGACCTGACCTATTCATGCGGCGAGTATCCGGTCATGACCCAATGGGGATATGCGGATGAGCCCGGCCACTTCGACCACTGGGGCGGCGGCCATATCCATACCTTTCCGAATGAAACCTCGGCGCGCGGAACGGTCGTGATCCAGCCTGGCGACATCATCATCCTGCCCTATTGCCGTTACGTGCAGGACGCCATCCATCTCGACGTCAAGGATGGGTTCATAACGAGAATCGACGGTGGCCTCGATGCCAAGCTGATGCGGGACTGGCTGGAGGACGGCAAGGCCGACGAGAACGACCGCGACCCATATGCGCTGTCGCATCTCGGCTGGGGCCTCAATCCGCAGGCTCGCTGGTATTCGCTGGCGATGAATGGCGACGAGCCCGAGCGCCATCGCGCCGGAGCGCGGGTGTTCGCGGGCAATTTCCTGTTCTCGACCGGGCCGAATTCACAAGGCGGCGGCAAGCGCACCACGCGCGGGCATTATGACGTGCCGATGCGCGACTGCACCGTGATGCTGGATAATGAAATCATCATCGACAAGGGCCGCGTGGTCGATCCGAAAATGCGGGTTGCGCGCGTCCAGGTAAGCTGAAGCCGGCGCGGGCCGCGAGACAGGCCCGCTGCCCGCAACCAACAAGAAACGAACTGCGCAGAACGAAGCGGCGGTCGAAACCGCCGTCACGACCACGAGAGGCGTTGCGTGACGCTCGACCAGTATCCGCCGCAGGAGCCGTTCACGGCGATCGGCGCGCGTTATCACGACGAGGTGCTGCGACGTGGCGCATCAGTCACCGGCGTCGAGTCCCGCTATGGCGCGGATCCCTATTGCTCGCTGACGATCGTTCCGGCGGCACAGCCGAATGGCGACGTGCTGGTCGTTTTTCACGGCGGCGGATGGACCAACGGCTATAAGGAATGGATGCTGTTCATGGCGCCGGCGCTGACCGCGCTTGGCGTCACCTTCGTGACCGCCGGATACCGGCTCGCGCCTCAACACGTCTACCCGACCCAGCTTCACGACGCATACGATGCGATCGCTGCAGTCCATCGCGTCATTCCGGAATACGGCGGCGACCCTGACCGCATCTTTGTCGGTGGCCATTCCGCCGGCGGCCACCTTGCTGCGCTGGCCGGCTTGCGCACAGGCTGGACCGCATCACGGAATTTGCCCGACAGGGTGATCCGCGGCGCGCTGCCGATTTCCGGCACCTATCTCTTCGGTCCGCAGTCCGGATTAGCGATGCGCCCGCGTTTTCTGGGGCCCGAGGGCAACGGCCAGGAGCAGGATGCGTCCCCGCTGACCCATGTCGGACCGCATATGCCACCGTTCCTGGTCAGCTACGGCTCCAACGACTTCCCGCATCTGCGCCGTCAAGCGCAGGATTTTGTCGCTGCGCTGCGAGCGCAGGGTAACGACGTGACCGAGTGCGAGTTGCCGGACTGCGACCATCTGGGCGCCAGCTACGCAAGTGGCGAACCTGCATCCGGCTGGAGCGGCAAGGCGGCGGCGTGGATGCGGGAGCATTGATATGATCGCTCCCGCCGATCTCGCGCCACCCTTGGGCAATGCCATTACGGTCAGCGGACTGACCAAGGCATTCGGCGCCACCAGAGCACTCGATTCGGTCGACTTCACGCTCAACTTCGGCGAAACGCATGCACTTGTCGGCGAAAACGGCGCCGGTAAATCGACCCTGATCCGCATTCTCGGCGGCGTGCATCGCGCCGATGGCGGGACGATCGCGATCGCCGGAGAAGAACGCAGTTTTGCCAGTCCGCATGACGCCATCCTTTCGGGTGTCGTCACCATTCCGCAGGAATTGCGGATGGTACCGGCGCTTTCGATTGCGGAGAATATCGCGCTCGGACAGCTGCCGACGCGTAGGCTGTTCGGCATCCTTCCTGCCATCGATCGCCGTCGGATGCGCGAAGAAGCCCGACATTATCTCGACCAGCTCAATTTCACCGCCGATCTCGACCGCCCGGTCCACAGCCTGAGCTTTGCCGAACGCCAGCTCGTTGCCATAGCGAAGGCGCTGCGGCTGAAATGCCGGATCTTCATTCTCGACGAACCGACCGCCGCGCTGGAAGACCGCGAAATCGAACGGCTGTTCGAAGTGATCGCGCGGATGAAGGCCCAGGGCACCGCGATCATCTATATCTCGCACCGGCTCGACGAAATCGTCACCCTGGCCGACCGCTGCACCGTTCTGCGCGACGGCAAACTGGTCGGCACCCGTTCACGCGGGACGTTCACCACGGCCGACCTGGTCGAGGACATGACCGGCAA
>Ga0209906_100538_pt1 | contig 12130 bp, 13 predicted proteins | sample FECB24metaG_FD_188303 | JGI IMG/M metagenome (GOLD analysis project Ga0209906, IMG submission 188303) | Cyanobacterial communities from the Joint Genome Institute, California, USA from Joint Genome Institute, California, USA - FECB-24 metaG... ... | reverse complement strand
ACACCGCATCGCTGCGCGCGGCGCCGGCCACGGCGGTGCCGGCCGTGGTGGCCACGCCGGAGACCACGGCGGTCGTCGACCAATAGGCGACGGCGACGCCGATCAGCAGCGCCAGCGCCCACATCAACAGGCCGTGCGCGCCATCGCGCGACTGACGCTCCTCGATCGAGGCCGACGTGCCGGTCGGACGCCGATAGCGGCCGGCAAAATAGCCGCCGACCAGGAACGAGCCGATCATCACCACCGACACATAGGCCGCGCCGACGATGGTCAGGGTCATGCCCGACGGATTATTCCAGCTATAGGGAGAGACGGAGGCGACGCCCGCCGCCGAGCCGAAGGCAAACAGCACGAACGACAAAGCAGTGGCGATCAAAGCGCCGCCGATGATTGCGCCCCAGTCAAAATTTGTGGAGCGGTCGCCCGGCATCGCGACCACGGTGGTGGTGTCAGTCATGGATCGTGTCCTTATCGAAGGCCGAAGAAGCTGAGGATGGCCATGACCACGACGATCAGGCCGACGATGTAGATGATCGAATGCATGCTGGTTCCTCCGCGATTGCGTCAGAAAACTCTGACACCGCAGCAAGGTTGCATCGATTGCCGAATTTTCCGGCAGCGGATGTCGGGATCATGAATTGGCGAAGCGATTGGGCGGTCTGCGCGGCGCCGGTGCGGTTCCGTCCGCGGTGTTGTACGGTCGCGCGATTCGCGATGGCGAATGCAACCTGCGAGATCGATGGCCCATGACCGAAACCACCCGCGACAGCAACGGCACCATCCTGAACGACGGCGACTCGGTGACGCTGATCAAGGACCTGAAGGTGAAGGGCACGTCGGAGACGCTGAAACGCGGCACGCTGGTCAAGAACATCCGGCTCACCGCCGATGCCGGCGAGATCGAATGCAACACCAAGCAGGTGAAGGGTCTCGTCCTGAAGACGGAATTCCTGAAAAAGGCCTGACGGGTGCGCGCGGCGGCGCTCAGGCCGCCGTCACTGCGCGAACGAGCGCCGGATATGGTCCAGCCGGTTGGTCGGATGCCGGTACAGCGACTGACCGGTCGTGCTGCCATGCGCGGCGTCGTGACAGTTCACCGCGCCCTTGTGGACCATCTTGCCGCTCTGGTTGTCGAAGCCGAGTTCGCGGCATTGGTCGCGGTCCATGACCACGATACGGCCGGTGGCCGGATCGCGCTCCTGCGCGGCCGCAGACGCCGTGCCGGGCGAGGCTGTGCCGGCCGACGCTGTGGTGGGCGAGGCCGTGGCCGACGGCGCCTTCATGTCCTTGAACATCAAAACGGCTGTGACGATCAGACCGAACACGCCGCAGATCGTCAGCACCTGGAGTGTGCCGGCCATCCGGCTCCTGCGCGCCTTGCGCACCATGGGGCGCGCCACCGTTTCAGGCCTGCGCTCTTCGGCCTTCGGCTCTTCCGGCACGACTTGCGGTTTCGGCTCGCGCGCCGGCTTGTCAGTCCATTGAACCATGTCGCACGCCTATACTGTTACCGAGAGCCATCCGAAACGCGCGCGCATGCTACGGAAAAGAGTTTAATGGCTCGCCAAGAACCGATGAATCCTTTGTTAAGGCGCGTCCTGCAAATGGACGCGTACCGCGGCCGCTACTGACACAGCAATCCATCCTGCGCAGATCCGGGCGCGTGTCCGGTCGCGCTCAGGCCCGGTACAGGCTCCATCCGGTCGAGCGGCATCGCCGGTTTCGGCGCCTGGTATTTGACCTCGCGGTTCACCGGAATGCTGGCATAGGGCAGGCCGATCAGTTCCAGCGCGCCGATCCAGTCGTCGAATTTTCGCCATTGCACATCGTCGCTGTCGAGCGCGGCCTCGTAGCCGCGCCACCATCCGGCTCTGGTGCCGCCGAGATAGGCGTGCGACACCAAAATCATGTCGGAGGGCTGACGCTCGATCACGTTCTGCACCAGGTCGAAGAAATCCGCATCGGTCGAGCCGCGCGCCCACAGGCTGTAATCGCACAGCGACCCCGTCCCCATGTCGCCGAACGGCACGTTCGACACCGAGATGATCCTGGCCTTGTATTCGCGCGGCGCGTAGACGATCGCGCGCTCGCCCGCGGTGCCGCGCGCCAGAACATAGTCGACACCGAGTGCGTCCGCGGCCTTCAGTGTGTTCTCGTCATAGGCGAAATACTTGCTGCCGAACACGCGCATGGTCTTGACCACGAGCGTCTGTTCGATCGCGGCCTTCACCTCGCGCATGCGCGCGAGCTGCTCGTCATAGGGCATGTCCCAGAACGGCTGTTCGGCATAGAGCCCGGCGATCGGATAGCCCTTCATCGCCAGCCGCACGAAATCCTGCGGATGCGCGGCAATCACGTTATGCTGTGCCTGCACCAGCGCGGTCAGTCCGCGGCGGTCGAGCTGCCCTTCCCACTGACGAATGCCGTCGATCGATTCGAACTCGATCAGCATCATCAGTCCGTTGGTGCGCGCGTCCGTCTGCGATGGTGCATTCATCTGAGTGGGCGTGTCCGTCTGTTTGCCTGCGGGGCGACACAGACTGAAACAGAAGCGCGCTCGCTGTCAAAACGCCGATGCAGCATCGAGCGGGGACGTATCAAGGCGCGCTGACGACCGGACTCGAAACTGGAATGGACCCGGGGCTGGCGCCTCCGGGTCCATTCGCTGCGGCGGGACGTCGATCCGCCGGATGGTCTGTGTAGCCTCTAGCCGACAAGTCTTTATCAGCGGAATACGTAGACGATGCGCCGTGTCGCCGGATCGACCAGCACCGGCGTGTTGTTCACATAGACATATTGATAGCGATAATCCGGCACGTTGGTCAGCACGACGGTCTGCGGCAGGCTGGCGCCGACGATGACGTTGCCCTCATAAGCGAAGGAGTTGACCGCGTTGTTGGCGACATAGTTGCTGACGGCAGGTGGCGGCGGCGCGTAGGTCGACGCGTAGACCACAGGCTCGGTCGCAGCAGCGACGGCGCGGGCGCCGCTGGTGATTGCTTCGGCGATCGGCGCCAAGGGTACATCCGGCCGATAGGTCGGAGCGTAGCCATAGGTGACCACGACGGGCTCGCGAATGACGATGGGCCCGCTGCCGGCAGCAAGTGACATATATTGCGAATAGGCCCAGCCCTGACGGCCCCTGAACTGGACCTGGCACCACAGGCTGCCTTCGACGCAGCCCAGGATCTGCGCCTTCTGGCGTGCCTTCATGAAGCCGATGACCGGCTGCTCCGGCCCCGGGCCGGAACGGATGTTGAGCGCGGTGGTGGCAGTGCCAACGGTTTGTGCTTGCGCGGCGCCGGCCAGCGCCAGTGTGACAATGGCCGTGGATAACAGGATGCGTTTCATGACAGCCCCTCTTGAGCGAAAAATTCCGAATGGAATTTCTGCGAGCATAAAGGGCTAGCGGGTGTAATTTCTCACGCAAATGCGTGATAAAAATTGTCGCAAATTTTCGCGCACCGTCGGTTAAATATTTGGAGCGTGATCGGTTTGATTTCCGTCAATATGTTAGGTCCAGAATCCGGGTATTAAAAACAGATGTCGCAGATCAAGCATCCCGCCTGTCCCGGTTGCGCCAGACCGATGACTGTTGTCCCCGCGAACGCCAGCGCCCGCCCAGGCCGCCGGTCGTTCGAATGTGTCGACTGCGGAACGGCCTATAGCGAGCAATCGTCGTTTAACGTGCTCGCGGCCGACCGCGCGCTGACACTGAATTTCGAGGCGAGAAGCCGTCCGCATTAGGCGGGCAACGGTCGAGGTGGGCAGGTCACCCGCCGCGACCGATTGCCTGCGCGTCACGCTTTAGCGGGACACATACACGATGCGCCGGGTCGCGGGGTCGACCAGCACCGGATAGTCGTTCACATAAGTGTAGCGATAGCGCGAGTTCGGCACCGGCCACAGGTCGATGTCATCGGGCAGTCCGGCGTCGATCTCGAGGTTGCCCGCGAGATAGACCGGGTCGATTGGATTGGCCGTCAGATAACTGCGCACCGATGACGGCGGCATATAAGCGGGCGGCGGTGTGGTCGACGCGTAGATCGTCTCACGCGGCGCCATGAACGCCCCGGAGATTTCGCGCGGGGCGACCCCGGTCGTTTCCACCACACTTGTCGCAGGCGCGCGATAGCTCACCACGGGCCCCGGCGCTCGATAGACAGTGGCTGGCGCCTGATAGACGGGCGCGGGCGATTGATACGTCACAACCGGCGGTGCGCCATAGGCCACGACCGGTCCGGGCGCCTGATAAACCGGCGCCGGGTATTGCGCGACCGGTGCGGGGGCGCGATAGGCGACGACCGGCGGCGGTGCGGCGACCGGTCGGGTGGCCACATCCACCTCCAGCACGGAAGCCGGAAGAACGGCGGCGATATCACCGGACATCGTCAGATATTGCGAATAGGCCCAGCCGGTCCGTCCGCGCACATCGACCTGGCACCAGCGGCTGCCTTCGATACAGCCGAGCACGCTGGCGCGCTGGTTTTCCCGGATCATTCCGATCACGCGGAATTGTGGATCGGGTCCGGAGCGGAGATTGAGATCGGTGGTGGCGGTGCCGATGGTCTGCGCCTGCGCAGCGGTGAGCATCGCGGCCGAGGCGACAGCGGCGGAAATGAGGGTGCGCTTCATAGGGTCCTCGTGTCCATGGGTGCAGTGTCTGCCCGTGAACGCAGCGCAGCGAGGGATCGTTCCGGCGTTGGTTAAGGCGCGATTTGCCGGTTCCATCGCGACCCGGTAACCTGCGGGGTCAACACGTCCCGGGGGGAGTATTCTGATGCTGCGTGCCGCGATTGCCTCTGTTGCCCTGATCCTTACCGCCTCGATTGCGGCTGGGCAGACACCCGCCGACAGCCGCCTGAAGCGGATCGCGGATTCCAAGACCATCAAGATCGGTTACCGAGCCGCGGCAACGCCATTCTCGTTCTTCAACCAGCAGGCCAAGGAGCCGGCGGGCTACACCATCGACCTGTGCAGGCTGGCGGCGGAATGGATCGGCAAGTCCCTGAACACGCCGCTCAAGGTCGAATGGGTCGAGGTGACGACGCAGAACCGCTTCGACATGGTGGCGCAGGGCAAGGCCGACATGGAATGCGGCTCCTCGACTATGACCCTGTCGCGCATGAAGCAGGTCGACTTCTCGTCGGTCACCTTTGTCGAGAGTACCGGCATCGTGATGCGCACCGCTACCGGCGTTACCAAAGCCGGCGACCTGAACGGACAGAAGATCGCGGTCGCCGCCGGCACCACCAACGAGGCCGCTCTCGCCGAACTGGTCAAGCAGGGCAAGCTGAAGGTGACGCTGGTTCCGGTGAAGGATCGCGACGCCGGCATCGCCGCGCTCGAAAAGGGCGAAGTCGATGGCTATGCCAGCGACAAGCTGCTGCTGGTCGGCGCGCGCTTCCAGGATGCCAAGGCGCTGACAATGCTGCCGGACGATCTGTCGTTCGAGCCTTATGGCATCGCGCTGCCGCGCGGCGACTGGGCGCTCCGGCTGGCGGTGAATTCGGCGCTGGCCGAGGTGTACGGGTCGGGCCTGATCTTCACCGTCTTCAGCCGGTGGTTCGACCAGGTGAAGTTGAAGCCCGGTCCGGTGCTGCTCAGCGCCTTCTCCCTCGGCGCCCTCGCGCGCTAACCGCACCGCACGTACCGATCGCCGCCGCGCCAGCGGCGGCGATTTGTTGCGCGCGTGCTGGGAGTTTATTCACCCTCATTCATGAAAGTGCGAGCGGCGTTCAGAACTCGTCGACTCCGCGCATGTTACCGCTCCGTGCAGGAGCCTGTCTTCGGACGGGCCGTCACCGCGCGTTGAGGAGAGTTTCATGCGCAAGATTCTGTTGACCTTCGTCGCCGCCGGCTCGATCGCGGCCGCGACCATCGCCGCCCCGACGCGTGCCGATGCCGGCTGTGGCAGCGGCTGCTGGATCGGCGCGGGCGTCGCCGCCGGCGTTGTCGCGGGCGCGGCGATCTCGACTGCCGCTCCGGCTTATTACAGCGGCTATGGACCCTACCAGCCGGTGTATTATGGCGGCTATCAGCCGGCCTATTACTACGGCTACCCGCAATATTACGTGCCGGCGCCCCGCTACTACGGCTATTACGGCTATTACGCGCAACGCGCCTACGCGCCGTACTACGCTCCGCGCTATGGCTATGGCTATTACCGCCCGGCGCGTTACGGCTATCGCTGGTAATTGCTGCTCTGGTTGATGCAGCTCAATCCGGCCGACACCGCGATGCCTCATCATATGCTGTGATTTGCATGTGATGAGGGGGGTCGGATGACCGTGAATATGGGTGGGCTCGATCGAGGGCTTCGGCTGATCGTCGGCATCGCGCTGATCTGCTTTGCGGTTCCGATCGGGTTTCCGAATGTGGGCTGGAACTGGGTCGGATGGGTCGGCGTGATCCCGATCGTGACCGCCCTGATCGGCAATTGTCCGGCCTATTCCATCGTCGGGCTGTCGACCTGCAAGCGAAGTTGATCCTTCGCGCAAGCTGACATGGCGGCCGGCACGCGTCGCGTACCGGCCTCATGCGATATGACTAGCCTTTCAGCCGCAGATAATCGAGCTTCGCCAGCGGCACGCCCTTGTGGCGCAGGATGTCGTAAGCCGTCGTGACGTGGAAATAGAAGTTCGGCACCGCAAAGCTGAGCAGATATGACGCGCCGGTAAAGACCGGATTGAAATCGCGCAGCTTCAGTTCGATGCGTTTGGTTTCGGTACCGTCAATCTGCGCCTCCGGGATCGCGCCGATGTAATCCACGGTGCGCTCGACCCGCGCCAGAAGCTCGGCGAAGGTTTTCTCGTTATCTTCCAGTTTTGGCGACGCGACGCCGCTGATCCGTTCGAGTGCGAACTTCGAGGTGTCGCTGGCGCGCTGGATCTGGCCGGCGAGTGTCAGCATGTCCGGAGCAAGCCGGGCGTCAATATAGGATGCGGGGTCGGCGCCGGTCTCGGCGGCATGCGCTTCGCCCTTGCGCAGAATGTGGGTGAGGGTGCCGAGCCCGTGCAGGAAGACGGGGACGGAAGCCTGATACATCGAAATCGACATCGGTGTGTTCCGCGGTTGAAGTCGCAGCTATGTAGGGTGGGTCAGGCGACGCCGCGAGTAGCGAGTAGCCCGCATGAGCGGAGCGACATGCCGGACCATGCCCCGGGTGTCGCTTCGCTCACCCGGGCTACAATCTTCGTGTTACGCAAATTTCAGCGCCTTGGTCGCCAGCGCCGCGCCTTGCGACAGCGCGCGCAATTTCGCCCATGCGATCTGCGGATGGGTGCGCTCGCCGAAGCCGCAATCGGTCCCCGCGATCACATTCTCCTTGCCGACCAGTTTCGCGTAACGCTGGATACGCTCGCTGACCAATTCGGGATGCTCGATGGTGTCGGTTGCATGCGCGACCACGCCGGGGATCAGGATCTTGCCATCCGGCAGCTTCACGTCTTCCCACACATGGTACTCGTGCTCGTGGCGCGCGTTGGCGCCCTCGATCAGATATCCTTGAGCCTTTACCCGCAGCAGGATGTCGACGATGTCGCGCAGCGGGATATCGAAGGCATGCGGGCCGTGCCAGCTGCCCCAGCACAGGTGATAGCGGATGCGGTCTTCGGGGATGTTGCGCAGCGCATGGTTGAGCGCCTCCACCCGCAGCATGCAATATTTGCGGAAGGCCTCGAGGCCCATGCCGATGCCGATGCGCTCCCACAGCGCCGCGAGCCAGGCATCGTCGACCTGCACCAGGAAGCCGGCATCGGCGATCATCTCGTATTCGACGCGCATCGCATCGGCGAAGGCGAACAGGAAGTCCTCGGTGGTCTTGTAATATTTGTTGGTGTGATAGGGCTCGAGACTTGCGGGCGCCGTGGTGGTGAGGAACGTGTCCGCCTTATGGTCCGCCGGCAAGGCGGCCTTGAACAACTCGATCTCGCCCTGCATCGCGTCATGGCCGGTATAGCTGATCGGCCCGGTGCATTCCCAATAGATGCGCTTCACCGCGGGCTTGTCCTTGGTGACGTAGAACAGCGTGCCGCGCTCGGCGGCGTATTTGTAGAAATCGGCGAAGGTCTCGCGGTCCTTGCCCTGAAACAGCAGCGGCGCGCCGGTCGCCTCCGCTGCGGTAAAGCCGCCAAGTCGGCCATCGATGAAGCTCAGCCAGTCGCCGCCTTTGGTGAATTCGCCCTCGTTGACGATATCGAGCCCGGCATCGTGTTGCGCCGCAATAATCTCGCGGATGGCAGCGACGTCGGGCATGTCGTGTCCGGCTTCACCGCGGCCGGGCAGGCTGCCGACATGTGTGGTGAGGATTTTCGTAACCGAGCGTTGCATGGGCGTTTCCGGACCTGAGCGACATTGGGCCTTTGGCCACAACGCCGCTGTTGATTTGCGGTTGCGGCCGGAGCAATATCCAAGCTGACCAGCCTGTTTTTAGCTGTCAACCAGAAACGTCAACAAAAGGCAAACCGCGACCGGAACGGATCGCGTCGAGGGAGGACAGACATGCGAAAACTGACAAGCGTGCTTGGGTTTGCGGCTGCCGCTGCAATCACCGCCGGCGCCGCGCAGGCGCAGGACACCATCAAGATCGGCCTGATCATGCCCTATTCTGGACAGTTCGCCGATACCGCCGCGCAGATGGACAACGGCATCAAGCTGTTCGTGAAACGGCACGGCGACATGGTGGCCGGCAAGAAGGTCGAATTCATCCGCAAGGATACCGGCGGCGTTGCGCCCGATGTGGCGAAGCGCCTGGCGCAGGAAATGGTGGTGCGCGACGGCGTCGACATTCTCGCCGGCTTCGTGCTGACGCCGAATGCACTCGCAGCGGCGGACGTGTCGGCCTCGGCGAAGAAATTCATGGTGGTGATGAATGCCGGCACTTCGATCATCACCACCAAGTCGCCCTACATGGCGCGCACATCGATCACGCTGCCACAGGCCGCCGAAACGCTCGGCGCATGGGCCGCGAAGAACGGCGTGAAGAAGGTCTACACCATGGTGTCGGATTTTGGTCCCGGCCACGACGCCGAAGGCGGCTTCCAGCGTGCCTTCAGGGAGGCCGGCGGCGAAATCCTCGGTTCGGTTCGTTTCCCGGTCGCCAATCCGGATTTTTCCGCCTTCGTGCAGCGCGCCAAGGATCTCAACCCCGAAGCGATCTTCCTGTTCGTGCCGGCGGGTGCGCAGCCGGCCGCGTTCGCCAAGGCGCTGGCCGAACGCGGGCTCGATGCCAGCAAGATCAAGGTACTTGGCACCGGCGAAGTCACCGCCGAAACCGCCCTGAAGAGCATGGGCGATGCGTCGCTCGGCATCATTTCTGCGTGGAATTATGCACCCGAGCACAAGACCGGCAGCAATGAGTCCTTCGTGAAGGATTACGTGGCCGCCTACGGACGGACGCCGGATTTCATGGCGGCCGGCGGCTATGACGGCATGCACCTGATCTACGAGGCGCTGAAGAAAACCGGCGGCAAGACCGACGGGGAAGCGCTGATCAATGCGGCGAAGGGGATGAAGTGGGAAAGTCCGCGCGGGCCGATCGCGATCGACCCGCAGACCCGCGACGTGGTGCAGGACATCTACATCCGCCGGGTCGAGAAGGTCGACGGCCAGCCGCTGAATGTCATCATCGACACGGTGAAGGACGTGAAGGATCCGGTGCTGGCGCGGATGAAGTAATTCGATATCGTGCCCCGGACGCGGTGCAGCATGAAATGATGCACCGCTGATCCGGGGCCACTGCTGATCCGGGGCCCATCGAATAAGAAACGTGGGTCCCGGTTCTGCAGCGCAGCGTTACACGCCGCGCTGCGCCCGGGACATAGATACTTTCTTTCGCTGCACGCCCAGATACACCCCTGCTATCCCGCGCAATTCTCCGACCACGCTGCGATATGCCTTCTTCGGCAAGCCGAACGCGGCCATCAGCGCGGCGCCACGGAACATGCAGTTCGCGACCGCGATGAAGCGCGTGACATCGGCCTTCGCGTAGCCCGCTCGCACGAACGCGTCGATCCAGACCCGGTCGTGACGCCTGCGATTGTCGCGGAACAGCGCGTGAAAGATGCGCTCGATCCTGGCGTCGGTGCGTGCCGCCATGGCGAGTTCCAGCATCGCGAGATAATCGTCGCCGAGGAAAAACGACGCGGAACTCGACAGGAAATCCTCCACCGGATCCGACGAGACAAGGATCTTGTCGGCCAGCAGCTGCGCGTCGGTTTCGGCGCGCGTCAAGGCAGCCTGCCACGCCGCTTCGAGCAGGTCGTATTTGGTCTTGTAGTAATTTTCGCGCGCGCCCCGCGAGACCCCGGCGCGGGCGGCAACGGCGATGGTCGAGAAGCCGGCATAGCCGCGCTCGACCAGGAGCGCGATCGCCGCGCGCATCAGCTTGTCCTGCGCGTCCTGCCGTCGCTCGCTATGGCTTCGCCGCGGCTTCGCCACCGGCCCGCTGCGCCGCGGCTTGGCCGTCTCCGGCTTGCGTGTTGTTTTCGCCATGTCCGATCCAGTGCGGGCCAAAGGCCTTTCGAATCTCTGGATAGCGCAAGCCTGTCTTTGCGGGAACACGGGCCTGTGCGTAGTCTTGCCACGGCCGGTACAGCGGCGAGGAAAGGGCGAACCATGACTGCGATTGCCGAAGGCGGGGCGGCGGTGCCGGCGGGCGAACAGCAGCCCGAACTGAAGCGGGTCATGGGCCCGTGGCTGCTGCTTTTGTTCATCGTCGGCGACATTCTCGGCACCGGCATCTACGCGCTCACCGGACAGGTGGCGAAACAGGTCGGCGGCATGGTCTGGCTGCCGTTCGTCGTCGCCTTCGTGGTGGCGTTGATGACCGCGTTCTCCTATCTCGAACTCGTCACCAAATATCCGCGTGCCGCCGGCGCCGCGCTCTACACCCACCGCGCTTTCGGCATTCACTTTTTCACGTTCATCGTCGCCTTCGCGGTGATGTGCTCGGGCATCACCTCGGCCTCGACTGCGTCGCGCGCCTTCGCCGCTAATTTCGCACATTCGTTCAATCTCGATCTCGCGGGCGGCATCGGCATCACGCTGCTTGGCCTTGCCTTCATGGCGCTGGTCGCGATCGTCAATTTCCGCGGCGTCGGCGAGAGCGTGAAGGCCAATGTGGTCCTGACCTGCGTCGAGCTCACGGGACTGCTCATCATCATCGTCATCGGCTTGTGGGCAATCGGGCTCGGCCAGGGCGACGTCTCGCGCGCGTTCGAATTCAAGACCAGCCCGGATACCAGTTTCATCTGGCCGGTGATCGCGGCGACCACGCTGGCTTTCTTCGCGATGGTCGGGTTCGAGGATTCCGTCAACATGGCGGAAGAAACCCAGGATCCGACCCGTATCTTTCCGAAAATCCTGCTGGCGGGGCTGTTCATCACCGGCACGGTTTATGTGCTGGTGTCGATCTCTGCGATCACGCTGGTGTCGCCTGAAGACCTTGGGCAGGGCGAGACCCCGCTGCTGAAAGTCGTGCAGGCCGGGGCGCCGAATTTCCCGGTCTGGATTTTCGGCTTCATCACCATGTTCGCGGTCGCCAATTCCGCGCTGATCAACATGCTGATGGCGAGCCGGCTGGTCTATGGCATGAGTCGCGAGCACGTCCTGCCGGCTGCGCTCGGCAGGGTGCACCGGACCCGGCTTACGCCCTATGTCGCGATCGGCTTCACCACGCTGCTCGCTTTCATGCTGATCACGTTCGTCGGCGAAATCCCGGCGCTTGGCGGCACCACTGCATTGCTGCTGCTCGGCGTGTTCACGGTGGTGAATGTCGCGGTGCTGGTGCTGCGCAAGGACAAGGTGGGCCACGCGCATTTCCGCACACCAACCATCGTCCCGGTGCTGGGCGCGCTCACCTGTGCATTCCTGGTCGGTCCGTGGACCGGCCGCGATCCGCAGCAATACCGGATCGCGGGCGTTCTGCTTGCGATCGGGGTGGTGCTCTGGGTTGTTACGGTCCTCGTCAATCGCGCGACCGGCGTGAGGCCGGCCGAGCCCGAAATGGAGGACATCGGCGGCTTCGGCCCCAAGAACTGACCGACCGGCCGGCTAGCGCGCCGCGAACGTCCTCGTCGGCCGCGCTGCCGGCGCTGCGGCTCGCTCAGCGAATCTGGAAGCCGCGGCC
>Ga0209906_100536_pt1 | contig 12302 bp, 14 predicted proteins | sample FECB24metaG_FD_188303 | JGI IMG/M metagenome (GOLD analysis project Ga0209906, IMG submission 188303) | Cyanobacterial communities from the Joint Genome Institute, California, USA from Joint Genome Institute, California, USA - FECB-24 metaG... ... | reverse complement strand
TACCAGATTATCGACCCTGGCTTTTCGAACTCCGAGCGCCGAGTATCCAATGACCACCTTTAAGGACGAGCCGCCCCAACTTGATCGTGTCAGCGCTTATGATGAAGCGCATCTCGCCAGCTATGTCCGCTTGCTCGACGCTGAAGCCGAAGGCGCTGACTGGCGCGAGGTCGCCGCGATCATCTTTAGACTCGATCCAAATGAAGCACCCGAGCGCGCAAAGCGCATGTATGACAGTCATCTCGCGCGTGCTCATTGGATGACGCAGAAGGGTTGTCGTCATCTTCTTGAGCCACGGCTGCAGTGACGTTCCTAAAGCACGGCATTGAAGAGGAACATAATACAGGATCGCTTCTTGGGAATCTTCAATTGCGAACGATCGTGTGTTCTATCGTGTCATTCCACTTTAGTGTCTATCCCTAGTTGCAGCTTCGCTGACATCATCGGTCGCGATCCGTTGGCGATGAACAGCGAGAGTATCAATGTCACAAGCGTATGACTGGCGGTCTCCGACCGCGGCCAAACAACTGATGCAGCTCGATCGTGAGCAGTTTGCAATCGAGTTTCTTCGCCGCAATCCTGCTTATGCGGAAGATTATCATAATACTCTAAGCCGAACGCCTCCTAATCCATCCGCAACCGAAATCGCAATGGCAGGACTCGCGCGCCGATGGAGGTTGAGCTTTCGCGCATGCACCGGATACCCCTGCATGGGTCTCTCCTGGAATGTGGCGGCCAGAGTACTCTCCGTCCACTGTCATAGTCGCCACGGGGCCAAGCGGATTCGACGTCGGTTATTCAATCGACTTCGACGGTCTTTCGCCCGTGCTGATGAACGTCATATCGCGCGATGGCCGGCACGTTCTGCTCAACGATCCAGCGGGTCGTCATCGGCTCTGGTTCGCTGGTGGATTTCGTAGGCGTGGCTCTGCATTCCTTATTCCCTTCGACGGCGACTTCAGCGCCCGCTTGCATAGCGTCCAGCGCCTGCATCGCCGCTTGACCGGTAAGAAAGCTGGACCACAACTTCACAGTCAGCGGCTTTCCGTCGGGCAGCGCACTCGACTCACCTTCCTTCTTCGGGTGCTCGATGGCGAACAGGAAGGCGTGACCCGACGAGAGCTTGCTGCGGTTCTCCTTGATGAAGAAGCGCGCGACATTCCAGCGGTCGAGTGGAAAAACTCGCCGTTGCGAAAGAGAATCAATCGCGCGGTGACGGCAGCAACTGCGTTGATGAACGGCGGCTACCTCGCGCTACTGCGTGGAGAAGCTGAGCGCGCCGAGCGATTCCAACGACGATAACACCCGAGATCGCGGTCTTCGGAGCCCTCCCAAAGAGGGGACATTCCAGGAAGCGCTCTGCAGCGGGTCTCCCCCATGGCCCCGATTTTCCGTCAGGCTTGCCTCCGATCCGTTGCCGTATCCGGCAACACCTTGAACGGCACCGGAGGCTCAAATTGAACTCCTCATCTGCCCGCGTCACGCCGCGCTTCGTCCGCACACACGACGCTGCGGCCTTTCTGGGTCTGTCCGGCCGCACACTCGAAAAGCACCGCTGCACCGGCACCGGCCCGGTTTTCCGCAAGCTCGGTGGCCGCGTGGTCTATGCGATCGAGGATCTCGAAGCCTGGGCCGCCGAGCGCGCGCGCAACTCGACCTCCGATCCCGGTCCGAAGCCATCATCGCCCGCCGCGCTGATGACTCATCGGACACCCCCACGCAATCGCTGACGGGGCATTCGAATGCGTCACTCCGAAATCTCCTGCACCACGCCAAACGACGCGCGTCCAGCCCGTCACCTTGTCCATACGCCGCGACGGAGGAGCGCCATGACCCGGCGATCGCGCGAAAGCACGTTCATGTCGCAACCTGGCAATGCAGCACGCTGGGTCAAACCGCGAGGAAATTGGTCCAGGCTACGCACCACGCATCGTCCCTTCGCAGCGCGACTAACCATCGACGTCACCCCCGACTTGCGCGCCCGAATCAAGATCGCAGCGTTCGAACGCGGGGTCACGGTGGCCTCTCCTGCTCAAAGCCTTTCCTCGCACAAAAGGAACCCGGCGATGAAGGGCGTTACCCGCCAACATATCTCGCACGCCCCCAATGCGGATGCATCGCTCACTTTCGTCGAGCTCACCTTCCACAAGCAGCGCATCGAGAACCGGATACGCTTCGGCCAACCGGCAGGGCAGCAACTTCTCGATCGCCATCGACGTGTCCTCAGCTTCACGCCCGGCAGCATTTTCTGCTTCGTCCGCTGGGCCACCAACGACTACGGCACCGTCCTCTCTCGCGCCGACATCGTGCGCGCGGTCTGTCCCGGCGAACGCTACCAGACGCTGCCCTACGTGCGTCCCGGCGGCGATATCCTGCTCCGCATGGACGGCTGGCCCAAGGTCGAGCGCGTGCTGCAGGCGATCGACGCTGTTGAGGCACTCGGCATCGATCCGGCCGACGTTGCGCCGGACTATTGGCAGCACGTCCATAACCGAATTTCCGTCAACGAGACGCCGCGCAATTACACGCGCACGCGGCATCAGGCCTGGCTCAAGCGGCGGGAGGTCAGCTGATGACCCGGATCGCCACCGTGTTGGCAACAGCGTTTTCCAGCATCACACTCGCCACCTCGGCCTTCGTCGAACCGCCGAAGACGCTGATCTGGAACGCCAGCGCCAGCGCACCCATCGGCCTCTATCTCATACAGACAGCCGACGACCTTGATGTGACCGATCTGGTCGCCGTTACGGCTCCACCGCCGATAGCAGAGTTCCTGTCCGATCGCAGATATCTGCCAATCGGCATGCCCATGATGAAGCGCATCCTTGCGCTCCCAGGCGACACCGTCTGCCGCCACGATCTCGATATCGTCGCTTACGGCTCGACCATTGGACACGCGCGCCAGCGCGACAAGGCCGGCCGCAAAATGCCCGTCTGGCAGGGCTGCCGCCGCATCGGCGACGACGAACTGTTCCTCATGAACTTTGATGTCCAGGACAGCGTGGATGGCCGCTATTTCGGCCCATTCCCGCGCGCTTCGGTCATCGGCCGCGCTCTACCTATCTGGACCGACGAGGCAGGCGATGGCCGCTTCGAATGGTGGGCCGCTACACGCTGACGGCCTCGCCAACCTTCTCACCAACCGCAGAAAGGAAACACGACATGGCACAAATCGGCAGTTTCATACGCACCAGGAACGGCTTTTCGGGGCGCTTACGCACGCTCTCGCTCGACATTGAGTTGGCCATCGTGCCGACCGACCATTCGGAAACCGAGAACGCTCCAAACTACCGCGTTCACGCCGGCAACGAGGACGGACCGGAAGTCGGCGCGGGTTGGACCCGGACCGGCGAGAAAGCTGGCGAGTACGTCGCGCTCCAGATCGACGATCCTGCCTTCACACAGCCGATCCGCGCCAATCTGTTCCAGTCGGGAAGCGATCGTTCCGCATTCCATCTACTCTGGACGCGCCCCGCAAAACGCGAAGCAAGGACCTGATCAATTGGCTTCCTCGGACTATAGCGTGACTGGAGACTCCCGCGTCTCTTGCCAAATCCCGGTCATTCCTCTGTTCGCGGAAAACCGACTCATTCCTCCGTCCCGCTCGCCGTCAGCGCGGCCGTCGCGCGCAGCGGCGGTCAAGGGCGGCCGAAGGCCGGCGCTCGCGCCTTGCCCTTGACGGCCGGGAGCACGATGGCATCGGCCCGCCGCTCAGCGGGCGGAGGATAATTCACGGAACAAACACGATGGACCTCGTAACACTCGTGACGGCATGCGCGCTCGCTGCAGATCCGAAACTCCTGCACGCGCTGGTCTGGCACCAGTCGGGCGGCGAACCATGGGCAATCGCCGTGCAGGAGGAAGCCAATCCGCGCGTCTACCGGAGCATGCATGACGCGATCGGGGAAGCCCGCAAGTCGTCTGGCGGCAATGCCGTACGTGTCGGCCTGGCTGGCGTTCCGGTGTTACCGGAAAAGGTCTCGGCATCCGTCCTTCTACCCTGCCGCAACGTTGCAATGGCCGCCGTCCAGATCGCCAGGCATGCGAGCCGCTGCAGGACCCATCCGCAGCTCAAAGCCGATCCGACGTTATGTTCTGTTGCGGTCTATCGCGGCTCCTGGGAACGGCCGGACATCACCTTTGCGGCGGATGTCGTGGCAACCGTCAGGAAGGGCGATGCGCCGAACTTCGACATGCCGCGCGGCACCCGTACGGACATTTTCGACGTCGCCGGCGATCACAATACTGCCTCTGAACCGCCCGTCATCGACATCACATCGACATTCACCGAGCAGGCGCGCAGCTGGTCGAGCGCACTGTTCCCGACAAAGTCCGAACCGTCAGCGGAGCAATCCGAGCGCAGTGCGACCGCTACTGCACCGACAGCGGAACTGCCATCGCGTGCTTCTCCCGCGCCGTTCCCATTCAAAGCCAATCCGCAAGATCGCGACCTGTTCGTGCGTCGCGTTGGCACCGGGCGTCCATAATGAAGTGCATCGCAGGAAATCGAGAAGCAGCGAAGACCGGCGCGCATCAGAGTGCGGGCCGGGAAGGGAGCGGCAACACGACCGTCAGAGGGCAAGATAAAAGGCCGCGAGGTGCGGCCCGGTTGGAGGACGGTCGGGGCATTGTTTCTACACGCATTTCACGAGGCACGCTGCGATGTGCGCGAGCGACAGCCACATCGTTTACGCAACAATTCTCCAATGCTTGCAACGAGCATCGCACATCGCGGAGTGCACGCCATGAACAATGAGGACGACTTCGGCATCCGCCCCGGCAAGATCCGCTCGCGCCCGAACATGCGAGCCAAGCCGTTCATTGCCCAGGCGCTCGCGGCCGCCGAACGCGCCGGCGGCCATGTCACCAAGAGCGGCGGCATCACGGCGTCGCGGCGGTCCCGTTTCGGACGCGGCCGCGTCGCCAGCGTGCGGGCCAACCGGCTTCTCACCAGCCGCTCACGGCTTACGACGGTCAAGACCCGCGTCGTCCGGAACACCGGCCGTCGCGCGACGCTTCGGGCACATCTCAATTACCTGCGCCGCGAGGGCGTGACGCGTGACGGCGAGCGGGCGCGTATGTTCGGCCCCGACACCGACGACGCCGACGTCAAGGCCTTCACCGAGCGGTGCGAGGACGACCGTCATCACTTCCGTTTCATCGTCTCGCCCGAGGACGCCGCGCAGATGTCCGACCTGAAAACCTTTGCGCGAGAACTGATGCGGCAAGCAGAGAAAGATTTCGGCACGAAGCTCGACTGGGTCGGAGTCGGTCATTGGAACACTGACAATCCGCACGTCCATGTTATCCTGCGCGGACGGGCCGACGACGGCAAAGACCTCGTGATCGCACGGGACTACATTAGCAACGGGATGCGGGCGCGGGCGCAGGACCTCGTCACACAGGAGCTCGGACCGCGTTCCGACCTCGATATCCGTCGCAGCCTCGAGGACCAGGTGGAAGCCGACGGCTGGACGCCGCTCGATCGCCAGCTCGTCCGCGATGCGAGCCGGCATGGTATCATCGACGTCGCCCCAAGTGCAGGCCGGAAGCCTGACGACTACCTGCCTCAGAAAGTCGGCCGACTGCGCAAGCTTGAGTCGCTCGGGCTCGCAAACCAGATTGGACCGGGGCAGTGGGTGATCGTCGACGACGCAGAATCGACCCTGAGCGGGCTCGCAGAGCGGGGCGACATCATCAAACGCATGAACCGGGCGCTCACCGAACAGAGCATCGAGCGCGGTGCTTCGAGCTACGTGCTCTCGGGCGAGAACCTCACCGATCCGATCATCGGTCGCCTGATTGACCGTGGTCTCGACGATGAGTTGAAGGGAACTGCCTATGCTGTGGTCGATGCCACTGATGGGCGCACCCACCACATCAAGCTGCCTGATCTCGCTGCCGCCGGAGACGGACCGGTCGGCTCAATCGTGGAGCTGCGCCGGTTCGAGGATGCCCGCGGCCGCGAGCGCGTCGCACTGGCCGTCCGGTCCGATCTCGATCTCAATGCCCAGGTCAAGGCATCCGGCGCGACATGGCTCGATCGCCAACTGATCGCGCGCGAGCCTGCAGCGCTCGGCAGCGGCGGGTTTGGCGCGGAGGTCCGTGCCGCGATGGAGTGCCGCGCCGAGCATCTGATCGAGCAGGGGTTGGCTCGCCGGCAGGGCCAGCAGGTGGTCTATTCGCGCAACCTGCTTGAGACGTTGCGGCGGAAGGAGCTCGATTCCATCGGCGAGAAGCTAGCGGCCGAGATGGGCATGCCATTTCGCAAGTCAGCCACCGGGGACTATGTCGCTGGCCTCTATCGTCAGCGCTTGATGCTCGCGTCCGGCCGCTTCGCCATGATCGACGATGGCCTCGGCTTCCAGCTTGTGCCCTGGTCGCCATCGCTGGAACGCAATCTCGGCAAGCATGTCTCCGGGGTCGCTCGCGCCGACGGGGGTGTGGATTGGAATTTCGCGGTCCAGCGGGGGCTCACTCGCTGAGGTCTCACCCGCATTTCCCTCAGCCTCTCCGCGAGGCCCTGAAACGTGACGTCAAAGCCCGCTCCAGACTATGTCTCGCCTACACCGATAGCTGCTTCTTAAGATTAATCGCTTGCCAACACGCCACTCGCTTCCGGTGTCTATTTGGCCAAGCCTGGGTTGAGGCGGATCATAAAAATGCGTCCGCAACTGCGGCCTCGACATCGGCCGAACGGGTAGGCCCAGCCGCCACAAACGCTCGGGCGATGCTGACGCAAATACATGCAGCGTCGACCGGCTTAACAGGAATGTAAAGAACGCTTAAATCGTTAGCGCAAGCCGTATGAAGCTATTGGAAACGATCCTTGCTGACGGTCACCGCCAAGGCCGACGAAAAACTTCGGCAGCGCGGATTTCGCAACCCCAAACGGGATTGCACTCGACCTCTCACTTTACATCCGCCAGCGTATCTCTCCCCCAATCGCTTAACCATCAAGCACAACGGCAATCTGATCATTGAACTGCCGCGCCCGCGCGCTTGACAGACCTACGTCAATACCGCCACCGCGCACTGCGGCGATACCCAAAAATGTGTGCCATTTCCGTTGAGCGTTTCGGGCGTTAGCTATGATGAATCTCGTACACCTGCGCTACTTGGTAGCCGCAGCACAGCATCGTAGCTTTCGGCGCGCCGCGATAGCGCTACGGATCGCGCAACCAACGCTGAGCAAGCGCATCCGGGAGCTTGAAGACAGCCTGGGCATTGTATTGTTCGAGCGCTCGACCAGTGGCGCACATCTCACAGCGGACGGTGAAACCGTCGCGGCCCGTGCGAAGCAAATCCTAATTGATTTGGATAGCATGCAGAGCCTTGTCAAAGACAGCGGAGCCGGAACTGCGGGTCGACTGGAGATAGGGTTTTACACATCGCTGACATCGGGTGCGCTTGGCGAGACCCTGTGCGACTTTGCGAAAGAGCATGAAGGAGTCGATATCAATGTCGTCGAGGTCGATAGGTCTGAGTTACTCGCTCTGCTTGAGCGCGGTAGTATAGATCTTGCTATCGTGCTTGGGGAGTTGCGCTATGAAACTTACGCCCAGAGAAGTCTGTGGGCTGAGCGCGTCATGGTCGCCTTGCCGAAGTCGCATTATTTAGCTGAACGAGATTTCGTTTATTGGACGGACCTGAAGACAGAGCGATTCCTAGTCAGCCGTCGTGATCCCGGACCAGAGATGCATGACATGCTACTGAGCAAGCTTTCATCACCCGGCGATCGGCCGTTGGTAAAATCCATGGGTGTGCCGCACGATCATTTGCTGACACTCGTTCGTTGCTACCAAGGGATCGTCCCTGTCTGCGAGTCTTCGACTGGCAATATAATCGCCGACGTCGTTTATCGCGAAGTGCGCGACGGCAACGGGGCGACGCGTCTGGGATTTGTCGCCTATTGGCAGCGAGGCAATGTAAATCCATTGCTCGAACAGTTTTTGACGCGGTTGCAAATGCATGTCTCAGCGGCAATAACATGATCAAGACAGTGTGACCTCACTTCCTCCTGCTTTGGGGGAGCAAAGGCCGCAATTTGCTTGTACGCAAAGCAGCGTATGGTTCGCAACTGGCGACGTTCGCGCATCGACGACGAGCTCGACGAGCGCAGAGGACTGCCTGGCGGAAAGCCCGTGCTGAATGCGGTTTGCAGATTATGCGAGCCCGCGCATGGGCGCTGCGCGATAGGCAGTTTTTTCACCATACTCTGAGCTTTAGGAGTGTCAGAGCTAGGCCTTAACCGCCCTCATCGGAGGTGGTGCCACGATGACTCTATGCGCGGTGTGGCCGCGCGAGACCCAATGGGAGGCCCCGGCCTCGGCCGGGGCTTTTCATCAGATGGAAGACCGTCGAACAGTGCAACGCCGGCGGGTCCTGAAAGCCGGCACCATAGCGTTTGGCCAAGCGGCCGGCATTGATTGCATTGTGAAAAATCTGTCCGATCAAGGTGCGCTCTTGGTCGTAGAATCATCTGTGGGTGTCCCCAACCAATTCACCCTCGCAATTCCAAGCGAGGCCATGAAGAGAAACGCCATGGTCCAGTGGCGACGCGCGACAAGCATCGGGGTATCATTTTTTGCGTAGCGAACTGCGCTTGCAGAGCCTGCTCAAGGGTTAAAGCACTGTTAATTTCCTGGCTTTAGGTTCTGCAGACTTCGTGGAGCTGCTATGCGGATTGTATTGGTAGACCCGAGCCGCGCTGTTCAGCGGGCAATGACGCGTCTCGTTGAAGAGGGAGGCCATGAGGTTGTCACCTTTTCCGAAGGACTGAAGGCGCTCGCTTACATAAATCAGGATCCCCACGTCCGGGCGCTTATCCAGCACACAGCCCCTGGATATCAACGGCATCCAGCTTTGCAGCGCTGTTCGCGCATTGAGCGGGACCCGTCGGGCTCTACATGTCGTGCTGATGTCATCCACCGATGACTATTATCTCGCGATTGCAGCGCTCGACAACGGCGCCGACGATTTTATCCATAAGCCGCCTATTCCGGACGAGTTACGCGCGCGCCTGAGGCTCGCGGATCGCGTGACTTCGATGAAGCAGCAGCTCATTCAGTACGCAACCACCGATTCCCTCACTGGTATCCTTAATCGTCGAGCCTTTTTCGACAGTGCCGTGGAGATGTTGCTGGAAGCCCAATCTGACCCTGTGCTGTCCGCGATCCTGTTCGATATCGATCGCTTCAAGCAGATCAACGACAGATACGGGCACGACATGGGGGATCGCGTTTTGGCCGCAGTCGCCGGTGAAACGAAGATGGCTAACGGTATCGCCGGTCGGCTGGGAGGCGAAGAATTCTGTGTGCTTGTGAAAGCCTCGTTGGCCGACGCATCGGACTGCGCCGGAGAAATGCAAATGCGAATCCGCGCATTGCACTTCAAGCCAGACAATTCGGAAATCTCAGTGACCTGCAGTTTCGGCATAGCGAAACGTGAACAGGGTGACACGATTGACAGTCTGATTCGCCGTGCGGACGTTGCCATGTATCAAGCCAAAAGATCCGGCCTCGATCGGATCGTCTTGTCGGATTCTTTCGCGCTCACCGACAGTCAGGAGGAATGGCGCGGCGTGGCGCGGGTCGGCACGAGACCTCTATGAGACCATTCCGCTGCAAAATCCGCGTAAGCACGATTTGTTGTATGTGAAAAGTCAAGCACAAGCGGCCATCCCATATCTTCGGCCGTTGCATATCCAGGGGCATATCGGGCTAGCATTAACTTGTGCGGTTTCCGAACAAGCATGCCGGATGCAAAATGCGGTTCATGTGGACCCAGACCGCGCTCGCGCTTGCTCGCAAGTGCCAAAGTAGACATTAGCGTGAGCCTTCTCAGTTGTTCATCGGTTACCCCGAACAGTTGTTGAACTCAGTTTGGATAGTTGGCGCTCCCCGCGCGCCGGAAGAGTGGTCTGGTTGACGTTCCTCGAGCGGCGGTCTCATTTGGTGAGATCTCGTTTCGCTGCGGGAGGGTTGCGAGCCTTGCTGCAGACGATACTGTGCAGTATTGTCAACTTCTCGGCCCGGAAGGAAAGAAAAATGCGCAAAGTGATGCACGGAGTTGTCGGGAGCATTGCGTGTCTGTTCGGAGCGACTTTCGCATCCGAAGTTGCGACATCCCAGAAATATCCGAGTGGCGCCATAACCTTCATCGTACCGTACGCGGCCGGCGGTAGCGCCGATATTGCTGCTCGGTTGATCGGAGTAAGGTTACAAGAAAGCCTGGGACGCTCCGTGGTTGTCGAGAATCGGCCCGGTGGATCGGAAGTGGTGGCAACTGAAGCTGTTGCACGATCTGATCCCGATGGTCTGACCATCGCGATCCTCTCGAACGCAATCGCAATCAACGAGACCCTGGTTGCTAACCGGCGCTATGACTTGGCGCGCGAAATCGCACCAGTTGCGCGCATTATAGAACTGCCGTTTGCACTGATGGTGCACCCATCCGTTCCGGCCAATTCGGTAAGGGAATTGGTGGACTATGCGAAGGCCAATCCGGGCAAGTTGAATTATGGTCATCTCGGCCCGGGTAGTCCGCATTTCTTCACGATGGAGTGGTTCAAGCGAACTGCCGGGATAGACCTTCTCGCGGTGCCCTATCGTGGCGCCGCACCGGCCTATGCAGCGCTGATCGCGGGCGAGGTTCAGGTCATCGCCTCAGGTCTTGGAGCTGCCACACCGCTGCTGGAAGCCAAGCAGGCAATTGCTATCGCAGCGCTGTCGGAGAAGCGGCCCGCGTCGCGGCCTGATCTGCCGACTATTGCGGAGGCGGGGTACCCAAACTTCAATCTCCGTTCCTGGATGGGCATATTCGTGAGGTCCGGCACACCGAAAGCGATCTCGGACAAACTCGAACTGGAAATTCTGGCAGCAATCGATAACGCCGATGTCAAAGATCGGCTGCAGAAGTTGGGTTTGGAACCCTCTCCTATGAAAGCTCAAGAATTTAGCAATTTCATCCTAACGGAAATCGCGAATTGGGAAACGATCGTCAAGGCTACGGGTGTCAAGACTGAGTAGTTGGCGAGGGCGCAAGTCTGGTCTCAGTGGGCCTCTCCAAAACAATGGATGTTTCGTTGTTTTCGGAAGAAGAGCCCCAAAATCCTTCCTCTTCTTTTGCTTATCAAGAAGCCGTTATCTGAGGCGCTTGCTTTAGGCTAAGCACATCCGGTAATTCTTTTCTCTTCTTAGTCGCCCGAGTGATCCGGACCATGTTGTGTGCCCGGGCGACTGCGCGCCTGACCAGCAGCCCGAGCCAGCTGTCGGCATGACGGGCTTGCGAACGCTCCAGCGGATCCAAGTCACGGCGAGCACGATCAGCAGCTTGCGGATGTCGGTCCCTGTTGTCGTCAGAAGTGGCATGTCGTGCTGCACAGGTGCGTGTCGCGTTTCCAGTATTTTTGCGAAGACATACGCCCGTTTGCGATATCGCCGTAATCGTTGTTGAACGTGGTCGCACGGTGGGCTTTCGTTCGGGCACCGCCGCCCATACCGGACGCTCCGTGACCACTACCAAAATCCTATGGGATCAGATTCTTGCGGTCTTTGCGATCGTGCTTTCGACGACGTGGGGCGCGACGCAATGGACGGCATGGCGACTGGGCTTTCAGCCTCAGCTTGGCGCCTCTTGGTTCGACCTTGCGGGCCTGCCGGTCTATCCGCCGCCAGCCTTCTTCTGGTGGTGGTACTTCTTTGACGCATACGCGCCCCATATCTTCCTCGAAGGCGCCGGCATCGCTGCGTCCGGCGGCTTCACCGCTATCGCTGTCGCCATCGCAATGTCGGTCTGGCGCGCCCGCGAGGCGAAAAGCGCCGAGACCTATGGTTCAGCGCGATGGGCCAATGACGGGGAGGTGAGGGCCGCAGGCCTGTTTGGTCCGGACGGTGTCGTCCTTGGCCGGCTGGATGGCGAATATCTCCGCCACAACGGTCCGGAGCACGTGCTGTGCTTTGCCCCGACACGTTCCGGCAAGGGTGTCGGCCTCGTTGTGCCCTCGCTCCTGACGTGGCCGGGATCCGCAATCGTCCACGACATCAAGGGTGAGAACTGGCAGCTCACGGCCGGGCTGCGCTCACGCTTTGGCCGGGTGCTCCTGTTCAATCCGACCGATACGGAAAGCGCCGCCTACAACCCGCTTCTGGAGGTCCGCCGCGGTGAATGGGAAGTCCGCGACGTGCAGAACGTAGCCGACATCCTGGTCGACCCGGAAGGCTCGCTCGAGCGGAGGAATCACTGGGAGAAAACGAGTCACTCGCTCCTGGTCGGCACGATCCTTCACGTCCTCTACGCAG
>Ga0209906_100533_pt1 | contig 12570 bp, 16 predicted proteins | sample FECB24metaG_FD_188303 | JGI IMG/M metagenome (GOLD analysis project Ga0209906, IMG submission 188303) | Cyanobacterial communities from the Joint Genome Institute, California, USA from Joint Genome Institute, California, USA - FECB-24 metaG... ... | reverse complement strand
AGGCGATGAAGCCCGAGCCACATCCGTCTGTCCGGGACTGGCTCGACGCCCAGGCCGCGGAAACGCTGTTTCTCTCCAGCGTCACCATCGCGGAGCTGATGTTCGGCATCGGCGCGCTGCCCAGGGGCAAGCGCAAGGACCGCCTGGCAACCACGCTCGACGGCGTGATGGAGCTGTTCAAGCCGAGAGTCCTGCCCTTCGATACGCAAGCGGCGCGGCGATACGCCGACCTCGCCGTCAAGGCGCGCAAGGCCGGCAAGGGCTTCCCCACGCCCGACGGCTACATCGCCGCGATCGCCGCCGCGCACGGCTTCGCCGTGGCGTCGCGCCACACCGCCGCGTTCGCGGCCGCCGGCCTGACGGTCATCGATCCCTGGACGGGCGGCGGCTGATCAGCAGTCGGAGAAGTTTCTGATGCGGAACAATCCGGCTCAGCTACGCCGGACGGAAGCCGTTCGCGATGTCCGCTCACGCGCCGACGATCTTATGCTATAAAGCCCCTGCGCCGTGGTGGTGGTGGAAGGCGCGACCGTCAGATCCTTGTCTCACGGAGGCCACCACCATGATTTTACTCAGCGTGCTCGCCAGCATCGCCGCCATCGGCGTCATCTGCTGTCTCTTGTTCTACCTCGCGGTCTACGCGCTGCCGCTGTTCGCGGGCGTCATGGCAGGCGTCTGGGTGTATGGCACAGGCGCCGGCTGGCTTGGCGGAATCGCCGTCGGGGCGGTCGCCGGCCTCGCGACCCTGCTTGCCGGCCACCTCCTGCTCGCATTCGTCAAGCCGCTCTGGCTGCGGCTCATGATCTCCGCCGCTTTCGTCGCACCTGCCGCCATCGCCGGCTATCACGCGACACATGGCATCGTGAAGCACACGATGCCCTCCGAAACCTGGCAGGTCGCCTTCTCAGTTGTCGGGGCCGTTGTCGTCGGCATCACCGCCTTCGCGCGGCTGGCGACGCTGGCCCCGCCCGGCCGGACCGGCCACGGCGTGGCGCGCGCCTGAGACTGTTTCGGCGGTTCAAGGCATGACGAGATCACGCCTCCTGCGCGCTCCTCGTCGCCTGTTGGCAATTCGGGGGGAGAACGAGCGCCGGATTGCCAAGCTGGGCCCATAGTCACGCGCTGCATTGGAACGCGGGGTTGGCCCGCGCGACGAACCTCCACGCCATCGAAGACAGCGGGCTGGTCGCACGCCTGTCGCTGCTCATCGAGAGCATTGATGCGGCCGGTCCGGTCGCCTCGACGCGGGATGAGCGCCGTGCGCCGACGCCGCCGGACCCCTGCGGTTGCACGACGGAACCGCCAAGTTCTCCTTGATCCTCTCTGCCTGATCGAGCGCTCCATGCGGCCTCTTTGATGAGCTGATCTGGCCGCAGGCCGGCTTCGCCTCGACCGCCTATGCCGCAATGGCACCGGTCGACTTTCTTCCCCTGGGCTGCGCCCATTCCTCGCGAAACAAGAAAGTCTCCCGGCTGCCATCCTCCGCTGCGCTCCGGCCCGCAAGCAGGTGCGGCGTCGATCGCCTCCGGCCAACCGATCGCCATCGAGGCCGCAATGGTGCGGACTCGAAACAGAGATCAAGGAGAACTACCATGGCGACCATCGGCACCTTCAAGAAGTCCGGCAACGAGTTCGTCGGCCAGATCGTCACCCTCAGCGTCCAGGCCAAGAACGTCCGCATCGTCCCCGAAGCCACCCGCTCGGGTGAGAACGCCCCCAGCCACCGAGTCTTTGCGGGACGCGTCGAGATCGGCGCCGCCTGGACCAAGCGCTCCAACGAAGGCCGCGACTATCTGGGTCTCAAGCTCGACGACCCGTCGTTCACGGCTCCCATCTACGCCAACCTCTTCGACGACGAGGAAGGCGAAGGCTACAGCCTGATTTGGTCCCGCCCCAACCGCCGCAACGGCGAGTGAGGCGAAAGCCCCAGGCCCCGCCCGGCTTGACCGGGCGGGGCTTGCTCGCTCCCGGAGACGAGGCGTAAACGACCGAATCAGTTCACGGCGAGTCGGCTAACAGCCTGTCTTTGTCGGCCATTTTTGATCGCCTCCTTGACCAAGAACGACTATTTTAGTCGTAGTTCTGGCTGCTCGATCGGCCCGGTGGGAGGTGATCATGCATGATCACCGCCCGACAATGGCGGGCCGCTCGCGCGTTGCTGGGATGGACACAGGAGACGCTCGCGGACAAGGCCCTGGTATCGCTAACGGCGCTCAAACGACTCGAATCCGCTCACAGCGCCGTCTTCGAGTCGACGGAAGATCAGGTCCGTCGCACGCTAGAGGCCAACGGCATCGTCTTCCTGTCGTCCGACCAGGGCGAAGGAGTGATGCTTGTACGCGCGAAAGTGGGCGGCCACGGCAGAACTTGACGCGGCACCCCCGTGCAGCGGGCGGAAGAGCGTGCACGGCGCTCCTCTTGCACCGGCCGCCAGTGTGCGTAGGGTTAACAATCCGTTGCACCGAACCCGTGTCGACCGTCGGGGCTCGAATTGACACACCAAGCATTCCTAGACGAGCCGCCGCAAAGCACGCTGCTGACGAGCTACGACCGCGCTCACATGAAGCTCTACATGCGGCTGCTCGACGCGGAAACCGACGCCGCCGATTGGCGCGAAGCCGTGGCGCTCCTGTTCGGCATCGACGCCGGCAGGGAACCTGAGCGCGCCTATCGCGTGCACCGCAGCCATCTCGCCCGTGCCCGTTGGATGCGTGAGTACGGCTACCGGCAGCTCGCGCGCGAGGCCTGATATCGAGACGTGATGCTGTCCTAGCATCACCCCTTGCATGTTCGGCGGCTACCCGCCGTCGTCTCAACCCGCGATCGTATTCCTCCTTCGCACGCGCCCGACCAAAGGGTCAGGGGAGGAAACACATGGGTCCCGACACATCGCGCTGGCGCACCTCCGAGACCTACGACTATCTCGATTATCTCTTCGCGCCGGACCTCGCCTGGGAATGGCTGAGGCGCAACCCGAAATACCAACGAGACTTTGCCGAAAGCGAGCGATCCTCCGCTGCCGCCCAGCGCTTCGCCGTGCTGGTGCGGCCGCGCTGGGGGTTGCGCTTTCGCGATCGACCCGTCGCTCGCCGCCACGAACGCCCCCGTCTTCTGGACCCCCGATGTCGATCCCGGCACTGTCATCCTCACCGCAGCGCCTCCATCGCCTTCAGTGGAGAGCGCCGTCCCGCCTGACCTCGATGCGAATACCGCCCGCGACGGCGCAGACGGGTTAAGCATTGTCCAGGGTCGCGGCGCGAACGCCGTTCGACTCTTCCTCACAACTGATGCCTCGCCCGCGAACCCAGTTGTCGCATTGGTCCCGCTGGGGGCCGATGGCCTCGACCGCATCGACGCGGTCACCCGTCTTTGGCGTGCCGTCAACGGACGAAAGGTGCCGATCGACGGGCGACTGACCAAGCAGCAGCGTCGGCGACTTCGGCGCATGCTTCAGGCGGTGGATGGACACACGGAAGGGGCGAGTTACCGCGAAATCGCCGAAGCTATCTTCGGGGCCGCCCGCATCGCCGATGCGTCTTGGAAGACCTCCGCCCTTCGCGACGTGACGATTGATCTCGTGAAGGACGGCCTCGCGCTGATCGCTGGTGGCTATCGTGCGCTCCTGCGTCGGCGACGCCGTCAGTAGTTTTGCCGCGCTATTCCGCAGGGGTGCGATTTTAGCACTCGCATCTTCGCCATCCCCTCACGCAGCTTTCCTCCGCCACCGTGGCCTTCGCTCGCCGGTGCTCGCCGGCAACTTGAACGAACGCCCGGAGGTGCGACATGACGAATCTCGCCGGCTTGCCGCCGCGCTTCTTGCGGACGCCGGAGGCCGCCGACTTCCTCGGCCTGTCCAGCCGGACACTGGAGAAACATCGCACCTACGGCACCGGGCCGGCCTATCGGAAGCTCGGCGGTCGCGTCGTCTATGCGCTCGACGACCTCAAGGCCTGGGCCGACCGCGGCGCGGTCACCTCGACGTCCGACCCGCGCGGCTCCGTGCTGCCGGCCAAGCGCCACGACTCGGCCTCGGCGCAGGCCGGTCGTAGCCGCCGTTGAGAGGCGCGACATGTCCTGGGCGCGACGCCATAGCGAACGCGAGCAGCTCGATCTTTTCCGGGCGCTGCCCGGCGATCTCGCGCCGCGCGACGCGCAGGACCTCATGGCCTATCCGTTCTTCTCGCTCGCCAAGTCGAAGCGGCTGGCGCCGATCGACTTCAAGGCCGGCACCATTGTCATCCGGGTCGAGGCGGTCCCGGAGCACGGCATGGCGACGATCTGGGACGCCGACGTGCTGATCTGGGCAGCCTCACAGATCGTCGAGGCGCGCGACCTCGGCCTGCGGCCGTCGCGCCTGGTGGCGGCGACGCCATACGAAATTCTCTCCTTCATCGGCCGCGGGGTGAGCGCGCGCGACTACGACCGCCTGAAGGCCGCGCTCGACCGCCTGCAATCGACCACCGTCGCGACCTCGATCCGCCAGCCAACCGAGCGGCGGATGCACCGCTTCTCCTGGATCAACGAGTGGAAGGAGCGTGCGGACGCGCACGGCCGTCCGCTCGGTCTCGAGCTGATCGTACCGGACTGGTTCTTTGCCGCTGTCCTTGATGACGCGCTGGTGCTCACAATCGACCGCGCGTACTTCCGTCTGACCGGCGGGCTGGAGCGCTGGCTGTATCGCTTGGTGCGCAAGCACGGCGGCCGCCAGCACTACGGTTGGAGCTTCGACGTCGCCTATCTCCATGCGAAGTCCGGCAGCCTCTCACCGCTCAAGCATTTCGCCTACGACCTGCGCGACATCGTTCGCCGGCAGACGCTGCCCGGCTACCGGCTGACCATCGAGCAGCCGCCGGACGCCCCAGAACGCCTCGCATTCGTTCCCGTCGCTTCCGCGGCCCTCGCTCCGCTGCGGCCGCGCGGGACTTCTCGCGCTGGGGACAAGCTGTGAATCGCCTCGTGCTATCAGGGACGGAACCTATCGTGCCATCGGGGACCCGATCCTCGTGCCATCGGGGACCGGATTCATCGAATCCGAGCGTCGATTCAAAGCAATGTGCGCGGCGTAACTCTTCTAACCAGGATTCCTTCGGAATCTTTCTAACGGCCGCTCCGCGTTCCACACCTGTGGATGAGTGCCGCCAACGGGAGGCGGCGCCATGATCGTCGCGCTGCTCAACCAGAAAGGCGGCGTCGGCAAGACCACGCTCGCCCTCCACCTCGCCGGCGAATGGGCACGACGACGCCAGCGCGTCACTGTCATCGATGCCGATCCGCAAGGTTCTGCTCTCGACTGGTCGCAGCAGCGCGCACGCGAGAGCCTTCCACGGCTGTTCGGCGTGATCGGCCTGGCGCGCGATACGCTGCACCGGGAAGCGCCCGAGCTCGCGCGCAATGCCGATCACATCGTCATCGACGGCCCGCCGCGCGTCGCCGGGCTCATGCGCTCGGCACTGCTCGCGGCCGACATCGTCCTGATCCCGGTGCAGCCGTCGCCCTTCGACGGCTGGGGATCGGCCGAGATGCTAGCACTGCTGAGCGAGGCGCGCGTGTATCGCCCGCAGCTCGTCGCCCGCTTCGTCCTCAATCGATGCGCCGCGCGCACTGTCATCGCGCGCGAGACCGCGCTCACCCTCGCCGATCACGACCCGCCGCTGCTCGCCTCCAGGATCGGTCAGCGTGTCGCCTTCGCGGAGGCCGCGCAGTCCGGCCGCCTCGTCTGGGAAGCACACACAGAAAGTCCGGCGGCGCGCGAGATCACCGCTCTTGCGGCCGAAGTCGGGAGGCTGGCGCGATGACGCAGCGCTCCCCGAAACGCGCCTTCATCGCGCGGCCGGCCGATCCCGAACGCTGGATCAAGGCATCTGCACCGCGCCCCAACAGCAACGACGACGCGGCCGCTTTCACCGCGCGGCTGACGATCGACATCACGCCGGAGCTGCGCGGCCGCATCAAGATCGCAGCCTTCCAGCACGGCCTGACCGTCGCGGACATGCTGCGCGACCTGCTCGCCCGCGAATTCCCTCCAGCCGAAGGAGACCACCCATGACCGGTGCGCCTCACCTGCGCCTCGTGCCGTCGCCGCTTCCCGCCGACGGCTTGACACGCGTCGAGCTGACCTGGATCGAGAAGAAGGTCGAATACTGGATCCGCTTCGGCAAGGAGAAGGACGAGCAGATCCTCGACCGGCACCGCCGCGTGCTCGCCTTCACGCCCAACAGCGTCTTCGCCTTCGTGCGCTGGGCCTCCAACGACCATGGCACCATCTTGTCGCGCATCGACATCGTGCGCGCGATCACGCCCGGCGAGCGCTATCAGACGCTGCCCTTCGTGCGCCCCGGCGGCGACATCTTGCTCAAGATGGAGGGCTGGCCGAAGGTCGAGCGCGTCCTCCAGATCGTCGATGCGATCGAGGCGATCGGCATCGACCCGGCCGAGGTGTCGCCGCATCACTGGCGCCACGTCCACCACCGCCTGACCGCCGGCGAGGAGCCGCGCCGCTACACCGTGGAGCAGCATCGGGCGATCCTCCTGCGGCGGAGGGTCGAGCCGTGACGCGCCTCGGCTATGTCATGACGACCTCCCTCGCCGTGGTGGCGGTCGGCGTTCTCTCCTTCCTTCCAGTGACGCCGAGGCTCATCTGGAATGCGTCCGCCAGCGTACCGCTCGGCCTCTATTCCATCGCGCCGGCGCGTCACCTCGAAGTCACCGATCTCGTCGCGGTCGAGACGCCCGAGCCGCTCGCCTCCTTCATGGCCGAACGCCGCTATCTGCCCCGCGGCGTGCCGCTGATGAAGCGCGTCGCCGCCGTTGCTGGCCAGCAGGTTTGCCGGGACGGATCGCACATCACGGTCGACGGGATCGACATGGGCGACGCGCTGGCGCGCGACCGCGCCGGCCGTGTCTTGCCGTCCTGGCAGGGCTGCCGCCGCATCGCCCATGGCGAAGTCTTCCTGATGAACTGGGCCGCTCCCGACAGCATGGACGGCCGCTACTTCGGCCCGCTCGCCACGAAAACGATCATCGGCCGCGCGGTGCCGCTGTGGACCGACGAGGACGGCGACGGCCGCTTCCAATGGCACGCCGCAACGCGGTGACGGCGCGCCGAGCACGTCCCCTTCACCGCACATAGGGAGCTTTCAATGCCACAGATCGGAGAGTTCACCCGCACCAAGAACGGCTATGCCGGGCACGTCCGCACGCTCACGCTGAACGGCGAGATCGTGCTCATTCCGGCCGAGCATTCGGACGCCGAGAACGCGCCGGACTACCGCGTCCATCTCGGCGACAGCAACGGGCCTGAGATCGGCGCCGGCTGGAAGCGCACCGGCGAGAAGGCCGGCGACTACGTCTCCGTCCAGATCGACGACCCGGCGCTCAGCCAGCCGATCCGCGCCAACCTGTTCCAGTCCGGCGACGCAAAGTCGATCTGGGGCCTGCACTGGAACCGCCCTCAAAAGCGCCCCGAGCGGGATTGACGCGATGGTCATCCGCTTGATCTCGCGGAGACGGAGTGAGACGGCTGGGCGGGGCTCGCTCGCCCGGCGTCTTCCCGCTCTTCTCCTTTCCGGCCTGCTGATCGCCGCGCCCTTCACCAGCGTTGCGCTTGCGCAGAACGCGTCTACCGCGCGTCTTCGGAGCGACCACACAATCGCTGACTACATCGCGGAAGCGGCGCGGCGTTTCGGCCTGCCCGTCGCTTGGATACGGGCCGTCATGGACGCGGAAAGCGCCGGCGATGTGCGCGCCGTCTCTCGCAACGGCGCGATGGGCCTGATGCAGATCTTGCCGGACACGTGGTCGGAGCTGCGCGCCCGTTACGGTCTCGGCCGCGATCCGTTCGATCCGCGCGACAACATCCTGGCCGGCGCCGCGTACCTGCGCGAGATGCACGACCGTTACGGATCGCCGGGCTTCCTCGCGGCCTACAATGCGGGCCCGCAGCGTTATGACGAATACCTTGCGGGCGTGCGCGCTCTGCCGGCCGAAACGCGTGCCTATGTCGCTTTGCTCGCGCCCCTTGTCGGCGGCGAACCGCTCGAGCGCGTGACCGCGATTGCGCCTGATTCGCTCGCCTGGACGCGCTCTCCTTTGTTCGTCGTGCGCGCGAACGGCAACGCGAATGCAGCCCCATCGCAAGAACAGCGCGCGCCGACAGCACCACGAGCGCGGGACGCGGCAGCGCTTTCACCGCGCTCCTCCGGCCTCTTCGTCGCGCAAGCGAGTCCGGACCCGCAGCAATGACGCGCTCGTTGCCCAATCGCGATGTAGCGACCCCCAGCGCACAAGAGCGTGTGGTGAGGCGGGAGGGCGCAACCACGTCCGCACGATGGCAGGATAAAGGGGCGCGAGGTGCGCGCCAGGACGGTTGTGCGTTTTCAATAGCTTACATGCCGAAGCCGCGAGGTGCGCCGTCCCGGCGCAGCCTGCGGCTTCGGCACTTCTTCAATGAATTCCGTCGCTTGGCGCGATGTGCGGGGCCGCGGCCATGAGCGCCGAGGACGACTTCCGCATCCGGCCTGGCCGCATCCGCTCGACGCGCACGCAGCGGGCGCGGCCCTTCATCGCGCAGGCGCTCGCCGCCGCCCAGCGCGCCGGCGGCTCCGTCTCCCGCAAAGGGACGATCGGTCCCGGCCATCGCTCCCGCTTCGGCCGCGGCCAGCGCGCCTCGATCCAGGCCAACCGGCTCATCACGTCGCGCTCGCGCGGCGCCGTCGTCAAGGCACGCGTCGTCCGCCACGGCGCACGCGGCGCCTCGCTCGTGACCCATCTCGGCTATCTCCGGCGCGAGGGCGTCACCCGGGACGGAGAGAAGGCGCGGCTCTTCGGTCCCGGCACCGATGAAGCCGATCCGAAGGCTTTCGCGGAGCGCTGCGCCGACGACCGCCATCACTTCCGCTTCATCGTGTCGCCGGATGACGCGATCGAGATGGCGGACCTCAAGCGGTTCACCCGCGACCTGGTCGGCCAGATGGAGAAAGATCTCAGGACAAGACTCGACTGGGTGGCGGTCGACCACTGGAACACCGAGCACCCCCACGTCCACCTGATCGTGCGCGGCGTTCGTGACGACGGCGAGAACCTCGTCATCGCGCGCGACTACATCAAGGAAGGCATGCGCGACCGCGCGCGCGACCTGATCACCCAAGAACTCGGCCTGCGCACCGACCACGACATCCGCACCGCGCTGGAGCGCCAAATCGAAGCCGAGCGCTGGACGAACCTCGACCGCCAGCTTGCCCGCGATGCCTATCGCACCGGTATCATCGACCTCGCGCCGCGCGCCGGCCGTCAGCCCGACGAATTCCACGCGCTGAAGGTCGGACGCCTGCGCAAGCTGGAGGCCCTCGGGCTCGCCGACCAGATTGGGCCAAGTCAATGGGTCATCTTCGATCAGGCCGAGAAGAGTTTGCGGGAGCTCGGCGAGCGTGGCGACATCATCAAGCGGATTCATCGCGGCCTCGCCGAGCGCGGTATCGAACGCGGGCCTTCGAGCTACGTGCTGGCCGGCGAAAGCCTGGACGAGCCGATCGTCGGCCGCTTGCTGGCGCGCGGGCTCGACGACGAGCTGAAGGGCACCGCCTACGCCGTCGTCGACGGCGTCGATGGCCGCACCCATCACATCAGGCTCGCCGATCTCAACGCGGCCGGAGACTCCGCCCCGGGCTCGATCGTCGAGCTGCGCCGGTTCGACGATGCGCAGGGCCGGCGGCGTGTCGCGCTCGCCGTCCGGTCGGACCTTCCGCTCGAGCAGCAGATCACGGCGAACGGCGCCACCTGGCTCGACCGCCAGGCCATTGCGCGCGAGCCAGTCCCGCTTGGCGCCGGCGGCTTCGGCGCCGAGGTCCGCGACGCGCTCGACCGTCGCGCCGAGCATCTCATCGCTCAGGGCCTGGCCGAGCGGCAGAGCCGCGGGGTCAGCTTCAGCCGCAACCTGATCGAGACGCTGCGGCGTCGCGAGCTCGATGCGCTGAGCGAGCGCCTCGCCGCCGGGACCGGACGGACGGCCGTCAAATCCAATGCCGGCGAGTACGTCGCGGGCACCTACCGCCGCCGCTTCGATCTCGCCTCTGGACGCTTCGCGATGCTCGACGACGGCCTCGGCTTCCAGCTCGTGCCGTGGTCGCCCTCGCTCGAACAGCATCTCGGCCGCCATGTCTCCGGTATGGCGCGCGGCGACGGCGGCATCGACTGGAGCTTCGGCCGCAAACGGGGGATCGGCTTGTGACGAGACGATCGGCCAAGGAGAGCGCGTGATGTCGGCAACGAAGATTCTCTGGGGTCAGATTCTGGTCGTCGCGCTGATCATCCTGGCGACGACCTGGGGCGCCACGGAATGGACGGCGTGGCGATTGAACTTTCAGGCGCAGCTCGGTGAGCCCTGGTTCATCCTGTTCGGCTGGCCGGTCTATTATCCCCCAGCGTTCTATGCGTGGTGGTTCTTCTACGACGCCTACGCGCCGGCGATCTTCGTGGAAGGGGCTGTCATCGCAGCATCGGGCGGATTCATGGCGATCGCTGTCGCGATCGCCATGTCGGTGTTGCGGGCCCGCGAAACCAAGAACGTCGACACCTACGGTTCAGCACGATGGGCCCGCCCCGATGAGGTGAAGGGCGCCGGCCTGCTCGGCCCCGACGGCGTCGTGCTCGGCAAGCTCGGCCGCGACTATCTCCGCCACGACGGCCCCGAGCACGTCCTCTGCTTTGCCCCGACCAGGAGCGGCAAAGGTGTGGGTTTGGTCATTCCCTCGCTCCTCACTTGGCCGGGGAGCGCCATCGTCCACGACATCAAGGGTGAGAACTGGCAGCTCACGTCGGGATTTCGCGCCCGGCACGGCCGCGTGCTCCTGTTCGATCCGACGAACGCCAAGTCTTCTGCCTACAATCCTCTGCTCGAAGTCCGGCGCGGCGAATGGGAAGTCCGCGACGTCCAGAACATCGCCGACATCCTGGTCGACCCGGAAGGCTCGCTCGAGAAGAGGAACCATTGGGAGAAGACCTCTCATGCGCTGCTGGTCGGCGCCATCCTCCACGTGCTCTACGCCGAGGAGGACAAGACGCTCGCCGGCGTCGCCTCCTTCCTCTCCGATCCGCGCCGACCGATCGAGTCGACGCTCGCCGCGATGATGAGGACCCCGCATCTGGGAGAGGCCGGACCGCACCCGGTCATCGCCAGCGCCGCGCGCGAGCTCCTCAACAAGTCGGACAACGAGCGCAGCGGCGTGTTGAGCACCGCCATGTCCTTTCTCGGCCTCTACCGCGACCCCGTCGTCGCGGCCGTCACGCGCCGCTGCGACTGGCGGATCACCGATATCGTCGGCGGCGCGCCGCCGACGACGCTCTACCTCGTTGTGCCGCCGTCCGACATCGCCCGCACCAAGCCGCTGATCCGGCTGATCCTCAACCAGATCGGCCGGCGGCTGACGGAAGATCTCCATGCGAAGTCCCGCCGTCACCGCCTGCTTCTCATGCTCGACGAGTTCCCCGCACTCGGCCGCCTCGACTTCTTCGAGAGCGCGCTGGCGTTCATGGCCGGCTATGGGCTGAAGTCGTTCCTGATCGCGCAGAGCCTCAACCAGATCGAGAAGGCTTACGGCCCGAACAACTCGATCCTCGACAATTGCCATGTGCGGGTGAGCTTCGCGACCAACGACGAGCGCACGGCCAAACGCGTGAGCGACGCGCTCGGCACGGCGACCGAGCTCCGCGCCATGCGCAACTACGCCGGCCATCGCCTCAGCCCCTGGCTCGGACACCTGATGGTCTCGCGCTCGGAGACGGCCCGGCCGCTGCTCACGCCCGGCGAGATCATGCAGCTCCCGCCCACAGACGAGATCGTGATGGTCGCCGGCACGCCGCCCATCCGCGCCAAGAAGGCGCGCTACTTCGAGGACCGGAGATTACAGGCGCGCATCTTGCCGCCGCCGGTGCTGAAGGCGGCGGAACACCATCAAGCGAATGACTGGACCGGCAGGCCCCTGCCGCCGCAACCTTTGCCGGAAGCCGCGCCACCCGTGAGCGGCATGAATGACGAGGATCCGACGGGCTCCGAGAAGCGGCGCCAGCCCGAGCTCAGTCGCGTGGCCCCGGTCGAGAAGAAGCCGCCGATCGACAACGAGTTCGAGATCGACCCCAACGATGACGAGCCGGACGATGCCGCACGGCTGAGCCGCATGAACCGTCTCGTGCAAGGCCTCGCGCGCCAGGTCTCACTCGATCCCGACGACGGCATGGAGCTGTAGGACGCCATGCCGAATCCGAACAAGAAGCGGCGGCTTTCCGTCTATCTCGAACCCGGCGTGACCAGGGCGCTGGCGGAATACGCCGCACGCCGCGCCCAGTCGCGCTCGCTCGTCGCGGAGGCGGCCATCGCCTCATTCCTCTCACCCGACGCCGCCGAGCGGCAGGAGGCGGCGCTCACCAGGCGGCTCGATCAGCTCGACCGGCGCATGGCGCGCCTGGAGCGTGATCTTGGCATCGCCGTCGAGACGCTCGCCGTCTTCGTCCGCTTCTGGCTGACCACCAACCCGCCGCTGCCAGAGCCTGCGCAGGCCGCCGCGCGCGCGAAGGCAG
>Ga0209906_100532_pt1 | contig 12591 bp, 14 predicted proteins | sample FECB24metaG_FD_188303 | JGI IMG/M metagenome (GOLD analysis project Ga0209906, IMG submission 188303) | Cyanobacterial communities from the Joint Genome Institute, California, USA from Joint Genome Institute, California, USA - FECB-24 metaG... ... | reverse complement strand
TGCCCGGGCGCTGCAGGCCAAGCAAAAGATCGATCAACTCCGGCTTCGTAAGCTGCTCAAGTTCCTCGCGATTCATGGATAGTGTGAATCATAGAAGCGACCCCTTGGCAAGGGGGTGGGTAATTACGAACCACGGATCTGTTCCAGTGAGATTGGCGAGCTCGACCATTTTCTCGACAGGCATACCGCGTTTGCCCCATTGCCTGTCGGTGACCTGTGGCCGGTGCTTCCAGAGCAGGCTCGGGGCGGCCCTTTGCGCAGCATCGGACGTGATCGGCTGTCCGGCAGTATCGAAAATCTCGTTGCTATTCATCCAGTCCATGAACCGAACGGTTCCGAACGGGGCCATCTTGGTGATCAGAGCCTGATTGAAGGTCTCACCCCTTGTGTAGCGCGGCAGCAGGTCTGCACGGACAACTCGCATGTTCCGCACATGGTCGCCCGTTCCAGTCGGATCGGTCGCCGTTAGCTGCAATGAGAGCGTCCTGGTCGCGCCGGACCGGATAAGGAGGCGACCCGGTTCACTGGCTTTGATCGTCGTGTCCGCACCGCCGCGGAATGTGCCGGCGCCGTCATACAGCACGATGAAGCGGGTACCAGGCGGCGGGCCAGCGGGATTATCGTACAAAAGCAGAAGGTTCACGTGAGTGTAACGAAGCCCGTCGCCAGGCTGGGGCAGCCGCGTGACCCACCCGTTGGCGTCGAGAAACAGGGGCTCGTTGCTATTCCAGACACCGTCATACTGCGGCAACCACTGATCGCTCGACTTCATCAGATCCAGCGTCGGCAGCATCGGGCTGTAGTAGTTCAATGCATCGAGGTTCGTGCCGACCGGCAGCCGGGTGACTGCAGGCGTTGCATGTCCGGGTGCATTGTCATCACCGCAGCCCGCTACGAGCATGAGCACTGCCATCTGCACGGTTCGCATCATGGACAGGATCCTTTCGCGCCTCACCGCTTCGAAGATTGGCTGGTGGCGAGCAACGCTGACCACCGCGGACCACCGCCAGCTATCTACCCCAGTCCTGCGTCAGCTGTTTAGTACCGAGTTTTCCCCGGTGGTTTGGCTGCATGCCCCAGCCGGCGGCAATCAGGTAAACAGAAACTGAAGATGCGTCTGTCGATGCCGCGGCGGCGGCGCTGACTCTGCGCCAGGAGACAGGAAAACAAAATGGTCGATAGCCAGCAAGGACCCAACGCCACACCGCACCCCGGTCATGCGCATCTGTCCGTCGATGGTGCCGTTAACGGTCAATTGAACCAGCTCTGAGATCCAGCATCGACCATGTCCTCCGATCGTGACCCGTATAACCAAGCAGCCAAGCAGAGCGGTCTGCTCGCTTTGAAGGACGTAACCTTTCGCGCTGGAAAGCGATCGCCGATGGTTGCTTGTTCTGGCCGAATCCGGTGACCATGCGCATCCTCAGCCATCGGGGCTTCTGGCAGGCGCCAGCCGAGAAAAACACGACAGGGTCTTTCGATCGTTCTTTTCGATTGGGGTTTGGCACCGAAACCGACATTCGTGACCTTGATGGTACGCTTGTCATCGCTCACGATCCGCCTCGGCACGGTGCGATGACAGCCGGGGATATGCTGGCTTTGCATAGCGCTATCGATCCGGCGCTGCCACTGGCCATCAACGTGAAGGCCGACGGCCTTCAGGCGATGACGGTAGCGCTCATCGAACGCTTTCGGCTGACCGAGGCTTTTGTTTTCGACATGTCGATCCCGGACATGCTGCAGTGGCTGAAGACGGACGTACCCGTTTATACACGGCTCAGTGATGTCGAGCCCGTGCCACTGCTGGCCGACCGCTGCGCGGGCATTTGGCTCGATGCATTCCACAGCGATTGGTGGGATGCCGCGACGATCGAAACGCAACTGGCGGCCGGCCGTCGTGTGTGCGTCGTGTCACCCGAATTGCACGGTCGCAATCACCAGCCGGTCTGGGACCGGCTCATGGCCGCCGGATTAAACGCGTTCGACGATGTCATGCTGTGCACGGATTTCCCGCAGGCGGCGAAGGAGTTTTTCGACCGTGGCAATTGAAGCAGTTGTGTTCGACATGGACGGCGTCCTGATCGACGCCAAGGAGTGGCATTACGAAGCGCTCAACCGGGCGCTCGAATATTTCGGCTACACGATTTCGCGTGCCGATCATCTGACAACGTTCGACGGCCTTCCAACGCGCAAGAAGCTCGAGATGCTGAGCGAGGAGCGTGGTCTGCCGCGCGGGCTCCATGGTTTTCTCAGCGACCTCAAGCAGCAATATACCATCGACCAAGTGCATCTGAAGTGCAAGCCGATGTTCGTGCATGAATATGCGCTGTCGAACCTGAAGGCGCGCGGCTACAAGCTCGGCCTCGGCTCGAACTCGATCCGCTCCACTGTCGAGATGATGATGGAGAAGAGCAATCTGAGCCGATATCTCGACGTGATGATCAGCAACGAGGACGTGGCAAAGGCCAAGCCGTACCCCGATATCTATCTGAACGCCGCTGAGGCACTGGGGGTCCCACCCGAGCGCTGTCTTGTGGTCGAGGACAATCCCAACGGCATCAAGGCAGCCGAGGCGGCAGGGTGCCCGCTCCTGGTCGTCAACAATGTGTTGGACGTCCAGCTCGATCGCATCGTGCAGGCCATACGCCATGCCGAGGAAGTCGCCTGATGAAGATTCTCCTCCCGATGGGCGGCAGCGACGAAAACTTCCGCCAGCACGGCCATGTCTACGCAAAACCGCTGGTGGAAATCGCCGGCAAGCCGCTGGTCCAGCATGCGCTCGCGCCACTGCAGAATATCGGCGCCAGTCAAACGATTTTCGTGATCCGCAAGGAAGACGAATTGCGTTTCTTCCTGCGCGACGTGCTCTGCCTGCTGGAGCCGGGGGCCCTGGTCATCCGTGCCGATGGCCCCACCGCCGGCGCCGCCTGCACGGCATTGCTGGCAATCGAGCATATCGACAACGATGAGGAACTGATCATCGCCAATGCCGACCAGTGCCTCGATTTCGACCTCGCCGAATTCATCGACCGCTTTCGGGCCCGCGGGCTCGACGCCGCCACCGTGGTCTTCGATTCTGTCCATCCACGCTGGTCCTTCGTGAAAACCGACGCCGACGGCATGGTCGTCGAGGCCGCCGAAAAGCGTCCGATCAGCCGCGATGCCACAGCCGGCATCTATTACTTTCGAAAGGGGCGCTTCTTCGTCGAGGCGGCCACGAACATGATCCGCAAGGATGCCAGCGTGAACGGCGGTTTTTTCGTCTGCCCCAGCTTCAACGAACTGGTCCTGGCGCAGATGCGCGTCGGCGTCGAGCGGATCGAACGCAGCCGTTACATTTCGCTCGCCACGCCTCAGGCCGTCGAGGAATATGAGCAAACCCTGAAGGCGAGGGCCTGATGCGCGTCCACAAATTGTCGGACATGACCAAAGGCTGGTTCGTCGGGAACTTCTCACCGGTCGTTCTGCCGAGCAACGATACCGAAGTCGCGGTGAAGCACTACCCCGCGGGCACTGTCGAAGTGCGGCACGTCCACAAGGTCGGCACCGAAGTGACGGTTATCGTCACAGGGCGCGCCCGGATGAACGATCGCGTGCTCGAGGCAGGGGACATCCTGCTGATCGAGCCCGGCGAAGCGACGGATTTCGAGGCATTGACCGAGGTCGTCACGGTTGTGGTCAAAACGCCAAGTGTTGCAGGGGATAAATACGAATGCTGAATATCGTCGTCCCGATGGCCGGGCGCGGGCAGCGCTTTGTCGATGCAGGCTATGGCCTGCCCAAGCCGCTGATCCCGGTCCACGGGGTACCAATGGTCAAGCTTGTCATCGCGAACCTGGCGCCTGACTGCCCGCACCGGTTTCATTTCCTGATCCAGCGGGCCCATGACGAACGCTATGGTCTGGCCGCGCTGCTTGCGGAATGGGCGCCGGGCTGCACCGTCACGATGGTCGATGGGGTGACGGACGGTGCCGCCTGCACCGCGCTTCTGGCCCGGGCGCTGATCGATAATGACGATGGCCTGATGATCGCCAATTGCGACCAGTATATCGACGCCGACATCAATCATTATCTGGCCACGCTGGGCGAGGCCGACGGCCTGATCATGACGATGTGGGCGGACCATCCGAAATGGTCTTTCGTGCGACGTGACACCGACGGGCGCGTCGTTGAGGTCGTCGAAAAGCAGGTTGTCTCGAACGAGGCGACGGTCGGCATCTACAATTTTCGTCACGGAAGCGACTTTGTGCGCGCCGCCGATGCCATGATTGCGCAGGATCGGCGGGTCAACGGCGAATTCTACGTGGCCCCGGCCTATGACATGCTGATCGAAACGGGTGCTCGGATCGAATGCTTCGACATTGGCACCGACGGGGCCGGCATGCACGGTATCGGCACGCCACAGGACCTCGACCTTTTCCTTGTCCAGGCCGTTTCCCGTCGCGCGGCGGCGCAGGCAACGGTGCCGGCGTTGGCAAATTGTGCGGCGCCATGACATCGATGCGCCAGAAAAGCCTGGCTGACCGGCTGTTCGGGCGGATCATGCGCCGGGTCGTCGACCGCGAAAACACCAATGGCGGCTCGTTCATGACGGTGCATAACCGCCCGCGGCATGCTGCCGAGATCGGCACCTGGTCGGAGCCGGGGATTGTCGCGGCGAAGGCGGCCATTGTCATGCAGGGTCCGGTGAACACCAATAATGATTTCACGCTGGAAACGCTGCGCCTCTATGCGCGGCAAGTGCCTGCCGCACAGCTGATATTGTCGACCTGGGTCGATACCGATGCCGGTCTGCTCAAGCCAATCCGGGACCTCGGGGTCACCGTGGTGCTGAGCGAGAAGCCCGCTTTCGCCGGCATGTTCAACGTCAACATGCAGATCACCAGTGCGGCCGCCGGCGTGCGGCAGGCTGTGCTCGACGGCGCGGAATGGGTGATGAAAACCCGAACCGACCAGCGGCTTTATGCCCCCGATGTGATCGCCTTTCTCGTCACGCTGGCGCAGACCTTTCCGGTGACTGGCCTGGCAGCGCAGCAGGCCCGGCAAAAGCACCGGATCATCGGTGTCGGTCATGGCTCGCTCAAGTTTGCGCCCTATCACGTCACGGACCAGACCGTGTTCGGCGCAGCCGAGGACATGCTGGCATATTGGACGCCGCCATTGCGCGACGCCGGACCGCCCGCAGGCTGGCCGACCGATGCGCTCGGCATCTTCAAGACGGTTGCTGTCGGTGAAAGCTGCCGTCACGCTGCTGCTGAATCCTATCTTGCCAGCCAGTTCCTGACACGCATGGGCCGGTCGCTGGACTGGACATTGGTCGACAGTTGGGCCGCCTACCGCGATCATTTCTGTTTTGCGGACCTGTCGACCACCGACTTCTTCTGGGTGAAGGAGCAGCTTCATTCCCGGCGCGAACATACCTTTGACTATCACGCTGTAACGAACCGGACAGAATTCGGATTTCGCGACTGGTTGCTCCTGCACGCTGGACAATATCAGCCCGCAGATGCCCGGCGCTATGAAGCGGCATTGCTGGACCGCTTCCATGAGCCCGTGCCGGTTGCCCCGTAAGGCCTCATTCGGGGCGTTGCCAGGGAAGACAGTCGGGAAGGGAACAGAAGCGAGGGCGGCATGCACGGAGGTGGCTTGATGGGGTCAGCGAGCATCAGAAGAATGGCGACCGGCGGCAGCCTTACCGCGCGCGCAGTGCGAAGCTCGATGCTGACAATAAGCGGCTACGGCTTCGCACAGGTTGTCAGGCTATTGTCGAACCTTGTGCTGACCAGGCTGCTGTTTCCAGAGGCCTTTGGGCTCATGGGATTGGTCGCCGTTTTCCTGACAGCGCTGACGATGTTTTCCGACTTTGGCATCGGCCCTTCGATCGCGCAGAGCCAGCGCGGCGATGACCCTGATTTCCTCGATACCGCCTGGACGCTGAATCTGCTCAGGGGCGGGGTGCTGTTTGCCCTTGGATGCGCCCTGGCCTGGCCGGTGGCCGCCTTTTACGACGAACCGGTGCTCGCCGGCATGTTGGCCCTGGCTTCGGTTCAGTTCCTGATCGCGGCGCTGATGCCGACGCGCCGCGAGACTGCAACCCGGCACTTGATGCTGGGGCGGGTCACGCTGCTCGAAATGATCGCCCAGCTGATCTCGCTTGCCGTGCTGGTCGCGCTGGCGTTCTGGTTCCGATCGGTCTGGGCGCTGGTGTGGGGCACGCTGGTCGGCGTGGCGGTGCAGGTGGCTCTCATGTCGGCGTTCCTGCCCGGACAGCGCAACCGGCTCTGCCTGGACAGGCTCGCAGTTCGAGAACTTCTCCATTTCGGCAAATGGATTTTTCTGAGCACCATCTGCGGCTTGCTGCTGAGCCAGGGCGACAAGCTGATTCTTGGCAAATTTCTGCCGTTGGACGCTTTCGGCGTCTATGGCATTGGCTTCTTTCTTGGCAGTTTTCCCATGCTTCTGGGGATGGTGCTGATCACGCGCATTCTGATCCCGATCTACCGAGACCGGCCGCCCGGGCAGTCGCGCGAAAATTTCCTAAAGCTGCGCAAGATGCGCAACATGATCAGCGCCAGCCTGATGGCGATGCTCGCGATCGTCGCGCTGTCCGGGCCATGGCTGGTCGAGCTGCTTTATGACGACCGCTATCGGGATGCCGGCGCGATCGTCGTGCTCGTAGCATGTGTCCAGATTCCGGTCATCATCGGGCTCACCTATGACCAGGCTGCGCTCGCCGCAGGCGACTCCCGGCGGTTCCTGCTGGTATCCGCCACAAGGGCAGTGCTGGTGGTGGCCGGGATCTTTATCGGCGTGCAAATGGCCGGACTGCCGGGGGCGATCATCGGCCAAGGGTTGGGGACACTTGCGGCCTATCCCGCCCTCGTCTGGTTGGCCGTTCGACTTGAGGTCTGGGATGCTTCGCACGACCTTGGTTTCGCCGCACTGGGCCTTCTGTGCATTATGGCAGCGGTGCTGGGGAACTGGCAGGCCCTTGCGTTACTGGCAGGGCAATGACCGAGGCTGCCGCACTGCATGGCCGTGTCCCGGCAGAGGCTACCGATCCCGACAAGGTTGGTGTGCCGTTCGTGCGCTGCTCGCGCGCGCGCACTTTGCGCGTGGCGATCATTCATCGCCGGGTGAACGACCGGCCGGCGCCATTGAGCGGTGATCGCGAGCCGGCGCTGTGACAGCGCTGATTGCCATCGTGTTTCTGCACATTGCCGTTTTTCTGGCGCTGCGATTTTTTGCACCGCGCGCCCTTCGCTCAAGCCTTGGCCGTAGCGAATTTGCAGCGGCAATCGCGCTGCCCGTTCTGGCCACGTTCGGCGGCGCCTATGTAATCTTGGTCATTGGCGTCCTTGCCATAATCATCGGGTTCCCGGCGCTGTTCGGCGGCGCTGTTGATCGGCAGTTACACCTTGAGCAGCGTCTGCGCCTCGGCTTTTTTGCGGTGCCGCTATTGCCGATATTTTACCGCGACGTGACGATTTCGTCCTTCACCGTAGCGCAATTGAATTATGTCATACTCATCTGCGGCGCTCTTGTCGGCGCTATGGTTGCGTCCGGTATACGCATGCCGAATACCCGCCTCGCAACATGGGATGCGACCTTCGCGGCCATGATGGTGGCGCAGTTGTTCATGGAGGTCCGCGGCGATGACCTGCTGTTCCTGATACGCACAACCCTTCACCTGACATTGACCTTGGCGATGCCATATTTCGTCTTCAGCCGTGCAATCGCCATCAGTGCCAACCCACCGCGATTGCTATTGGCCATGCTTCTGGCGACTGCGGCGATCGCCGTTCTGGCTCTGTTCGAGTCGACGCGCACCTGGCTGCTCTATGATTACATGAACACATCCATCGGTGCCAACCTGGAGACGATTTCCGGTTATACCAAGTTACGCGGCAACATGTTGCGACCGCGGGCAACCTGGCCAGATTCGACAAGCCTTTCTCTCTTTCTGGCCGTCATGCTGGTGATGTTGTACGCAATACGGCGTCAGATCGGCTCACGTCGTTTTGTCAGGGTCTTGGCTGCAATGCTGCTGACCGGGCTGTTCATATCCTTTGCGCGCGTTGGCTATCTGGCTTTGGTGGTCGGTCTCGCTGCCTGCTTCATTTACGAGCGCCGTTACCGTCGCCTTGCGGTTCTCATTGGCGTTGGCCCCGTTGCGGCGCTCGGATTGGTTGCACTTGCGGTTGTGTTCCCGATTGTCGGAACTTCGATCGGCCTTTCGAGCGATGCTGCGGGGACGGCCGATTATCGCGACATGCTCAACCGCGACGGCCTGGCGCTCTGGCGAAGCAATTGGCTCATTGGTCTCAGCATACGCGATATCCTGTTCAACCTCGCTCACTTGACTCAAGGTGAAGGTATTGTCGATCTCGTCAACCAGCCGCTGACGATCCTGATGCGCGGAGGCGTTGTTTTCGCGACGCTTTATTACGCCTTGTCATTTCGGTTGCTTGGCACGCTTTTCGCCCGGCGTCGGCACATGGACGATCAGACCCGAGCCATTGCATGTGGTGTGTTTGCCGGGATCCTGGCGATCACGGCGGGGCTCCTCACGACCTCCTACCTTCGCAATGAGTCAACCTTCATTATCCTGCTGGGCATCGGGGCAGGGGCGGCTGCGCGGCGCACCGCCAAACAAGCGCAGTCGTTGCCGGGTACCGTATTTCCGACGGCCGAAACGACCCCCGCTGTGCTCGGAACCGGCATTTTGCAGGGCGGCAGGCGGAAGCCGCCGGTACCAATCACCAAGCCATTTCATGGCCGATCATAGATATGAACCCTCTTGAACCGATCGGTCGTGGGGCGGCGGTCAGACCGATCGCCTTGTCCGGTTGGGATCACGACATCTTTGGCGGCTGCTCGCCTTGCTAGTTGCGCATTGCGCCGGCGCCTTCCCAATTCTCGGAGGGCAGACTTGCTTAGGGAAGCACCGGATGCTGGCGTGAAGCGGGTTCCGCTACGGTCACTCGATGCATCAAAGCGGGGCGTAAAGTGAACATTCAGTCACCGGCAGCACGGCCCAATGTGCGGGCGTTCGCTGCATCGAATGGTGTCGAGCACCAGACCGCTGCCAAGCCCTTGAAAATCGCCGTTTTGACGAACGCATATCCGGCGCCGAGCCACAGCTTTGTCCGCCGTGAAATCCTGGCGCTTGAGCGGCAGGGTTTCGAGGTCGCTCGGTTTTCCATTCGAGCATGGGGCAAGTCGCTTCCCGATCCTGACGACCGGCGCGAACTGGCGCAAACCAAGGTTCTCCTCGACGGTCGCTGGGTTTCACTGCTGGGCGATACCGTCGGGCTTGCACTTGGCCGACCGTATCGTTTTGCACGCGCCTGTCGCACCGCATTCAGCTTGTCGACCCGGGGCTGGCGAGACGTGGCGCGCCATCTCGCTTATCTAGCCGAAGCTTGCATGCTGGTCCGCCGGCTCGAGGCCGCCGGGATCAGCCATATACATGCCCATTTCGGCACCAATCCGGCCGCTGTAGCGATGCTTGCCAGCAAAGTTGGAAGGATATCCTACAGCTTCACCGTCCATGGACCGGATGAGTTCGACGCGCCTGTCGGCTTGTCGCTGGCAAAGAAAGCCTCGGGCGCTGCCTTCGTCGTTGCAATTTCCAGCTTCGGGCGTGGGCAATTGATGCGTTGGTTGGCACCAGCCGACTGGCCCCGGATCCATGTTGTTCGCTGCGGCGTCGATGACGGATTCCTCGTTGCGGAACCGCAGGTGCCGGACAGCCGCACGCTCGTGTGCGTCGCCAGGTTGAGTGCGCAGAAGGGGTTGCCGCTGCTGATCGAGGCGGCGGCGCAATTGGCGCAGACAATGGACTTCAAGCTGAGGATCGTTGGCGGCGGCGAACTTGAAGACGTGCTGGATGCGCGCATCAAGGAATTGGGGCTGGCCGGCCGCGTCACGCTTGTCGGCGCCTTGTCGGCGAGCGGCGTCCGCGCCGAGTTGCTGGCAGCGCGTGCACTCGTGATGCCGAGCCTTGCCGAAGGCTTGCCAGTGGTGCTGATGGAAGCGCTTGGCCTGGGCCGACCCGTTGTGACGACCAGCATCGCGGGCATTCCCGAACTGGTCGACGCCTCCTGTGGCTGGGTTGTGGCCTCGGGCGATGTCGAGCAACTTGCCGCGGCAATGCGCGCGGCGCTTGAGGCGAGCCCGGCTACCTTGGCAAGGATGGGCGACGAAGGGCGTCGACGGGTGATGCGTGATCATGACGTCGAAACCAATGTGGGCGCGCTTGCGGCGCTGCTACGCCCGGTTGCGAAGCTCGCTGCATGATCATCGACATTCTCGCCTGGTCCCTTGTCGCAGTCACGGCGCCGCCGGTGCTGATGTTTGCCGTTGAATGTATCGCAGGCGCCAAAGCGCATGATCAAAGCTCGGGCGCACACGCGACTGGCGGGGCATTTGTACCGGCGTTTGCGGTCCTGATCCCGGCACACAACGAAGCCGCTTGCATCGCCACTACCGTTTCCGTTGCCGCCGCACAGTTGCGGCCCAGCGACCGGCTGCTTGTCGTCGCTGATAATTGTGATGACGATACCGCTGTCATCGCGCGCGCCTGCGGTGCCGAAGTCGTCGAGCGCATGTGCGATGCGCAGCGCGGCAAGGGGTTCGCCCTCGATGCCGGACGTTCGGCGCTGGCGGCATCGCCGCCCGCGGTTGTCGTCGTGCTTGATGCCGATTGCCGGCCCGAGCCCGGCGCGTTACTGCGCCTCGCGGCCTGTTCCGCGCGCGAAACGGCAGCTGTGCAGGGCCGAAACCTTCTCGCGCCGAATGGCTCGACAAATCCATCGGTTCGGATTTCGCTTTTCGCTTTTGCCATCAAAAACCTCCTGCGCCAACGAGGTCTGCAGCGGCTGGGCGGTCCGGCGCTGCTTCAGGGCACTGGCATGGCGATTGCCTGGCCGCTGTTTTCCAAGGCTCGACTGGCGAGTGACTGTCTAGCCGAGGACCTTGAACTCGGACTCGAATTGGCGCTTGCAGGACACCCTGTCCGGTTCTTGCCCGACGCCGGCTTCGAGAGCCCTGCAAGTTCGGCAGGCGCCAGTGTCGGGCAGCGGACGCGATGGGAACATGGTACGATTCTGACCGGGTGGCGATACATCCCGTCGCTGCTTGCTGCCGGTCTTCGCCGCCCGTCTTTGCTTTTGCTGGCGCTTGATCTGGCCATTCCCCCCTTGGCCTTGCTTGCCATGATCACTGTCAGCGTGACGCTGCTGACAGCGTTGCTCATGGGCCTGGCGGGCGGGGTCGCACCACTCTTGGCCCAACTCGGCGTCGACACCTTGTTCTTGCTGGCCATTCTGTACGCCTGGCATCGGGTCGGACGCACATATGTGGAATTCAACACCCTGCTGCAAATCCCCGCCTATGTCGCGTGGAAGCTTCCGATCTATCGGCGTCTCGTCGTCAATCGTCAGCGCACCTGGGTACGCACAGAACGGGACGCCAACCCGGAGCAGCAGCCTTGACCTGCCCTCCTACAATCGACGCCCTAGACGGATCATGGTGTTTTACGCGGGCGGTGTGTGCCCCCAGAGCGGCCGCAACGAGCAGCTCGCATCGGGCATGCACCGGATTGTCATGTAATAGCCACGCCACAACCGTTTCGCCTGCCCTTAAGCCAGTAGCAATCAATTGTTGATGCGTATGATCTATGTCAGCAGGTCATGTCTCTCGGACGTGGACATATCTGCCGAAATAAACGCTATTGCGGCAAGGCGGCTCGAACAAAATGCGATTCTACAGGCGACCGGCGCGCTGATTTATACGGGGACGCATTTTGCAGAAGTGATTGAGTGCAACGATATCGATAGCGAAACACTGATGACGGTCATAAAGGCCGAAACATATCATCACGACATAGAGATCGTGGAGAGGGTCCAGTCAGCACGCCGTCAGTTTTTATCTTGGGCGGCAGTTTACTCTGGGCAAGCTGCCTATGTCCAAGCCATATTGAGTGCCTGTGTTTCGAAACCACATGAGCCTCATCGTCGTGCTCTGTTGATGCAGCTCTTTCGGGAGTTTTCCAAAAACTGAAAGGCAAACTGAGGTGGTCCCGCCTGTTTGGACAGTTTGGCGGCGAAGTTAAGCTAATCCCGGGTTTCGATCATGCCGCCAGTTGGAGTGTTTCCGGTAGCGGAGCTTGCCCCGCTACCGGTTTCATTTCGTCGGTATCATAAGCCTCATCTGGGGTCCGGCCTGCAAGCCCCGAGTGCGGCCGGTCGGCGTTGTAGTAGCCGATCCAGCGCGTCAGGCCGACCCGCAGCTCTGTGCCGGTTTCGAACGCATGGAGATAGACGCACTCGTACTTCAGCGAGCGCCACAGGCGTTCGATGAAGACGTTATCCATCCAACGGCCGCGGCCGTCCATGCTGATCCGGATATCGGCGTCCTTCAGCACGGCTGTGAACGCAAAGCTGGTAAACTGGCTGCCCTGGACGCCCTTCTATTTGTCAAGCAGCCAGCGGAAGTTGATTCACTTCGCGCCGCCGTTGGCTGATGAGGGCAAAGACTTCCCGCGCAATGTAGCGCTTGAGGCATCGGATGACCTCGAGCTTGGAA
>Ga0209906_100531_pt1 | contig 12606 bp, 10 predicted proteins | sample FECB24metaG_FD_188303 | JGI IMG/M metagenome (GOLD analysis project Ga0209906, IMG submission 188303) | Cyanobacterial communities from the Joint Genome Institute, California, USA from Joint Genome Institute, California, USA - FECB-24 metaG... ... | reverse complement strand
CCAGCCCGCCGCTTTCACCGGCATCGTCGGCATCAAGCCGACCTATGGCCGTTGCTCCCGATGGGGGATCGTCGCCTTCGCTTCATCGCTCGACCAGGCCGGCCCGTTCACGCGCACGGTTCGCGATAACGCCATCCTGCTGCGCTCGATGGCGGGGCACGATCCCAAGGACACCACCAGCGCCGATATCGCCGTGCCGGATTACGAGGCCGCGGTCGGCCAGTCGGTGAAAGGCATGCGGATCGGCATTCCGAAGGAATACCGGGTCGACGGCATGCCGCCGGAAATCGAGACGCTGTGGGAGCAGGGCGCGGCCTGGCTGAAGAATGCCGGCGCCGAGATGGTCGACATCTCCCTGCCGCACACCAAATACGCGCTGCCGGCCTATTACATCGTGGCGCCGGCGGAAGCCTCGTCCAATCTCGCGCGCTATGACGGCGTGCGCTACGGCTTGCGCGAACAAGGCCGCGACGTCACCGGAATGTACGAGGCGACGCGCGCGGCGGGCTTCGGCGCCGAAGTGCGCCGCCGCGTGATGATCGGCACTTATGTTCTGTCAGCCGGTTACTACGACGCTTATTATCTGCGTGCGCAAAAGGTGCGAACGCTGATCAAGCGGGACTTCGAGAATGTCTTCGCGGCGGGCGTGGATGCGATCCTGACCCCGGCGACGCCGTCGGCCGCCTTCGGCATCGGCGAGAAGAGCGGCGCCGACCCGATCGAGATGTACCTCAACGACGTCTTCACGGTGACGGTGAACATGGCCGGGTTGCCGGGCATCGCGGTGCCCGCAGGATTGTCGGCGGAAGGGCTGCCGCTCGGCCTGCAACTCATCGGCCGGCCATTCGACGAGGCGACCCTGTTTTCGCTCGGCGAGGTGATCGAGCAAGCGGCCGGGCATTATCCGGTCGAGGCGTGGTGGTGATGGCGACACCTGCGAAAAACCCGAACCTGATCCGCGGTGCCACCGGCGATTGGGAAGTCGTCATCGGCATGGAAGTGCATGCGCAGGTCACCTCGGAGTCCAAACTGTTCTCCGGCGCCGCGACCGCGTTTGGCGGCGAACCCAATTCGCACGTCTCGCTGGTCGACGCGGCGATGCCCGGCATGCTTCCGGTCATCAACGAGGAATGCGTGCGGCAGGCGATCCGTACCGGTCTCGGACTGAAGGCACAGATCAACAACCGGTCGGTGTTCGACCGCAAGAACTATTTCTATCCCGATCTGCCGCAAGGCTACCAGATCAGCCAGTACAAGTCGCCGATCGTGGGCGAGGGCGTGGTGAGCGTCGATCTGCCGGACGGCAGCGGCATCGATGTCGGGATCGAACGCGTCCATCTCGAACAGGATGCTGGCAAGAGTATCCACGATCAGCATCCCACCTTGTCGCTGGTGGACCTGAACCGTTCCGGCGTCGCCCTGATGGAGATCGTGTCGAAGCCCGACATCCGCTCGTCCGAGCAGGCCAAGGCCTTTGTGACCAAGCTCCGGTCCATCCTGCGTTACCTCGGCACCTGCGATGGCGACATGGAGAAGGGCAACCTGCGCGCCGACGTGAACGTCTCGGTGCGCCGGCCGGGCGACCAACTCGGCACGCGCTGCGAGATCAAGAACGTCAATTCGATCCGCTTCATCGGCCAGGCGATCGAATACGAGGCGCGCCGCCAGATCGAGATCGTCGAGGACGGCGGAGCGATCGTTCAGGAGACGCGGTTGTTCGATCCCGGAAAGGGCGAGACCCGGTCGATGCGCTCGAAGGAAGAGGCGCATGACTACCGCTATTTCCCCGACCCCGATCTGTTGCCGCTGGAATTCGACGACGCCTATGTCGATGCGCTCAAGGCGAGCCTTCCGGAACTGCCGGACGAAAAGAAGAAGAGGTTCGTGTCGGTCTACGGGCTGCAGGCCTATGACGCCGAGGTTCTTATCGCGGAAAAGGAGAGCGCCGACTATTTCGAGGCGGTCGCAAAGGGGCGCGACGCCAAGTCTGCCGCCAATTGGGTGATCAATGAGCTCGCCGGCCGTCTCAACAAGGAGGGCAAGGGCATCGCGGCGTCACCGGTATCGGCTGGACAACTCGCTGCGATCCTCGATCTGATCGGCGAGAAGACAATTTCCGGCAAGATCGCCAAGGATCTGTTCGAGATCGTCTGGAACGAAGGCGGCGACCCGCGCGCCATCGTCGAGCAGCGCGGCATGAAGCAGGTCACCGACACCGGTGCGATCGAAAAAGTGGTCGACGAGATCGTTGCCGCGAACCCGGACAAGGTTGCGGATGCGAAGACAAACCCGAAAGCGATCGGCTGGTTTGTCGGCCAGGTGATGAAATCGTCCGGCGGCAAGGCCAATCCGCAGACCGTGAACGAGATCCTGAAGGCAAAGCTCGGCCTTTGACCGACCGGGCGACCACGATCGAAGCCGTCTTCTACTCCGTTTGAAGTTTACCGGCGCCCGCGCGGCGCGTTTGCGGCAAATGTCGTCCCGTTTTGGGGCAGAGCAACAGCGCTTTGGCGAGCGCGATGCGTTCGTGCGAGCGGTGCATCCCGGATCACGCGCAACGGGTTCCGCAAAGCGGTCAAAATGGTCCGTCGCGGCGTTGCATGTCGGCTTCGGACGATCGTTCGAGGCGCACGATGCCTTCCCCGAAGTCGTCGCGTTGCGAATCGCCGACGCCGATTCGTGCGATTTGCGATCCAATCCGGCGTCGACCAACCCGTTTTTGCATCATCCCCAAAAAAAATATTTGACCGCCGGCGCGGCAACAAGCTTGACACCGCAAGCGCTGGAATTGCGCGACTGATGATCGTGGGCGCGATGCGATGCGGTTTGAATCGCATGCGCGCGACCAACGAATCGTCCTTATTTTATCGATACAAGTTGAATGGCATCGATGTGTGCACGTTGCGATGTTTTGCATCGTTCGCTCGACGATGCATTCGGCGATCGCACGTTGCGTTCGGCATCGCTCGATGCAGCCAATGACGTGTGCGAGTACACGTTTCGTTAAGTGGAGTCGCTGTTTCTTGCATTCTGGTGTAATCGGAATGCCGTGCATGTCGATTCGCGACGGCACATTTTCGATAGCGCCATCTCTAACTTGGAGGGCACAATGGCGAAACGTAAGAAGGCAGCGCCGAAGAAGGCAAAGGCTGCGAAGAAGACGAAGCGCGCTAAGAAGCGGAAGTAGGCGCGAGACGTTTTCGATCCACGTTACAAAGCCGGCGACGTCGATACGCGCGATCACAATCGTGCATGACATCGCCGGCTCTCGTAACGACGGAGGGCGTCGGCGAGACGATAATAAGTCTCTCCGACGCCCTCGGTCTGTCTGGGCCCTGGTTTCTCTGATCTCGTTCTTTCCCGTCCCGCTTTTGTCGCCTCCCGGATTTGTCTGTCTGAACCGTTGTCGGGTCCTTTAGCCTGCCTTTGCCTTCAGGCGCGTATTGCACGCACTCCAGAATTTCGGCCAGGTCATGCTCTTCTCGACGGTCCCGGCCTTGCGCGCCTCGCGCCATTCCGCACCGCATTGCTTCTGACGATCCCTGACCGCGGCGCGTGCGGCTGACGCCTTCGCCTTTTTCTCGGCACGGGACTTCTTTGCTTCCGCGCGTTTGGCCTTTCGCTCTTCGGCCTTCTTTGTCTTGGACGTGTCGTTGTCGGTGGTTTCCTTCGCGGGCGCCTGCGCCTGCGCCGGTGCGCCCTGCAGCACCGTGCATGCCAACGCCGCCGCGACCGCCGCAGTCAATATCGCCTTGCTCATTCTAACCTTGCTGACCTTGCTGACCTTGCTCATCGCTACGCTCCCTTGCACGACCCTGCTTGGCGGAAACACTATGCCCTGGCGGTGGGGCGGTCCATATGGCGAGGTTGCGACTGCGGCGAGGCCGCCTTAGGTGTCGACCGTCGATCGTGACATGCAGGAGAAAGCGATGACGCGCAGACCGGCCAAGAAGGCAAAGGCGAAATCAGCGGGCAGGGCGCGGACCGTTACTCCCAAGCGCAGCTCGGCGGCAAAGTCCGGTTCGAGCCCGAAGCGCAAGGCGACGCCGGCAAAGCGCAAGGCCCCGGCGGCAAAGCGGCAACGCCCGATCGAACTCCATTACTGGCCGACGCCGAATGGCTGGAAAATCTCGATCATGCTCGAGGAGTGCCGGCTGCCTTACGTCATGAAGCCGGTCAACATCTCCACCGGCGACCAGTTCAAGCCGGAATTTCTGGCGATCTCTCCAAACAATCGCATGCCGGCGATCGTCGATCCCGACGGGCCCGGCGGCCGGCCGATCTCGGTCTTCGAGTCGGGTGCGATCCTGCAGTATCTCGGCCGCAAGACCGGGAAATTCTATCCGGCGGACGAGCGTGCGCGGACTGCGGTCGATGAGTGGCTGTTCTGGCAGATGGGCGGGCTTGGGCCGATGTCGGGGCAGGCGCATCACTTCCGGATCTATGCACCGGAAAAGCTGCAATATGCCATAGACCGCTACACCAACGAGGTCCATCGCCTGTTCGGGGTCATGAATATCCGTCTCAAGGATCGCCCGTTCCTGGCCGGCAAGTATTCGATCGCCGACATGGCTTGCGTCGGCTGGGTGTCGCGCTGGGAACGGCAGGGGCAGGACATCAATGAGTTTCCGCATCTGAAGCGATGGCTGGAAACGCTATTGGCGCGGCCGGCGGTCGAGCGCGGCATCAAGCTGCGCGTAGAGGAAGCGTCGAAGGTCGATATGAAGGATCCGAACGTGCAGGCGCTCCTGTTCCGGCAGCGGGCACGCAGCGGCTAAGGTCCAACTTCGGTTGGTTGAAGCGGCGCTGCGCAACTCAGCCCGCTCTCTCTTCCAAAGAGAGAGAGAGACGACCGGAGATCGCTGCCGCTTGTACATGTCAGAGAACCGCTCCGAGGAGAACCGCGCCTTCAGGATGGCGCGGCTCTCCAGAGATCTCCTGATACAGCGGCATGTTGAATTGGTTAGGGCCGCGACAAGATTGAAGGTTTTCGAACCGTAACCGCGATTGCAGAAACCCCTGATTTTAGCTGCGAATCGCATTGTCGTATCCGCTCGCGCCGACCGCGGCTTAACGCTCGATTCATCGCGACGCTTAAACTGCCATTCAAATTTTCCGCGACATCATCGCCATCGTCCGAATGGGGGACGTTATCCGCCGGCTACAGGCGGAACAGATGACAGGGGAATGATGATGGCGCGTTTTGAATTGGCTTCACCCGACATCGCGGCGTTGGGGCAGGGATCGGCGAGTGCAGATCTGTTCTACGATCTGGGCATCCGCTACTCGGTCGGCACCTGCGTGCCGGCTGATCTGGTCGCCGCGCATAAATGGTTCAACATCGCCGCGCTGAAAGGATGCAGCGACGCGATCCGGTTGCGCCAGGAAATCGCGGCCAACATGTCTCCGTCCGAGATTGCCGCGGCCCAGCGCGCGGCCCGCGACTGGCTGACCTCGCACTAAATGATGGGCGAGGGCTGGTTCCCGGTTGATTGCGGGGGCGGTCTTGGGCATATCCAGTGGTACCGGAGACGTGGCCGAGTGGCTGAAGGCACTCGTTTGCTAAATGAGCATACCCCAAAAGGGTATCGAGGGTTCGAATCCCTCCGTCTCCGCCACTAACGTCTCAGACAATGACCGATTCTCGTTTTTGGGCGGTTTTGACCGGTCCAAGGGCCGACCCGACCGGGTTCCAGCTGCATGGCTTTTTTCGCGGCATGTCCGGATGGAGGTTCGGCGGAACGATAGCCATGCCTCGTGGGAGTCGAAAATGTTATTTATTGTCAGATGCTTATCTGGCAACAGAAAGTTCCGCGAGGCGGTCCCGATGCGCGTGCCATTTGTGCAACAGGGGCTTGAAAACATTCAAAACTGCCTGTGCATGAGGCGTTTCCGGATTGCACGGTGAGGGACCTAGGATAATCTGCACTGGCGACGGAGGGGGCGTCCCCAAGTCGTGCTGCTGGGTTGTCTCTCGGGGGTTTCGAAAGAGAGCCAAGCAGTTCGCGGGGAATAGGGGAACCTCATTGGGTGGCTTTCACCCAGCGGAGTTTGAACCCTCCCTAAAGCAAACTTGGAGGTTCAACATGAAGATGGTGAAAAGCCTTCTCCTCGGCTCCGCTGCCGGTTTGATTGCAGTGGCTGGGGCGCAGGCGGCCGATCTTCCCGTAAAGGCCAAAGCGGTCGAATACGTGAAGATTTGCAGCCTGTACGGCGTCGGCTACTATTATATTCCAGGCACCGACACCTGCATCAAGATTGGCGGTTATGTCCGTCTTGAAGCCTATCACAATGCCGCAGGCGGTCTGTTCGCGGAAGCTACCCAGCAGGGGTCGTTCACTCGGCACGGTGCAACCTACTCTATGCAGGCTCGCTTCCGCATGTCTGCCGACGTTCGTACTCAGACCGAATACGGCACGCTGCGCTCGTATTTCGCTTTCGGCGTCAACGCGCTCAACAATCCGGTTGGTAATAACGAAACGTTTTACTCAGGTAATGCGAATACATTGCTGGCGATGGAACGCGCCTTTATCCAGTTCGCCGGCTTCACGCTCGGCCGCTCGGATACCTTCTTCGCGTTCTATAACGGCGCAGCCTACGGCCTTGTGCCGTTTGGCTTCGACGGTTCGTCTGGTCCGTCCGGCCTGAACGTGGCTGCCTATACCTGGCAGTTCGGCAACGGCCTATCTTCGACAGTTTCGCTCGAAGACGCAGTCGCTCACTCTTCCGGCGTGCTCGACCTTAACACTGCAGGTGGTTTGCTGGGCGCGGCCCCATTCTCAGGGGTTGCGGGCAATGCGGGCGGCGACTTCGCGGGCCAGAAAGTGCCTGACATTGTCGCCAACCTCCGTGTCGACCAGGCTTGGGGGTCTGCCCAGATCATGGGTGCCCTGCATCAGGTCGGTGCTCGATATAACACCGTCGGTAGTAACGTTGGTTGCAATGGAGGCGGCGCCAACACTACGCTTTGCGGTGCCCCGAACGACGAATGGGGTTGGGCAGTCGGTGCCGGTATGACCTTAAAGATGCCCTGGGATGCCAAGGACACCCTCTCAGGTCAAATCGCGTTTGCCGAGGGTGCGAGTAGGTACGTGGCGTTCACGTATAACAACCGCGCCCTGCATCGCGACGACGGCATCTCCCTAGGAGCTTTCAACGACGCTGTGTTCGCCAGTGGCGCCGCTGCAAATAATGTTGGTAACAGTCTGGAGTTGACCAAGACCTGGGGCGGCACGCTTGCTTTCGAGCATTACTGGACCCCGAGCCTGCGTACTTCGTGGGTCGCTGGTTATCTCGAAGTCGAGTATTCCGACGCTGCTAAGCAACTGCTGGTCAACGCCGGTGCTGCCAGCTGTGCCGCAACCGGGGTTACGCTAGCAAACAATGGTCAATGCGCTAACGCTGATTGGTCGATGTGGCGCCTTGCCTCACGCACGATGTGGAACCCCGTCCAAAATCTCGATGTGGGTCTCGAAGTGGCTTACACCAAAGTCAACACCGCCTTCGGCGGGGTGGCTGCGGTGGCAGCTAACCCAGGCGGTTCGGGCTTGTCTGCCGGCACTTACAACCTCGACGATAACTCCTACTGGACTGCTACATTCCGCGTGCAGCGCAACTTCTGGCCGTGATCTGAGGATCACGTCCGAAGATAAGCCTGAAAACTGCAAACCCCCGGTCGAAAGGCCGGGGGTTTTGCCATCAGGACAGGCGGTATGCCTAAAACTTCAAAAACTATCCGGCTTGCTTATTATATCTCCTACGATGGGCACCTGCAATGGCGACTGTCAGCTACGCTACACCGCGATCTTATAGCGGGCATTAGGACCGCGTCCGCCTTCGCCAACACTCGGCAGAGCGTCATCGAAATCCAATACGATGAGGGATTAAAGCGCACCCATGTTCGGGGAATGTTTTACTTTTTTGATGAAGACGGAAAGCTGGATGTCAGCGGGGCTACGGAGGCAATTGAGATCGCTTTGAACGAAAAACCCTTACACTCCCAAGCGGGGGTGGTTGATATTGAACCTGTTTTAAGAGGAAAACGCTGGAAAACTCGGCATGCTTGGCAGCCAACGGCGCAACTTGTGGACGCCGTGAAAACTGATTTACGAACCGGCAAGCTGGGTAAAACCCGAGGTAAGGTGCCTATTCTCAAATGAGGACCGCAATCCATGCCCCGGCTTCGCCTCAGCGCCACCGTCGTTCGCCAAGCGACGTGCCCAACGGATCAATTAAAGCTGGATCTCTTCGACCTTCAACAAAGCGGATTTTTATTGGAGGTCCGGCGAACCGGCGGAAAGACCTACTACCAGCGCTATATCGACAAATATGGGCGGGTGCGCCAGTTCCGGATTGGGCCAGCTTCCGTATTAGGCTTGAGCGCGGCCAAACGTAAAGGCAAGCAAATCGTGGCTCAGGCCCTGATGGGAACTGATCCACGCGAGCAAAAAGCTGAACTAAGGGCAATACCAACGCTGGCCCAACTTACCTGGAATCGCTACCTGCCTCACGTCCAAGCTTACAAGAAGAGCTGGAAAACTGATGAAACCATCTTGCGCGTGCATGTTCTGCCGGTGTTGGGAAATCGTCACCTGGACGAGCTTAAAGCCGATGCTATCGCTGCGCTGGTTCAGCGAATGCATCAAAAAGGCTATGCGACCGGCACCACCAATCGTGTCGTGATCATCCTACGCCACCTCTACAATTTATCGAAGAAATGGCGCGTTCCTGGTTCCGGCAATAATCCCACGGATGGTCTGACGATTGCTCCGGATGTTTGTCGCGAACGATTTTTAACGGCCGCGGAGACAGAACGTCTGCTTGCCTCCATTGATCAAGACGAGAATAGGGTTGCTGGAAAGGCAATTTTGCTGCTGCTTATGACGGGTGCTCGGCGCAACGAGGTGACCTTCGCAAAGTGGGATCAAGTCGACTGGCAGCGAAAGGTACTCCTGGTCCCGGTCTCTAAATCCGGCAGGCCTCGCGCTGTCAGCCTAGGACGAATGGCCCTCGAGCTTCTTCAATCCGTGCAGCCAATACCCGATAACCCCTACATCTTCCCAAGTCCCATTACCGGCCGACCGTCCTCGTCACTTCACTTCCCGTGGGAGCGTATTCGCAAGCGCGCCAATTTAGCTGACCTGCGGTTGCATGACTTGCGGCATTCATTTGCCAGCTTCCTCGTCAATAAGGGCTACTCACTCTACATTGTACAAACTTTGCTCGGTCATCAGAACAGCCGATACACTCAGCGGTATGCCCACCTTACGAACGAAACACTTCAGGATGCCGTAGACGGCATTTTGCTCTCCAAGTGACGAGGAAAACTTATCGCCTATGACAATCCTATTGGTGCGCAAGCTGCGCTTCAAACAAAGCTGGAAAGCGAGCCGGAACTGAGTGGAGTCCGAAGACGCTCTTCCTATGCCCCAAATGCGCAACCCGTCCAATCACTAAATAGAACCTGCGCCAAACTCACAGGTTTTCGCCCAAACTGTTCGAATACGTGAAGATCTGCAGCCTGTACGGCGTCGGCTATTATTATATCCCGGGTACCGATACCTGCATCAAGATCGGCGGCTATGTCCGTCTTGAAGCCTATCACAACGCCGCGGGTGGTCTCTACTCGGAAGGCACCCCGCAGGGTGCATTCACTCGTCATACGTCGGACTTCGCCATGCAGGCTCGTTTCCGCATGTCGGCTGACGTTCGCACCCAGACCGAATACGGCACGCTGCGTTCGTACTTCGCCTTCGGTCTGAACTTCCTGAACAGCGTCGGTGGCGCTTACGAAACCACCGGCCCGGGCAACTCGGTGGCGATGGAACGCGCCTTCATCCAGTTCGCCGGCTTCACGCTCGGCCGCTCGGATACCTTCTTCGCGTTCTATAACGGCGCGGCCTACGGCCTGGTGCCGTTCGGCTTCGACGGTTCGTCCGGCCCGTCCGGCCTGAACGTGGCTGCCTATACCTGGCAGTTCGGCAACGGCCTGTCGGCGACCTTCTCGGTTGAAGATCAGATCGGCCACTCTGCCGGCGTGATCGACCTCAACACCAACGGGTTGATGGGTGGCGCTTCTGTCGGTGGCGGCAACATCTTCCAACCAAACGGTGGTGGGGACCAGCAAGGCGGACACATCCCTGACCTCGTTGCTAACCTGCGTGTCGACCAGGCTTGGGGTTCTGCCCAGATCATGGGTGCCCTGCACAACGTGGGTGCACGTTACAATACCATAGGCGCTAACAATAACGTCGGTTGCAGCGCCGGCGGTGCCAACACCAACCTCTGCGGCTATCCCAGCAACGAGTGGGGCTGGGCGGTCGGTGCCGGCATGACCCTGAAGATGCCTTGGGATGCCAAGGATACCCTCTCCGGTCAGATCGCTTATGCCGAAGGCGCGAGCAGGTATGTTGCCTTCACCTACAACAACCGCAGCCTGCATCGTGACGAAGGTGTTTCCATCGGCGCCTTCAACGATGCCGTGTTCGCCAGCGGTAATGCTCAGACGGCCGGTGTCGGCAACACTCTCGAGCTGACCAAGACCTGGGGCGGCACGCTCGCCTTCGAGCACTACTGGACCCCGACCCTGCGTACCTCCTGGGTCGCCGGTTACCTCGAAGTCGAATATTCCGACGCTGCGAAGCAACTGCTGGTTAATCGCGGTTCTGCTTCCTGTGCCGGAAACGGTGTGGCGCTGACAAACAACGGCGCTGCTGCGGCCAACGCGCGCTGCGCGGATGCTGATTGGTCGATGTGGCGCCTTGCCTCTCGCACCATGTGGAACCCCGTGCAGAACCTCGATGTGGGTCTCGAAGTGGCCTACACCCAGGTCAACACGGCGTTCGGCGGTGAGGCTACACTTGCTGCCAACCAAGGTGGGTCCGGCTTGTCGGGCGGTCGCTACACCCTCGACGACAACGCTTACTGGACTGCCACGTTCCGCGTGCAGCGCAACTTCTGGCCATGAGCCAGGACTGGCTGTGATCTGACGATCATTGCCTGACCTAAACGGAGCCCCCGGTCGCAAGACCGGGGGTTCTGCTTTTGTGGACATGGTCCGCATTTCCGGCGCACGCACTTTGTCACTTCCCTGTGAGACCCACTCGTACGGGGCTTGAAACCTTATAGGCTTCAGACAGTCGTCATGCTGATCGCGGCCTGTCGCACCGCGATCGCCAGCGTGCTCAATTGTGCTCCCTGGAGCGAATCGCGATCCCAGCAGAGGAACCCCCATGAACAGACGCCAAAGCCTGAAATTGATCGCGGGTGCCGCCGGCGTTGCGGCCGCAGGCAGCCTGTTGAGCAGGCCGGCTGCCCTCGCGCAGACTGCGCCCGCATCCGGCCCCTTCAAGCTGCCGCCGCTCGGATATGCGTATGATGCGCTCGAGCCCAATATCGACGCGCAGACCATGACCATCCATCATCAGCGGCATCACGGCGCCTTCATCGCCAATCTCAATGGGCTGGTGGGGAAATATCCCGACCTAGCGAATTTCGTCGAGAATCCCGCAGCGCTGCTCAGTGACCTGTCGAAGGTCCCGCTCGATGTCCGCACGCCGGTTCGCAACAATCTCGGCGGGCATTGGAATCACACATTTTTCTGGGAATTGATGACGCCGGGCGGTGCGAAAGAGCCCACCGGAGATCTGAAAGCGGCCATCGACCGCGACCTGAAATCCAGCAACGAGATGACCGACAGGCTCAACGCTGCGGGACTCGGCCGCTTCGGGTCCGGCTGGGCCTGGCTGGTCGTGACCAAGGACAAGAAGCTCGATATCGTCAACACACCATACCAGGACACGCCACATATGGAGCTGGGGGCGAAGCCGGTGCTGGGCGTCGACGTGTGGGAACACGCCTATTATCTGAAATACCAGAACCGGCGCGCCGACTATCTCAAGGCCTGGTGGAACACCGTAAACTGGGACAAGGCCGGCGACAATTTCAAGAAAGCGATGGGCTGATTCAGCCGCGCGTCCAGACCCGCGGTTGCCGAAACGCGCCGCGGGTCACGCGTGACCTCAGCCCTTGGCGCGGAGCAGGCGGCCGCGCTCGCGATCCCAGCTTCGCTTTTTCAGAGTATCGCGCTTGTCGTGCAGCTTCTTGCCGCGTGCGAGCGCGATCTCGACCTTGGCGCGGCCCTTCTCGTTGAAATAGAGCTTCAGCGGCACCACGGTGAAGCCCTGCCGGTCGACCGCGCCGATCAGCTTGTTGATCTGGCGCTTGTGCAGCAGGAGTTTGCGCGGGCGCTTCGGCGCATGGTTGTCGCGGCCGGCCTGCGAATATTCCGTGATGGTGGAGTTGATCAGCCAGAGCTCGCCGTCGCGTGAATCCGCATAGGATTCCGCAATCGTCGCCTTGCCAGCGCGGAGCGATTTGACCTCGCTCCCGGTCAGCGCGACGCCGGCTTCGAAGGTTTCGCCGATCTCGTAATTGAAGCGCGCCTTGCGGTTGTCGGCGACGATCTTGAGCGGACGCTCTTTTGCCTGAGCCATTCGCTTCGCTAGTTCAACAGGCCCGCATGCACCATCGCATCGCGGATCGCGGCCTTGGTGCCGGACGTCACCGGCAGGAGCGGCAACCGCACCTCTTCATTGCCGCGCCCGA
>Ga0209906_100530_pt1 | contig 12649 bp, 11 predicted proteins | sample FECB24metaG_FD_188303 | JGI IMG/M metagenome (GOLD analysis project Ga0209906, IMG submission 188303) | Cyanobacterial communities from the Joint Genome Institute, California, USA from Joint Genome Institute, California, USA - FECB-24 metaG... ... | reverse complement strand
TCCTGCGCGTGATAGGTCTTCGCGACGATCCGCCAGCCATCCTTCGTTCGCACGAGACTGAGGTAATCGGTGAATTGCTTTGGCGGAAAGGCGGATGAAACTTTGGCCATGGCCATGTCGCCCACGACTTCGATGGACAGGATGCGGTTCTGCGCCTCGTAGCCGCTGTCCCTGGCCGATTTCCGGCCGCGGACGCGATCTAGCCAGGGCTCGATGGCAAGTGCCGTGGCTTCGCCATCCGTCGAGGCGTAGAGGGCGGAGGTCGGAGCGAAGGCGCGCGCAAGGCCATCGGCGTCGCCGGCATGCAGAGCCTCGAGATAGAGCCACACCGCGTCTTCGACCGCTGAAATATCGGACTTCATTTTTATCTCCATCGCAGGTCAGGCCATTCCATATGCGAATGGCGTGGGATCGTTGAAGCGGTCGAGCACGTTGCGCGTCAGGCGGGAGACGTTGTTGTCATAGCCATTGTGGCTAAGGCTTCCCGGCCAGGCGATCGAGCCGACATTGAAGACGGCGCCGCCGCCTGCCGTCTCGAAGAACACCATGTCCGCCTGGATCCGCGCCTCCACCGGCGCGGTGACTGTGGGCACGGTGATACTCATTTCCTCGTTGACCAGCCGAAACGCCTCCGTGTGGCCTTCCGACGAGGCGAGGATGAGCGCGTGGGTAGGTGTGCCAAGATTGGTGTCGGCATGGTCGATCTCGATGCCCGCGGCACCGCCGCCCTGCAGGCCGAAATCGCCGATGATCTCGTCCTCGACACCGTCGAAGATGAAGGCCGCGCGCGGGTCGCGGCTGGCAGCCGTCCTGCGATAGAAGGCGGCGAGATCGAACCCTTCGGAGATGAAGCCCACTCCGCCGATCGATTGCGGCGGGCGGCCATGCGCGCGCCACAGGCCGCCGCGCTTGCCGTCAAAGGAATGGAACTCCTCGCCGGGCTGGGTTTCCCAGGTGCGGATCGCCGGTCCGCAGCGCCGGACCTCCATTACGCTCGGAAGCGCAGGATGGAAGGCGATGCGCCAGTAGAAGCCGTTGCCGCCGAGCACCATCATACGCCCGCCGGCGTCGATATAGCTCTTTGTGGCGTCCCACATCTCGACCGAAAAATACTCGGGATGCGCGCCGGTGATGACCGTCTTGTATTCGCTTAGCAGGCCGTAGCCTTGCGCATGGAGATCGTCGTCGGTGATGACGTCGTAGTCGATCCCCTCGTGTTCCAGCCAGTCGACGATATGCGTGTCGGCGTTGAACTCTCGCAGGTTCGAACCCTTGGCGCCGAACGAACTGATGTAGCCGGGCCTGAAATTGAGGATCGGCCTCAGCCGCGAGGAGTAGCAGACGCCGCTTCCGTCGGAATGCACGTCATACAGTGACGGCCCCCATTCCGGATGCTCGTCGATCAGCAGGTTCGCCTTGTGGAGGACGATCAAACGGCTCGACAGAAGCTCGGCGATCGAGAAGGGCACCGGATTGAGGTTTGCGTAGGCCATGTAGGTGGCCGTGGAGGCGAGAAGGCAGACCGGGGCACGCCGGTCGCCGGGTCGCGGCCGGACGAAAAACGGAATGCGCTCTTCATCGGACCCGGCAACGAGACGGATCGCGTAGAAGCCGCTTTTCAGATCGTCCGGGAGGTCGAACTCGATATCGGTCTCCCACCGCGCGTCGTAGATGTCGTCGTCGTGCAAATGGATCGCGCCATATTGCGCCGGAACCGCGCGCCAAGACACGTCCTCGCCGGTCCAATTCGATCCCGTCATGCCGCGCGCCGGAAGATTGATCGCAACGCCGTGCAGGCTATGTCTCGACCGGTCGGCAATCCGGTCGGAATCGATGCCGACCGAGAAATCCCAGAACCCGACGCATATGGACGCCACATCCGCGGGGATGAACTCGCCGCGGAGTTTCTCCATTTCCAGCCGCGATGCGGCGATCGAGAGGAGACGTGGCTTCTCGATCTTGCCGTTGTAGTGGTCGCTGGTCAGAGGCGCAGCGGGCGTCCCACCCACCATGCGCGCCGCGATGACCAGTGAGGCGCCAGGCGGCATGGCGAAGGGGAACGGCACCGCCGCATGTGCGACTACCGGCTTCTCGCCGGCGCCGCTGCGCGAATAGGGTTCTTGGGCGATTGAAAGCGTCCCCGATGCCGCATCGAAACTCGCGCAGACCAGGTGCCACTGCCGTTCCGTCATGGCGACCCCGGAGGCGATGGTCGTGATCCGACCGCTGCCGTCTGCGACACAGGCGGACAGCGCTCCTTGCGTATCGATTAAGAGGCGGAAGCCGCGCTCGCCGGGTTCGTCCCACAGGCTCAGCAGAACCTGCTCACCCTGCAAAGGCGTGGTCGGCCAGACATGCATCTGCACCGAGAAGCTCGACAGGCTGTCGAAATAGGGGCTTGGCGGGACGACGATGCAGGAGCCGGCATTGCAAATCTGCTCGCGCGCCGGAAACACACCATCGGCGGCGGAGGCGATCTCGACCTCGCGAAAGCCGGGGCCGTCCGGATTGAGGTCGCCGCAGATCGTGCGCACGAGGCTGGCGCGGAACTCGGATGCGGCGGTGCAGCTGACCATGACCTTGAGGCGCTCGCCCCTGGTGACGCCGATCTTGTCGAGGTAGCCCGTGATGTATGGCAAGGCCATGGCTCATGCGTCTCCCAGATCCTCGCCGCAGAGCGCCTTCCAGCGCAGCCGAAACACATGGCGCTCGGCCTCGGCAAGGTCGGTGTATACGATGCCGTCCTCTATACGCACCGGATCTCCTCGCTTGCCGGTGAGCTTCGCCAGCCGCCATCGCCGGTGCGGCTCGACCGCGACAAGGACGTACTTTCCAGCGCAGGGCGCCTTGCGGAAGTGCTGCAGGACGAACTGGAGATTTGGGCTGTGTGCGCCGATTGGCGTCCTGGAATACTCGAGATAGAGCTCGGCGCCGCGCGACAGGATGTCATCCCAGACCGCCCTGGTCGGGCTTCTGATGTCGGGCAGCGCGTGGAATTCTGACATTCGATAGCGTCCTAGATAATGCCGGCGGCTCGCAGCGATTCCATCCTGCCTTCATCCATCCCCAGGACGCCACCCAAAATCTCGGTATTGGCCGAGCCGAGCGCCGGCCCGAGGCTGTCGACCTCGCCGGGGGTTCGCGAGAGTTTTGGGATCACGGCGGGCACGTAGACGTCGCCAAGCTGATCGTGGTGAAGCGCGACATGGTTGCGCCGGTGGGCGATGTGGGGGTCCTCGAAGATGCTCTCGATCGTATTGACGCTCGTGCAGGGCACGTCCTGATCAGCGCAGAGCGTGACGACCTCCGCGGTTGTCATCGTGCCGACCCATTGCTGAACGATGGCGTCGACGTCGCCGGAGTTGCTGAGCCTGGCAGCCGTCCTGCCGTAGCGTTCCGGATAGGCAAGTTCCGCCCGTCCCATTGCCGAGGCGAGGCGGGCGAACATGCGGTCATTGGTACAGGCGATGGCGATCCAGCCGTCAGTGGTCTCGAAATGGCCATGCGGGCAGGCATTGGACGTTCCAAGGCCCTGCCGGCCCCGGACGATGCCCCGCGCCGCGTAGGCCGGCGCAAGGTCGTCGAGCATGCGCAGGATCGGCTCGTAGAGAGCCAGGTCGATATACTGGCCCTTTCCGTCATGGTCGCGCGCCCGCATCGCCAGCATCACGCCGAGCGCGCCGTAGACGCCGGAGACGTAGTCGGCGAGCGATGTCGATCCGGGGGTCAGCGGCGGGCCGCCTTCCATCCCGGTGAGATGGGCGAGCCCTCCGAACGCATGGGCGATGCGGGCAAACCCGGGTCGGGTGCTATAGGGCCCGTCCTGGCCGAAACCCGACACGCGCAGCATGATGAGCGCCGGGTTGATCTTGATCAGCTCTTCGTAGCCTAAACCCCACTTCTCCAGTGTCCCGGGCCGAAAATTCTCACACAATACATCCGACTTCGCGACCAGCTGCTTGAGAATGTCGGCCCCCTCCGCGCGGCGCAGGTCGAGCGTCACGGACTTCTTGTTGCGCGCTTCGGAGAGCCAGCAGAACGTGTCGTCGCTCTCGAGGCTCGGCACGCCGAAACGCCGCAGCGGATCGCCGTCGCGGGGCTGTTCGACCTTGATGATTTCGGCGCCGAACTCGCCAAGGATGGACGCCGCAAGTGGGGCGGCGATGAAGGTCGCGATGTCGAGAACCCTGATACCCTCGAGCGGCCGCTTGCTATCTGACATGAGGCTTCTTCTGTTGCTGCGCGACCCGATATGTCGCAGGCGCATCGAGGCGAGGCAAAAACAACCTTCTTCTACGGTTAGACAGGAAAGTTATGGTGGCGCTATGATCTCGCTCCAAGCCTACTTGGCGGCGCACTACGCCGGGGAGATCGAAATATGGACGTCAGGCAGCTGAAATACTTCCTCTCGGTCGCCAAGTGCCGGAGTTTCTCGCGGGCCGCCGTGGAGCTGAACGTCGCACAGCCGGCGCTGAGCCACCACGTGGCCAATCTCGAGGCCGAACTCGGCGTAAAGCTATTCGAGCGCAGCACGAAAGGCGTGACGCCGACGGAGTGCGGGGAAACGCTCATGCGGCACGCGGAAACGATCATCCGGCAGGTGAACCAGGCCTCGGTCGACGTCAAGGTGACCTCTGCGCATCCGTCTGGCGTGGTGACCATCGGCCTGCCCACCAGCATATCGATCGGCCTGACAGTTCCCCTGCTCCACGAGGTGGAGAAGCGGTTTCCGGCGATTAACCTGCGGATCATCGAGAACCACAGCGGCTACCTGTCGGAGTGGGTTCTCGCGGGACGGCTGGACATGGCGGTCCTGTTCGACATTGACGCAGAAGCGCCGTTCGACTTGAAGCCGCTGCTCGAGGAGCAGCTCTACTTTGTCTCGGCTCCGGGCAGCTTTATCGAGGGCCGCGAGGCGATCGACCTGGAGGAACTGCGGGGGCGCCGCCTCGTGCTGACGGGATCGAGCCACGGTCTGCGCCACGCCATTGACCGGTACTCGGCGTTTGCCTCGCTCGATATTGACGTGAAGACGGAAATCGACTCGTTGGTCGCCATCAAGCAGCTCGTCGCCTCCGGCTATGGCAACTCCATCCTGCCCTGGTGCGCGATCCAGCAGGAATGCGCCGGCGGCCAGCTTCTTGCCGCACGGATCGAGAAGCCGCGCATCGAACGGAAGGTCTATCTTGCGTCCGCAAGGGGCTGGCCGCGCTCGCGCGCGTCGGAGGTGATCTCGCAACTGATGTTCGAGATCGTGGCCGACCTGGTGATCAGCGATCGATGGCGCGGGCAGATGCTGGCACGCCGGCTATAAAGCAAAATTATCGCGATATGCCGATTTGGACGCTTGTTGCGACGCAGCACACGGTTACATTTTTCCGACCGGACGCGGCAGGACCTGGCGTTCTGGCCAACGACAAGAACATCATGAGGGTGAACAATGCGATCAACAAATAACCTGCTTAAGGTGGCCGCACTCGCGGTTGGAGCGGTCGTGGCCACATTGTCCGGCACAACGGCCCAGGCTCAGGAAAAAAGCGTCACGCTAGGCGTTCTCGGCGCCTTCGCCGGTCCGTTCGCGGCCGACGCCGTGGAGGGATACAACGGAGCGATGCTGGCGGCGAAGGAAATCAACGCTGCCGGCGGCATCAACGGATACAAGTTCAACGTCGAGCAGTTCGACACGAAGGAAATGACGCCGGACGCCGTGCTCGCTGCGGTGGAGCGGTTGAAGGCGGCGCCGGACCTCGGCGCGATCGTGACGCCGTTCGGCAGCCTCTCGGGCTTCGAGATGGACTACATCGCCGAGATCGGCGTGCCTTACATGGTCGCCGCAAACTCCAACCAGTACCGCTCGATCATCCAGCCGAACCCGGACAAGTTCAAGAACGTATGGTCGCTCGCGCCGTCTTACGACGCCTACCAGACTGAACTCCCCGCCGTCATCGAACAGATGATGGAGCAGGGCACGTTCAAGCCGGCCGACAAGACCTATGCCATCATCGGCTCCGACAATCCTTACAGCATGCCGATCTATGCCGGCTTGAAGAAGGCGATGGACGCCAAGGGCTGGACGATGACCTTCGACGACGTCGTTCCCGCCGTCGAGATCAACGACTGGCGCGTCATCCTCAACAAGATCCGAGCCAAGCCGCCTGCCGTGATCATTAACACGGAAGCATCCTCGTCCAATGCTGCGTCCTTCATGAACCAGTTCATGGAAGAGCCGACGAACTCGCTGCTGTTTATCCAGTACGCCCCGTCCGTTCCGGAATTCGTCGACCTGACGAAGAAGAACTCGACGGGCGTCCTCTACAACATGCTTGGCGGTCCGATCAGCGCCTCGGTGCGTCCCCGCACCAAGGAGATCGGCGACAAGTACAAGGCGGAATACGGCTACGATTCCTCGATATACGGCTACATCTGCTACGAGATGGTCTACCTTTATGCGGACATGCTGAAGAAGGTCGGAGACCCGAAGGACTATGCGAAGATGTCCGCCGAACTCGCCGCCACCGACAAGGAAATGGTGCACGGCCGCGTCAAGTTCGATCCGGCCACGCACCTGTCGCTGCAGGGCCCAGGCTACCTGCCGATCCAGTTCTATCAGATCTGGGAAGGCGATCGCGTCACGATCTACCCGACCGAGTATGCGACCGGGAAGAGCCAGACGCCGCCTTGGGTCAAATGAGATGAGCAGGGAGGCCGGCTGGAGCCGGTCTCCCGCTTGCAGGACGGGCAGCGTATGAACGATATTCTAGCCGTCGAAGGCATCAGCAAAAGCTTCGGTGCATTGAAGGCAATCCGGGATCTCTCTTTCTCCCTCCGGCAGAACGAAGTGTTGGGAATCGCCGGACCCAACGGCAGCGGGAAGAGCACGCTCTTCAACATCCTGACCAAGATTCCGTTCGGTCCGGACAAGGGCGAAATCAGGATTTCGGGAGACGTCGTGACAAACCTCGGCCCGCGTCAGATCGTGGAGAAGGGGCTCGTCCGCTGCTTCCAGACCGAGACGGATTTCGAGACGCTGAGCGTGCTGGAAAACGTGCTGGTCGCGATGCCCGACAGCGAGTTTCGCGCCGGCAAGGCCGCCGCCAAAGCGCGAGCGCTTGATCTCCTCGACTATGTCCAACTGCGCGATCAGCAGCAGCGTATTGCGTCCGAGATCAATGTGTATGACCGAAAGAAGCTGATGATCGCGACCGCGCTGTCCTGCCGGCCAAAGGTCCTGTTGCTCGACGAACCCGCTGCTGGCCTATCCCGCCCGGAGGTCGGCGAGATGGTCGGACTGATCCGGCGCATCAATGCGGACGGCGTCTCGATCATCGTCATCGAACACATCATCTCACTTCTCGTTTCGGTATCGGACCGCCTCATGGTGCTTAATTTTGGCGAACTTCTCGCGGAAGGAATCCCGCAGGATGTCGTCTCCAACCAAAGGGTGATCGAGGCCTATCTCGGACCGGCAGCCGCGTATGGCTGACGCTGCGCTCGAGGTCCGTTCGATCAACGCCGGCTACGGACGGGTGCCCGTCCTGCACGGCATTTCTTTCAGCATTCTGGAGGGCGAGAACGTTGGGCTGATCGGCCCGAACGGTCACGGAAAGTCGACGCTCTTTCGAACCTTGTCCGGATTGCTTCCGGCATGGTCAGGCTCGATCTCGTTCCGGGGCGCCGACATCACCAACAAGCCGCCGGCCACGATCGTGCAACTCGGACTGATCCACGTCCCGCAAGGCAATACGCTGTATCCGGACCTGACCGTGCTCGAGAACCTGTGGCTTGGCGCGTTCGCGACGAGAGCCCGGCCAGTTCGACGGCGGACGCTCGAACAGGTCTTCGCTCTTTTTCCGCGGCTTGCTGAGCGACGTGGCCAGCGTTGCCGGACACTGAGCGGCGGAGAACGCCAGATGGTGGCGATCGGCTGCGGGCTGATGGGCATGCCGACGATGCTGATCCTCGATGAGCCAACGCTTGGCCTGTCGCCGAAGCTGAAGACGGAACTGCGCGACGCGATCGCTGCGATCATCGCGTCTGGCGTCCAGACAATCATCGTCGAGCAGGATCCCGAATTCCTGCAGACGCTTGCAACCCGCCTGCTGCTGGTCAGCGAAGGCACCGTCCACGCCGAGGTGTCCGGCGCGGGAGGATTGGAGCATCAGCGCATCGTGGAAATGTATTTTGGCCATGGTTGAGTCGATCCATCTGGCGTTCCAGTCGATCTTTGCGAGCGGGCTCGTTCTAGCGTCGCTCTACGCGCTGATGGCCGCAGGCCTCGCATTGGTGTGGAATACGCTCGGCATCTTCAACTTCGCGCATGGGGCGTTGATGGCCGCGGCCGCCTATGTCGCCTGGACGGTTGCCGACCCGCGCGGCCTGGACCTCGGGCTGCCGCTCGGCGTGCTGGCTGCGCTCCTTGTGGCGGCCGCACTTGGCTTCCTGATCAATTATCTGCTTGTCGCGCCCTTTGTCGGCCAGAAGCAGATCGTGCTGATCGCTGTGATGACGACCCTTTCCGGCGCCTTCTTCATCGAAAACTCCGCTCTCCTTCTGTGGGGGCCGCGCATCAAACAGCTCGACAAGTTCGTCGAGGGCAATGTGAGGATCGCGGGAACCACAATCTCAGGACACGAGGCGGTGATCATCGTCGTGGCGCCGCTTCTCATGCTGGCGCTCTGGGCCTTCCTGCGCTTCACCTGGACGGGGAGCGCGATACGCGCCGTTGCGCAGAACCGCGAATTTGCCGAACTCAGCGGCATCCGCGTCAACCGGATGTACGGGATCGCCTTCGCGATCGCCGCGGCGCTAGCGGGCTTCGCCGGGATCATGCTCGGCGCAATTCGGTTCATCACGCCCGGTCTCGGCGCAGAGCCGTTGTTGAAGGCCCTGATCGTCGTCATCCTGGGCGGCCTCGGAAGCATGCCCGGAACCGTGCTCGGCGCCTACCTCGTCGGGTTCGGCGAGGCGATCAGCACCTACTTCGTCGGAGCATACTGGACGCAGGCGGTGCTGTTCCTCGTCTTCATCGCCTTCCTGGTCCTGCGGCCGAACGGCCTTCTCGGAAAGAAGTAAGCGATGGACCGAACGATCAGCAAAGCTGCCATCGCCGTATTCTTCGTCGCGCTGCTCGCGCTCCCTCTGGTGAACGACGATTCCTATGTTCGGCACATCAGCATCATCGCGATCATGTACGCGGTGCTGGTGTCGAGCTGGAATATCTCGCTCGGCTATGGCGGGGTGTTCAATTTTGCGCACATGGCGTTCTTTGCGGTTGGCGCTTATGCCACCGGCATCCTCACCAAGACCTTCGGCTTCTCGCCATGGTTCGGCATGCCAATCGGCGTCGCCGCCTCCATTGCCGCCAGCATTCTCGTCTGCCTGCCGGTGCTGCGGCTCAAGGGCATCTACGTCATCCTGGTGACCTTCGCCTTCGGTCAGCTCTGCCTGCAGATCGTTCTCAACCAGCGCGACCTGACCGGCGGAAATTTCGGCCTGGTATCGATACCGCCGCTGGAGATCGGCGGGTTTTCGTTCCGCGACCATCAGAACATCGGCTACTACTACCTGTCGCTGCTGATCCTCGCGACCACGGTTGCCGCCGTGACATGGTTCTCGCGGTCGCGGTTCGGCTGGCGCGTCATCGCGCTGCGCGACAACGAGGTCTATGCGGTCAGCCGTGGTGTGCCACTGTCGCGCATCCGGCTCGCGACATTTGCGCTAAGCGCGATTTTCCCTGGCGCGATCGGAGCCGTCTACGCCCAATACGTGCGGTCGGCGAGCCCCGACATGTTCGGGTTCTCCTTCCTGACGCTGGCGTTGTCCATGCTGCTTCTGGGTGGAACGGGAACGGTCTGGGGGCCGATCGCGGGGGCCTTTGTCTTCACGATCTTCTCCGAGGTCATGGCTCCGCTCGGCCCGGGCCGCTACCTTGTCACCGCAGTTTTGATCGTGCTGATCCTGCGCTTCTTCCCGAAGGGTCTCGCGGGCATCCCGCAGTTCGTCGCACACATGCTCCGCCGCGCCCGAACTTCAGAAAGCGCAGAGCCTTCGGCAAAGACATTGTGAGGTCGACGGAGCGAAGCGCTCGGCGCAGGCCAGGTGCGGGGCGGCGTCGTCTTCAGTCGTGCCTGATGACCATGGTCCGCACGGCTGAGAACTCATGAAACGCCTCGAATCCTTTCTCGCGGCCATGGCCTGATTTCTTCATCCCGCCGAAGGGCAGTTCGATACCACCGCCGGCGCCGTAGCAATTGATGAAGACCTGGCCCACCTGCATCCGGCGTCCGACGCGCACGGCGCGGCCGGCGTCGCGCGTCCAGACGCCTGCGACCAGCCCGTAGCGTGTGCCGTTGGCGAGCGCGACAGCGTCCGCTTCATCATCGAACGGCATCACGGCCATCACCGGACCGAAGACCTCTTCATGGGCCAGACGATTGTCGCGTGGCACGGGGCCATAGAGACGTGGCTGGACGAAGAAGCCGCCCTCTGGAAGCCCGGCTGCGAACTGCCCGGAGGCGATCAGCTGCACACCGTCTTCGGCGGCGCGGTCGGCGAAACCGACGACGCGCTCCTGCTGTCTCCGGCTCACGACCGGCCCGAGGTCCAGATCCATCTCCGGCGTGCCGACGCGTATCTGCGAGAAGCGCTCCGCGACGCGGTCGACAACACGGTCGTAGGCGCTGCGTTCGACCAAGAGGCGTGATCCCGCCGAACATGTCTGTCCGGCATGCTGCACGATGGCGTTGACGAGAACCGGGACGGCTGCGTCGAGGTCGGCGTCGGCGAAGACGATCTGGGCGGACTTGCCGCCGAGTTCGAGCGTGCAGCCGATGTGGTTTTTCGCAGCCGCGGTCTGGATCTGAACGCCTGTGGCGTTGCTGCCGATGAAGGAGATGAAGTCGACGTCCGGATGGCTGCTGAGCGCAACGCCGGCCTCGTGTCCATAGCCGGTGACCATGTTGATCGCGCCTTCCGGGAAGCCGGCCTCGACCATCAGTTCCGCCATTCGCAGCGGCGTCTGGCAGGCGTCCTCGGCAGGCTTCATGACGACCGCGTTGCCCATCGCCAGCGCCGGGCCGATCGAGCGCGGAAACATCTGGGCGGGGTAATTCCACGGAATGATGTGCGCCGTCACGCCATGCGGCACGCGCTCGGTCGTCGCGAAATGCCCGTTGACGAAGGGGAGGGTGTCGCCGTGAACCTTGTCCGCGCCGCCGCCATAATACTCGAAATAGCGGGCAGCCGCGACGATGTCGTTGCGCGCCTGCTTGATTGGCTTGCCCGTGTCGCGGGCTTCCAACTGGGCCAGTTCCTCGGCATGATCGGCAACCACGATCGCCATGCGCGACAGGAGGCGCCCGCGCTCGGCCGGCGCCAGGCGTCCCCAGGCGCCCGTATCGAGGGCGCGCCGCGCCGCCCGAACGGCGCGATCGACGTCGCCTTCCGTCGCCGCCGCGATGCGGGCGAACTCCAGCCCAACCGCAGGCGCGATTACGGGGATCGTCGCTCCCATCTCCGCGTCCACCCAGCGATTGTCGATAAGTATGCCCGTTCTTGCCATCATCGCACTCCACTTCGGTCCTGCTTATATCGGCGAACCAAATCAAGGAAATACAGAAACACGAAGCGATGATGCCGCCGTGTTATGGAGAGGCAATCATTGCGTGCTCGATGGGGGAGTTGAACTTGCACACGGCAATGTCAAATTCGTCGGTGTGCTCATTGCCAGAGGCCGCTGATTGCGTCTAGGCGTCCAATTCTGCGGCAGCCACGATCTGCCTCGCCAGCACTATACGATGTCTGCTTTGAGGGCGCGGTGTAGTTGGTCGCTATGGCCGGGACGGTGAAGGGTTTCGGGTGCCGGCAGGCGTACGAAAGCCTTTCATGCAGGACCCGCGGGCCACGCGATGGCTATGGGGATTTCGAACTGCGGCCGATGTCGGCAATGGCGCGACCGCCGCCGGGATGCGTGAGGATGGATGCGGTCATGCCGTTTCGCTGCTCCTTCGCGCGGTACTGTCGGCCCGGAATTGTTCGGGGCGGATGCATGTCGGCGTCAGTGATTGTTATGGACATGCGCGTATCCGTTGCCGGAGACGTATCGTCTGCGGCTGTCTTCTCGACTAGGCCATGCCGGGTCATGGGTCCGTCTCCCGGTTCGTCGCTGATGCGTGCGGCGGTCCGCGCGGCTGGTTCCACCGTTCGAACACCTCGATGAGGATCATGCGCCCGCCGCAGCAAGGGCGTGGCGGCCGGTAGTCCTCCAGTTCGTCGCAGGCGCGGGGGTCGGACGGCGCGGCGACATCCAGGAGTTCGCGGCCAAGCGCGAGGCTGGCCTTTCGGGTGGAGCCGGCCCGCAAGCCGTAGTGCCGGATGCGGTGGAAGCCGCGCGGCAGGACATGGATCAGGATGCGGCGGATGAACTCGTCGGCCGCAAGCGTCATCACCTGCTGGCGATCAGTTCCGTCGCGGCGATAGTCCTTATTGCGGAAGGTGACGCCGCTCTCTGCGAAGGCGATCAGCCGGCTGTTCGAGATCGCCACCCGGTGGGTGTAACGCGACAGATAGGCGAGGACCGCCTCTGGTCCGGCGAACGGCGGCTTCGCGTAGACAACCCAGCGCTTCGTCCGGCGAGGCCCGGGTGAGGCTT
>Ga0209906_100529_pt1 | contig 12657 bp, 17 predicted proteins | sample FECB24metaG_FD_188303 | JGI IMG/M metagenome (GOLD analysis project Ga0209906, IMG submission 188303) | Cyanobacterial communities from the Joint Genome Institute, California, USA from Joint Genome Institute, California, USA - FECB-24 metaG... ... | reverse complement strand
CCCGAAGATGTCCTCCAGACTACCGGGAAATGGTGTTATTAGTGCCATTGGGTTACTAATTTGGCTCTATTCCTTTCCCCTCATGGAATTTATTCCTCTCGTCTTCTCAAAATGAGCGAACGGACAGCTTTACTTTGCTGTTAAATCAATTCCTGCAACCATCATGATTTTAATTAATTTGCCTTTGGCATTAATTGGTGGTGTGATTTCCATAGCCTTGACAAGTGGCATCATCTCCGTAGCTTCAATGGTAGGATTTATTACTCTATTTGGTGTAGCAGCACGTAACGGACTTTTGTTGGTTGAGAACTACAATGCAAGATTGGCAGAAGGACAACCTTTACCGCAGGTTTTGATGGAAGGTTCGATGGAACGTTTAGTTGCTATTTTGATGACAGCATTGGCTTCAGCATTGGGTATGGTACCACTGGTAATTGGTAGTGGTGCAGGCAAGGAAATTCTTCAGCCACTAGCCGTTGTAGTATTAGGTGGATTGTTTACCTCTACTGCTTTAACTCTGTTAGTACTTCCAGCTTCCTATGTGCAGTTTAGGAGATTTTTGGTGCCGAGAAAGGCTGAACCAATTATTCAGCCAGAAATTGGACGAGAAGCTAGAGCCTAGTAAAGCTTGGCGGAATTTGAAATGGGCTACGCTTCACTACACTAACGGAATTAGGAATTCCTAATTCCTATACCGCAAAGGTTTCATTGATTTTAAATGGGTAGTTTACTTACAACGTGCTGTATTAGTTTTTAATTCACAAAACATCAAGGAGTTTGAATTCATGAAATTTCTGAAGACCAGTTTAGTAATTGTTAGCAGTGTCGGATTAATTTTTTTGGGTGCTTGTAGTAGTGGGAATCAAGCTGCTAACTCGGAAAGTGCTACCAAGAGTGCAACTACAGAAACAACTGCCAAAACTGAACCCGTTGCTAAAACTGGGGAAGCGCATAATGAAAACGACGGTCATGGCCATGATCAAAAAGGTGGTCATTCCAATAGTGGAGAGAAGCGTAGCAGTCAAGTTATAGAGTCGGGCAAATATCATTTAGAGTTCAAGCCAGATATAGAACAAGATTCTACTCATTTAGATATAAGCGTACACGGCGAGCAGGACAAAGCAATTACTGATGCCAAGCTCACGGCTCAAGTTCAGCTACCAGATGGCAGTAACAAAACCCTACAAGTTCCTTATAATACCGAGGAAAAGCAATACACAGCAAAACTGCCTGCAACTGCAACGGGAGAGTATAAAGTTGTTATTCAAACGGATGTAAAAGGTAAAAAATTTAATGGCCGCTTTACCTTTAAACGATAATTCGAGCAATTGAAGAAGAATTCAGAAGTCAGAATTCAGGAGTCAGAATCAATCAGTCGCGGGTCTGAATCCCCGACTGATTGAAGACCACCAAATCTACGATTTGGTGGGGGTATTAAACCCGGTTATTCATCCGCCAGTCGTACAAAATTCATTCTGAATTCTGACTCCTGAATTCTGTTTGATAAATAATTAGCGATAATAGCGATACCAGTATAGGAAAAGCTATATGACAACATGGAAACAATTAACAATTTATGTTAGCGAGTTGGATTGTTGGGAACATCAACCCCTTCATCAAGTTCTGCTCGGAATGGCTCGCAGACAAGGATTAACAGGGGTAACGGTAGTGCGGGCAATTTCTGGATATGGCAAACATGGCGTTTTTCGTACTCTAAATAAGCTAGACCCGTCTACTGAGTCCTCTGCACTACCGCTTCTCGTTACGGTTATTGATAGTGAAACTGCAATAACCGAATTTTGTTCCTTGGTCAAACATATGCTTAAAGACAAGTTTGTTACTTGTCAAACCATAGAAGTTCTCTCCACCGGAATGTGAAAAACAGTCATGTCCCATAATCATAGTCATGGACACGACCACGGTGGCAGTAATTACAACCGTGCCTTTCTGATCAGTGTCGCTCTCAACACTGGTTTTGTCATCATCGAAGCAACCTATGGCATTGTTGCTAACTCCCTTGCCTTGATTGCCGATGCGGGTCACAATTTGAGTGATGTTCTGGGTTTACTACTTGCTTGGGGCGCAAGCATCCTCGTCCGTCGTCGCCCGACATCACGTCGCACTTATGGGCTGCGTCGTTCTTCAATTTTGGCTGCGCTTTTAAACGCCGCCTTTCTCCTAGTTGTTTCTGGCGGTATTGGCTGGGAAGCAATTCAACGGTTTCGTGAACCTGCTCCGGTAGCAGGAGGAATAGTAATTACAGTAGCAGCTATAGGAATTGTCATTAACACAGTAAGTGCCTTGATGTTCTTGTCGGGGCGTAAAAGTGACTTGAACATCAGAGGCGCATTCTTACATTTAGTTGCAGATGCTGCGGTATCTGTAGGGGTTGTACTAGCTGGTATTGCAATTATTGCTACAGGTTGGCTGTGGTTTGATCCAGCGGTGAGTTTGATTGTTACTGTGGTGATTGTAGCTGGCACTTGGGGACTTTTGCAGGAATCCTTGAATTTAATTACAGATGCTGTACCAGCAGGAATAGAACCTTTGGCTGTCCGTACTTATCTAACCAAACTCCCTGGCGTGGCTCAAGTTCACGACCTACATATTTGGGCAATGAGTACCACAGAAACAGCACTCACTGCTCACCTTGTCATTCCAGCAGGTTATCCTGGTGATACTTTTTTAGCACGGGTAGTCCGTGAGCTTCACGACAATTTCAGCATTGAACACCCAACTATTCAGGTGGAGACAGGCGATCCGAGTTACCAATGTCCTTTCGCTCCTGATAACCTAGTTTAAGTCAATGAACAAGCAGACAGCGAAGATTTCTTACGTCGCTCTTTGCGATCGCTCAATGACAAACGGTTGGCGGTAGCGCTCCACCAAAGCATCCCACTGCACGACGAGGGTGCTTCCAGTCTGCTTTTGTTGCTTCTCCCACACTGAGAACAAGTCGAGGCAAGAGTGGTCAATGTAAGCTAGCTTTTCTAGGTGCAGATGCAGTGCAGTTCTTGGTGGAACCTGTTCTAGGGCTTTTGCAAGCATTGGCAACCGAATAAATGTTGCCGCTCCTTCTAAGTACATATCAATCCGTTGATTTTTTTCATCTTTTTCAAAGTGAATTTTCAGATTAGATACTTTGTAGATCAGGTTGACCACTGACAGTACAATGCCGATTAGCACGCCAGTAAGCAAATCGGTAACGACAATACCGAATCATCTTTGCGGCACACAGATAACTTATTAAAATTGACTGTTTTTGCGGATAATTTACTTATTTGGCAAATTTGGTAATACATTTCTCAAATTCAGCATAGAGTCCTGCTCCTCGCCATAACTGACCCCAAACAGGGAGCATCAACTTTTGGCAGATCGACTTTTTTTGACCAGCCATATAGTAGGGTTTTTGGCACCAAATAATTATGTTTCTTCAAAAAGTGGATACCCCCCAAACATCTAAGTAATCGGGGTGTTTGAAAGCAGATAAAGTACCCTATTATTAGGACTTTAACCATTAAGGTATATCAAGTTTTTAACTTTATGTCAAGCAAAATTATTAGTTATATTTCCTAATTAAAAATGATAATTATTCCTGAAATCTGGGAATAATAATAATGTATATTTATCAATTTAAAAAAATGATTAACTATTAAAAATCCCAAATATTTCTGATTGTATCCAACTTTATATTGAAAATTAAACTCTATACCTTAACCTGACTTGCTCTCTCATTATAAGATTTAAATTTAGGAATTTATCCCAGCATTAACTTCTGTCTACAGGAGTAAGTTTTTTATCTAAAATTCTCTAGAAATTTCATCTCAATTTCATAATTGTGTAGTAAGACTTAAGCCAAGCAATCTACTTAATAGAATAAAATTTGAATCTATTGCATATCAATGTAATTAAATTGTCTATACTAGATTTTAGTTTCATGCTCCTTATTTTTAAAGTTTAATCAGACTTTTGGTCATGCAGTAACTAGTTATGACCAAAAGTTTGATTTTTTATTATTGAATATTTAGTATTCGATGATTTATTTCATCCTAATTTCATCCTGATTATATATAGTAACTTTTAGGAGCTTATGCCTTGGCTTTGCTCCACACTATTCTCAGGCTTTTTAGTTCAGCTACAATGGTAATGCTAATAGCCTGACTTTATCGAACAAATGAGAATGAAACCTAATCCAAAATCTCAAAAACTTAGCTTTGTTCCTCGGTCGCTACTACAAACTGTGGGAAAGATAAAACAAGCGCTAGAGCCAAATGCAGAGCATAAGGTTGTTGAAGAGTTTCGCGCTTCTCGTCAGAGAACAATTAGTTCGGGAGCATCTCAGTTTTTGAAGTGGCTCAAACCGACAGTAATCCATTGAGGTAAGCACAGCGATGGGCAAGGACTTGAGGCACATTTTCTCGTTTCCATTGCGCTCCGGAAATCTTAGTTCGACGGTCAACCTGCTTAACGGCAGATTCAACTGACCCAGAACCAATCGAACAGATTTGTTCAGCTTGATGGTATTCGTAATTGATAATACGAACGCGATGTTTATCCAAATAATGGCAAAAGTTTTGTGCCTGTTTACCCTTACAACTGCTAAAGAGGACAACAGTTGCGTCAACTTGACCCTTCCATAGCAAAGTCCGTGCTTGTTTCAAGCGTTTTAGCGAACCCCCGACTTTGTGAAGGTTTTCGAGCAAATGAAACCAATCAAGTACTTCTCGACGTTGTACATTAGGTGCTAATTGATCAATAATATTCCAAATGCCATCATGTCCATCACCGATACAAGTGAGTGTGCTAGCAAGCGGTTGCTCATTGACCCAATCAATCACAATTTGATTATTCTGAAATGAAGTTCCAAGCATTCCATTGTGATGTAAGCTAATCGCTTTATAGCCAAGCCATGCACATATTTGACCTTCAGGAGTTCGGACACGGATGTTTCCACCATCGACGCTTAATTCTTCAATTGTCTGTTCTAGTGTTGGCAATTCAAAATTCTGACGATGCACTAATCTCTGTTGGCTGCTGTGGGAAACCTGTACGCCCGTAAAATACTTGATGTCTGATGCCGCATCTTCATAGCTGACATTCGCACTTACCCTCAAACAACAAGTTTCTAGATATGGACTCAGTTGAGTACTTGGCGCGACTTCTAATTCAATGGCTTGTTTGCTCGTTATTGGTAACTCTCCAAGGATGCTTTTGAGTCGTCGTTGGTATCCTGCGGTTGTCCCTGTAATCGTTTCGATAAAAAAACCCCTACTTCTGGCTAAACGTGTTTCTGCATTTGACTCCGCACTGCTTCTTCAATTCCTGCAAGATTTGTGAGCTTTTCTTTTGACGTATCTTCGTACAATATTTTAGCGTTGGCATAGCCCGCCGCAGGCATCGCCTGAATATGTTCTTGAAGAGCTTGCTTTTGTTCTGGGGTCATCGGTAGGTAAATACACTCGTCTTACCTATCCTGACTGATTTTCGCTTTCTTTGCAAAAAACTGGGATGCTCCCAATTAGTTCTCTCCGTTATTTGTTAATTCTATTTATTGTTCCATTATTAGTGAATAATCTGTTTAAAACATTTGTAATCCAACCTTTGATTTATAAATACTGGAGCCAAGAAACATCAAAAATTTTCTTAAATTCTTCTCAGGAAGAAAAAGCCTTAACCGAATTGAAAAAATTTGAGCGAAAAATTCAGTTTGAAGTACTCCTGGGAAAAACTCCAGAACTTTCTTCAAATATTGTAGAACAGAAGGTCAAAGATAAGGCTATTGCGTTATCCCAAAAATATAAAACTGAAAGTATTGATGCAGTTGCTAATATCTTTGCTGATATACTTTCATTATTGTCATTTATTATATTATGTGTCTTTGGTAAGCAGCAGCTTACCACTATTCAATTTTTTAGTGCCGACTTAATGTATGGCTTAAGCGATTCCGCGAAAGCTTTTTTCATTATTCTCACTACTGATATCTTTGTCGGTTATCACTCTACCTATGGCTGGGAAATAATTTTAGAAAACACCTCAAAGCATTTTGGTCTTCCAGAAAATAAAAATCTGATTTTACTATTTATTGCTACTGTCCCAGTTGTCATGGATACAGTTTTCAAATATTGGATTTTTCGCTACGTCAACCGCAGTTTTCCTTCAGCCGTGGCTACCTACCATAGCATGAATGAATAATTTTCCAAAACCAGCCGAAATTTCATCTTGATTTCATCGTGACCTGTCAAACTCATAATGTAAAGGCTCATTCAATAAGCAAAAATATGTAGCTTATTTTACATAAACTTTACTTATAAATTACAGATGAAGAAAACATTGATTTACACAGGTACAGTGTTTGCTCTTGCCACTACAGCTTTAATTTCTTTTAGTCATGCAAGTGCTAAGGATACTAATATTGAAAATAATTTGCAATATCCTGTTAATAGTTGGCGGCTTGTCAAACATACTTTTCGGTTACACATCCCTCAAAACAACAACGCTCTTTCTCAACTTATTATTGAAACTCCATCTACCGTAGCAGTGAGTAATAACATTGATGTCTTCGATGTGAATGGTCAGAAAATTAATACTAATATTTCCGTCAATGGCAAACAGATTATTATAGATTTCCCTGAAAAGGTTATTTCTAACACTAAACTCTTAGTTAATTTTAATCAAGTTCAACAACCAGTGACAGGCCCAGCTTCTGTATACCACTTTTCAGCGAAGGTTGTTGGTAGTGAGATAGAGATTCCCGTTGGCGTAGCTCAATTCCCTACATTTTAATCCTTAAATTTTGACAATCATCAAAAATTTCATCTTGATTTCATTTAGACCTGCCAAACTGATCAATAAAGGTAGTATACCTTTTGGACTTCAAACGGTAAACAAGTTAACGGTAATATTTCTAACTTCCTTTAATTAACGTGTAAGCGTAGACTGACTTTTCATATAAATTTTTGAAAATGTTGGTATTACAAGGTATAAGAGTGTAAAAACTTAAAACCTTTACACCTAATATTTTTTTCACAATGTGAAAATTAAGAAACATAGAAGCTAGTTAATTTTAGTTTTACCAGATTGTTACGTATTGATTGATCACAGGTTCATTTTGATTTGCTGACATTAATGATTAAGTGAGGAGTAAATATGAAGAAAGTGCTAATTTACGTTGCTATATCTACTCTAGCTGCTGCACTTTTAATTCCTGCCAATTATGCAAGTGCCAATGAAGAAGATGGTAATGTTCCTCATGTTGATGGTAACTCTCAATTTCCTCAGACTCGCTGGTCGCCTGTTAGACATACTTTGCGAGTACACGTTCCCAAAAATAGCAAGAGTGTTTCGCAGTTAAAAATTCAAGTTCCAAATACTGTCAGATGGAGTTATGATACTAAGAATGTTGTTATAAACGAAGAGAATGGTCGAAAAATTAATACTAATATTTCTGTAAATGGCAAAACTATACTGCTAGCTTTTGCCGAACCAATTGTTCCTAATACTAAGCTAAAGATTGACATCAAGAATGTCAAACAACCATTTCTTGGTAATGGCCCTGTCTACCATTTATCTGCTAATCTTGTTGGCATTAATGCAGAAATACCTATAGGTGTAGCTAGATTTCGTGTAAATCCTTAAACTTAGCGCTATTCAATAAATAAAGCTTCTGACGTTTAATGTATCTGTAAGTTAAATGTCAGAAGCTTTTTTATTTTTCTAACCCTAGGTGTTAGATATTATTAATTATAAATAATTTAAAACTATTGCATCTGATAACTAAATTTTAAATGTTACTTAACATGACAAGATTTCATCTCTATTTCATCAATACCTTTCACAATTATAAATATAGAGGTAATTAACCAATTAACAAAACAAGGAGAATATTGATGAAAAAGCTGATTTACACCATTGCCTTTACCTTAGTTATTGCATCTTCAGTTCCTACTGCTTGGGCAAAAAATCCAAATGATGCTAAATTTTCCCATCTAGGAAATAGTACTGCTCTTCCTAATAATGCCCGTACCCAAGATGCTACTCATAAGTTTGATGTTCATGTCCAAGGTAAAGCTCTTTCAGAATTGGCGATTGATTTACCAGAGGGGGTAAGTATTGATAATGGAATTGAAGTCCAAAATAAATTAGGTCAAAAAATTCCTACGACGGTTTCCATTAACAATAGAAAAGCTACAGTAGCTTTTTCGGAACCAGTAGCCTCTGGTACAAGCATATCAATTCGTATGAAAGGAGTGAATACTCCAGGTTATGAGGAAACTTGGCATTATCCAGTATCTGTCAAAAAGGTTGATATGAAAGAAGAAATTCCACTTGGTTTAGCCCGGATTCAGACTTACGGTGGCTAGAGCGACACCATCTACGTTGGTACACTGCGTACCACTTTTGCTTTTTAAAACGGCTAGGCTAACAGATAATGGTTAATATTTATTAGCTATTAGCTATTCTCATTTGGATAAATCTTAGCTCGCCTGCGGGCGGGCTTTTATATGGAAAAATGAGCAATTTATTGAGATTTATAATTTGATATAAATAAGGGTTATTTTGTCTAGGGTGGTATATCAAAACTAATGCTTATTTGTTAATACATGAACGAAGTCAAAACCCTAGCTTTTGATTTGTGTATTGTAGTTGGGTTTAAGTGCAGTTAGAGATTTCCTGATCTAACTTAATATTTCATCTTGATTTCATCATTATCTGTCAGAATAAAAAATAACTCAGTAGACCTCTTGCAATTAGTTAGATTTGTTAACTTCTCTAACTGAGTATCACTCACACCAATTGAGCAATAGGATGTACTGAGTTTTTCTTATATATTATCTACTGCCAAGGCGTAGCATCTGTTTATGATCTTAGATAGCTTGCTCGTATACATTATTTAATAACCCAAAATTTCATCCTAATTTCATAAACTTCTGTCAATCTATTTCTAAGGGATAACCCTGTTATTAACTATGCTGATTTCACAAAATTGCCACGAACCTCTAACTTTTCAATTTGATATGCGGGTACTGCTAGTCGAAGATGAGTCAGATTTGGGTGCTGCTATTAAGCGAACGCTGAAGCAGCAAAAATATTTAGTTGACTGGGTAATGGATGGTAATGAAGCATGGGCATATTTAGAAAATAGTTCGGCACAATATACAGTGGCGATTTTAGATTGGATGCTCCCAGGATTTACTGGTTTGGAATTGTGTAAAAAGCTGCGTTTAAAAGGAAATTCTTTGCCTATCTTGATGCTCACAGCTAGAGATAGCATGGAAGATAAAGTTGCTGGTTTAGATGCGGGTGCTGATGATTACTTGGTTAAGCCTTTTGGAATGGCAGAATTACTGGCAAGGTTGCGGGCATTGCAGCGGCGTTATCCCCACTTACAACCTCAACAACTAACCGTTGGTAACTTTACTTTAGATTACAGCAATAGTACAGTTGTCGGTCAAAATACGACGGGGGAAAAACAGGAAATTTCTTTAACTAATAAAGAATTCCAACTGGTGGAATATTTTATGAAGCACCCCAATCAAATTGTTACCACGGAACAGATTCGCAATCAGCTTTGGGAAGTGAGTGCAGAACCTGCTAGCAATGTGGTAGCAGCGCAAGTACGTTTGTTGCGTCGCAAATTAGCCTGCTTCGACTGCGCTAACCCGATTGAAACTTTGCACGGTATGGGATATCGTCTTAATGTGACTAATGAATCAAAATAAACTGTTTCGAGGAACTCGTGTTCGTTTAGCTCTGTGGTATGCTCTCGTCATGGGTTCAATTTTAAGCGTTTGTGCTTTCGGTTTCTACAGAGCTGTTTTCTATGCCCATGTGGTAGCCTTAGACAGTGAAATTGAGTCTGTAGCCGGAACACTCCATGACACTATTGAATTTAAGCTCAGGCAACCTGGGAGTTTGGAACCTGTTGTACAGCAGCTATTCCCAAATATCAATATATGTAGAATTGGAGCTGGCTGTACTCAACAGCAGTCAGATACTAAACGCCATTTTCTTGGTGTAGTTAATAAAGATCATTACTATGTGCGTTTTTTTGATATTTCAGGACGCTTGATTGCTACTACTGGCAATTATCCAGAAGGGCTATCTACTGTTTTCAGGAATGAAAAATGGTTATTTCTCAAAGACAGCAAAGGCAATGATTATCACCAAAATTCTTTAATGCTACACACCCAAGATCATCGGGATTGGGGCTATATGCAAGTGGGGCGAAGTCTTGAAGAATTTAATCGTTATCTGGATAGTGTGAAATTAAGTTTAGGTTTGGGATTGCCGATCGCAATGGCTATGGTTGCAGTTGCTAGTTGGTGGCTATCAGGATTAGCTATGCAGCCAATTTATCAATCTTATCGACAAATTCAACAGTTTACAGCAGATGCAGCACACGAATTGCGAACGCCTTTAGCTGCAACAGGCGCAACGGTGGAATCAGCGCTCTTAATATCGCAACTGGATGAAGAAGAAACGCGGGACATTCTGCGAACTATCCACCGTCAGAATCAGCGACTTATTACTTTGGTTGTAGATTTATTATTATTGGCTCGTTTAGATAGGCAACACTTGCCAGTACAACTAGAAGAATGTTGTCTAAATGATATTGTCAGCGATTTAGTTGAGGAATTTGAAGCGATGGCAATCGCGGCAGGCGTAATGCTGCAATCTAGCATCAAGGTAAATAAGCCAGTAAATATTGTCGGTGATAGTGACCAGCTTTATCGTTTAGTTTCTAATTTAATTGTCAATGCAATTCAGTATACACCCAAAGGAGGGGAGGTTACGGTTTGCCTGGGTTGTAGTGACCATCATGCTGTGATTAGGGTTCATGATACGGGTATTGGTATCCCAGAGAAGGAGCTTCCGCGAATTTACGATCGCTTTTATCGGGTGAATAGCGATCGCTCTCGTACCACCGGCGGTTCTGGATTAGGATTGGCGATCGCCTCTGCAATTGTTCTGGTACACCACGGTAGTTTGAATGTGCAAAGCGAATTAGGTAAAGGTAGTACTTTTACCATTGAACTACCGTTTAATGTTATCCACCTAAATAGCGATCGCTCTTTTTCCCCATTTAAATGGCTGTTTCGCCGCTTACGCCAATCTAAATAAAAGATTTCGTATTTAACCTATAGGTTTTCTATCTTTTGTTACTACCCCTGCTTTTAGAGTGTAGTCATTTTTTGCTGTGTGATGTGAATTACAGGAATTTAAATAATATATGTCAAACTATCGTTATCTAGTAGTTGCAGGTATCGGTTGTGTATTTACCTTAAGTAATTTTGCTGCTAGTTCAGCTCAACCTGTACGTGCTTTGACTCAGCCTCAGAGTAGTCAAACAGAAAAAGTTCCTTCTCAAGCTGACTCATCACCAACTGCTCAGTCTGCATCTCCCACTCCGACTTTACTCGATACCCTCAACCCTAATCCCAATTCTCTCCAGTTTCCTACCAAACCAGAAGATGTCAAAATTCAGATAACTCAGCCAATCACTCTGCAACAAGCTTTGGAACTGGCACGGCGGAATAATCGGGAGCTACAAGTATCAATACTGACTTCAGAACGAAGTCGTGCATCTCTACGTGAAGCACAAGCTGCTTTGTATCCCAATGTTAGTTTAAACACTGACATTTCTCGTCAACAATCTGCTAGTGGTCAGCTTTCTGCTGAACTGCGTTCTAGAAGTGGGATACCTTCTACAGAATAAGCTCCAAGTACAAACTTTTCTGGAGCGGCACAACTGAGTTATAACATTTACACCTCTGGCTCTAGATCGGCTCGCATCAGAGCAGCCGAGGAACAATTACGTTTTGATGAGTTGGATGAATGCTCAGGGTTTCGCGGGTCAACTGCAAGGTCAAACGGAGCATCGCCTAACCCATTCATACCAGGTTTAGTCCAAGTTTTTCCACCATCAGTAGAAGTTGCAGCCATTGCGTTCCAGAAGCTGGCCATCCATAAAAAACGTTGGAATTACTGGGTGCGATCGCTATTGCATGAAAATCTACTCCAGGCATGGAAATCTGTTTCCAATCTTGCCCTTGATTCTCACTGATCTGGAATCCTAGATTACCTCCTGTGTGCGGATGTCCACTGGAATAAAAGCGGTTACTGTCAGTTGGATCGGCAGTAAAGCCCATATAATCAGCTCGCTCTTTTCCTATCCAAAACCATTCCCCAGTTTCAGAACGTTGCAACAGTCCGTTATGACTTGCAACATAAATAATATTGGGATTATTTCGATTCACGGTCAAACCATGAACGTGATTATTTGCTTGCCAATTGCCCGCTTTCTCTAGGGAAACATTTACAGCCTTTGGTTGAGATTGATTAGTTGATTCGTTGGCAGAGAGTGGCTGGTTGCTTGACTGATTGCTAGTAGGTGGCTGGATAGAACGACCGAACCACACCCCCAAGCCTCCGCCTAAAAAGAGGGAAAATGCTATGGGCACAGCGCAGCAAGCCACCATAGCAATTGCCATCCATTTCATCATGTTGTGGTCTTTTGAGTCAGGCTGACTCATATAGCGGTTCTCAGTTGGGTGCAATATAGTAACAGCAGTGCGTGAACCATCCAATAATGTCTTTTTTAGTCACAGCATTTAAGGCATTTGTAATGGCCTCATCTAGCTCTTGATAGGTTCGAGC
>Ga0209906_100528_pt1 | contig 12724 bp, 14 predicted proteins | sample FECB24metaG_FD_188303 | JGI IMG/M metagenome (GOLD analysis project Ga0209906, IMG submission 188303) | Cyanobacterial communities from the Joint Genome Institute, California, USA from Joint Genome Institute, California, USA - FECB-24 metaG... ... | reverse complement strand
CTCGCTCGAACTCGCTGCCGAGCAACTGGTGGCGCAGAACCTCGTGCCAGCCCAGACCGGCAACGTGGTGCCAACCTCGATCCGCACCCTGACGCCGATCTCCGAGCCTCGGCTTGATGGCGCGAGCCTGAACGCCTGGTTTCTCGCCGCAAACCCCGCCCAGATCGACACCATTGAGTACGCCTATCTCGAAGGACAGCAGGGAGCCTACATCGAGACGCGCAACGGCTTCGATGTCGACGGCGTCGAGATCAAGTGCCGGCTCGATTTCGGCGCGAAAGCCATCGACTGGCGCGGCCTCTACCGCAATCCCGGCGCGTAATCGCAGCCGCAATCGTTCCCCATCACCTTACCCTTTCGGAGAATTCCCATGCGCAGCTATATCCAGCCCGGCAACACCATCACGCTTCCCGCCCCCTATGCCGTGGCCTCCGGCGACGGACTGCTGGTCGGCGCGATCTTCGGCATCGCGACCGGGTCGGCGGCCATCAACGCCGAGGTCGAAACCCTCACCGAAGGCGTGGTCGATCTGCGCAAGGCCCCGTCCCAGGCATGGGCCGTCGGCGTGCGCATCTTCTGGGACAACACCGCCCGCCTCGCAACGACCGTGGTCGCATCGAACACCCTGATCGGCGCTGCAATCGAGCCGGTGGCAGGCGGCGTCAACGACACGATTGGCCGCGTCCGGCTGAACGGCGTGGCCTAAAGGTCGCCCCGGTCCCAGTTCAGAGCCGCTACCCTCGGATCGGCAGCGAAGGTTCCACGCGGAAACTCAAGACCCTGCCGAGGGAACTCGCACAGGGCCTGCACACCCGACGGGCTCAAGCGGATGCGCCAGGTCTGCCGTTCAAGAATCTGCCGGTCGACCGGTGCGGGCATTGCGAAGGCGCGGCACATCAGGATCGCGAGATTTGCGCCTCGATCCGGATCGCGGACCGACTGGTAGCGGATCACGTCAGTATCGGCCGCTCGGGCGGTGTCAGCGAAAGCCTGGCAGGGACCGTAGTCGTTGAGAGCCGTCCAGAGGACGCTGTCTTGCAACAGAGGCTCGCTCGTCAGATCGAGCAACTGTCCGGTCGATACCGCAGCCGAGAACGCTGTGTATTCTGCCGCGTCAGACGGCCAGGGCGTGGCGGGCGACTCGGCAAAGAACAGGAGCCGGTAGAACGCCATCTCGGCAACGGCGGTCTTTGGGTGTTCCGCCGCGTAGTAGACGCCAAGCGTGCGCCCTGCGCGCCGAAAGCGGGACCCTGTCGGATAGATCGCGCCATATCGGAACGGCGTCGCCAGCAGGAAATCGAGATGGCGACAGTCCGGCGGCATCGCGGGTTTCGTCTGTTCGATCAGGTCTTCGAGCAAGGCCTGTTCAGCAAGCGTGTCGGTCAGTTTCAGTGTCGAGACGCGATGCTGGGCCTCGACGAGACGCCAGCACGCACCGTCGAAGCCACGGAACTCAGACGAGAGCGCGACGCGCGTCCAGGTAGGCGATGACATCGACGAGTCCGCTCACGGTTTGCAGCTTCTCGATCGGCCGGGCGTCGAGGACAGTGTTGGGATTGACGAGCCAGCTTGCCGCGACCCTGTCGTCGCCTCCCGCAATCGCGTCGAGGGACCGGAACAGGCGCACGAAGAGAACCGCCAGCTCGAACGGCTTCGTGCCAGGCTCAAGACCGAATTCACCGCGCTTCATGCGCGAGACCGTCGCCTCGCTGACCCCGATCACGGTGGCAAGGATCCGGGCGGTCACGCCCAGCTGATCCGCGGCGCGAACAACAGCCTTGGTGACGACCGCGCCTGCTTCCGGGCGGGCGGCGGCTGATGGAAGGATCGTCATGTGAATCTCCTTTCTGAAGAAATTATATGACATTAAACTTCCTAAGGAAAGGAAAATTCGTGGATGTGTTTCGTGCTGCGCTCGATTCTCTGTTCGCGGACCCGAACCTTGGCGAGCCTGCGCTATGGCAAGCAGGCGGTGTTGGCTCTGGTGTCACTTTGCGCGTCATCCGCCGCCGTCCGGACGCCGTGGTCGAGTTTGGCTCGTCCCGCGCCTTGATGGCGACCGTTCTGCTCGACCTGCGCAGGACGGAAGGCACGGCAATCGACGAAGGCGATCTCGTCATGATCGGTGCGGACACGTATCGGATCATCGGGACGCCCGCATCCGATCCCCTGGGGCTCATTCTCACCTGCGAGGCTGTGAAGGTCTGATCCCATGCGCTTCAGCATTGAACGTCCCGACATGCGCAAGGCGCTGGCCGGCACGAAGCACGACATCGAGCGCGCGATCACCTCGGGGATGCGAGATGCTTCGACAGAGTTGAAGGAGCGCTTGCGCGACGATGTGGTAGCGGCCGGGCTTGGTGAACGCCTCGCGCGGACATGGCGCGGAAAGGTTTTCCCCGAGGTCGGCGAGAGCACGGAAGCCGCAGCCTATGTCTGGTCGCGTGCGCCGAAGATCGTCGATGCCTTTGACCGGGGCGTCACCATCCGCTCAGTGCGGGGTTTCTGGCTGGCAATCCCGACACCAGCTGCTGGGGCGCGCGGGCGGGGACAGAACGGGCGCATGGCGCGCATCACGCCCGGCGGATGGGAGCGGCGCACCGGCATGCGGCTGCGCTTTGTCTATCGGAAGCGCGGCCCTTCGCTGCTCGTCGCCGATAGCGCCCGTCTGAACACAAGAGGGCTCGCGGCAGCGAACAGGCGAAAGACCGGTCACTCAACGGTCGTCGTATTCTTGCTGGTACCCCAGGTCACGCTGCGCAAGCGACTCAACATCGTGGTGATCGCAAACCGGCAGGCCGCCCGCGTGCCGATGCTGATCGCGCGGCACTGGCCGCGATCCTGAAGGCTCATCTTCCATGCCCTCGAAACGCGAAACCGTCCTTGGCGCGGTGAAGACGCTTGTCGCCGCCGCCTTGCCGGGCGCGGAAGTGAAACGCAACCTCGCCAAGCCCGAGCGCATTCCGCCGGGAGGGCTGGTCGTGATCCGCGATGGCGATCCTGGCGAGCCCGACGTCACGCTCTCGCCGGTCTCCTATCTCTACACCCACCGCATTCCCGTCGAAATCGCCGCTTTCGAGAGCGCGACGCTGACGCGCGAGCAGGTGGTCGACGAGATGCTGGCCGCTATCGGTGCGGCGATCGTCGCCAACCGAAGGCTCGGCGGGCTGGTCGACTGGATCGAAGCTGAGGCTCCGTCCTCCGAAGATATCGAGACCACGGGCAGTCAGGCAGGCCGCTTCGCCGATTTCGTGATCGTCGCGACCTACGCCACTGCCGATCCTTTGAATTGAGTGGCGGTCCCTCGACTGCGCTCGGACCTTTGGAACTAAGCGGCGGCGTTTCGGCCCTGATCGGTCCGTCGCAACTGAACCACAAGGAGAAAGACCCATGCCTCGCGCACGTGGCGTGAACGCGGCTCTCGCCGCCGTGTTCGAAAGCACCTACGGCACACCGCCCGGTACCGGCTTTCGCCGCATGCCGTTCGCCTCCGCCAATCTTGGCGAGGAACAGGGCCTGATTGCCAGCGAGCTTCTCGGCTTTGGCCGTGAGCCGCTGGCGCCGGTCTATGACGTGATCACCAACATGGGCGACATTGTCGTTCCCGTGGATACGCGCAACATCGGCGTCTGGCTGCGCGGCCTGATGGGCGCGCCGACGACGGTCGCTGCGAACGCGGCCACCGGCACGATCACGCTGACCGCGAACCTTCTGGTCAACGACACCGTGACGGTCGATGGCACGGCCTACACGGCGGTCGCTTCCGGCGCGACCGGCCAGCAGTTTAACATCGGCGGCACGGCGGCACTGACCGCCACGGCGCTGGCCGCGATCATCAATCCGAGTGCGAACGTCGCTGCGGCTGCGGTCGGTACGGTTGTCACGCTGACGGCAAAGGCGCTGGGACCGGGCGGCAATGCGCGCACACTGGCGACGAACGCACCCGTGCGCGCCACCTTGTCCGGTCCAACGCTGTCGGGCGGCGCCAACACGCACACATGGTTCTCGGGCGCGCAAGCGCTGCCATCGATGTCGATCGAGGTGCAGCTTCCCGACGTGCCCTTCTTCGGCATGAACTACGGCGCGCGCGTCAACAGTTTTCAGGTGCAGGCGCAGCGATCCGGGCTGCTGACCGCCTCGCTCAACATCATGGCGCAGGGCGAGACCATTGCAGCGACAGCGCAGGCAGGCACGCTGTCCGAGTTCGTGCTGGAGCGCTTCGGCCAGTTCCAGGGCGAGGTCCGGCGCAACAACGTGGCGCTTGGCAACGTGATCTCGGCGGAACTGACCTATTCGAACAACCTCGAGGCGGTCGAGGTGATCCGAAGCGACGGGCGCATTGCCGATGCCGATCCGGGCATCATCGCGCTGACCGGCAACATCACCACGCGCTTCGAGGATCGCGTGCTGCTTGATCAGGCCACCAACCGCCTGCCGTGCGAGCTTCAGTTCCGCTGGGCGGCTGGCGCGAGCACATCGCTGGTCTGGACAGCGCACCGGGTCTTCCTGCCGCGTGGCGACAGGCAGATCCAGGGACCGGGCGGGGTGCAGGCCCCGTTCGCCTTCCAGGCCGCGATCGATCCGGTGCTGAACCGCGCCGCGACCTGCGTCCTCACCAATGACGTCGCGTCCTACTGACCCCCCCATAACAGGAGTTATCCATGCTCAAGCTTTCGACACCCTCCCGCGATCCGTTCTGGCTCGATATCCTGCCGGGCGTGCGCATCCAGTTCCGGCCGATCTCGGTCGCCGACATGCTGATTGCCCGCTCATCCGCTGCCGACACGCTGTCGGACGCCGCCAAGGTTGATGGCGCAGCGCCACTCGACCGCGCCAGCACGGTAGCGGCTGGCGCGGCTTTCACGCGCTCACTGGCCCGGAGCGGCATTGCGGCGTGGGAGGGCGTTGGCGACGCGGCTGGCAAGCCGGTTGATCCCACGCCTGGCACCATCGATCAGCTACTTGAGATCTGGCCCGCCTTCGACGCCATCGACCGGCTCTATGTCGGCCCGGCCTTGACGAGGCTTGACGAAAAAAACGTCTGATCGCCCTCGCTCGCTGGCACTTCGAGGGCGGCGATGGCTACTGCGCCGCGTGCCCGAGCCGCTGCGAGGGCTGCGCCTATGTCGAGAACGCACCCGTTACATCTGAGGGCCTTCTCGCTTGGGAGGTCATCCGCCGGTGCGCTGGCCAAGTGCGCGCCGTGATTGGCGGCGTCTACGCCATCGACTTCGCTGCGGTCTTTGCACTGGCGCAGGCCATGGACGCGTCCTCGCCCTTGCTGGCCGATATCCTTCCCGAGATCGAGCCCATCATCGTGGCTGCCTATGGCCGCGACGCTGCCCGTTCTAACCGCGATTGAGTAAACCCGCCCATGTCCACCACCAATGTCTCGATCCGCCTCGGAGTCGAAGGCAAGGCGGAGGTCAAGCGCGCATTCGAGGAGGTCGGACAGGCCGGAACGCAGGCATTCGGGCAGGTAGATCGGGCGCTTGAGAAGACGGGAGCGGCGACCGATCGCGAGACCGCGCGGTTCAAACGCCTGGCTGAGGCCGCCCGCATGGCGGCACAGGCAGATGCAGCGCAGGGGCGGTTCAATCAGGTTCTGGGCGTTGATCGCCAGGTGGCAGGTTCGGCGCGCGCCTCGGCGGAAGTGTTCGAACAGGCCGCAAGGGAGGCGGAACGCTACGAGGCTCGCGCGAAGGCATTGCGCGCAGCCATCGATCCGCTCGCGGCGGCGCAGGACCGGCTAAACGCCGAGCTTACTGAACACGCCGTGCTCGCCAAGGCTGGCGCGATCACCACCGCTGAGCAGGCAGCAGCGAACGCGCTGGCGAAAACCCGCTTCGACCAGACCGCGCAGGCGATCAGGGGCGTTGGCGCGAACTCGAAGCTCACGACCCAGCAGGTCCTGACGCTTCAGTACACGGTGAACGACGTGATCGCGTCGATGTCCACCGGCATGTCGCCGATGACCATCCTGATGCAGCAGGGCGGACAGGTGACGCAGGCCTTTGGTGGCTTGCGCGGCACCATCATGACGCTCGGCTCCGCCATCGGCGTTGTCGGCGGCATCATCGCGGGTGTGGCGGTCTCGGTTGGCGTGCTGACGGCGGCGTGGTTCGCCAATGATGCCTCGACCCGCGCTGTGTCCACCGCGCTTGCGGGCATGGGCCGCGCATCCGGCGCGACTGCCGCCCAGCTCGAACTGGTCGCGCAATCTTCCGCAGATGCCGGCAAGGTCTCGGTGTCGTCGGCCCGCGAGATGCAGGTCGCGTTCCTGCGCACCGGCAAGATCGGCGCGGACGAGATGGGCCGCGCCATCGCCGTCTCGCGCAATCTTGGCGTGACGCTTGGCGTTGATGCCAAGCAGGCCAGCGATGAACTCGCCCGTGCGCTCGCCGATCCCGTGCGCGGCGCGGATGATCTTAACGAGCGCATCCGGTTCCTCGATGACCGCACCCGCGCCTATGTCCGCTCGCTTACCGATCAGAACAACCGGTCGGAGGCGCAGCGGGTCATCCTGGCGGCGCTGGCGCCTGCGCTTGCCGACGCCGAACAGGCCACCAATGCACTCGGGCGGGCCTGGCAGTTCGTCGGACGCTCGGCCTCGAACGCTTTTGATGCACTCGGCAAGGCTGTGGACCGCGCCGTCGATGGGCGAACGCCGACGGAAGAGCTTGACCTGCTGCGTTGGCAGCGTGAGCGCCTTCAGGCCAATGTGCGCGGCAATGACGTGCCGCTCATGCTGCCTCAGGTCGAGCGCCGCATCGCCGAGCTTGAGCGGCAGCTGAACGATAGCCAGGAGCGCACGCGCCGCATCGCGGAAGAAGCCCGCGCCAATGAGCGCTCCGTCCGGGCAGGCGAAACCGCCCGGGACATCATGCCGGGCGCGCGCGAGATCGAACGCCTCAGATCGCAGGAAGCGGCCTTGCGGACGGCGCTCGCCGATCCGCTGGTGAAAAGCCGCCTTGCCGATGTGGAGCAAGTCGAAGGCGCATATCGCCGGGTGGTCACGGAACTGGCACGCTATCGCCCGTCGGTGGATGCGGCGACCAAGGCCATCGTCGAACAGACCTCCGCCACGGAAATCTCAATCCGCGCCACGCTGTCGCTGGCCGAAGCCTATCTCGAAAGCGCCGAGGCGGCCCAGCGGGCGGAGGCGCGGAGACAAGGGCTTGTCGATCAAGCCCGTGAGGGCATTGATGCGGACGCCCGCGCCCGTCAGGCCATGCGCGAGCGGATCGCCGAGCAGGCGGTCGAAGCCGCACGGCAGGTGTCGGACCTCACCCGGCAGGCCGAGGCGCAGCGGCGCGCCAATGAGGTGATGGCGAGCGGCGCGGCCAATTCCCAGCGCGCCCAGCAGATCATGCAGCAGGAGGCGGCGATCCGTCCGCTTCTGACCGCGCAGGCCCTTGCCGAGGGTGAGGCCAAGGAAAAGCTCGGGCGCATCATCGACCGGACGCGCGAAGCCTACGAGCAGCTTCACCGCGAGCAGACCCGCACCGACGTGCTGCGCGGCATCGAGAGCCGCCGCGATGAGCTGGCGCTGCGCGAACGTGAACTGGCACTGGTGAGGCGCGGCCCTGCAGCCCGGCAGGACGGGCTTGCCCAGCTCCGGCTTGAGCAGGAACTGCGCCGGATGAATGCGGACCCGGATAGCCCCGAGGCAGGCGTGTCCCGCGAACAGGTCCGCCGCCTCAACCAGCTTGGCCGCGCGATCTCGGGGCGCGAGGCGACATTCGACTACGAGCAGACGAACCGGGGCCTTGCCCGAGAGGTTGAGCTTCTGAAGCAGGGCGTCTCGGCCCGTTCGGAAGCCATCGCCATGATCCGCGCCGAACAATCGCTGCGCCAACGCGGCATCGATCCGGCGGGAGCCGAGGGGCAGGCAGCGCTTGCTGCCGCCCGCCGCCAGTTCGCGCTGGAACGGCAGGCCGAAGCGCAGGTGGCCTTACAGGACCAACGGCAGGAACTCTCGCTGATCGAAACCCAGATCAGCCTGATCGGCGCATCGGCTCAGCAGCGCGAGACAGTGCTGGCGACCATCCGCGCCGAGCAGGACTTGAGACGGCGCGGCATCGATCTCGCCAGCGAGGAAGGGCGCGCCATTGTCGCGAACGCCGTCCGCGTGCAGCAGCTCACCACCGAGTTGCAGCGGCAGGAACAGGTGCAGCGCGCGCTTCAGGGCGCGATCGGCACGGCGCTCGACCGGTTCGGCACGCTCCTGGCGCAGGGCAAGACTGACTGGAAGTCGTGGGCGGACGCTGGCCAGTCCGCGATCAACGACATCATGAATGAGCTGATCAAGCTTGCCGTGATGAATCCGCTCAAGAACTTCCTGTTTGGCGGTAACGCGCCGACGCTGAACGCCGGCAGTGGCTTTCTCGGGCAAGTGTTCTCCGGCCTGTTTGGCGGATCGAACACGCCGGTTGTCCCGCTGACGGGGTTCGAGGCGGGCATCTATCACGCAGGCGGCCTTGTCGGTGCTGGAGGGCCAAGTCGCCGCGTGCCAGCGCTGCTATTCTCGGACGCGCCGCGCCTTCATGGCGGCGGCTACATTCGGCCCGGCGAAGTGCCGGCCATTCTGCAAACCGGCGAGCGGGTGTTGAACCGCAAGGAAACCGCCGCCTACGACCAGCGCAGCAATCATGCCGCACCAACCGTCGTGACCTTCAACATCACGACGCCGGATGCAGGCTCCTTCCGACGGGCGCAGGGCCAGATCACGGCGGAAATGGCGTCAGCACTCGAACGAGCGAGGCGCAACCTTTGAAAGAGCGAACCTGTGAGCTTCCATGACGTGTCCTTCCCGGATGCCATCGCGCGAGGCGCAACGGGTGGGCCGGAATATTCGACCGATGTGGTGATGGTCGCGTCAGGCTTCGAGCAGCGCAACCAGAACTGGTCGGCCTCGCGAGCCCGTTACGATATCTCGACCGGCATCCGCACCCGCGAGCAGATGGCCGAGGTGATCGCCTTCTTCCGCTCGCGCAAGGGCCGCGCCTTCGGCTTCCGGTTCAGGGATTGGGGCGACTTCGAAGCCACCGACCAGCAATGCCAAGCCGTGAGCGCGACCGTGTTCCAGCTGGTGAAGCGCTATCCGTCCGGACCTGTGGTGGAGATCCGCACGATCACCCGTCCGGTCGCCGGCTCCGTGGTGGTGCGCGTCAATGGCGTGGTGGTGATGCCCACCATTGATCACGCCACAGGGCGGCTCACCTTCGGCTCTGCTCCAGCTGCAACACCCGTCGCGACCTTCCGCTTCGACGTGCCGGTGCGCTTCGACACCGACCAGCTGCAGGTCGTCTCAATGGCCTACCACCTGCAGAACGTCCAATCGATCCCGCTGGTGGAGATCAGGGCGTGAGAGAGGATTTGTATTCACGAAGGGGTACGATCACGGACTTTAGCTACTTTCCGCATCTTCCCAGCCGATCAGGATACCCTGCCCTTGGAGGCGAAGTTCGCAGCGAAATAGTCGATGACCTCTGACGCCTGAGTGCCTTTGCGGAATTCCTTCTGCGCCTCGAAATCAAGGTCCGGGAGCATGTGGATCAATTGATCATCCTTGAAGAGAGACAGTAGGGCGTCTGGATCAATGCCATCCGTGCACTGGCCAATCATGATGTTCCCCGCCTCCAGCGCGGCACCGATCATGACGTCCGCCAACTGGATGGCCGGGCTGGTCTTGGAGTTGACCTGTGTCACCTCTGTCAGCTTCAAAGGGAACTTGAAACTTGCGATCGCCGTTTGCCGCAGTTCAACTTCATCGGTGTGAGCGATGAAAGCCTGAAGTAGGTCATTGTAGGTGGCGAGATTTTTCGACTCGTCGTGCTCAACGCGATAGGGGCCGTCAGCCATGACCTCCATCCGGCTGATCAACGCCTGCATGACCACTATGGCGACATCGGTCGAGACGCCCGGCGTGGCGATAGCTCTCAAGCAGTCCGGGCACGCATCCCTCGCCAGAGGCCCAATCGCCTCGGGCAATTCCTGCCAATTGGTACGGCGCGCCGCGCCGACGAGGGCGTTGAGACTGTCGGGGCTCTTCTCTTTCATCGCGCTCTGGAATGCCGCCAGCATGGCCTCGAATGGCTCAACCCCCAGCATAGTCGGTCCCACGACGCTCAGCAGCGATCCCATCGCGTAGTTCTGACCGTCCGCATAGAAGTCGACCCCGCGCTCATAGTACCAAGGCTCTACCGCATAGTCGCAGAACATCAGGATCAGCATATAGCGCTTATCCAAGACGTGTGTGACACACTTGTGGTTCTGCAGTAGGTCGCGCAGCAGCGCCAGCAGCTGGGGTCGGCTGCCAGGGCGCCGTTGTAGCTGCCGGTGCAAAACTGACCCACGTGCCGATTGAACCCTGACCCACCGTCTAGGCTAGCTCTCCATGATGGAGGGCCTGGGGATGGTTGGAGCGGAGGCGGCGTTGGAGATCCGGGTCTTGCATCGGCATGGGAAGGGCGTGCGGGAGATCGCGCGCGAGACGGGTCTGTCGCGCAACACGGTGCGTCGCTATCTGCGCGACGACGAAGCGACGCGTTACAAGGCGCGGCCGGCGCGGGCGACGAAGCTCGATCCGTTCAAGCTTTACGTGATCGAGCGGCGTGGTGCAGCGGCGCCGGAGACGATCCCGGCGAAGGTGCTGCTGGCCGAGTTGCAGGAGCGGGGCTACACGGGCGGTTACACGCGCCTCAAGGACTTCATCGCAGCGTTGCGCCCGGTCGCGGTCGATGCTCCGGTGGTCCGCTTCGAGACAGCGCCGGGCGGGCAGATGCAGGTCGACTGGGCCACGTTCCGGCGCGGCCCCGATCGGCTCTCGGCCTTCGTGGCGACCTTAGGCTGGAGCCGCGCGGCCTATGTGGAGTTCGTCGTCGACGAGCGGGTGGAGACGCTGATCGCGGCGCACGAGAACGCCTTCATGGCCTTCGGCGGCGTGGCGCGCGAAGTGCTGTACGACAACATGCGCACCGTCGTGGTAGAGCGCGACGGCTACGGCCGGGGGCGTCACCGCTTCCATCCCGGCTTCCTCGACTTCGCCCGCCACTGCGGCTTCCAGCCCCGACTGTGCCAGCCCTACAGGGCGCAGACCAAAGGCAAGGTCGAGCGCTTCATCCGGTATCTGCGGTCGAGCTTCTACGTACCTTTCGCCAGCCGTCTGGCGCAGGAGGGACTGACGGTCGATCGCGAGAGCGCGAACATCATGGTGGGACGTTGGTTGCGCGAGGTCGCCAACGCGAGGCTGCATGCCACCACCGGCGCTGTCCCCATTGAGCGGCTGGAGACCGAGAGGCCCCGGCTCCTCTCCGTGCCGCCGCTCTACGGCGGGCGCAGCTTGAGGGCGCCGGCGGCCGGCAAGTCCATGCCGCGCCCCATCGTCGGGCTGCAGCATCCGCTCTCGTCCTACGACGCCTTCGCGGGAGCGCTGTCATGAGCGACCTGCAGCACCAGCGCATCGCCGAGCTGTGCGCCGAGTTGAAGCTCGCCGCGATGCCGGGCCTCTACGGCGCCTTCGCGCAGGATGCGGCGTTGAAGGAGGCGTCGTTCGTGGACTTCCTCGAGGCGGCGCTGAAGGGCGAGCGCGACGCCAGGCGCGCCCGGGCCCGCGAGATGGCGGCGCGCGTCGCGGGCTTCCCCACGCTGAAGACACTCGACGGCTACGACTTCACCTTCGCGGTCGGCGCGCCGCGCCAACAGATCCAGGAGCTCGCAAGCCTCGCCTTCGTCGAGCGCGCCGAGAACGTCGTGTTCCTGGGGCCTTCCGGTGTGGGCAAGACGCATCTGGCGATCGCGCTTGGCTACCTCGCCACCCAACGCGGCTGGAAGGTGCGCTTCACCTCGGCCGCCGACCTGGTGATGACGCTCGAGACAGCGCAGCGCCAGGGGCGGCTGAAGGAGGCGATGCACCGCACGGTGAACGTCTACAAGCTGCTGGTCGTGGACGAGATCGGCTACCTGCCGCTGGGCCGCGAGCAGGCGAACCTGTTCTTCCAGGTCGTGGCCAAGCGCTACGAGCGTGGCGCCATGGTCCTGACCTCGAACCTCACCTTCGGCTCATGGGACCAGGCCTTCGCGGGCGACGCGGTGCTCACCGCAGCCATGCTCGACCGTGTCCTCCATCACTCGACCGTGGTGACGATCCAGGGCGAGAGCTACCGGCTGAAGGACAAGCGGCGCGCCGGCATCATGGCCAAGCCGAAGCTGGCGTCGGAAACGACATGATCGCGCTGGAGGGCTGGGCATGCCCACCCCTCCAGCGCAGCACAAGCGGGTCAGATTACGATCGGCGCTCGAAGCAAAAGTGGGTCAGAGTTCAACCGGCGTTGACAATGGCCGTAATGGTATTTGAATGCCCCCTCCAGGGGGGCTCCGCGACACTGCGTTGTAGCGATCGTTCCGTCATGACGGAATCAAAGCACAGTCCGGTTGATTTTGTTTAAACGCGGTGCGTTGCCTCAGCTGGGGGGCGGCAAAGCCTCACCTTGGCATCGAGCGTCTGCCAGCGAGCTAGTCGACCTGAGCGAACTAGAGGCCGTCAGGTCTTTCCGTTATCCCACCGGGCGACGTTTTGCAGTTGGGAGTGTAGCGCGACGATCTGGATGAGAGCGGCGCGTCAATCAGGATGAGAACTGATTGTCGCGGCGGATTGAGATTGGTGCTTTTGATTGTCGCTGGCAAGGTCAGCCTGGTGGCTGCTCGTTTCCCGCTGGCGCTT
>Ga0209906_100525_pt1 | contig 12797 bp, 12 predicted proteins | sample FECB24metaG_FD_188303 | JGI IMG/M metagenome (GOLD analysis project Ga0209906, IMG submission 188303) | Cyanobacterial communities from the Joint Genome Institute, California, USA from Joint Genome Institute, California, USA - FECB-24 metaG... ... | reverse complement strand
TTCAGTTAATGGCCATCACCCTCTACCGCATCCAGACCGACTCTCACCGTGACACCATCCTGGAAGGCGTAGGGGCTAAGCTGCGCGGTGGACGCTGGAATGCCAAAGGGCGGCCCATGCTCTACACAGCAACCACGCCCGAGCTGTGCTTTCTGGAATACATGGTGCACCTGGACGGCACGCCCCTGGGCGATCTGCCCCCGTTGATTCTTTGTGAACTAACGGTACCCGATGGGTCGATTATCTTTCTGAGGGTCGATGAGCTGCCACTGGGCTGGGATGACCCCTATGCTACGCCCCCGGGACTGGCGCTTTTTGCCGAGCAGCAGTTTGAGCGGCATGAGTGTTTAGGCCTGGGCATGCCCTCGGCCGTTGTCCCCCTGTCGCCCTCCTACAATGTGCTGATTGACCCCCTGCATCCGCAGCACAGTGGGTGCCGACTGGTGTCGATTCGGTCCTATCCCATTGATCCTCGGCTGCCAACAGCAACTTTACCCTAATCTGGCTATTGGAACAATAGACTAAAAAAGCAGGCCGACTTCTTTACGTATATAGAGAAAACGAAGACCAACATAGGTGGCATAAATCGGCTTACAAGCATAGCCACTCACCTATTTACTGCTTGGACAAACCAATCGTATACACGTGGGTTTTGCCATCAAAGGGGGAGTTATATTCCGTTCGCTGCCAGACCATTTCCTGAGCGCTTTGCCGAACAACCGTATACACAAGGGCATCGTAACTGCCTGCGAGCCGGAGTTGGCGGCCATTGGTGCGCCAGGTGGCTGAGGTAAAGCCGAACAATGTGTTTAGTCGACTTTGGCAATCCGCCGAAGTCATTAGCTGGAGGGTGTTATCGGCCGAGAATACATAGCGGGTGGGTCCAACGCAATCCTTACCGATGTTTTGCTGATAGAGGCTTAAGATGTTCGTCGTCGCGCCGAGTGTTGGCGAAGTTACTGCGGGGTCAGCCGTGATCTGAGTAATCTGCCAGTTGCCTACGAACTGCGATGAATCAATGGCCGGTCCTGCATCGTTTTCATTCGTCGAGCAGCCGTCAACTACCAAACCCAATAGCATGCAGGCCACTATCCATCTAATTTTCTTCATAAACCTAACGTTGAGTACTAAACGCCAGCTTAACTAGCCGTGGACTTGTCATCCTTCTTTTTCTTAAAAAGAACGCCGGCCACATAGCGGGTCGGGTTGGTTTTCACGTCTATAAACCCTTTCTGAATCAGCACATCGAGTCGAATAAATTCCTGTAAAAGATGCTCGGTACTGATAATTTCCCGCATTTGCGTGCTTGTAAACCGGTAATGCTGCAACATGATCTGTGAGGCTTTACTACGCAGCTCTTCTACGGGCTGTGCATAAACCATATCCATCTCCTCGTTGAAGGCATCGAATGCGGAGTTGTTTTTGCGGGCCTGGCGACGGATCGTAAAAATCAGCGTCGCAATAAAACGGCCCTCACGTTTTTCGGCGACCGATACGTCAATGTCCGTTTTCTGGTTGATTTCCTCCATTGAGCGCGCCAGCACCGTCTGTTTGAAATTCGACCATCGCGTGTACTGCTGGGCTTCGAGTATTATCTTCAAATCGTCGACACTTACCCGCCAGATGCCCGTATCCAGGAACTTACAAAGCCGGGTGTAGAGCAGTTGAGCATATTGACTGTTGAGTGACAAAGCCGCCTGGAGCTGTAATTTAGTATAACCCTTGCTCAGGTCAATCATATAGGGCACCAGGTGCTTGTTCACCTCAACGGTTAATACACCTTTGCTGTAGCGGGCCATTGGAAACACAACAACGGATGTAAACTCATGCTGAGCGGGTGAATCCAGATAAAGCTGCCGGGAAGTTAACCGCTGCGCCACCCGTTTATACGTAGAGTAATTGACCTCGGCTGATGAATTCGGTAGCTGAAGATCAGAAATAGGAATCTTAAAAGCTGGAAATTCACTGGGCAGCGTATCAGTCTCCCCGGGCTTCATAGTTTGAAGCTGCTTGATGTATTTAAGTATCAACCAGTAAACGCGCCGTTCCAACACATCAAAATTGTTACGTGATAACAAAAGCCGCAACGGTTCCTGAATGTGAACAAGATCTCCCATTCCTATTCTGTCATGATCTAGTACCAAAATTATGAAAATGACTCATTCAAGCAACGTTCTTTTGGTCAATCTTGCCTAAATTGTTATTTTTAACCTACTTTCATCTTGCTTTTATTAAGTATTGCTTTGATTTTCAATGAATTAACTTTTAATCAAATTTTCAATCAAAGTAACTCCACGCGGAATAATAATATGTGTAGCATATCAATGATAATAAAATATAAATGCATTATATTTTATTAGACAGCTATCACAATTAAAGCAACATTGATAATATGCTTCTTGCTTTAAACCTACTTTTTTCTTGCCTCGATCTACTTCTATCTTGCCCGAGGAGGTAATTGTGTATACTTCTCTCTTGCCCGAATCTACTTTCTTCTTATACAAACCTACTTTCAACTTGCTCAGGTCTACTTTTATCTTGCCCAAACCTACCCCAGACTTGCCCAAACCTACTTTTATCTTGTTTTTAAGTTAAAAGCTGTAATACAACCCCTTGATTGACAAGTAGAAAGCAGGCATCTTTTATTCGTACAAATATCAATTTTCAAGTATCAAATTTTCAATTTCAGAACAAGTTTAAAAAAACAACAAGTTGTAATTGATCAATACAGTATCTAAGGCGTTAAGAAAGCTGGCGTCAGCCCAATCAAAAAAATCAAACTGGTAATAAATAGAAGGTAAAGATTCGTTTTACTCTGAGAGTAAAACAACAGAGTTTTATTCTTTTGTCAGCGCATATTACAAATAGCTATGAAAAAGAAGACGAAGTTTACCGATAAAGAGTACGAGTATTTGTTGACAGGCTTACTCAAGGAAATTGACCGGGTTCCAAAACTGAAACCGGACCGGGAAGACTGGGATATTGAAGGCAGCTGGCAGGAATGCGGTGATATTCACTTTATTGATAGCAAGTACATGGCCGATTTTGCTTTATGGCGGGATTTTGGCTGTAAAACAGTTAAGCTGATTAACTACGGTAAAGCAGCCGTACGGATGAGTTTCTTCAGTAAGCATAAATATTGGCTTAAAAAGCCACATGACCTGACTGATGAAGAAAAAGACGAGTACTTCACGGAATACATTAATAATCTTTCACTGACGGTAATTCAACTACAAAACAAGTTAAACGGCCTCCCACCCCTGGCGCAGGTGGAAGTACGGCAGCGCATTGAAGCAGCTCAACGCGAGATAGCAGCCTGGCAACGGGTACATGAACAGGCACCTCAGTATGATTTGGCGGTCTCAACCTACCAACGTGGCTATGCTTACCTGTATATTAGCTACAAATTTATGTTACCAAACGGCGAGTACGATAATCTATCCGAGCACCTGTTGCACCACACACGAGACCGGGTGGGCAACATAACCCAGAGCAAGCAGAACATCATTTTTGTCAATACGGCAGAGATTAACCGGGTACATCCGCAGCAAAACAAGGAAATCGAAAATTACCTCAACCGTTTCTCATTGAAAAGCTCTTTTGGGCCGAAATGGTTGTATGCCCGGCAACGCGTGGAGGTGGAAAGTCAGGACTCGTTTGGATTTAACAATCCATCTGCTGATGCTACGCAATTAGATCTATTTACTGACAGTTAGCAGGGTAACTGCCATAAGCTTTTCGCTACGTCAAACGAAGTATAGTAAACCACTCCTCTTAGCCGCGAGCAGCCTGGTGCTTTCTCCCGCCGGAAAAAACGGATGGCTAAAAGCCGCTGGGGCGGCAAACTTCCTGGTGGCAAGTAGTGCCTTAGCCCTGCTGATCGTCTCGATGCAGGCATATAGCTGCCAGAGTACAGCCACCTTAGAGCGGTGGCAACTAGCTCTTTCCTTTATCGCTAGTTTACAGCCTTTGTTTTTCATTGGCTATTTTTGGCGGCAACCAACCGTTCAGTCCCCCCCAATGAATCGAACCTATCTTCCTGGCAAACTACTTTGCCAGACGCGGCTCGATTCATCGGGGGGGCAGCATTCTTATTTCTGGGCGTAAACCTGTTCGGTGAAGGAATTAGGGCTAGATATCCCCAGCTCGAAGCCATCAAACAGGCCCGGATTTTCGAAGCGCGCACCTTTTCCAATCGGCGTGGCGACACGCTCTCGTATCGCCTGCTCAGGCCAGAAGGGTATGATTCGACCCAACGCTATCCACTGTTGATCAGCCTGCACGGCGGAGCGGGTTACGGCACCGACAATATCCGCCAACTAGCCAGTTGGGAAATTGGGCGACTGACCGAGCCGGGGAATCGGAAAAAATACCCTGCCTTTATCCTGGCTCCCCAGTGTTCCCGTGGCACCAGTTGGGGCGGATTGCCGCACCTGGTGCCACGGGATACGATCGTTTTTGACTTGCTGAACGCCCTGGAAGCCGAATTTAGCATTGACCCCAATCGGCGGTACGTGGCAGGCCATTCGCTGGGAGGCTATGGCACCTGGTCTTTCATCGGGACTCGCCCGGGTGTGTTTGCCGCTGCCCTCCCCTTAAGTGGAGCCGGTGACCCTGGCTTGGCCAAAAACATGGTAGACGTAGCTATCTGGGCCTTCCACGGCGAAACGGACCGGAATGTACCGGTTGCGGGATGCCGGACTGTCATCCAGGCCATTCAACAAGCGGGTGGCCACCCACGATACACTGAGTTTGCAGGAGTGGGGCACTATCTTAACCCCAGCTTAGATGCTACGCCCGGTATCCTGGACTGGCTGTTTTCTCAACGACGGGTGAGCCAACTATAACAGAGAGGTGTGAAAAATAGGGTTCCTGCTTCTCTTACTCCTATTGCCTTTGGTGCATATGGAGGCAGAGTACCGTCTCTTTAAAGGCTCCTACATGAAACGAGGAAACGTTCATGGATAGGCTCCTTTTCCGGTGTGATCAAGAGATAGGGCACTAGTATTTCACTAATTGGTGAGCTACATTAAGCTGGACAGGGCAAAGACCCACCAGGCGATTTCAATGCGAAATTCGTATTTTTCCAGCCTGCCCTCATGCCCGATGATAGAAATCACCCTACCCGCCTGGATGCGCCTCTGTTTATGGGCAACTGCCGCCATGAACCTGTTGGGTTCACTCACCTTGTTACCCGACGTTCTGTTAGGGCCTGCCGAGCTGGGGCTGCCACCGACTGAGCATCCACTTTACCTGTGGATCTTGGCTGAATTTATCTTCCTCTTTGGCCTTGCCTACGGCTATTGTGCCTGGAGGGCGCAGGCTTCACCTCTCTTCATCGGCCTAGGGGCAGCCGGTAAGCTGGTCTTCTTTAGTACGCTCTTCTGCTTCTGGCTGGCTGGCGATTTGCCGGGCTTAGTAGTTCTAATGGCCAGTGGGGATCTAATTTTCGGAGGACTGTTCTTGATCTGGCTGACTCAGAAAGCCCAGCATCAGCGACAAACCTAATCAAGCAGGAATAAGGTAGTGGAGATTAGAGGTATGAAATAGCTTAAATGTCAGTAAACCCTCCCACCTGAAACGAAGTAGCTTTTAGATATGTATTGGTTCAGTAATCGGGCGTTTAATGATTCACGCTCCCTCATTGGTTTGTTCTGACTACAAGCTTGTTGGGCGGCTTACTCGACACACCACCAGCCGATTAGCGTCAAGCAAAGAAAGTAGAAACGTGGCTTCATTGAATTATATGGAGAGGTTCCGCAAACCCAAAAAAATTTAGTAATGAAATATAGTTTAATCGCCCTTCTGCTTATAACAGTGGCCGGTACCCCGTGGTGGCCAGGCAACTCGAAGCTTTCCGAAAACGCAACTGCGGTTGGTGATATCAATGAGCCGGACATGGTTACGGTGCAGGGTGGCAGGTTTGCTATGGGTGGTTATAAGAATGAGAATGAACAGCCAATCCATACGGTTACCCTAAGCAGTTTTAAACTAGCTAAGTATGAAACTACGCTGGCACAATGGCAACAGGTTATGGGCAGCAATCCTTTGGGTCGTACCGATTGTATGGATTGCCCAGTAACCGCTGTCGGCTGGGATGATATCCAGACATTTATAACAAAGTTGAATACCTTATCCGGTAAGACCTATCGCCTGCCTACCGAAGCCGAATGGGAGTATGCGGCAAGAGGGGGTATAAAGAGCAAGGGGTTTGACTATGCTGGAGGTAATGATGTCAATGCGGTAGCCTGGACGTTTGCCAACAGCGGATCAACTACGCATCCTGTTGGGCAAAAACAGGCCAATGAACTGGGCTTGTATGATATGTCAGGCAATGTATTTGAATGGTGTACCGATTGGTATGATGAACACTATTATGCTAAAAGTCGGGGAAGAGATCCGAAGGGACCTGCCACTGGGCCGTATCGGGTTATCCGCGGTGGTAACTGGGCCAGCGAACCCGCAATAAGCCAGGTAACCTATCGCATCCCCGTCCAGGTAGGCTACGGCGCTATTGGGTTCCGGCTTGCTTCTTCGCTTTAATATACCGAATACCTTTGGGCTTAAATAAGAGGTCTGCCTATCCGGTGCTTCTTGAAAGACAGTAAAGGGAATCTTTAAATTGTCTTGTCTCAATTATGGCTCCTGCGTGAGACGAGGAAACGTTCATGAATAGGTTGGTTTGTATTAACGGCTGACTTACAACACAAATAGATATAGTATTTCCTTAGCGTAATTTTTTGCGGCAGCCGCGCTGTCCAGACACTAAAAAAAGACCAATAAGCAAACGCTACCCGCCTTTCAGCAGCGCATTGAAGCCGATAAAAACTTAGGCCAACGTAACGACCGCAACAGCGGACCAGCAGTCATTGACCGGGCGTTCCAGGCCATGCACTTTTACGCTAATGGCGACGGACTCCCCTGGTCACATACTTGCAAAACCCACATCCCGACCGCCAAAGATGCAGCCTGACGGCTGCTGATGGCATTACAAAAACTACTGAAAGGCACCGACAACCACAAGCAGGCATCGGGACTGCTGGTCAACAAAGACAGCTTGCTCCGTGAAGCAAGACAAAAGTTGGTTTCTGCGGGTAAACAGACCGAAATCGGGTTTTTATCAAATTGGGCAGTTATCAACTGATCAATTTGTAACCGATAGTAACAAATAGAGGATTAGGGCCTTAGATACGTATGAACGAAAAGGAAAGACTTGATAATTCAGCGACTTCTACACAGGTTGTCGAGGAAACTAAGCATAATATTTTAACTTTTCCCAAGTGGGCAGCAAAAGCTGTTAACCGGTAACTTTTGTGGCTCAATTTGCTTGTAGGGGGGCCTTATCCCGATAAATCGACGTACAGAGGTGGGGTGCTTGGGTGTTGCAGAACCCGTTAGATGACCTGTAACAAGCGTTTCCAAGTCTGCGAGTCTTCTCGGTGCATAAGCTCAAAGACATCATAGAGATTGCAGAAGTTTATCCTGAATTGGATAAAGTAGTCCAGAAAACGGGAAGTCAAGCCACAGATATAACCGATCTAAAGCAAGATGAAGGTAGGTTTTTAGGTAGATTTTATTCAAATACCCCCTATGGAGATGCCTAACAGCCCGAAATGAGGGACGAAACCTACTTTTATCTTGCTTTAACGAAAGAGCTATTCTTCAGCTTTAGCTATACGCACCACATCATGCTGCCTAACCTCAACATAAACCTGACATAATAGCGGCTAAACATGGGAGAAACTTCAGAACGTCGATACGCTGAAAGTGCCTTAAGTAATAGGTTTTTATAGACGCAAGGACAAATGCTCGTGGTGGCAACCGGGTTGGCTTGAGTATAGGTTTAAAACACTCTCAATCTTCAAGATGATTTTTTGCTGTCCGCCCGAGGGTAATCACTGTACAAAAAAAAAAGGGATGAGCTAACCCTTAATAATCAGTGTTTTAAAGGCATTTTTTAAAGCAAGATAAAAGTAGGTTTTTGTTAGTCTGATCGATTCACCGGTACGGTTTGACTACATAGTTGTTCATAAACAAATAGATCAGGCTAGAATACTGTCGATTGTCATTGGTCCGCGATATAGGCACTGATCTCCTTCAGATACACTGACTAAATTCCTTAACCATACACCAAAAATAAGTCAGGGAATCAATACATCTCACTGTCAGCAAAACTCTGAAAAGAGCCTTTAACTAGCCCTAGTGCCTTTAATTTGCTTTTAATGGGCATAAGCATTGTAAAGTTGAAGAGCAGTGCCCCGACATCAAGGCAAGCCCTTAGTCCCGGACGAAGGATCTTCGAACGCTAACCCGCCCCATGCTACATGTTCCGGATCAGGTAATCGGCTAAAGGCGAGTGAGAGATTTAATATTCAGGAACATCACCTTATTACCACAGGTAGACAAGATTACGAACAACTCGTATTCAACATTTTTACTATTAACCGACGTTTGTAATGCTTTAAGCAATTTCCACTGGTTAGACCCTAACAAGGCCGATGGAGTAAAGGATAGGTCAGTACTCCTCATTCACAATTTTTGTCATGTCAGTAGTCGGCCCTCAGGTGAAAACCAGAGCGAAGCTCAAGTCTCTACGTTTGCGCCTACCATCCAAAAGCTAAGAAGACAAAAGGGGGCGAAGGCCTTGTCCTTATCTTCTCAATCCCTTGCCATACCGCCTAAAAAGCGCTATTTTTATAGTGTTCCTTCTGCGCGGCTCCGACGTGTTACTTCGGGCGAAATCATGATGTACGACAGTGCAATCTGCCCAGTTCGGCAGGCTATTGACAACCGCATAAACCGCGATCTGATTGCCCAGGCGCGTGAGCAGGGATTTGTGTTCTCAGACCCGTTTGCTGATGCTGCTATATGGCAGGGGCTGTTAACCGCTGATGTAGATGATCCGGCCCGGCTATGTGATCCCAAAGAGGCCGAATGGCTTTTTGTCAAAGCCCTCGAAGCTTCATTGTTTTTTATCTATCAACAAAGCTGCCGGTCATGTGGCCTCCACCCTACCAGGTATATGGCACAGTAACCCTAAGCTGGTTCCCATTTATTTTGAGTCGATCCTTCTCTGATAAAGTGTTCAATTCAGGACCTATGAATGTATTTAGTGATTGGGAAATAGCAAACGACTCGTATCCGTCGCTCAGCTATCAACAGGGCTTTGAACAGGGTATGGTTGAAGCTCAACTTATCCTGACGGGTAAGCCCTACCAAAACGGCTACACACTGGCTGTATACTGTGCCATTCGGGATCGCTATATGACCGCCATTAGTGTGCCGAGACCTACGTCGTGGCAACTTGGTTACGCAGATGGATTTGATGAAGCAGCCACAGTTATCCAGGAGGTAGTAAACTAGTTTAACCCGGCCCCAAGACGGCCAGCCGCTACCGTGTTATAACAACAATACTTATGAACTCGAAGAGACAAGTTTTAGAAAATCTGCTTTCCCAAGAAAATCAGGTTACTCCAATCCTGGAGGTTTTTCGACAAAGGGTCAGTATTCTGGGCGAAGATTATCAGCTCACACAGATGGGTAAGGATTTGGCCTGCGGAGTCAAATGGAAATTTGAGGGAAATTCATATCGTCAGGCCTGGGGGTATCTGTTTAGCCGCGCCCGTCAACTCGGGCTGACCTACTGTAAGCACTTCAAGCGTTTCTACAAACCCCTGCCGCCCAAACCTGCTGTTGGGGATCGGGTACAACTGACCAGCACCGGAGCAACCGGCACCGTAACGGGTTACAGCCGGTTTGCTGTATTGGTCAGCATCGACAAGGAAAAACGGGAAGTTGAAGTAAGCGTCGAGTATCTTGAAAAACTATAGAATCAAAAAGTTGCCGGAGCCCCATCGGCTCCGGCAACCTGATCGGTAGCGGGCCAGACACGCGCTAACACTGGGTACACCACTCCTTGCCCTCCTGTCGTCGGCCGGCGAAGCCGTGTACCCTACTTCTACGATACGGACAGCCGCATCAGCGGCCCTCCGCCCACCCAGGCACGTAATCACGTTCATAACTACTCACGTACACCACCTGCACGTAGCTCATTGACGAAAGGGGGCGAAGGTTTAGTGTAAAATTCTGTATATCAGTTATATAGATTGTATAGCCGGGTAGGCTGCCGTATCTTTATAGTGTTCTTCAAGCGCGGCTCCGACGTGTTACTTCGGGCAACTTCAATGCAGAACGCACAAGCTTCCGCACAGCGGGGTGGTATGACCGGGGTCGCGTCCGACCTGTACGCCCGCGTTACCGATCTGATTGTTGCCGAACTGGAAAAAGGCCGCATTCCCTGGCGCAAACGGTGGGGCATTCTGAAAGATGGGCGAGTAGAGGTGGCCCAGAATTACGTAAGCAAACGGCCTTATACGGGCATTAACAGTGTGTTGCTCGGATGTGCTAGCTTTGAGCGTCCGTATTTTCTTACGTTCAAGCAGGCGACCGAATTGGGGGGCACTATCCGTAAAGGCGCAAAGGGAAATCTGGTTGTTTTCTGGAACGTACTGGAAAAAGAAAAGGCGGTAACGAACCGGAAAGGCGAAACAAAGACAAAAAAAGTTGGCGTTCCCTTGCTCCGTCATTACTTCGTTTTTAATGTGGCCGACGTGGAAGGAGTAAGCATTGAACTGCCCGAGCTAAAAACGCCAGATGTCCTGGATGAGGTGTATTGCTATAATACTTGTGATGCTGTATACGCGGGTTATTCAAATGCGCCCGAAATTGTACATCGAGATCCAACCCGCGCCTTTTACAGCCCATTATTCGATGTTGTTAATATGCCTAGGCCCACTGCTTTCGATTGTCTGGAAGCCTACTACTGTGTTCTGTTTCATGAATTAATTCACTCAACCGGCCACCGCGACAGGTTAAATCGAGAAGGGGTAGCTCATACTGATGGCTTTGGCGGGGAGTTGTACGGAAAAGAGGAACTGACCGCAGAAATTGGGGCTTGTTATTTAGCCAGTAGCTGCGGCCTAGACCTGACCGATAAACGACTGTTGCAGAATGCAGCCGCTTATCTGCATGGCTGGTTATCCAGTTTAAGAAATGATAAGACGCTTATTTTCCGGGCATCGGGACAAGCGCAGAAAGCAGCTACGTTTATCCTGGATGGCATTCACCAAGAGGCCGAGCCGGAGATTGTTGCTGAATAAAATAGGAGTGGCCGGGACAAGGCCCGGCCACTGGTAAGAAACACTGATTGCGAGGTAAATAGCTTTAGGTGTATCTACAATATGTAAAATAATGCAGCTTACAACCAGGCGGACCGTTTTGCTCCCGTTTTTATGAGCGGAAGTTGCATTATTCTAACATGACCCTTTAATGTTAATCGTATAATTCTTATATTTTCCAAAAAGAGAGTTTGGGAAATATGTCATTAGCGTTTGTCGTTTACCAGGAAAGGCACCTCTGTTTGTTAATTTCTATAAATAAATGCGATTAATTTACATATAAGAGATTATACAACAATAACTACAACCTTTTTTTTGCAAACAGAGTCCTTACCAGTAAGTGAACTAGCACAACTCGTTGACCTAATCGGCTTCGTTATGAACACTTTGCTCCGAGTGTACTTGGTGGGATGCTTCCTGACAGTATCACTGTCTTGCCAAAAGATTACTCCTATTTCACCACCTAGTGAACCATCGAGTAGTTCATCTTGTAATGCTTTACCAGTCAAACAAAACATTACTGGCAGCTGGAGTTTTAGCACGAACTTAGGTTCAGGTGGAAGTGCGTTAACAAAAAGAGGATCAGTTACTTTCATGAGTGATGGAAGTTTCTTTGATCCCGACTCGCTATTCAGCAACCGAACAGATCATGGGCCAGTCGTATCTAAAGAGTATGTAGTGGCTGAAGCGATGAGTAGCGAAGTTTTTCCGGAGATGCGTATCGACTATTTCTACTCCAAGTATAAACAGTATGGCCTTATGCTATGGGTTCGGTTGTCGGCCTATTCACCTATGAAAGGCAAACACATGGCCGAAGGTTGGTATTTCAGAGTGATCAGCAATGAATGTAACCAGATCGTTTTAGTTAACGCTGCTTCCAACCCGGACAGGATTGTCCTAATGAGACAGTAACTTAAAATAATACTCACTTATACAACAGCAAAAATAGCTCTCGTTATGGCTGATGAATGGATAGTGTACCCGCCTTGGACCGATGAGGAAGGTCCTACTACTATTTTTCTTGGATCGCTAATTAGAGATGACTTTGATGTCGTCAATCATGATAATAAGTATGAAGTTATGACTGGTCTTGAGTGGACCAGTTTATCCCGTCAGGAAGTTGCGAACCTAAGAAACTTAACCGGTTCTAAGGAATTAAAAGATTTCCTGCGCTCGCACAACTGCGGGATCAGTACAGGAATTGAGGTAGATATGGGATCTGATGAAGACCCTGGCGATGCAAAGTTTTACTTAATGATTTCTACTAAACAGGAAATACCTCAAACGCTGCTGAGCGAAATAGTAGGTTTTGTGAAGCGCTACAAAGTGCATTGAATTGTACTTCTTTAAGCTACTACTAGTGAGTGCCCGAGAACCAATTATGGTTATCATTTCATAACATAAGTGTAGTTATGCAACGGGTCTATTAAAAGTACTAAAATGCAAGTGGTGACATAGTATGTCACCACTTGCATTTTAGTTAGGTGTGTTCTATAACTATGAATTATGTAAAGGGAATAAATTAAGAAGACCCTTTGCTTTGCTATCTTATCTGTCTGTGAATAATTCTTTTTGTAGATAACGCCAGGTCAGAGGGGAATACTAGGTCACATGGAGATG
>Ga0209906_100523_pt1 | contig 12903 bp, 11 predicted proteins | sample FECB24metaG_FD_188303 | JGI IMG/M metagenome (GOLD analysis project Ga0209906, IMG submission 188303) | Cyanobacterial communities from the Joint Genome Institute, California, USA from Joint Genome Institute, California, USA - FECB-24 metaG... ... | reverse complement strand
CCCCTGCCGCTTCGCCCTCGACGGAGAGGGCGAGCACAGGAGCCACCCATGACCACCGATTGCAGCAGCCAGGCCCAGACTGGCAACGATATCTACGAGCGCGTCACCAACCAGATCATCGCCGCCATCGAGGTCGGCGCCGGCGAGTACCGGATGCCTTGGCATCACGACGGATCGGCCATCACCACGCCCGTCAACGTCGCATCACGCAAGGGCTACCGCGGCGTCAACATCCTTTCGCTCTGGGCTGCGGCGCAGGCGTCCGGTTATGCCGCCGGCATCTGGGGCACCTATCGCCAATGGCACGAACTCGGCGCTCAGGTTCGCAAGGGCGAGCGCGGCCATCTGGTCGTGTTCTGGAAGATCAGCGATCGCAACGGCGGCGGGGAGCGTCAAGACGTCGACGCAGATCGCGACGAGCCCGCCCGACGTCTATTCGCCCGCGGCTACACCGTCTTCAACTGCGCCCAGGTCGACGGCTACACGCCGCCCGAGATGCCGGTGCTTCCCGAGGTCGAGCGGATCGCGCACGCCGAACGCTTCTGCGCGGCGCTGGCCATCGACATTCGCCACGGCGGACCGCAGGCCTGCTACATCCCCTCCAGGGACTATGTGCAGATGCCAGACTTCGCCTGCTTCCGGGATGCGATTGCCTACTACGCGGTACTGCTCCACGAATGCGGTCACGCTTCCGGCGCCAAGCATCGCCTCGACCGCGATCTCTCCGGACGGTTCGGCTCCGCCGCGTACGCCATGGAAGAATGCACGGTCGAACTTCTCAGCGCCATGATCTGCGCCGACCTCAGCCTTAGCGTCGAGCCGCGCGCCGACCACGCCCGCTACATCGCCTCCTGGCTCGAAGTGCTGCGCGCCGACAAGCGCGCCATCTTCACCGCCGCGAGCAAGGCACAAGAGATCGCCGACTGGATGCACGCGCAGCAGACCATGGCTCAACAGCAAAACGTTCCGGGCGCCGCATAAGCGCCCTCACGATTCCGTTGGCTCCGATTGGGTGCGATCAGTTGATCGCACCCTCTCGGAACAGCGTCTCGATCAGCGGGCATTCCGGCCGCGTGCCGTCGGCGCATTGGGCGACCACGTCTTTGAGCACCCGCTCCATCCGTCTCAAATCGGCGATCTTCGCCCGCACGTCCTCAAGGTGTGCGGCGGCGACGGCGCGCGCCTCGCCACAGGGCTGGTCGCGCTCGTCGACGAGACGCAGCAGCTCACGGATTTCATCAAGTGAGAAGCCAAGCTCGCGCGCACGCAACACGAAGCGAAGGCGGCGCTCATGCGTCGTGTCATAGCTACGGTAGCCGCTCGCCGTGCGCGGCGGCTCTGGCAGAAGGCCGACCTTCTCGTAATAGCGCACCGTCTCTAGATTGCAGCCCGTGCGCTCGGCGAGTTCGGCCCGCTGCATCCCCTTCACCACGGCGTGATTACGCATCGCCAAAACCCATCTTGACCCTGTAGTGGCTACAGACTGCATGCTACGCGGCAATGAGGATTTCGGCAAGGAAAGAGAGAGTGGACATGGTCGCATCGCGATCCGGAACGGCAGGCGCGGCGCCCCCTGCGGCGGATCTCTCCACGTCCAAGCGCGGCGAGGTCGGACGGCAGCGTCTGATCGCCGTTGGCGGCATTGTCGGCGCGCTCGCCGCCTCGTCCTGCTGCATCGTGCCGCTGATCCTGTTCAGCCTCGGCATCGGCGGCGCCTGGATCGGCAATCTCACCGCGCTCGCACCTTATAAGCCGTTCTTTGTCGCCGGAACGGCGGGTCTGCTCGGCTATGGCTTCTATCTCGTTTACTGGAAGCCCAGGCGAGCCTGCGCCGATGATGCGGCCTGCGCGCGCTCGATTCCCAGCCGCCTTATTCAGCTCGCGCTCTGGATCGCTACGGTGCTCGTTGTGGCCGCCTTCGCCTTCGATTACATCGCCCCGCTGCTACTTCGCGCCTAACACCAAAAGGAGACCCGTCCGATGAACAAATATTTGAGCGCACTCGCCCTGATCACCTTGATGATGACAGCATCGACTGCATTCGCCGGCGAGCGCACAATCACATTCGCTGTCGACAACATGACCTGCGCCTCGTGTCCCTACATCGTGAAGAGTTCGATGGAGGGGGTCCTGGGCGTCGCAAAGGTCGCCGTTTCGTTCCGAGCCAAAACCGCAACCGTGACCTTCGACGACGCAAAGACAAACCCAGCCACCATCGCGGCCGCCAGCATGAACGCGGGCTATCCAGCCCATCCGGTGCAGCAGGGAAGTTGAGGTGAATGACCGCGCGCTGATCCGTGCAGGCACGGCTGGCGCCGTCGTCGCCGCGATCTGCTGCGCGGCGCCGCTCCTCATCGGAGCTTGCCACTGGCCGGCCTCGGAGCGTGGCTGGCAGGTGCGGGTTTGGTGGTGCTTCCGCTGATGGTCGCGTGCTTCGCTCTCGTCGCGTGGGCTATCCACCGTCGCCGTGCAAAAGCCGACTGCGGCGAGACCAAAATTCACAAGGAAGGCATGAAGCCATGAACGACTGCTGTGCATCCTCCTCGTCTCGCGACAAGCTTGCAGCTTCCGCATCCGCGTCGCCGCCGAGCTACACTGTGCGGCCGGGCGTGACGTTTCCGGATTGGTCTGTGGTCACATCGCCGGCGGTCAAGGATGCCCTGCAGGCAATGGTCGGGTCCGACCATGTGTTAGATCGCTGGAGTGGCTACGATCCCGCCATCGACCGCGTTCGCATTGCGCTCCTCCAACTCTACTCCGAAGACGGACGAGCCCCGACCACGGGCGCGCTTGCGGAGCGAGCGGGGTTGAACGAGACGTCCGTCCGGACTCTGCTCGAAGAGCTCCGCCGTCGCGATCTGGTCGTGCTCGACGGCGAGCGGATCGTCGGCGCCTATCCCTTCACCGATAGGGACACGGACCACCGGGTCACACTGGACGGACGTGTTGTCAACGCCATGTGCGCGGTCGACGCACTCGGCATTGGCGCCATGACTGATCGCGACATCACGATTGCATCGCGCTGCCGCCATTGTGGTGCGCCAATCCGGATCGCCTCGCGGGACCAAGGGCGGGCGCTGGCGCAGATCGAGCCGCGGACGGCTGTCATGTGGCAAAGCGTTCGCTATGAAGGCGCGTGTGCTGCGAACTCGCTGTGCGCGACGACCGCCTTCTTCTGTTCGGACGACCATCTCTCCGCCTGGCGCCGCGAACAGGCTGCGGACGAGGCCGGGTTTCGATTGTCGATCGAGGAAGGGCTGGAGGCTGGCCGCGGCCTGTTCGGGCCGAGCCTCGCCGGCCTCGATACGGCAGCACAATCGTCGGTCGGCTCGACATCGAAGCGCGCTGTAGTGGTGGACCGCTTTCGCACTAACGGTCGCAATGGTGGCGCCTACGATCTCGTCGTCATCGGCGCCGGCTCGGCCGGCTTCTCGGCCTCGATCACGGCCGCCGACCAGGGCGCACAGGTGGCCCTCATCGGCAGCGGCACTATCGGAGGCACCTGCGTCAATATCGGCTGCGTGCCGTCAAAGACCTTGATCCGCGCAGCCGAGACACTTCACAACGCGCGCGTAGCGGCACGTTTTGCCGGCATCACGGCGGAGGCCGAACTGACCGACTGGCGCAGAACCGTTCGTCAAAAGGACGCACTCGTTTCCGAACTGCGCCAAGCCAAGTACACGAACCTGCTCCCCGCCTACAACGGTATCGCTTATCGCGAAGGACCGGCGCGCCTCATCGACGGTGGTGTCGAGGTGGGCGGCACGCACATTCCCGCCGGCAAGATCATCATCGCGACCGGCGCGCGGCCGGCGGTGCCCGCTATCCCTGGCATTGACGCCGTGCCGTATCTCACCAGCACGACCGCGCTCGACCTTGAGGAGCTGCCGCGATCATTGCTCGTTATCGGCGGCGGCTATATCGGGGCGGAGCTCGCCCAGATGTTCGCCCGCGCCAGCGTCAAGGTGACGCTGGTGTGCCGGTCCCGTCTGATCCCCGAGGCCGAGCCCGAGATCGGCGCGGCACTGGCGGGGTATTTCGAGGACGAAGGCATCTCGGTCGTTTCCGGCATCGCCTACCGTGCGATCCGCAAGGGCGAGCATGGCATTGCGCTTGACGTTGTGCGCAACGGCCAGAACACGACGATCGACGCCGATCAGGTGCTGATCGCTACCGGGCGCGCGCCCAACATCGAAGGCCTTGGGCTCACCGAGCACGGCATCGCCCTCTCGCCGAAGGGCGGCATCGTCGTCGATGACCGCATGCGCACCACTGGGGCCGGCATCTATGCTGCCGGCGACGTCACCGGCCGCGACCAGTTCGTCTACATGGCCGCCTATGGCGCCAAGCTCGCCGCCAAGAACGCTCTCAACAGCGACAGCCTACGTTACGACAACAGCGTCATGCCTGCCATCGTATTCACCGATCCGCAAGTCGCGAGCGTCGGGCTGACCGAGGCCGCGGCGCGCGACGCAGGGCATGCGGTTCGCGTCTCGACGATCGGTCTCGACCAGGTGCCGCGCGCGCTCGCCGCTCGCGACACGCGTGGGCTCATCAAGCTCGTCGCCGACGCCGGTACCGGTCGGCTGCTCGGCGCGCATATCCTAGCGCCGGAAGGCGCCGACAGCATCCAGACCGCGACGCTCGCGATCCGCCAACGCCTCACCGTCGACGACCTCGCGGACACGATCTTTCCGTATCTCACCACCGTCGAGGGCCTGAAGCTCGCGGCTCTTGCCTTCGACAAGGACGTGGCGAAGCTGTCGTGCTGCGCCGGCTGAGCCGCGAAGGCTCGGGTGTCGAACGTGACAATGTTGAATGAGAGCTAATGGCGAAGAGATATGACCTGGCGATCATCGGCACGGGAACGGCTGCGATCGTAACAGCACACAGGGCTCGTGCGGCTGGCTGGAGCGTCGCCGTCGCGGACTTCCGGCCCTTCGGGGGCACCTGCGCCTTGCGCGGTTGCGATCCGAAGAAGATGATGGTCGGCGGCGCCGAGGCGGCTGATCACGCCTGGCGCATGAGCGGACGTGGAATCGAAGGGGACGCGAGGCTCGATTGGATGGGACTGATGGCCTTCAAGCGCAGCTTCACCGATCCGGTACCGCAGAAGCGTGAGAAGGCCTTTGCCGACAAAGGGATTCACGCCTTCCAGGGTCACGTTCGCTTTATCGGCCCGAATGCGCTCGAGTTCGGAGGGGAGAGGATCGAGGCGGACCGTATCGTGATCGCCGCCGGCGCCGAGGCCGTGCCGCTCGGCATTCCGGGCGAGCAGCACCTGATCACCAATGAAGGCTTCCTGGAACTGGAGAGCCTGCCTAAACGCATCGTCCTTGTCGGCGGCGGTTATATCGCGGCCGAGTTTTCGCACATTGCGGCGCGCGCCGGTGCACAGGTCACAATTCTTCAGCACGGGGAGCGAATGCTCAAGCAATTCGACCCCGATCTCGTCGGCTGGCTGATGGACAAGTTCAGCGAGCGCGGCATCAATGTCCGTACACAGGCAGGGGTGACCGCCATTGAGAAGGTATCAGACGGCTATCGCGTCCGGGCGGACTGTCCTGATGGCGAACTCCTCATGGACGCCGATCTGGTCGTCCATGCCGCGGGTCGGGCGCCGGCGCTCGCGGCGCTCGATCTCGATGCCGGGAGCGTAAAGCACCATAACGGGCGGCTGGCGTTGAACGGATTTCTGCAAAGCGTCTCCAACCCCGCCGTCTACGCTGCAGGTGATGCCGCCGGCCTAGGACCGCCGCTCACTCCGGTATCAAGCCATGACGCGAAGGTAGTCTCGGCGAACCTGCTCAACGGCAACACGGTCAGGCCTGATTACACAGGCGTTCCAAGTGTCGCCTTCACCATCCCGCCGATCGCAGCCGTCGGAATGAGCGAAGCCAAGGCGCGCGAGAAAGGCCTGAACGTTCGCGTAAAGACCGACCGCGTGGACGGCTGGTTCACCGCACGCCAACAGGCCGAGACGGTGTATGGATTCAAAACGTTAGTCGACACGGACACTGACCGCATCCTCGGCGCCCATCTTGTCGGTCCGCACGCTGACGAAGTGATCAACATCTTTGCACTGGCGATCAGGCAAGGGCTGACGGCAGAGCAGTTGAAGACCACCATGTTCGCATATCCCAGTGGCGCGTCAGATATCAGCGAGATGCTTTGAGCGTAAGTGAGGTGGTCGACCGGTACCGCCATGGAGCAGTCTGCACGAAAGAATCCTTCGCCAGTCGCATTCGGTTCGCTGAGCAGTCGTAAAAATCGCGAACCGACAATGCGAAGAGCAACCCCAGATACTCCTGAGTGTCTCACCCGCTCTAAAACCGCGCAACGCCGCCAGATCGGCTGGTTCGGCTGATGAAAGTCCGCTGAGACAGCTTGACTGTTCAGATAAATCGCGGAAATCGCCTCCGCCTTCCTGTGCGCAGAGCTCGGTATCACGCAGGAGACACGCGCGGATCACGCTCAGTATCTTGCGCACTGGCTGAAGCTGCTGAAGGACGACAGCCGCGCCATCTTCACGGCAGCCGCGAAGGCGTCGGAGGCGGTCGCGTATCTGAAACGCCTGCAGGGCGGCTGAGCGGCGACGGGCCGAACGCGCTCAGGAATCGATAAGTACTGGAACATCTTACGGAAATTCCTTCAGGCCGTGCTGGAAAAATGCCCGCGGACGCGATTCTTTGTTGATCGATTCCGTCATTCCGTAGAAGAACGATAGTTCGGCAGGTTGCGCCGAACGAGACACTGGGGTGGAATGAGGCTCATCAAGAATGCAGGCAATGACCGAGTGATCGACGAGCTTCGTCGTTCCCTCACCGGCGGCGCGTCCATGGACGTGGCTTCGTCTGCATTGTCGCTGCATGCGTTCGGCGAGTTATCGAAATCGCTCTTGGCGATCGACAAAAGCCGGATGATTGTCCCGGCATCACTCGATTTGGAATCTGCCCTGCTGGGAGCTGAGTCCGGGCGCCCCTTCCGCAACAAGCTGGGCGCGCGCGCCCTCGCGCTGCAATTCTCCAAATGGCTGGAGACAAAGGTCGATGTGCGAGCCACCCCGAAGTCTCTGCCACAGTCCTTCTTTGGGCTGAGTGACGCCGAAAACCGCCGCGTGATCACAGGCCATTGCCCGTTCACGACAGACGGGCTCGGCCTGACGCCATCCGACCAGGTCTCCCTGATCCAGTGCACGGAAACATCGGACGAAAGCGCGAACCTCATCGAGTGGTTTGAGCAGGTCTGGGCCAGTCTGCCGTCATCGTCCGCCACCAAGGACGCAGTTCTAGACCGATTGAAAGTGCTGACCGAACACAGTGCGCCGAACACGGTCTATTTCCTGATGCTCTTCCACCTGTTCCGAGATTTGGAAGAGCAACTGGACGAAGACAAGATCGTCAAATCCGCCACCGGTATCCGCGAAAGCGTCGTTTGGAAAAAGCTCTTCAAATTTCAGCGCGACGGCGTGATCGGCGCAATCGATAAATTGGAGCGTTACGGCGGCTGCATCATCGCCGACAGCGTCGGCCTTGGTAAGACGTTCGAGGCTCTTGCCGTCATCAAGTATTACGAGCTGCGCAATGACCGCGTCCTTGTCCTGTGCCCCAAGCGGCTTCGGGACAACTGGACACTCTACAAGTCGAATGACCGCCGCAACAGCCTGGGTGCGGATCGGCTGCACTACGACGTTCTCAATCACACCGATCTCTCCCGCGACGGGGGGATGTCGGGCGACATCGACCTGAGCCACATCAATTGGGGCAACTATGACCTCGTCGTTATCGACGAGTCTCACAATTTCCGCAACAAATCGACCCACAAGGATCGAGAGACAAGGTATGACCGGCTGATGCAGTGGGTCATCAAGTCCGGCGTGAAGACGCGGGTGCTGATGCTCTCGGCGACGCCCGTCAATAACCGGTTGGCCGACCTTAAGAACCAGATCGCCTTCGTAACCGAAGGCGTCGATACGGCTCTCGCCGGGCACAGCATCCCTAGCATCGAGGCGACGACGCGACTGGCGCAGGCGCAGTTCAACCGCTGGCTGGAGCTGCCGGAAGATGAGCGCAAACCCGCTCGCCTGATCGACATGCTGGGCTTTGACTACTTCAAGCTGCTCGATCTTCTCACCATCGCCCGGTCCCGCAAGCACATCGAGAAGTATTACGGCACCAAGGAAACCGGCAAATTCCCGAAGCGGCTCGCGCCTATCAACGTGAAGGCCGATGTTGATCGGGCTGGCGAGTTCAAATCCATTCGGGACATCAACAACGAAATCCGCCGCCTGAATTTGAGTGCCTACGCGCCCCTGAAATACGTGTTGCCACACAAGCAGAACGCGTATGACGAGAAATACAGCACCAAGCTCAGTGGCGGGCAACGCGTCTTCAAACAGGCCGACCGCGAACAGAGCCTCATTCACCTGCTGCGGGTGAACATCCTGAAGCGCATGGAGAGCGCGGTCACTTCCTTCGCCCTCACCCTGGAGCGGCAACTGGCAGACGTTGAAGCGATGCTCGCCAAGATCGACGCCCATGAAGAATCGGTGGACGAGCTTTCCATCGACGACATCGAGGTGGACGATCCCACCTTCGAAGCCCTTCTTGTCGGTCGAAATGTGAAGGTCCTGCTCCAGGATGTGGACCGCGTCCGCTGGCGTCAGGACCTGGTTGAAGATCGCGACCGCCTCGAAACGCTACTGAATGCCGCTCGCCAGGTATTACCGGCGCGAGACGACAAGCTTGAACGTCTCAAGGCTCTTATCGCTCAGAAGGTTCGACAACCGCTCAATCCCGGTAACAAGAAGATCATTGTCTTTACCGCGTTCGCTGACACGGCGAACTACCTGTTCCAACAGCTCTCAAGCTGGGTGAAGGATGACCTCGGCCTCAATAGCGCGTTGGTGACTGGCGCAGGGCGCAACAAGACGACGTTGGCCGGAAAGCGCACCGACCTGGGCAGCATTCTCACCGCCTTTTCACCGCGCTCCAAGGAGCGACCGGATGAACTGGCTGAGGAAGGCGATATCGACCTGCTGATCGCCACGGATTGTATTTCCGAGGGCCAAAACCTTCAGGACTGCGACTACCTCGTGAACTACGATATTCACTGGAATCCGGTGCGGATAATCCAACGCTTCGGACGGGTAGATCGCATCGGATCGCCCAATGAGACGATTCAGCTGGTCAATTTCTGGCCCAATATCGAGCTTGAGGAATACATCAACCTGGAGCAGCGCGTGAGCGGGCGCATGGTCCTGCTCGATATCTCGGCAACTGGCGAAGAAAACCTGATTGAGCAGCAATCAGGCAATCCGATGAACGACCTGGAATACCGCCGCCAGCAACTCATGAAGCTTCAGGAAGCGGTTATCGACCTTGAGGATTTATCGAGCGGCGTCTCGATTGCCGACCTCACCCTCAACGACTTCCGCATCGATCTCGCGAGCTTCCTTAAGGAGCATCCGTCCAAGCTGGAGAGGCTGCCTTTCGGTACGTTCGCCATAACGACCGCTGATATGGCGGATGTACTGCCGCCCGGCGTGGTGTTCTGCCTGCGGGCTGTCGGCGAAGCCGCGATCAAGGGCGTTGAGCCGGGCTACCCCTTAAGCCCGCACTATCTTGTGCATGTCGGCGAAGACGGCGCCGTGCATCTCACCTACACCCAGGCCAAAATCGTTCTCGACCGGCTCAAAAAGCTCTGCATCGACGCGGACGAAGTGGTTACGCAGGCCTGCGCCGCATACGACCGGGCCACGCGCAACGGCGAAAACATGGCCGTCATACAAAAGCATCTGGCAGCAGCGGTGGCGTCCATCACCGGCAAGAAGGAAGAGCGTGCGGTCACAAGCCTCTTCAGCCCAGGCGGAACACACGCACAAAAGGGTGAATTTGCCGGGATCAATGATTTCGAGGTGGTCGCCTATCTTGTGGTCATACCCGCCGACGGCGACGCATCATGAGTATGCGGGACGTAATCGCGGCCCTCGCCCTGCCGGCGGACGCCCGCGTGGATCAGCGCGTGCCCAAGAAGCTCTTTCTCGAACAGGGCGTGCCGACCGCAGCAGATAAGCGCGTCATACAGGAAGGGATCGAGGACATCTTCTGGGTGGCGTCGCTCAAGCCCGCCAATATCGGCGTGCCCGCCTTCAAGGACGAAATCAGGGAATATGTCGAGATCGCCGTTCTCTCAGGAACGCTGCGTAATGACGCTAAGACAGCCCGCCTGATCGAACTCATTCACCGGGCCATCCCCTATCCCGTCCTGCTGGTATCCGAGCAAAAGGGTATTGTGACCGTCTCGCTGGCCCATAAACGGGCGTCACACGCTCATACGGATGCTGTTGTCATCGACGGCGCGATTGTGGCGGCCATCCTGGATGCCGAATCAAAGGCCTTCGAGGCTCCCCTTCTTGCCCACCTGCCGCTCGCCGGGCAGCCGGGCCAGAGCCTCTGGAGCGTTTATCAAGGCTGGATCGGCTGCGTGCAGGCCCTCGCAGTTGCACGCTTGACGGGTCGGTACGCGCTGACCCAAACTGCGGATGAGGCGGCTGCCCGGCAGACGGCTCTCGAAAACCACACGCGCATTATGCGTGAGATCGCCGGGCTGCGTGCGAAAGCCGCCAAGGAAAAACAGATCAACCGCCGCGTGGATATCAACCTCGCCATTCAAGGGCTTGAGGAAGAACTCCGCGCTGCGGCCAATAAGCTTTGAGGGGGATAGATGAAGAAGATTGACGGGGCAGACCCCATTGCACAAAGCGCAGACATCGTCGGCGAGAACATCGCGCATCTGAAGGCGATTTTCCCTGAGGCGTTTGCCGAAGGCAAAGTGAACTTCGACACGCTCAAGCAGCTTCTTGGTGGTGCCGTTGAAGAGCGGGAAGAGAAGTACGGGCTCAATTGGCATGGGAAGCGCAAGGCGCGTCAGCTTGCGCTGACGCCATCGACCGGAACGCTGCGTCCTTGCCCGGAGGAAAGCGTCGATTGGGACATGACGCAGAACTTGATGATCGAAGGCGATAATCTTGAAGTTCTGAAGCTCCTACAGAGGAGCTACGCTGGTAAGGTCAAGTTTATCTATATTGACCCTCCCTACAACACGGGAACCGATTTTGTTTACTCAGACGACTTTAGAGACAACATAAAAAATTACCTCCAACTTACTGGACAGCAAGAAGGCAGTCGAAAGATTAGTTCGAACACCGAGGCGTCAGGGCGGTTTCATACCGACTGGCTGAATATGATCTATCCGAGGCTTCGCGTTGCCCAACCGCTACTGCATCCGGCAGGAGTGATCGCAGTATCAATCGACGATAGAGAGGTCGCGAACCTACGTTGCGTGCTAGATGAGGTATTTGGTCCAGAGAATTTTATCGGTACGTTTGTCTGGGAGGGCGGGCGGAAAAACGACGCAAAGCGCATCTCTGTCGGTCATGACTATATTATAGTATACGCTCGCAATGCCGCGCTCCTTCAAGAGAATGACGTCCGCTGGCGTGAGCGCAAAACTGGTCTAGACGACGTTTATGCGAAAGCGTCAGAGCTTCGAGCCAAGCACGAGAATAACTTTGCCGCGGCTTCGAAAGAGCTGCAAGCATGGTACGAAGACCTCCCTGAAGGCAGTCTTGCTAAAGAACATTCACATTACAAAATGATCGATGAAAGAGGTGTTTGGTATGGAGACAACATCTCTAGCCCAAACTATCGCGCAAATCTGATTTTCGAATGGAAGGGCTACCAGCCGCCGAAGAATGGTTGGCGCTACAACAGAGACGCTATGCAGAAACTTGATGAAGAGGGTCTGCTAATTTATCCGGCCTCAAAGGAACATAGAATACAGTACAAGCGCTACCTTCACCTCACTGAAGACTGGGCGCCCACATCAGTGTTCTACAAGGATCGCAGAGCTTCTTCGAAAGCGCTAATCGCACTGATGGGTGCGGAGGTCTTTGATTTTCCGAAAGATACCGAAGTGATTGCCCGCTTGATTAAGACCACTACCGGGCCTGGGGACATTGTTCTGGATTGTTTTGCGGGGTCAGGTGCTACTGGACACGCAGTGATGCTTCAGAACTCTCTCGATGGTGGGAATAGGAGATATCTGCTAATTCAGCTACCTGAACTGGCGCAGCGCATGTGGTCCTGAGGATCGTCTCTGTGCGAGGTGGGTATTCAAGAAGCCTCATGCACCGGTCATCGGGTCCGGAAGCCGCTCGGTGTTTTCGCGCAGGATACTGACGCCCTGCCCCGTGCTGGCCGCTTTGCTTTTGTCCGCCGTATGGAACACATCGGCACTGAAAAGATGGGCCGACAGGAGCTTCGCGATTGGCCGCAAATCCCTTCTTGCGTCTTCGTCCGGGCAATCATGCATCCATCTGCTTTCATATGCCTGCACCTGAGGGATGCGTGAGGGCTGGCTGATCCAGTTCGTACCCGGTTCGTCTCCGTAAATACTCCGGCAGAGTCATGCTGGGCCTTATTCATGGGGTCTAACCGGCACCGAACGCTCATGGGTCAACGGGCCGCCCGCTCCATTCGCTTCGCTCCCGTGTTGCCCGTATGACCCGCGTTCTAGGTCCCGGTTTCTGACGTCCCCATAAGGCCATGCATGAGGCTCGGCCGAAACCAAAATGGAGACGACAATGACCGATACGAACGAAAAGAAACGCCCCACCCACGCCATCTTCCAGGTGCGTGGCGAGAAGAACAAAAGCTACTGGACCCGCATCGGCTCCGCCTGGCCGAACAAAGACGGCAAGGGCATGCAACTGGTCTTCGACGCCCTGCCCCTGACCGGCCGCATTCAGCTGCGCGAAGTGTCCGAGAAAAACGGCGAAGACAACGCCGGCGGGAGCCCGGAATGAGCGCGGGCTTCCGCACCCCGGCGCGAGGGGCAACC